>Ga0116107_1001873_pt1 | contig 11710 bp, 9 predicted proteins | sample June2015DPH_6_10_FD_88969 | JGI IMG/M metagenome (GOLD analysis project Ga0116107, IMG submission 88969) | Peatland microbial communities from SPRUCE experiment site at the Marcell Experimental Forest, Minnesota, USA - June2015DPH_6_100 | ecosystem: Environmental > Terrestrial > Soil > Wetlands >... | reverse complement strand
TCTTCCGCGGCTGACCCAGAGAGCAACGCAATGACCGAGCGATTCACCGCTGCCTCGGCCACGGTGCTCGTGACGGACTCCGCGAACGTGTCGTTGGAGGTCGGGGCGTATCCCGACTTTCAGCCATCCATACCGCAGCTTCTAGGGGGCCAGCTTCACCTTGGGTCTGTGGCAGCGGGGTCGTCCGCATGTCTTCAGATCCCCGATTCCGTCTTCATGACCGGTACGGATGTCACTAGCGGCCAGACATCGACGCTCGTTTGGACATCCGCCCAGGATCTGACGCTGAGTTCTCAGCGCGGCTACACGCTCCCGTTTACACCATCGAACTCGGTCGGGTGGACCATCACGTTGCCCGGTAGTGGGGTCGCCCCGGCCAGGGCCGCGCGGTGCTCGCCGTGAGGCTCCACTAGGCCTGGGAGGACTGCGAGCGTATCAAGGTCGCAGGGGGGATGGGATTGTGGGGCGCCGCTCACCCCGCGCTTCCAGACGAAACTACCGGCATAACGCAGGACGCATCCGCGCCTGGGCTGCGTACTGCCGGGGCGCCAATAGCTCTGGCCAGATGGGCGATGGCTTGAGGAGTTAGCACCTGACGCCGACGGCCGTGGCAAGTCTGAATGGCGCGGTGCTTCACCCGCCTATGAGTCAGTTTCTGAGCTAGTTTCGGGTGTCAAAGAACGACATTTCGTGGCTGCAAGTCCGGCAGCGGACGACACGAACTCGCGGTTGGACAACATTTTGCCGGGAAACGATGCCGCCCTTGGACCGGCTCTTAATCAGTAGGTTCCGTGTTCGATTCACGGGCGGCGCACTGCGGGAACTTCTTGGGCGGCTTCGTGATGAGCGGAGCCGCTCTTTGTCTGCCTAGGCCACCGGCGAGCGGGTAGGCACGATTGAGTACGGGTCAGTCGGCGACCCGTCGCTGTCCCCGTCGCCAGACTGGCGAACTAAGTGCCGGTGCTTGCCAGCTTTACCGGGTGTTGCAGGGCTCACGTGCTAGCCCAAACCGCCTCAGGAGATGGGGTACACAGCAAGGCCTAAACACCGAGCCGGCGCCGCGTCGTCAGCTCTTCTGTGCCGTCTGGGCGTAGAAGACGGAAGGCAGCTGCCACGTGCTGCGGGACTTGCACTTCGGGCAGGCCGGCGCCCGGCTGGTGTGCTCGCTGATCCGCTGCACCACCGAGAACCGCTTCCCGCACTTCTTGCACTTGTAGTCGTACGTCGGCATGGCGAGTTCCCCCCGAAAGGTACAGACCGGGTACGCAGGTAACACCTCAAACCGGGAACATGGGCCGTGGTACGGGTCGAGGCCGCCAGATCTTTCTCCTTCGTGCGTTCATGCCAGCGCATTCCTAAATACTGAACACCCTTGTTCCGGCGGGCGGCGAGAACTCGCCGATCTCGTCCGCGAAGCCACATTCCACGGCTTCCTGCGCAGCGAACACAAGATCCCGGCCGTCGAGTTGAGTCCATTGCGCATCGGTGAGCCTTAGATGCGCGCGGAGAATGGCCTCGGTGCGCCGGTCGTCAATCGCCATACTCTCGGCGATGGCATGAACTTGTCCGGCTGTGGGCGACTGGCTGCTGGTGAGGACGGTACGGTGCACCATGAAGGTTGCCTGTGCGGACGCCTTGCGTGTTTTCGCGCCGAGATAGGCAACTGTGGCTGCCGACGCTACCGACCCGACGTTGTAAATCGTGAGGGGAACTGGTAAGGACTTGAAGAAGTTGTAGAGACATACGCCATCGCCGACAGACCCACCTTCCGACTGGAATAGGAGATGGAGTCGCGTCGCCCCCTGAGTCATGCCGGTGGCGACCGCTTGGATAATGCGACCGACGGCTGGGGTATCAATGTTGCTCGCAAAGGCCGCGTACACCTCCAGCGGCCCCCGGCTGCCAGTCACATTATGCCTCCAGTACCGCGCGCGCCCGCCGAGGGAATAGCCGCCAGCAGGGCTTCCGCCGGGCCGGTAAGCGTTGCTGCACCGGCCGAGGGTGGCTGCTGGCTCTGCACCGCCGGTGCGCTGCTGAGCACGTGCCCATCGAGCCACTCCCCGAACTGGCGATCCAGCTCCACCTGCGCGGTCTCGCCGACTTGCGGGCTCACCATCCATCGTTTGCCAGCGAGCATCAGATACCAGCTGGGCAGCATCTCCGGCTGGTGGCGCTTCTCGTCGGCGGGTTGCCCCTCATACGAGACAAAATGAAAGGAGTGTCCTCGATGGACGAGGTGGTGCTGCTGCGTCTTGTAGGTGTTCATCGTGCCTTAGTAGGCCGGGCTAGAGAGGAAGGAGTAGTACGTGCCCGGCCTGATGGGACGATGTAAGGTAGCTCACTTTGGGGGGTTCCGCTTGAGTGGTCAACAGGACGGCAGTGGGTCTGTTCACGGAAGGCGCACGACGTAGCGTGGGCCGCTGGATCGTCGCGGCTATTGACGTCTCTTCGTTGCCAGGTAGTCCCGATAGCGCGGCTTATCAATCGCGAAGCAAAGGGCGCAATCTCGAAACGCGGATCCGAAGCCGTGGCTGGCCCACGCCCCGGCGGTTAGCTTCACAGTCGTGAGCCAGACCGTGCGCCGGTTCCGGCGGTACATCGTGGTCGGCCTCGTCGTGCTGACGCCCGTCGGCGTCACCATCTTCGTGCTGTCCTGGGCACTCCGCACCGTCGACGCGATTTTCGGCCGGCCGCTCCAGGAGTTCATCGGGCTCCGGGTGCCCGGCCTCGGGATCGCGATCCTCGCGGTCCTGGTGCTGGCCGTCGGGTGGGCAGTGCACCACGCCGTGGGGCGGCGCCTCGTGGAGGCCTGGAATAGGGCGCTGTCCCGGTTTCCGCTCACGCGGCGCGTGTACAACGCTGGCAGCCAGATCGTACAGGCGATGCTCGCCGGTGACCGGCGCATGTTCTCGCGGGCGGTGCTCGTCCCCTACCCGAGCGAAGGCTCCTGGGCCATCGGGTTCGTCACGAACGAGCAGACGCCGCTCTACTCCGAGGTCGTGGGCGAGGCGTGTCTCACGGTGTTCGTGCCCACGACCTTCTCCGTACCGCCGTCCGGCTACCTGCTCATCGTTCCGGGCGCTCGTGTCCGGCCCCTCGGGATCAGCGTTGACGACGCATTCAAGTTCGTCGTGTCGGCCGGCGCGGTTCTGCCATCAGGCGCCCCGCCTCATTCCGGGCTCGATTTGAAGAAACTGCTGCGCGAGCCATCCTGAAGGTGCGACGCACTTGGTGCTGGGCGGCGGCGCCGCGACGCATCGGCCGATCCCGGGGTCTCTGAAACGAGGAAGGCAACCATGACCGTTCCAAGAACGTTGACTCGTCCGGCGTCCATTGCGCTGTCGTGGGCGCTTGCGGCCGGACTGCTTCTTGGGGGGGTGTCCGTTGCGCTGATGATGTTCTTCGAGAAGCTCCCCGGCTTTGCGATGTTGGTCGCTTCCACCGTGATGTTCTCGATCGGAACAGCACTCGGATACGTTCACGGAGCCGTTCTCGGATATTTCGGACGGGAAGCCGGCACAGACACCAGGCAGGTCATCCGTGGCCTTCTGCTTGGATTGTGCTACACCGTCCCCGCCATACTCATCGGGTGGGTCGTCGCTGGTTGGGTGGCGGCATTGCCACTCGCCCTGCAGCGCGGTGTCGTTGGCTCTCTCATCTCCGTTGCGGCGTGGGTCGGCATGGCTGTCGTTCTGTATGTTGGTGCCTCCACTGGATGGAAGACCCTTGTTGTCGCGTACGGACGATGGCCCGATCGAGCTCTGGGAACCGTGCTCGTCCTCGGTGTTCTCGGCTCTCTCCTGGCAACGTTCTACATCAGCAACCACACGACGTGGTTTGCGAGTTTCCATCTCACGGGTACGGGGAAGCTGATTCTGTCGTTCGTCATCACGTTTTGGATCTATGGTCCTCTGGTGACGATCGGGATGTATCTCCTCCATCATGATCTGCATTCTCCGATTGCCACTACACATCGCGTGGTGTGGAACAGGCTGGTCATGGACGCCGCGTACGCTCTCATGATTGGTGTGGCATTGGCACTGTTGATGCTGCCGTTCCACAAAGGGACAGCCAATCTGCCGGCGGTGACTCAGACCTATGGAGTTGGTGCGGGAATGGTTCTCTCATTGACCGAAGCGTTTTCCACCGAGTTGTTCTTGAGACTGTTCCTGTTCACGGTGGTATTCTGGATAGCGAAGAAGTACTTCAACGGTCCCGTTGGCCCGATGTGGGTAGCTATCGGAGTCGCGGCGCTGGCCGATGGACTATTCCATTCGAACGAGTATCTCAACTACGGCTTACCCGGCATCTGGATGCTCGCATCCTACGTCGCGGTTCATATCATCATTCCGTCCATCGCCTTTGGCTATCTGTATTGGAAACGTGGATTGGGGACGGCGATGGCCACTCATGCCGTCTCGGGAATTGCCCTAGGATTGATGGTGATATAGACGGACGGTTTACCGGCGGCGCACGACAGAAGTCACGGCAGTGCGACAACATCGAGGGGCGCCCAGAGAGATCTGGGCGCCCCTACTGACTTTCCGACAAAGGCGTTTGGGGCGCGCCCTCTGGCATCACCCGCGGTCGAAGCGGTCCAGGTTCATCACCTTGTTCCAGGCCGCCACGAAGTCGTGCACGAACTTCTGCTGCGCGTCCGCGCACCCGTAAACTTCCGCGAGGGCGCGGAGCTGGGAGTTCGAACCGAAGATCAGATCGACACGCGTGCCGGTCCACTTGAGCGCGCCCGTCTTGCGATCGCGCCCTTCGAACACCTCCGCGTCTTTGGAGACCGCCTTCCACTCCGTGCCCATGTCGAGCAGGTTCACGAAGAAGTCGTTGGTCAGCGCCTCCGGCCGCTTGGTGAACACGCCGTGTTTGGCCCCTCCGACGTTCGTCTTCAGGACGCGCATGCCGCCCACGAGCGCCGCCATCTCGGGCGCGGTCAGCTTCAGCAGCTGCGCCTTGTCAACCAGCAACTCCTCGGCCGATACGGCATACCGGGCCTTCTGGTAGTTGCGGAAGCCGTCTGCCTTCGGCTCGAGCACGGCGAAGGAGGCCGCGTCGGTCTGCTCGGCCGAGGCGTCCATGCGTCCCGGCGTGAAGGGAACCGTCACCTTGTGACCGGCCTTCTTCGCGGCCTGCTCGACGGCGGCGCACCCGCCGAGCACGATCAGGTCGGCCAGCGAGACCTTCTTGCGCCCCTTCTGCGCACCGTTGAACGCCCTCTGGACGCCTTCCAGCTTCTTGAGCACCCTGGCCAGCTGTAGCGGCTGGTTGACCTCCCAGTCCTTCTGCGGCGCCAGCCGGATGCGGGCGCCGTTCGCGCCGCCGCGCTTGTCGGAGCCGCGGAAGGTGGACGCCGACGCCCAGGCGGTGGACACCAGCTCCGAGACCGACAGACCGGACGCCAGGATCTTGGCCTTGAGTGCGGCGATGTCCCGCGCATTGACCAGCGGGTGATTCACCGCGGGGATGGGATCCTGCCAGATGAGCGCCTCGGCCGGAACCTCCGGGCCGAGATAGCGGGCGCGGGGGCCCATGTCGCGGTGCGTCAGCTTGAACCAGGCCCGGGCGAACGCGTCCGCGAACTGATCCGGGTGCTCCATGAAGCGCCGCGAGATCTTCTCGTAGACAGGGTCGAACCGCAGGGACAGGTCCGTGGTCAGCATGGATGGCGCGATGCGCTTCGACGCGTCGTGGGCATGCGGCACGGTCCCGGCGCCCGCGCCGCCCTTCGGCGTCCACTGATGCGCGCCGGCCGGGCTCTTCGTCAGCTCCCACTCGTAGCTGAACAGGTTCCAGAAGAAGTTGCTGCTCCAGCTCGTCGGCGTGGTGGTCCAGGTGACCTCCAGGCCGCTGGTGATCGTGTCGGCGCCTTTGCCGGTGCCGAAGCTGCTCTTCCAGCCCAGGCCCTGCTCCTCGATGGGGGCCGCTTCCGGCTCGGGCCCCACGTTGGACACTGGGCCGGCGCCGTGGGTCTTGCCGAAGGCGTGGCCGCCCGCGATGAGCGCCACCGTCTCCTCGTCGTTCATCGCCATGCGCGCGAAGGTCTCGCGGATGTCCCTGGCCGCGGCGATCGGATCGGGGTTGCCGTTCGGGCCCTCCGGGTTGACGTAGATCAGGCCCATCTGCACCGCAGCCAGCGGATTCTCGAGGTCGCGGTCGCCGGAATAGCGCTTGTCAGCCAGCCACTTGTCCTCGGCGCCCCAATAGACGTCCTCGTCCGGCTCCCAGACGTCCTCGCGCCCGCCGCCGAAGCCGAAGGTCTTGAACCCCATCGATTCCAGGGCGACGTTGCCCGTGAGGATCATCAGGTCGGCCCAGGAGATCTTCTCGCCGTACTTCTGCTTGATCGGCCAGAGCAGCCGGCGCGCCTTGTCGAGGCTGACGTTGTCCGGCCAGCTGTTGACCGGCGCGAAGCGCTGCTGGCCCCTGCCGGCGCCGCCGCGGCCGTCGCCGATGCGGTACGTGCCGGCGCCGTGCCAGGCCATGCGGACGAACAAGGGCCCGTAGTGGCCGAAATCGGCCGGCCACCAGTCCTGCGAGCGGGTCATCAGCGCGCGGAGGTCCTTCTTCAGGGCCGCGAAGTCGAGCTTCTTGAACTCCTTGCGGTAGTTGAAGCCCTTGCCCATCGGGTCGGACTTGGACGAGTGCTGGTGGAGGATCCTCAGGTTCAGCTGATGCGGCCACCAGTCTCGGTTCGTCGTGCCACCGCCGGCGGTGTGATCGATCGGGCACTTGGTTTCGGTTGACATGGGCTCTCTCTCGTTTCGTCGTTGGTGCTCAGTTACCCGGTCCGCTTGCCTCTGCGCCTCGGGCGCGGGCCCGCGCGCGCGCGTGGCACCGCGGCCCGCTTTGAGGGCCGAAGGGCTGCGGCTTTCTCCCGGCACGCGGCACACAGGCCGGTGAAATAGATCGAGTATCCCTGGATGGTGAACCCCCGGCGGCGCACGTCCGGCGGCCGAATCCGGTGCTCGACGGCTTCTTCGTCCACATCGAACAGGCGGTCGCAGCGCCGACACACGAGGTGGTGGTGCGGGGACGTCCGAGGGTCCACTCGGCTCGCGGCGCTCGGGCTGCACGCCTTGGCCAGCACGCCCACCCGCACCAGGGTGTCGAGCACCCGGTACACGGTGGTGCGGGAAACGCCGGGCAGAGTGTCCTTGACCGCCGCGTACACCTGATCGGGCGTGGGGTGGTCGGTGCGGCCGGAGAGGGCCTCGAAGATGCGGCGACGCTGGACCGTGACCGCCAGGCCGTGGGCCCGGCAGGCGGTTTCCAGCTGCTGCGTGCGAGTGGGCGGGGCCATGGCTCTCCTCGGACGCCCCTGCTTCGCCCAGGAGCTCAGTCCAGAAGCATCGCTGGTAATCAATACCGTTGGATGTTTTGTGTCAACCGATGGTCTCACGGGTCGTCGTGCACTGGGTACCGACGCGATGCCTCGCTTGCGGCTGCGGCCGTGAGCGGGGTTCTTGTCTGCTTCCCCGAAATCGACTCGGCCCCGGCGGAATCGCCGGGGCCGAGTCGCGTGTGGGTGCTGGGCGCTCACCTTCGAGCGTGACCGTGGCCGCCTGACGCTCCCCGCGCGGCGCGCGATGACGAGCCGCGGCCGCCGCCTCCAGGCGCGTATCCGGATCGCGGCGCCCGGGACGCTGCGTAGCCACGCATGGAGCGCGATCCCTGGGACGTTCCGTGGTCCGGCGCGCCGCGCGAAGCCTGACGAAGCATCGCCTGTGGGCCATAGCGCTGGCTTTCACGCTGGTACGACCGGTCGTTCGCGCCCGGTGACTGAGTGTTCCTCTGCCGCGCGCCAGGATCCATGTACGCGCCGCGCTGGCGCGGCTGCGCCAGGGCATAGCTGCGCATGCCGCGCGACGCCTGGCTCGCTCCGTAACCCGGTGCGCCGCGCGAGCCCTGCCGGGGCGCCGCCTGCGGGATGTACCGCTGGTTCTCGCGCTGGCCCGAGCGGCCGATCGCGGTCCGCGGCGCGGTGTTCGTCTGTCTCCTGCCGGCATCCATGTACACGCCGCCCTGGCGCGTCTGCGCTTGGGGGATGTAATCCCGCGACCGTTGGGCAGCAGCTCCGCCCCGCGCATACTGGATGCCCCCGCCCACGATCCTGCGGCCGCCCGGCGCGGGGACGCTCCCCACGCCGCCGACATCCGCGCCGCGCACGCCGCGCCCCGCCGGTTGCTGCATCCCGCCGCCGGCCCTGTTGCGATAGACGGCGTACGGCGCGGCCTGCTCCGCATGCGTCCGGAAGAGATACTGCCGGCCACTCAGTCCCGGCCGCGCATACACGACGTTGTTTCCGCCGTAGTAGCGCGCCGGATACCCGTAGCCCGGGGAGTAGAACGGGTTGTAGTACACGGCCAGCGAGAACTGCGGGCACCACGCCGAGTACGGGTTCCAGTACGCGTACGGAGTGTACGCGTGGCAATCGTAGCACAGGAACCGTGGGTAGGGGTGCCCCTGCCCGACGTCGGTCGGCAATGGGTACGCCCCGGAAGCGGCGGGCTCGGGCTGCTCTGCCGCCAGGGGCGTTTCGGGCGTGAGGGAAGAGCTGTCGTCCCGCTGCTCAATGGCGTACGGCAGCTGGCGCGCCCCGGAAGCGGCGCGAGCGGGCCGCCCCGCCGGGGGTGCTGCGAGCGCGATGGCAGAGCTGTCGGGCTGCTGCGCCACGTCATACGCCAGCAGCTGCGTGCCGTAGTCGGCGTACCCTTCCGGCATGATCTGCTGGACCAGCTCCTGCAGCGACGCGTACGGGTCGCCGTGGATCCGGCCGTCGCTCAGCGTGGCGATGGCCTCGAAACTCCACTGGTCGTTTTCGGTGAAGGCGTCATAGGCGAACGGGTCCTGGCTCGCCACGGCGAAGACGTAGCCCAACCCCGGGGGATCATCCACGACGAACGCGTCGCGGTCGTCGACGCCGGGAACGGTGTACGTCTCGCCGCCATGCGCGAGGTTGGGATCGCCGGGCGCACGCGGAAACAGGACCCGCACCCGGCCGTCCGTGTCTACGCGCAGCACGGTCACGTAGGCGTCGCGCTCGGTGCGGAAGAAGACCTGGACCCGTTCGGCATGCTGATACGCCTCGCCTTGGTTGGTCCAGACGTGGACCCCAGGAGGCTGGTGCGCGCCGGAATCGGCGGGAGCGCTCCCCGCCGCCGGGGGTGCCGCGAGCGCGATGGCAGAGCTGTCGGGCTGCTGCGCGACGTCATACGCCAGCAGCTGCGTGCCGTAGTCGGCGTACCCTTCCGGCATGATCTGCTGGACCAGCTCCTGCAGCGACGCGTGCGGGTCGCCATGGATTCGGCCGTCGCTCAGGCTGGCGATGGCCTCCAAGCTCCACCGGTCGTTTTCCGTAAAGGCGTCGTAGGCGAACGGGTCCTGGCTCGCCACGGCGTAGAGGTAGCCCACGCCCGGGGAATCGTCCACGGTAAACGCGTCGCGGTCGTCGACGCCGGGAACGGTGACCGTATCGCCGCCACGCACGAGGTTGGAATCCCCAGGCTCGGCCGGAAACAGCACGTGCACCCGGCCGTTCGTGTCCACGCGCAACACGGTCACGTAGGCGTCACGCTCGGTGCGGAAGAAGATCTGGACCCGCTCGGCGGGTTGATACACGTTGCCGTGGTTGATCCAGATGCGGACCCCAGGGGGCTGGTGTGCCGGGGTAGCAGCGCGGGCGCTCTGCCCCGCCGCGAGGAGCGCTGCGAGCGCGATGGAAGAGCCGACGAGCGTGCGAGCGAACACTTTGACCTCCCGGACACGGGGTCCAGCCGTACAGAGGGGCATGGACCGTGCCCAGCGGCCGCCCGACAGCCAACCGCCAATTCCCCAGGTACTTGGGGTTGCGTCGGCCTCGCCAACCTCCGGGTCATGTCCTGTGCAAGTGACAGCGTACCGTGTCGCCATCCCGCGGAGCCGGCTGAGGCGCCGGTTCTTCGCGTCGAACCGGGAGCGTGCCAGCACGTGTCGCTGCGAACCATCGCTTTGAGGATTGTGAGGAGTTTCCGCGATCAGGTGATGGGGGTCACATTCGCCTCAGCGGCCCGTGTAGCGCAGCAGACCGGTAAAGTCGGCGGACGATTCGTACCTCGCGTAAACGACGACGTTGCCTCTCGACGCGAGGACGTCGCCGGAGAACTCCTCGCCGCTGGCGGCGAGGTGGGTCCACCGGCCGCCCGCGACGACCGTGACGTCGAGCGCGCCCGGCGCACGGAGGCGGAAGCGGTAGGTCCGACCCGCCTGCAGCACCCCCGAAAGTGGTTCGAGCAGCGTGGCGCCACGGGCCCCGAAGCTCTCGTAGGCCAGCGGGAACGCGGCGCCGCTCGCGCCCCGCGAAGCCTGCACGCGGTAGTCGAGGACCCAGCTGAGCGAGCCGTCCGTGCCGAGCGGCTTCGCGAAGACGCGCAGCACGTAATCGCCAGCGCGGGGGAAGACCGCGTCGATCCGTGCCTCGGTCGCGCTCACCTGGACGAACGTCAGCTCCTCCGCGAACGGCCGGTCGGAGGCGGCGTCCACGACGCGCGCGGCCACCTGCACGGGCTCCGTGACGCCAAGCGTCACGGTGACGTGGTCGGCGGCGGCGATGCGTGCATGGGGATGGCTCCCGATGCGGAACCCCGCGAGAAAGAACATCGGCCGCAGATAGACCAGGCTCTCGTATTCCGCGGCCGAGATGGGTTGCGCGAGCAGCTGCCACTGCGGGTCCTGCGGCAGGTGGTCGAAGATGAATTCGTCCGGCGCGGTGAGGAAGTAGTGCTCCTGGAAGCGGCGCACAAACTGCGTTTGCTCGTCGAGGTAGCCCGCGCCCCACGTGGCGTCCATCAGCCGCCACTGCCCGTCGATGCGCACCGCGTTCCAGGCGTGGTTCGTGGGGCCGTCGAACCGCTGGCCCGAGACGTATCCGTAGCCCTTGGACCACCCGGGCACGAGCTGGACCTGGAGCCCCATGGCGGTGCCGAGCGCCTCAGCGAGGCGCGCGTAGCCTTCGCAGACCGTCAATCGGCTGCGGAGCACGCCTTCCGGGCTGAGGTCACCGTACCTCCCCGCGCGGAAGCCGCGCACGTCGTAGTCGATGTGGCCCGTGATCCAGCGATACAGCGCCCGGACCTTCGTGATCTCGTCCGATCCCGCTCGCCCGAGGTACGACGCGAGCGCCGGCACCGACTGTTCGACCGGGGGGGGCGCCGCGTCCGCCAGCGCGTCGGTGGCAGCGAAGCTGTCGGCAGGCTTCTGCGCCGCGAGCGCGGTGGGCCCGGCGAGCGCGAGCAGCGCGAGCCCGACCAGCCGGGTTCGATTCACGGGCGGCGCACTAGCTGGAGACACGTCTTTCGAGAAGTGCCTTGAGGATCCTCGCCCTGCTGCTGCGATCGTTCTTCGCGATGTGTTCACGGGCGATGGTCTTGGCCGCCCGGGCCATTGCCCCCCTTATCGCCGCCGGATCCCCGAGGCCGACTGTCCTGCAGTAGAAGCTCCGCGATCGTCCGTCGTCATACTCCGCCAGCAGCAGAGCCAGCAGTTTCATCTGCTGCGCTTGCCGCGCCAGGAACCGCTTGATGCCGTTCCTCCTGATGAAACGCTGGTTGGGCAGGATCTTCCTGGCCGGCGGATAGGAGGTGGATTCCGTTGCCCGATACTCCGCCGCGCTCTTGAACTTCCCGCAGGGGAATTCCGCACACTCGCCGCACGCCTCCAGATG
>Ga0116107_1001868_pt1 | contig 11734 bp, 10 predicted proteins | sample June2015DPH_6_10_FD_88969 | JGI IMG/M metagenome (GOLD analysis project Ga0116107, IMG submission 88969) | Peatland microbial communities from SPRUCE experiment site at the Marcell Experimental Forest, Minnesota, USA - June2015DPH_6_100 | ecosystem: Environmental > Terrestrial > Soil > Wetlands... | reverse complement strand
TCACTTGCAACTGGTCCTGACCGAGCAGCCGGAATCCGCGCAGCAGATTCTCGCCGACCTCAGCGCCAACAAGGTCGGTCGCGCCAGTGTCGCCGCGCTTTCACTTGAGTATACCAACGACAAGCAATTGTTTTTTGAGGGTGAAATGGCGCCGGGCAGCGGCCTCGATGCGATTCAAAACGGGTTGCAAAAGGGCCAGGTCATCCATGCCCTGGCAGTGGTCCAGGGCGAGCCGTCGGTGGAAAAACTCCTCAAGGCGTTGTTGGGCCGCACCTTCATTGCGTCCGATCTGACCACGGCCACGGCCCAGATTCAAAACGGCCACGCGGGTTGCGATTTCGTCACGTTGAGCGGCGATTTGCTCAGCCGGCACGGCGTTTACACGGGCGGTTACTTGAATGGCAATGGCAATCCCAAGGCTCCAGCTTCGATTCTCGGACGCAAAAACCAGATCTCCGAACTGCACGGGGAACTGACGGAAGTCCAGCTCCGCGTCGCCGAAATGAGCCGCAAACGCGGCGCACTCCTGGGCGAGCAGACGGAATTGCAGGCCAGCTTGCAGCAGGCGCAGACGGAATTGCGCGAGCAGGAAGTCGCCATTGCCACGCGTGAGGGCGAATTCAATGCCTTGCAAAATTCCAACCGGCTGCTGCACCAGAAAATCGAGACGGTGATTTTTGAAATTCAAAGCCTCGCCGCCCAGGAGCAGGAAGGTTCGCAAAAGCGCAGCGCGCTGGCGGCCCGGTTGAACGAACTGGAAACCCGCGAACGCGCCGATCAGGAAAAGGTCGCCGCGCTCGCGGCCGACCTGGAGAATATGCGCCAGCAGCGTGACGCCGCCCATGCCGCGCTCACCGAGAGCAAGGTGGCGCTCGCGGCGGAAGAACAACTTTTGGCATCGTTCCGCCAGCAACAGCAATCTTTGGCGCAACGCATTGGCGAGCTGACCCAGATGCTCGAGCAGCGTCGCAACGAAGTGTCATCTTTTATTGGCCGCAAGGAGCAGGCGGAGTCGGAAATTCAGGATTCACGGTCGCAAATCGGGCGTTTGCAGCATGAGCGCGAGCAGGTGAACGCGCAAACCGCCGAACTGGCCGGCCGGAAACAATCGCAGGAAGGCGACGTTGTGGCGCGCGAAGAAAATTTGAGCGGGCGGCGGCGGCAGTTGACCCAGTTGCAGGAACAGCGTGGCGCCCTGGAGGTGGAACTGGCGCAGAAAAACATATCCGTCCAAAACCGGCGCGAACGGATCCAGCAGAAATATCACGTCAATCTCGACGACGTGCGCAGCGAGTGCATCACCATCACATTCGCCGACGAAGGCGCGGCCAAGGTGCATGTGATGACGCCGGAAGAAATGGCCGTCGCGCGCGCGGCCACTGATTGGAACGCCGTCGCGCAGCAGATCGAAGCCTTGCAGAAACGGCTTGACGAAATCGGCCCGGTGAACCTCGTGGCCATCGAGGAATACGAGGAAACCGAGCAGCGTTATCAGTTTCTGACAAAACAGAACGACGATCTGGTCCAGGCCCGGGTGCAACTGCTGGAAGTCATCAACCGCATCAACGTGCAAACGCGGCAGATGTTCACCGAAACGTTTGAAAAGATCCGCGAGAATTTCCGCACGATGTTCACCGAGGTCTTCGGCGGCGGCAAGGCGGACCTGATTATGTCGGACCAAAACGACGTGCTGGAGAGCGGCATTGAAATCATGGCACGACCGCCGGGCAAACAACTGCAAAGCATCACGCTGCTGTCCGGCGGGGAGCAGACGATGGTGGCGGTGGCGCTGCTGTTCTCAATTTATCAGGTCCGGCCCAGTCCGTTCTGTTTGCTGGACGAATTGGACGCGGCGCTGGACGAGGCGAACATCAACCGGTTTGTCCATTTGTTGCAGCGTTTCCTGATGCACTCACAGTTTGTCATCATCACCCACAACAAACGCACCATCGGCATGGCCGACGTGCTTTACGGCGTGACGATGGAGGAACGCGGCATCAGCAAGATTGTCAGCGTGAAATTCCACAAGGGTGGGAAAACCGCACCCGAGGTGGAAACCGGCGAGCCAGCCTCCGAGATGGCGCTGGCGAAATAGGTTCTTAACGCAGAGACGCTGAGGACGCAGAGAGCCGCGGAGCTTTTCCTTTAACCACGTAGGAGACGACGTGAGGAGTCTCTAACTTGTTCTTCAGAAACCGAAGATATTTGAGACTCGTCACCTCATCTCCTACAAAGAAATAATTGGCAGTGTACGCCGACACGCTGCAAAACTGGGAGCAAGGTCAAACCGGCCCTGACGGATGACCCGGTCCAGACTTTGGGGGACGTGGAATCCGTCCAGTTCCAAAATCGCCCGCGGATCGGGCGACCACCAGGTGATGGGATTGACCGTCCACGGAAAAATTCCCTGCCGGTAAGCCGCCCGCAGCCGTTTGGTGCCGAGGTCGCCGCCAATCGCCACCAACCCCTCCGCGTCGGCGAGTGCCGGGTCGGGGAAAGCCGTGTTTTTGTTCAGCAAAATTGGCATCTGACTGAATTTACGATATGTGATTTACGATTGACGAGTCATTCCGATGTAGTGTCGGCGCTGTGCGCCGATTCATTCGAGCCACAGGCTCGACGCTACAACAAATTCAGACGCTGCCCACAATCCTCACATCCCGCGTAAATCGTATAACGTAAATCGAAAATCCTTTTCAACGTCCGCTTAACGCATCGAGAAAAACTGTTTCAAAGGCGCCGGCGAGTTCCATCATACGAAAATGCGGCAGGATTTTTCATTGAACACAATCTTTTTACCCTGCTCCGGGTCCGGCGAACCAAGGGCGATCCAGCTTCCGACGCGGACATCATTGAGCACTTGCAACAGCCATTCGATTTCCGGCCCGGAGAGCGTGAGCTGAAAGCTGGAAACTGCCACCTGAAAGCGTCCGGGTTCGTTCAGCATGGCCCGGACGTTTTTCCGGTTCTCCTCCCGTTGGGCGGCGAGTGACTCTTCCAACAGCCGCTGGTTTTCGTCGTGTTTGGCGGTCTTGGCGGTTTTGCTAAGGCGGTGATGCGTTGCGGAAATCAGGGGATAGAGCTTGAGGACTTCGAACCGCAGGCGTTTTTCCGGCAGGCTGATTTCAAAAACCAATTTTTCCCGCCTGGTCCGGATGAGTTTCACCTAATCACGCTCCATGGTCGCATGCAGGCTGTATTTCTGGAGTTGGTGGACATAAAACTCCGCCTTTTCCATGCTCTCGCGCGTCAGCACACTTTTACCCTGGTTGTGGACCTGCAACATGTGAACCTCGGCCTTCTGGCGCTGCCAGCCGAAGACGACCTGAAACACGTGCGTCACGTAGTCCATCAGGTTGACCGGGTCGTTCCAGCAAATGACCCGGTAGCCCGGTTCGAGGTCCGTCCTCGAATCGGTTTCCTCGTCCCGATGGATGCGGGGCCGGACTTCAGGAATCGCCGTGGTCGCCATGACCCGAAAATAAAACGTCCGGACGCAACTGTCGAGGGTGCCGGTGGTGGCTTGCCGAGTGGAAGGTGCGGGGGAATTTACTTTTGTTTTTCGATGATCTTCTTCAGCTGGCCGGCATAATGATTCAAGTTATCAATCATGCCCTGCCATTTCTCCGCCTTGAATGCGGACTGTCCCCAATCATTTATTGAAGCGAAAGTGACACCGGTCCGGCTCTTGAAACTGGCGGACTCGGCTTTGCCCAGGTTTAAATCCAGGAAAAAATAGATTTCGTTTAACAGGTCAATTGACTCGATGTCTTCCTCGTTTTTAAGACTTTTATTGTATTCCAATAAAGTCATCTTTTTTATTGCGAGAACACGATCTTCCAACTGAACCAGATAAGCTCCCAACGAGTCCTTGATTTTTTGTTTTGGGCCGACGGCTTCAGCCGGTTTGTCTTTGTGCTCAGCCACCGTATTAAAGAGCGCTTCCGCTTGTTGAATATGGGAGACGAGATTTTGTCTTTCGGCCTTTTGTGCTTTTTGTTGCGCTTCATGGCTGCGGAACGGAAGCCAAAGAAAGCACCATCCCCAAAAAACGATGATGGCAGCTATTCCACAACCGTCAGCCAATCTATAATTGGCAATAAAACCTTTGATTGGGCCTTGAAAATTTACCAGCTTGCATGCCACGCAACCGGCCGCAAGCATAACCGCGACCATCAAGACACCCATATCGAATCCCCCCTTTGCGGTTTCGAAGTTTCCGCACCAATAACGCCAGAATCGCTTGATCGCCGACATGAAGCCAAAGCATCCTCGAACTGATTGGATTCGTAAAGCTTCTTATTACTTGACACCACCGTTACAGCTATTGACTTTTCCCGTCAAAAACCTTAATTCCATCCCTATGAGTACACTATTAAGCAGTCTATCGGTTCAACAATTACGCAAAGCAGCCACACTCAAAGAGAAAATCCAATCGCTGGAAAAAGAGCTTGGCCAGCTATTGGGTTCTTCAACCAAACCTGCCGCTCCTGCAGTTCCGAGGAGGAAGTTTAAGATGAGTAGAGCGGCCAGGGCCAGGATCAGTGCTGCCGCCAAAGCAAGATGGGCGAAACTGAAAGGGCAAAAGCCATCAGTGAAACCGGCCAGGAAAGCCAAAGGGAAGATGAGTGCGGCGGCCAAAGCCAAACTCTCGGCCAAGATGAAAATGATTTGGGCCAGGAGAAAGGCCAAAAAGTCCAAATAACAGACGGTCTTGAAAGCGTGCGAGTTTCCGCCAAAGGAAACTCAAATTAAATCAAACCGGCCTGGCTGGGGCGTTCCGGCAAATGATCCGATAACCCGGTTCGAGGTTTGTCCTCGAATCGAGTTTTTCGTCCTCATGGAGGTCGGGACGGATTTCAAGAGTTGCTGCTTGCGAGTGGGAACGCCGCGCTGCTGGCGGAGACCAACAAATTGGTCTTCCGAAATGGCTAGGGTGAAGAAGCGGCTTCCAGATCGTGAAGCGTGGGTCCCACCATATCGCCAAGGCGGTCGCTGGTCGTGTATAAAACCACGCCAAAACCCGCCAGCACGGTCAGTAAAACGATGAACGCCCAAAAGTGGCGCGCTTCAAAACGCTTCAACGAACGCGCAAAGGCGACCAACCCAAACAACGCCGTCACGACAATCACCGCATCCACGCTCGCCCGTTGCCAGTAACTGCCGCCCAGATGCAGCCACATTCCGAACTCATCGAACGTGAGACCCATGGCCACGCCATATAACAGTGCCGTGATTTCCGCCGTGCGACCGATGGGCCGGCGAAAAATGCTGTAACCACCCACTGCCGCCAGCAGAAAAATGCCGTAGTTCAAATGATGAACGTGGGTGCCGTGCAGGAAGAAATAAAAGTTCGGCATCGCTTTGGACATGATCAGCAACACAAACACCCGCGACAGGACGAACGTCAGGATGAAGCTGAACAAAGCCCGGCGCGCCAGCCGGTGCGCCGTCTCCCGATGAATGGTGGGTTCAGTATTTACGGGTGGTGAAATCATCAATTGGCCCGCGTTTGTTTGTAATACCACTGGAGTTGTTCCGGGGAAGCGCCTTCATCCACATTTTCCGTTGCCACCAGTTCGCCACCCCGGGCCGGCGGCAACACTTCCTTTAATTTCCATTCATTGTCCAGCCGTCCGAAGGTCCAGAATTCCACAAACGGTGTGACGTCCGCGTCCTGGCTGATCAGCAGATTGTTTCGGCGGACCGCCCTTTGGGCATGGGCGCTGATCCGGACGGTGAATTCATCCTTGGAGTTGTCCGAGAAGTTCCGCACCAGAATCAACTCCGCCTTGCGGACGCAGAGGTTGCGGAACTCCAGTTGCGTTCCCTGTCCTCCCAAACGCACGAGTTCGCCCTGCAAGTTGGTTGCCACGTCGGGGAATAATTCACCGGTCGGGACGGCCGCGGGATCGCCTTTTTCACGCGCCAGCGTGACATCCAGGAAAACCTGCCGGGCGCGTTCCAGCATCGCCTGGCGGTCCCAGAGCTTGTCCGTCTGGACCAGAAAATTCAGCAGGCGCTCGATCCGCGTGGCCTTGTCCAGCGTCTCTTTTTCCAGCCACGGCCCCGCCGGGCCTTCCTTGCCGGCGGTTTCATCATAAACCTGGTTCAGTCCCGTGTCCGTAAACTGCTCGAAAAAGTTTTCCTCTTTCAACGCGTCGGACTCGCGGGATTGATCAATCTCCCGCAGCAACCACGCGCCGCCCTGACGATGAAACGTCCAGAATTCCTGGAACCGCGCCGGCGCCTGGTCGCCCCGCAAAAATTCCCCGGTGTGATCGTCCACGTAATGGTCGCGGGCGGTGGCGGTGATGAGCGCCGTAAACTCGCGGTCGTTCTCCTTTTGCGGATAGCGGACATTCACAATGTCCACGTGCTCGACGTTCAAATTTGAAATCATGTTGATCTCGTGATTGGCAATCATGCCGCTGATTTGCGAGCAGTGTTCCGCGTAAAGGTCCGGCATCAGCAACGGTTTCATCGGATCGTATTGCCTCGCCTGCCAGCATTTCTGCAATTCCACGAAGGTGGATCTGGCCTGGGCTTCCAATTTGTCGGGGGCCATCGTCTGATCCACCCGCGCCAGAAATTCCAGCAGCTTGCGCGTCTTGCCCGCTTTGCGTTCGATGTCAAAACGACTGTTCACATAGTCCAAATCTTCATCCTTCGCCTGTTTGTTCTGCACCGCTTTCGCAATCAAGAAAATGACGACAAATGCCCCAATAAATATGAATATTATTGTGGGGTCACCCGAACCTCCTCCCGAATAGCCGCCGCCCCCAAACCCACCACCGAAACCGCCGCCCCCGCCGCCGCCTTTGTTATGCACGGCAATGCCATTGGCGAAGTAGGTGTTCGGATTGTCCGTTTGCAAATTATAGACGCGCGTTGGGGCGTGAACTGTTTCGAGGCTGGTAATCACCTGTTCGCGCAGCCCATCGTCAACCACGGCAAAAATCCGGTCTCCGACCTTCAAGGCTTCCAATGTTTTGAAAGTCCCGTCGCCGACGTAGAACGGATGCTCGCGCGTCACGCGCAAAGTTGTCTCCGCGGTGCCCACGACGACGTATTCGTCCACTTCGTGAACAATCACCCGGCGCACGGTCGAGTGAACAATTTCCCCGGTCGTGGTAAACGCCAGCAACTCATCCCCGGGACGGATTTCGCTGATGGGTGATGACGTGCCATCGGCGCGCACGATGGGCGTGTCCGGCAGGAAACACCCTTTGTTATGCACGACAATGTCATTGGCGAGATAAGTGCCTCCCGGCATGACCAGCAGGTTGAAAGCGGGATGCACCGCTTTCACGCGGGTGATGGCGTCGATTTGAGCGGTCCGGAACTGATTTGTTTCGCGCAGGTAAAGCGTGTCACCGGGCTGAAGGTTGGCGGCCACCCGGAAAACTCCCGGGTCAATTTGCAGGGGATGTTCCGCTGTCACCCGCAAGATTCTCCCGGCGGCGGCAATCTCCACGTATTCGGTGGGAACTACTTCAACGGTGGCCTGAATTATCGCCGGCTGAAGTTCCCCGTCCACCACCGCCCAAACGATGTCGCCACGCGCCAACTGTTCGACGGGGACCTGTCCTGCCGGTGTGGCGATCAGCGTGCCCGCTTCCAGACAGCCGCCGCCGCCGCGGCCCCAGGCAATCGAGGCCGCCAGCAAGGTGCATAGAAAAATAAAAATACTCCGCATTTTCATGCGAACATTCTCAAGTGTTGTGCCGGGCATGGCCATTACAATGAGGCGCGAAATTTACCAGGACCGCCTGCGGCTGATCCGTCAATGCAGGGCGGCGATGATTCCGCCCAGGACGGCCGCGGCGACGACGATGCTGACCCCGATGATGCTGGCGCCGACGACCCGGCCAAAGTAATTGGCCACTGCCACGTTGCCGCGCGCAATTTCCTTGTCCTCATCAATGTTGGGTGTCAGGCGCTCGATAAAGCGGGGCAAAAACATGGATGCCACCAATATCAGCGCGATGCCGATAAGACCGCCGAGTGCCGAGAACACCACGGCCCAGCCCATATTGCATGTTACTTCACTCATGATTTTTCCTGTTTGGTTGGAGCAGCAGAGCGATAAATCCTGCCGGTGATTTTGTTTCGAAATAAATTACCCAACCCGATTTTGCAACCATTCACTTGCATGCCGCGCATTTAACCCCAGCCGCCAGGAAAAACAAGCGGAATGCTTCACTCACGGGATTTTCAACGCAAAGACGCTCCGCTGCCGTTCTTGCTTCCGCCTTCGTTCTGCTGCGGCGTGGCAGTCTTCGCTTTCGCTGCGCTTCGAGTCAAGCTGGCTTGCCGAGCCGTAGCTCGCAGCGTCTGTGTCTGGGTGTCTCCGATAGCCCGCCTTCGCCAGGCTACGGCGCGGCAGCCTCCGCTCTTGCTTCGCTGCGAGCGAAGGCTGGCCTGCCAACCATAGCTCGTTCTGACGAGTGACGGTTGGTGCCGGTGGTGAGACTCGAACTCACACGACTTTTTACGGTCCCAGGATTTTAAGTCCTGTGCGTCTGCCATTTCGCCACACCGGCTACCTTTATTCTATTGATGATTTTGCTTGTTCACCAATCGCTACTTGACTTTGCGACACTTTTTGCGACACTGTTACGGTATGAAACCTATTGAAACCGTAGGCAGTCAAGAATCCGCAGTTGTCAGTCGCAAGTCTCATTCGCAACACAAGTATGCGAAGGTTTTGGACGGACGCAAGCAGCCAATTCGAGGATTGTGGCAGCGTAATGGAAAATTCATCGCCCGGATCGCCATTGAGGACGAGGCCGGCATCAAGAGCAACCGATGGGTGTCCTTGAAAGGCGCGACGACGGTCGCCCAGGCACAGGAGCAGCTTAAAACCCTCCACGTTGACCGGACACGCAACGATCTGCCAATTCTCAAGCGCACCCCAAAATTCGCCGATTATTCCGATCAGTATTTTGCCTACTACGACACGGTGAAGGACGCCAAGCGCCCGGCGACCATTGAAAAAGAGCGCGGAGCAATCAAGCTGTGGAAAGCGCACCTCGGCGGCCTGCGGTTGGATAAAATTCGGCGGCTTCACATCAACTCGTTTATTCAAAAGCGGCAGGCGGACAAAATATCGGGCCGCACGGTGAACTTGGATATAATTGCACTGCGGAATGTCCTGAAAAGGGCGATTGACGATCAATGGTTGAAAGTTTTGCCAACGGAAAATTTGCGCCCGCTGAAATGGACGCCGCGCAAGCGCGAGTTGGTGACGCAAGCAGATATTGAGAAATTGTGTGAAGCTGCACATGAAGTTTCCAAAAATGGTCAGGAGTTTTCGGATTATGTGAAACTGTTGGCTTTCAGCGGCGCGCGGCGCAGCGAGGCTTTGCGACTTAAATGGTCTGACGTGGACTCGCAAAACGAGCAGCTAACCATCGGGGCTGATGGTTTGAACAAGGGCCGCGAAGTGCGGGTTGTGGATTTCAACCAAAAGCTGAAGGAGCATTTGGGTGACATGCTTAAACGGAAGGCACCTGATTCAAAGTATTTGTTTCCATCGCCGCAGCGCGGCGATACGGACGCCCATGCCAAGACGTTCATGGAAAGTTTGCGACTAGCCAGGACGAAATCAGGTTTGGCGAACATTGGTTTTCACGATTGCCGTCACTTTTTCATCAGCTACGCCGTGATGAGCGGAATTGATTACATGACGATTGCCCGCTGGGTCGGCCACAAGGACGGTGGGATTCTCATAGGCAAGGTGTATGGACATTTGAGCAACGAACATGCACAAGCACAGGCGGCGCGGCTGAACTTTGGCCCGGCAATTGTGACGATGCCGCAGGCGGCGACTGCGCGTGGATGAGCGACAGGCAGGCATCCCTTTTTGCGCCGCGACAGTTACGCGCCGGGTTCGGCACCCTTGGGCGTTGGCACTTTATTAACCTGGGAAAATTCACCGGCACTGGCGCGGCGGTGGAATTCATCAATCGCTTCCTGGGTGAGATATTGCCGACCGGCGATGTTGACGGTTTTGAGCCAGCCTCTTTTGCGCCAGCGCCACGCCGTGCATGTCGTCACGCCTACATACTCCAGCCATCGCGACAGGCTGACGACTGCCGCGCCGGGAATCGGATACAATTTGCCATTTGAATCAATTTTCACACGGCACATCCTGCCGCGCGCCCGGCAGACGTTGGCGCGTCACACACACAAGATTTGAATTGGGAATCCGTATGCTGTTGGGTTTCAAATTAGTGATTCTGTCCGTTAATCATGGCAAAAGTTTCTGAAACCAGACATGCAGACTCCGAGCGTGATTCCTAAGTGCCATCCGATGGCGAAGCGAACGCGGTCAAGGTGGAGGCGACGGGTGCAGGGCGCACAACCTTGACGGCGGGAGCGAGCCATATAATGGAGGCACGAGGCACGCTCGGCGTGCGGCTGCAAAATCCAACTGGCATTCTGGTTCCGAATTTTTCTGCGACGGATGATCGCGTTTTATTTTTTTAGTTGTGCCAGTATTGGGGCTTTCGGTGGTGTTTTATATGAAACGCCATCAACGGAAGTGCCAATGCTGCAAAAAGTGGTTTGCCACCGATCCCCGCAATCACCATCACCAACGATTCTGCAAGCGGGCACGTTGCCGCAAAGCCAGCAAGATTTTCAGCCATAAACAATGGCTGGCAAAACCAAGGAGTTGGAAATTATGGGGCGGAGCGGCTGAAGTGGAGCGAGTCCGGGCCTGGCGCAAGCTGCATCCGTTCTACTGGAAGCGCACAATTCCCCTTATTCCACCGACGTTAAATTGCGCTACATAGATTTCATCGTTGCGGCTCGCATCCTTCTGTCACAATGAACAAATGCTTTCCAGGTTTTTGGCTGGGAGTCGTAATGAAGCCATGAAACAAACCAGAAATTAGGTGTATGAATCGAAAGAAAATAGAACGCCAGATGAAAAGTGCCGCCATATATGTGCGCAGGTCCACGAAGCATCAGCAATGCACGACCAGCAACCAAATGCGTGTCATTCGCGAATCTGCCAAGCGGCGGGGTTTAGAAATCGTGGAGGAATATTCGGACGAGGACAAAACCGGGTTGAAGCCATAAAATAAATCAGAAGTCACGCCGCATGAGCCGCAAGGATACAGAACGCTGGTTGAACAGCGCCGCCGTGTATGTGCGCATGTCCACGGAACATCAGCAGTATTCGACCAGCAACCAGATGGATGTGATCCGCGAAAATGCGAAGAAGCGCGGTCTGGGAATCGTGAAAGAATATTCGGATGAAGGCAAAAGCGGGTTGAACATCCAGGGGCGCGACTCGCTCTCACAGATGATCCGCGATGTCGAGGAGGGGCGGGCGCAATACTCGTCCATCCTCGTCTATGACGTGAGCCGGTGGGGGCGTTTTCAGGATGCGGATGAAAGCGCGTATTACGAATACATCTGTCGGCGGGCGGGCATCTCGGTTCACTACTGCGCGGAACAATTCGAGAATGACGGCAGCCCGATGTCCACGGTCATGAAAAGCATGAAGCGGACGATGGCCGGTGAATACAGCCGGGAACTTTCGACAAAAGTGTTTCAGGGCGCGTGCCGGTTGATTCAGCTTGGTTACAAGCAGGGTGGAACGGCCGGATTCGGCCTGCGTCGGATGCTGATTGACCAAAACGGCGCGCGGAAAGCAATGCTGAAAATGGGCGAGCAAAAAAGCATCCAGACCGACCGCGTGGTGCTGGTGCGTGGCCCG
>Ga0116107_1001867_pt1 | contig 11735 bp, 11 predicted proteins | sample June2015DPH_6_10_FD_88969 | JGI IMG/M metagenome (GOLD analysis project Ga0116107, IMG submission 88969) | Peatland microbial communities from SPRUCE experiment site at the Marcell Experimental Forest, Minnesota, USA - June2015DPH_6_100 | ecosystem: Environmental > Terrestrial > Soil > Wetlands... | reverse complement strand
CCTCGACACGCGTCACTTCCAGCCGCGCCGGGTCGTAGGCGAGGTGGAGCTGACCGCTCACCCCGACGGCGCCTGGGTCGATCACCACGTCCAGCGTTCCCTCGGCGCCCACGGTCAGCGGCAGCCGGGCCGGCTCGAAGGTCAGCACCGGGAGCCCGTTGGTGTCGTTCGCCGAGGCACTGGACGCCACACTCTGGGTCACCGGCGAGACACCGGTCACCACACCCTGGGTCGAGGCCAAGGCGGTGGACGCCACGCTCTGAGTCGCGACTGAAACGTCCGACGCAATGCCCTGGGCTGAAGCCGAGACGTCGGCCGCCACACCCTGGGTTGAGGCCGAGATGTCAGCCGCAGGACTCTGGACGTTCGTCGACAGTCCGCTGCTGTTTTGGCTTGAAGTCCCCCCCGTTGGGGAACTCGCCCCTCCGCCCGACGAGCGGCCACGCCCCCGTCGAGGCTGGTTCGTCTGCGTCGCCGTCGAGGAGTCCTGCCCTTGAGCGCCGGCGTTCTGCTGCGAGCTCGCAGCGGCACCGCTCGCCTGGTCCATCGGGCCCGTGGAGGCCGCGGACCTCAGCCGCGGCGAGTTGCCGAAGATCGAGACGCGGGTCTCGGTCCCCACCCAGAGGGGCGCGAGGTCCTCCTCGGTGATGTCGGGGTAGCGGACGATGTGGGGAGTCAGCGTAAGGACCAAGTCGGTCTGGTTGACGGTCTTGGAGTTGTCGGAGAACAGGGCGCCGATCACCGGGAGGTCGGACAGCCACGGCAGACCGCTGGTGGCGGTGGTGTTTGTCTGCTTGAGCAACCCCGCGAGCAACGACGTCTCGCCATCCTTGAGGCGGATCACCGTGTCGATGTTGCGGGTGTTGATCGGGTACTGGTTCGGCTGGCCGGAGACCGGGATCGCCGCTCCGAGATCGGAGACCTCGACCTTGAGCTTCAGCGTGATCTCGTTGTTGTGGTGAACCTTCGGCTCGATGTCGAGCTTGATGCCCACGTCCTGGTAGGTGAAGGCGGTGATCGGCACGATGGTGCCGTTTTGAGCGGTTGCAGTGTTGAAGGTCGTCGTCGGGATCGGGACCTTCTCCCCGATGACCAGGTTCGCCTTCTCTCGCTCTGTGATGCGGAGCTGGGGATGGGCGAGGGTCTTCGTCTCGCTGTCCGTCTTGATCAGGTTGAGCACGACATTTGGCACGGTCGTCTGCCACATCGAGCGTGTGATGTTGCCGATCTGGTTGAGGTAGATGGCGCCGCCAGCGGTCGAGGCGCCGAGCTGGGTGGTATCGAGGCTAGCGCTAAACGTTTGCGACGCCAACGTCATCCCGATGTCGCGGGCTTTCGAGGTGTCGATTTGCAGTAGCTCGACATCCACCAGGACTTCGGCCTTCGACTTGTCGTTGGCGTTGATGAGCCGTTCGGCAATCGCCACCTTGTCGGCGGTGTCGCGGATCACCAGCGAGTTGAGCTGCTCGTTGACCGCGATGCGGCGCGCGTCGATCAGGGCGCGCAGCATGTTGTTGACGTCCTTGACGTCGGCGTTGGAGAGGAAGAACGTTTTTACGACCAGGTCCTCGTAGTCGCGCCGGTTCGCCGGGGTGTCCTCGACGACGATCACGGTTTTCTCGTCGAACACCTTGTAGAACTGGCCTGCCGCCTCCACGACGGACTCGAGTGCCTGCCTGGCGGTGACGTTCTTCAATTCGATCGACAGCTTGCTGTCTTTGAGCTTCGGGTCGAAGAGGATGTTGATCCCGAACGCCTGCCCGATGGCTTTGTAGATGTCCCGCAGGTTCGTCTGGTTCGGGAACGACAGGCTCATCGGCTCGTCGGACGCAGGGTTCAGGAGCGGCGGCTTGACCTTCATCTCGGACGCCGCCCTCTTCATCTCGGCGAGCTTAGACGCCCCGCCCTCCTCGTTGAACACCGCGAGGTCCTTGCGCACCTTGGCCAGCTCCACCTCGGCGTACTGGTGCGTCGGGTCGAGCTGGACGGCCAGCTCGAGCTCCGCCTGCGCCCGTGCGAGCTCGCCGGCCTCCTTGAACTTCATGCCGCGCCGGAAGTGGTCCTCGCCGGCCTTCATGCGTGCCCTTTGAAGCGCAATCTTGAATTCCATTTTGCCGGGATCGCGCGACAACGCCTCCAGGTAGTAGTAGACGGCCGCATCCCAGTTCTCGGCGACCATCGCATCGCTGGCGCGACGCGTGTACCGGTACGTGGTGCAGCCCGGCAACGCAACTATCACGCTCAGCAACAGACCCGCGACTCCGAAGAGCTTCTTCCTCACACTCACCTCGCAAGCGCAACCTTGCTCGTCACGTTCGCGGGATACCCCACGAAGCCGATGGTGACTCCGGTCGGATCCACCCCCCGGACGATGAACTTCTCCTTCACACTCTCTCCTACGGGAACCGCGAGGACATTGTCACCGTCGCGGAAGACAGCGACTGGCAGGCGGTTTGGGCCCAGCCACCCCAGGTAGTTGAGCGAGAACCTCGGCGGCGGCGGCAGGATCCACTTGCCGTCCACATAGATCCCATCGGGCGTCGGTGTGGGTTGTGGCGGTGGCGGGACCGGTGGCGGCATTGTGGGCCTGTGATCCGGCGTCGGCGTGGGCGGGGCCCCGAAGGTGAAGAGGTTCCTGCCGGCGCGAGGAGTTGGAACCACACGTTGCTCCGACCTGTCCCACCCGAGGACCGGCACGGAGTAGCTGCCTACGTGAACCGCCTTGGCGCTCCCGGCAGCGGTTCCGGCGACGAGAGCCGGCCTGAGCCTGACGACGACCACCACCGCAAGCGCCATCAGGAGCGCGGCGAGGGCGGCGACGTTTCTCAGTCTCGCGTTACGTGCCACTGGCCACCTCGTTGATACCGAGCTGCTTCATGAGTCCCTCATCGAGGTCCGAGAAGTACGTCCCGACTCCCAGTTGAACCGTCACGTCGAGGGACGAGGCACTATCGTCCCCCCGCAAAGTCAGCCCCTCGAGCAGGATGAACTGCGGAGAACTCTCGAGCAGGAATGCGCACTGGCGGATCTGCTCGTAGCTCCCCTTGACCCTGTAGTTAGCGGTGAAGTAGACGAGCCCGGACTTCTCCTCTCGTTGCACCGCGTAGGAAACGCGGTCCGGCCTCAACCCTGCCATTTCAGTCCGCTTGACCACGTCGGTGAGGAACTCCACAAGCCTCTCGTGCATCGGCGCCATCTCCAGGTGCTGAAGCGCGCTCAAGTTCTCCTCCAGGGCCGTGACCGATTTCTTGATGCGTTCGACCTGGTCAGCCTGGCTCTGCAGCTTGGAGACCGCCGCCTGGGCCTCATCGACCTGTCCGGCGAGCAGCGAGCCCCGTCCGAGCACAGCGCCGCGCATACCGGCGAGCCAGACGACGTTGGCCACCACGATGAGGGTCGCGGGCGCCCACACGTACCACAGCCGGAGCCATGCGCCGCGGCCGATCATGGCCTTCCCCCCGGCCAGTAGCGTACGGTGAGATCGAATTCATACCCTTTAGCGTTCGTGGCCGAGGGAGCCTCTTCAGACCTCGGCAGAGGGTCGGAGAACCTCGAGTCCGTGAACAGCACAGCCAACAGCCTAAGCCACGCCTCACGACCGGTCGCGAGTCCCCGCACTCCGACCTGAATGGCGCCTTTCTTGTCCACCGCCGGCGTGATCTGCACGAGGCGGACGTCCCAGGGGACAACGCGCTCCAGGTCGACGAGGAGTTGGCTCCAGACCAGCTTGTGGCGTCCCACCACCACCTGCATCGACGTCGTTTCCTGCTGGAGCTTCTTCCACGGGACCGCAGCGAGCTCCCTGTTCCCCCTCTCGACCCGAGCCGCCAGTTCGGCTCGCCTGCTCTGGGTCTGCCCAAGCAGCTCGGCGGCGGATGCCTCCCTCCTTCGGGCGGCGACGAGTTCCGTGAGGCTCACGGTCGAAAGCGTCAAGGCGAGCACCACCAGGACTGCGCCGGTGAGCCAGACCGGCCGCACGTCGAGGAACGGGCTCGACGCCAGATTCGGCCGGGTCATCGTGTCTCCCCAGCCCACGCGGTCCCCAGAAGCGACCACAGGCGGACATCCGAAACCCCCGACCCCGGCGGCACCCTCCCGGCACCGACGGCGAGCCTGTTGACGGTCACCCCCGGCTCGCCGTCCGCCCACCGCTCCACCTCGGCGCCTCTCTCGCCGTCCGTCGAAGCCAGCCAAACCACCACAGGGCCGGAGAGCCCCTCCTGTTCCCGGGCGTGGGCGAGGGTGCGGGTGATCTCGCGCGTCATGAACACCTCGGCACGTTGGGAATCGGCCGGAAGAGGCTTGTGGCGGAGAAGCACAGGCTTGCCTCCGGCCAGCACGACGAGAGAAAGAGCGTGCTCCTCGACGGCAGCCAGCAAGACAGGCGTGGCCGAGACCGGGAGAAGAGCGGTCAGGGCAAGCGCCGCGGGCTCCATCCGACCCAGGTGGACCCCGGCGGCCGAGAACACTTCCTCTACGGCGGAAAGAGGCCGATCCAGCGCCAGCACAACCAGCATTCGACCGTTCTCCCCGCCGGGGATGAAGTCCAGGCGCACGTCCTCCGGCCGGCACGGCAACAGCTTCTTGAGACGCCAGCGCACAACCTCCTCCGCCTCGGCGCGCTGGCGCGGCAGGCCCCCGGTCTCCACGACGACACTTCGCATCCAGGCGTTCGGAGCGACGAGGCTGGCCTGCTGCGGGGGCTTCTCGAGACGCCGGAGCAGCTGACCGAGGGCGCTGGCGACCACCTGCCGGTCCACCTGGAGAAGTCCGACCGGGCCCAGCCTGAACCAGTCGCCCGGCAGGGGCGCCCGTTCAACCCGAACGAGCGCGTCGCGGCGGCCGTTCAGCTGCCCGTACAAGAGCTCGCCGCCGCCAGGCGAGAACGCGTGGGCAGGCGGGGGAGTGCGGAGGAGGGCGAGCAGGTTCATTCGACGAACGTCACCTTGTTGACTTCCTTGAGCGTCGTGATGCCGGCGAAGACACGTTCGAGCGCCGACTCGCGAAGGAACTTCATTCCTTCCGCCCTCGCCGCGCGCTTGATCTCGGCTGCCGGCCTCTTCTCGAGAATCAGCGCTCGGATGTTGTCCGAGAGATCCATCAGTTCGCAGATCGCGCTTCGTCCCAAGAAACCCGTACCGTTGCACTCGATGCAGCCGGCGCCCTCGTAGAACGTGACGCCGCGGACGGCGTCGGCGGTCAGGCCCGACTCTTCCAGGTTCTGGGGCGAAACCTTCGCCGCACGCTTGCAGTTGGGGCAGATCCGCCGGACCAACCGTTGCGCCAGGACGCAGTTGAGGGCAGACACGAAGTTGTACAGGTCCACGTTCATGTTCAGAAACCGGCCCAGCACATCGACAACGTTGTTGGCGTGCACGGTCGTGAAGACCAGGTGGCCCGTGAGCGCCGACTGGACCGCGATCTGGGCCGTTTCCTCGTCGCGGATCTCGCCCACCATGATCTTGTCCGGGTCGTGTCGCAGGATGGACCGGAGGCCGCGCGCGAACGTCAGGCCCTTCTTCTCGTTGACCGGGATCTGCGCGACTCCCGGGAGCTGGTACTCAACCGGGTCCTCGATGGTGATGATCTTGTCCTCCACCGAGACGATCTCCGAGAGGCAGGCGTACAGCGTCGTCGTCTTGCCCGAACCGGTCGGGCCCGTCACGAGCACCATCCCGTACGGCTCGCGGATGAACTTGCGCAGTTTCCGCTTCGTGTCATCGTCGAACCCCACAACGTCGAGGTTCAACGTCCGGAACTCCTTGTTGGCCGACTCCTTGTCGAGAATTCGGATCACGCAGTCCTCGCCGTGTACCGTCGGCATGATCGAGACCCGGAAGTCGATGGTGCGGCCCTTCAAACGCAACTTGAAGCGACCGTCCTGCGGGATGCGCTTCTCGGCGATGTCGAGCTCCGACATCACCTTGATTCGGGAGATGATCGTCGAGTGGTAGCGCTTGTCGATGGGCTCCATCGCCTGGTACAGCACGCCGTCCACCCGGTACTTGACGATCACCTCCTTCTCGCGCGTCTCGACGTGGATGTCCGAGGCGCGCCGCTGGATCGCGTTGAAAACGATGGTGTCGACGAGCTTGATGATCGGCGAGGTGTCCGCCGTGATCGATTCGATGGAGAGAGCCTCCTCGCCGTTTTCGCGCTCCTGGACGAGCTGGATCTTGAAGTCTTCGGTGGCCTCGTCCAGCACGCGCTGGGTCGACTCCGACTTCTCCAGGATCTCGGCGATCCGGCCGGCCGGCCCCACCTTGACCTCGACCGGCGCGCCGATCGCGAGTTCGACCTCGTCCACCGCCAGCACGTTGGACGGGTCCGCCATCACGACGACGACCACGTCGCCCTGACGCTCCAGGGGCACGAACTGGTAGCGGACCATGACGTCCACCGGGATCTGGCGGAACAGCTCCGGGTCGCCCCGGAACTCGAGGAGGTCGTCGTACGGGAGACCTATGTGGGCGGCGAGTTCGGCCGCGCGTTTCCGGTCCTCCTCGTCGCGGGGGAGCCCTCGCAGGTACTTCTGGTTCACCGAGCTCAGCTCTTCTGCCATACCAGACCTCACTGCACCTTTTGCATCAGCGTGAACATCGGGTAGTAGACCGACAACAGCAACATCGACACCACTCCGCCCATGACCACCAGCACGGCCGGCTCGATCAGCGTGACCAACCGCGCCAGCCGCACCTCGATCGACTCGTCGTAGAACTGACTGACGTTGGTCAGCATCCCTTCGAGCGCGCCGGTCGCCTCGCCCACCTGGACCATCGCGATCGACAGGACCGGGAACAGGCCGGTGGTCTCGAGCGAGGTCCACAGCGCTTGGCCCTCCCGGACCCTGGGGGCGACCCGGGTCAGCGGTTCGGCGATGGCGCGGTTCGTCACCGTTCCGCTCGCGATCTCGAGCGAGTTGACAAGCGGCGTACCCCCGGCGATGAGCGTTCCCAAAGAACGTACGAACTGCGACAGCGCGAAGAGGTGCAGGATCCGCCCCACGAACGGTATCTTGAGCTTGGCGCGGTCGAGCGCGATGACTCCTGCGTTGCTCCGGAGCCAGCGCCTCGACAGGAGGTAGGCCACCAGTAACCCGACGAGAAGGTATATGCCGTTGTTCTGGACGAAGGTCGAAAGCCCGAGCACCATCCTCGTGGGGAGCGGCAAGTCCGCGGCAAAGCCCATGTAGAACGACGCGAAGCGCGGGATCACGTACGTTACGAGCACGACGATGAGAGCGCCCGAAAGCGACAGCAGCACCAGCGGGTAGGTGAGCGCCGACTTCACCTTCCGCCACACCGCCTCCATCATCTGCTGGTGGTGGATGTAGCGTGTCAACACCCCGACCAGCTCTCCGGCCCGCTCGCCTGCCAGGATCGTTGCGCAGTACAGCTTGGGAAACACGCCACCCTGGGCGGCGAAGGCGTCCGACAGCGACACCCCGCTCCTCACGTCCTCGAGGATGCGGGTGAGGACCTCCCGAAAGTACGCCCCGCCCTGTGAGCGCTGCAGCAGCTCGAGTGACTGCAGGATCGGCATCCCTGCCCTCAGGAGCGTCGCGAGCTGCTGGTTGAAGATGAGGAACTCGAGCGAGCTGAGCCGCTCGCGACGACCCAGGAAGGGCACACGAAGCTTCCCGCGATGCTCCCAAATACGGAAAACGGTGAACCCCTTGCTCTCGAGATCGCGGCGAAGCGAGTCCTCGCTGATAGCGCGATGGCGTTGCTCGAGGACGGAGCCCTCGGCGGTGCCCAGCCGAACGACGTACTCGGTCACTGCTTCCCCTCGCGCTCCGCCGACAACAGCAAGAAGAAAGCCTGGCTGGCGTTCTCGGAGCGCGCGCCGGCGATCACCGAGGGCTGTTTCATGAGCAGGCTCACAGTTGCGCGGAGCAGCGGGGTCAGCCTCTCGGTATTGTCGGCCGCGCGATCACGGCGGGCGAGCTGAAGCTGAGCGAGCTGGACCCGCTCCGGCTCCTGCGGAACACTGCGGACAGTGAACCGCAGGTGGTAGTGGTCGCCCGCCGCCGTTTCCACGGCATCGCCATCGGCCGCGGTGGCTTGGACCGCCGCCACCTCCTGAAATTTCGTGAACCCGAAGAGCAGGTACAGCTTTTCGCCGAGCTCTGGAATCGGCGGCGGCGGAGGCCCGGACGATTTGGGTTCCCTGGACGCGAGGAACACCCGGACACGCACCTTGTACGATTGCGGTGCCACGTCCCAACTTGCCAGTGCGCTGGCAACCCGCTTGAGGACGTCCGGGTTGTCGCGAACCGTGATGGCGTTCAGACCGGGCTGCAAGAGGAGGCTGCCCTCGCCCGAGAGCATAGGCTCGACCAATGTCGCGGCTTCATGGGCGGGACGGAAGTGGAACTGAAAAACGCGCAATTCCTGCTCGGCGGCAAACACGCTGCTCGCCGAGAGCACGAGTATCGCGAACCATGATCTGACCAACTAGAGCTCCAGGTGCGGATCCACGATGAACGCCACCTGGATCGCGTCACGCGACTGGGAAGCTTGGGCGAGCTGGTAGAGACGCACCCCGGCGCCCTCCACCTCGATGAACGCCGGTTCCGTCGCGGCCGGTCCGGGACGTGTCGCTGCGACCGTGGCAACCGCGGAAGTTGCGGGCGGTCCGGAAAGCTGTCGGACAACCGCCGTGCCGCCGAGCACCGCCACGAGGACCGCCGCCGCCGCCGCCGCAACGACCCACGACCGCCTGCCGCGGAGCCTGTGTTCCAGCTGACGCTGGTGGATCTGCCCGAGCACCTCGGACACGAAGCGCTCGTCCTCCGCAGGGCCGGCCTCGGCCGCGATCCTCCAAGCAAGCGCCAGAGTCGGTTCGGAAGCGGCCACGGCCTCGCGGCACGCGGCACATCCGGCCAGATGCTCGCGAAACTCCCGCTCGTCACCCGGCGACAGCTCGAGCGCCACGAATCTCGGCGCCAAGCGACGCACTTCCAGACAGCTGGTCATCGGCCACCCCCTCTTGGGAGGTACTCGGGATAGCGGTTGGCGAGTTCCCTGCGCAGCGTTGCCCGGGCCTGGAAGACATGGTTGCGGACCGTTGCCTCGCTGCAGCCCAGCGCCTCGGCCACCTCGGCGGTCGCAATGCCCTCCACCTCGCGCAGGACAAACGCCGCACGCTGGGTCGGCGTCAGTAGCTCCGCAAGCTCCGCAAAGATCCGCCGCACTTCGCCCTCTTGCAGATCTTGGGGTGCGCTGGGGCCGACCGAGTCTCCGACGATCCGCAGGTGGGCGGTGTGGGTCCGGTCGCGGCTGTCGCGGGAGCGCAAGACATCGATCGCCAGGTTCGATGCGATCCTGTACACCCACGTCGAGAAAGCCCACGCGGCGTCGTACTTCGAGAGATTCTCCCAGGCGCGCACGAAGGCCAGCTGAGCGATGTCGCGAGCTTCCTCGTCGTCGCACAGGATGCGAGCAGCGCATCGGCGCACCCCGGCCTGGTGCCGGCGGACTAGCGCCGCGAACGCGGCTTCATCCCCGCCGCGCGCAAGGGCGGCAAGCTGCCGATCGTCGTGCTCGACGCTCACCGTTTCCCGGGCCAACAGGCGCAGAACCACCATCCCAATTCCAACCTCCGGACCGTATACGGCCCTGCGCGCCCAACCGTTGGGTGCGCCGGAAGTATAGCGCCCGGAAGGACGATCCGCACGACAGCGGTTGACACCGGAGGCGTCTCTTGCTAGCTTTTCCGTCCCTGGTGGGGCCGTAGCTCAGTTGGGAGAGCGCTTGAATGGCATTCAAGAGGTCGACGGTTCGATCCCGTTCGGCTCCACCAAAATCGATCGCTCGCGGGGGGCCCCGCGTCCGCTCCAACCCTAACCCCAACCGCAAGACCCCCCCGAACCCGCCCCGTTCCTGACGGCACGACCTCCCGACTGTCGGTGTTAGACTCCGACTGGAAGCGCCCGGGGCCTGGTGGCTCTCGCGGTCTTCAAAACCGTTGCTCCGTGCCGTTGCGGCACCGGGGGGTGGGTTCGATTCCCATGCGCTTCCGCCACCCCCACCCGCGAGCGCTCGCCCGATCCCTCGTCTTCCGTCTTCCGTCTTCCCTCTTCCTTTTCCCCTTTACCATCTTCCCTTTGCCCGTCGTTCACCGTGTTACCATCCGCCTTGTGACACAGGAAGCACGCCACATTTTCGTTGGCGATCTCGCCGACCAGCCTATGCCAGACATGCTCGCGACGATCCACCGCAACCGTGTCCCGGGCGTGCTCGAGGTCCAGCTGGGAGACTTCTCCAGGCGCGTCTTCATCCTCGGCGGCGACATCATCTTCGCGTCTTCGACCAATCGGGGCGAGTCACTCGGCGACTCGCTGCTCGCTTCCGGGCAGATCACGGTGGCGCAATACCGCGAATCCGCCCTTCAGCTGCTTTCAAACCGGGGGAAAAGGCACGGACAGGTCCTGGTCGAGTTGGGAATGCTCAGCGAGGCGGAGATGCGCGCGGCCGTTCTCCAACAGGTCCAACGCATCGTTTGGAGCCTGTTTGACCTCGCAGAAGGACTGGTGAGCTTCACGCTCGGGGAGGACAGGGCGGACGAGGTGTACAAGCTCCGCATCCCAACACCGCGCGCCATCCTCCATGGGTGTAAGACTGTGGCCGACGCAAAGCGGCTCGTGACGCGGCTCGGCGGGAAGGGGACACTGTTCTCCCGGCCGCCAACACCCGAACAGCTCAACCAGTTCCAGCTCGAGACCGGCGAAGAAGAGCTCCTGAACCTGGTCGACGGCCACCGGACACTGTTCGAGCTCTGCGATCAGGGTCCGTTCTCGGCGGGGCTGAACGCGCGCGTCCTGTACGCCTTCAGCTGCCTCGGTTTGATCAAGAAGGAGAAGGACTTCCCGAGCGGGATCCGCGTGCAGGTGCCCTCGACAGACCAGCCCACTTGATGTAGAATCTCAGTCCAGGGTGCTCAGGTTGCACCCGGAGGCCTGCCATGCCGTTGTACGAGTACCGCTGCACCAGCTGCGGGGAGCGCACCGAGGTCCTGCAACGCCTCGGCGCGACCCCGCTTTCGCAGTGTTCGCACTGCGGCGGCACTCTCCAGAAGCTCATCTCTGCGTCGGCCCTGAAGTTCAAGGGGACGGGGTGGTACGTGACCGACTACGCCAAGCGCAGCGCGAGTGCCGATAGCAAGGACTCTGCCGCAGCCGGGACCGCAAAGGCCGACACGAAGCCCGAGAGCAAGTCCGAAAGCAAGTCCGAGAGTAAACCTGCGGACAAGCCCGCGAGCAAGCCGGCAGCCCCCGAGAGTTCCGCCAAGCCGAGCTGATCTCTCTTTTCTTGGCCCTTTGGTCGGGTTTTTTCTTGCCCCGCCGGCTCAGAGCGGTCGCTCGGGCTGGGCACAGAGGGGTGACGTGTTCCACTGCGTGGAGGCTCTTCCTTATTTGCCCCGTGGGCTCGGAGACGTCGCTCGGGCCGCGCATCGAGCGCAGCCCTCGGACACGCCTCCGCATGCGACCGAGCTGGCCAGACCGGCGTGCGGAGCCTCGCTGTTCCCTGCCTCCGCTGCGCTCCTGCAGGGCCAGCGTTTCCACCCGCCGCTCTGGCCGCTCGGTGCCCGCACGCTCCGGCGCCATATCTCCTCGGCCCACGGGGCGGTTTGCCCCCGCCCTCCCACGGTTCGGAAGCCTCGCTGCTTTGCGTAGCGAGTCCGACTCGGTGATTTCCCAGCACTGACCTCCTGCGCTGCGGGCGGGGGGTATT
>Ga0116107_1001862_pt1 | contig 11752 bp, 7 predicted proteins | sample June2015DPH_6_10_FD_88969 | JGI IMG/M metagenome (GOLD analysis project Ga0116107, IMG submission 88969) | Peatland microbial communities from SPRUCE experiment site at the Marcell Experimental Forest, Minnesota, USA - June2015DPH_6_100 | ecosystem: Environmental > Terrestrial > Soil > Wetlands >... | reverse complement strand
GTGGCATTCAAGATGAACCCCAACCAGGTCAGCGAGTTGATCCGGGCAGAAAATTCCTGGTGCATCGTACGGTTGAACGAAAAGATTGCTGCCCACCAGGCGACCTACGACGAGGTGAAAGCGAGCCTCAAACGAGACATGGAAGGGCGCAAGGCGGACGGGTTGCGCCAGGCGTTGGACCGGCAGTTGCGCAAAGGCGCCAAGGTGGAAGAGCTGTAGGAACGAGGCAGAACAATGCCAACAGGCGGCCGACACATTTTATTGCTCCTTGCCGTCCTTGTGATCTCTGGGGGGAGAGCCCAAGCCCAGGTAAGCGTCGGCGACGAAGTAAACATGAACATGAACGGGTCGCTGACTTTTGGATACACGGGGACCAACGGGAATAATGTGGAATCCAGCCACGAGCTGGATTTCGGCGGGCAGGCTGACCTCACCGGCACTTACCACGATCCAAGATTTCTCTCCTTTAATATTGTTCCTTATTACAACGAGTCGCGGGCCAACTCCGACGTTCAATCTGCCTTCAATTCCACCGGGATACTTTCGAGCGCGAACATATTCAGCGGCAGCAAGACCCCTGGGTTCGTGAGTTTCAGCAAGGACTACAATACGGAAAGTGAGCTGGGGATACCTGGGACGACTGCGTACAAGACCAAAGGCAACGACCAGAATTTCAACTTGAATTGGAGTTTGCTGCAACCGCGCTGGCCGACCTTGACCGCGGGTTTTGGGACAGGAAGCAGCGAGTACGAGATTCTGGGAACCACGGGCCAGGGGACGACCGCTGTGCGGAACTGGAGTCTGCGGAGCAACTATCAAATTTTTGGATTCATCTTGTCGGGCGGTTATAACCATTACACCATCAGTTCCTATCTGCCTCTCATCGAGAGCCTGACCCCGCCGATCAAGAACACGAGCGCCGTGAACAGCTATCAAGTGGTCGCTTCTCGCCGCTTGGGTACGAAGTCGTCGATGAATTTGAATGCGTCCAGAGACGACTCCGGTGTCGAATACAACAGCAATGCCCGCAATAACATCAGTGTGGACACGTTCACGGGCACCGCGACAACCAATCCGGTACGCCCCGTAACCCTGGCGTTTAACGCCGGTTACACGGACAACTTGGAGGGATCTCTTTTGCAGAGCGTCGTGCCCGTGGGCGGCGTGGCGCTACCCATCCTTCCGCCGGAGTCTTCTCATTCGCTCGATTTACTGGGGACAGCTTCCTATACGATCCAGCGGGAATACACCTTTGTGGCACAAACGAGCGTGGAACATCGCGGCCAATCGCTGGAAGGATTCAATTACCAATCGGATATTTATCGCGGATCCGCCGACTTTTCCCACGGCCTGTTGGGGGGGACGTTCGGGGCGAATGCGAGCCTGTTTCGTTTTACCCTCAGCACGAGTAGTGGGGCGGCCTCGCTCGGAAGTTCCGGAGGACTATCGTATGCCCGGCGGTTGGGTCTCTGGTCGGCCTCGGGATCCTTCCGCTACTCCCAGGATGAGCAAACCGCAATTGCCTCGTTCACGCAATCCGGATACGGATTCAGCGGCTCGCTCAGCCGTCAATTAAAAGGATGGCAGTGGTTTTCGACCGGGTCGGTGAACAAGTTCAACTTTACTGATGGCAGCCACACCGGATCGTCAAACGAGTCCGTGAGTACGACGTTGTCGAGCCGGATTATCAACATTACCGGAAACTATTCCCAATCGAGTGGCGATTCTCTTCTGACTGCATCGGGTCTAATACCGGTCACAGGCCCCATTCTTCCCCCGAGTATTCTAGTCACGTACGGAGGTACGGCTTACGGAGGTGCGGTGGGCCTCAGGCCATTGCGTGGACTGTCCTTAACCGGGACTTACCTGCATTCGAAGTACAATACGGTGAACCAAGGAACCGGTGTGGGGAACATGGTCGAGGAATATGATTTTAAAGGGGACTACTACTTCCGCAAGCTGCATTTCTTGGCGGGCTACACCCGCCTGGACCAGGGGGTTGGTCTGGCTGTACCATACAAATTCAACCTCTTTTACGTCGGGGTGATGAGAACGATCAGATTCTTCTGACGCGAGCCTTCATGCGAGGATGGAAAAAAATCTCAATCGCGGCGGGTGTAAGTGTTGTTTCTATCCTTACGAGCGCAGCCGCTAAGGATCAGGGTAAATCAAAATCCAAAGAGAAAGTAGAAGTAGGCGACCTCCTGCTGGCCGGGGGCCGCAGGCTGGTTTATGAGCGGAGTTTCTCTTCGCAGCATGAAGTGACCATTAAGAAACACTTCTGGACGAGGGTCGTGGATTTCGTCGCCGGACCGCCCGAAATGCACGATTTGGCGCGTCCTTACTCCATCGCGGAAGATTCCCACGGGAGATTCATTGTGACCGACCCGGGGGCGAGAGCCGTGCACATTTTTGACTTTGCGCAGCAGAAGTACAAGTTCATCCACCGGGAAGGGAAAGAAGGGTTCCGGTCACCGCAATGCGTTGCAGTGGATGCGCAGGACAACTTCTATGTGACCGATTCGGAGGCCGGCAAGATCTTTGTTTTTGACGCCAAGGGTAAATTCATTCGCGTGATTGGCAGCTTGAAGTATGGCGAGGGTTTCTTCAAGCGGCCGACGGGCATTGCGGTGGACTCGGCAGCGAACCGCATCTATGTGTCCGACACGCTAAGGAACAAAATTTACGTTATGGACTTGGCGGGAAGTGTATTGAAAACCATCGGGGAGAGAGGAACGGGGAATGGGGAGTTTTATTTTCCGACGGAGTTGAAATTGGTCGGCCAAGAACTCTACGTCGTGGACGGGATGAACTTCCGGATTCAGGTGCTGGACCGTTCGGGGAGTTTTCTCTACGCCATCGGGCAAGCGGGGGATGGAACCGGGGCGACGTTTCGGCCCAAAGGCATAGGAGTGGATAGTGAGAATAGCATTTACGTCGTTGATGCACTGTGGGGCATGGTGCAAGTGTTCAATCCACAGGGGCAGTTGCTCTATTATTTCGGGAAGAATGGAAGTGCGCCCGGCGAGTTTGAACTCCCGGCCGGACTCTTCATCGACCAAAACGATCACATCCTGGTAGTCGATTCCTATAACCGGCGCATTCAGGAGTACCGTTATATGGGAGCAGGGAAGCAGAAAGTGGGAGGCGCTCTGTGAGAAGGGTGCTTCTGTTTGCCTGCGTCGTTGCTTTTGTGTGCTGCGGCCCCCTGCGGGCGCAGATCCAGGGGGACGTTCTAGGCGTGCATGATATGACGCCACTTGGCGTTTCCTCAGTAAAGGGTAGCCTTTCCTCCTCTTGCGAATACTGTCACGCGCCGCATTCGGGGCTCGGAGCCACGCAAAAGGCGCCAATGTGGAACCAGCAACTGTCCATGCAAACCTATACAACGTATACGAGTTCGACGGCGCAACAAGTGGCCTTGCAACCCGGGCTCGGTAGCCCCAGCCGGCTTTGTCTGAGTTGCCATGACGGCACGATTGCCCCAGGCCAGACCGTGGCCTACGGGAAGATCTCCACCACCGGGACAATGAGTCCGGCATCGATATTTGGCACCGACCTGCGAAGTTCACACCCGTTTAGTTTGAAAACGCCGCTGGTGGATTCGCCGGAATTGAACGCGCTACTCTTTGGAACTCCGCCGAAGACTGCCGACCCGGCCGTAAAACTAATCAACAACACCGTTGAATGCACCTCATGCCATGATCCCCATGTTCAGAGGAAGGACGTCATAGTGGCAGATTTTCTGGTGCGCAATAGTTCCGGCGGCCAGTTGTGTGTGGCCTGCCATGATCCAAACAGAGTGGTCAGCGGAAAGGTAAACTATTTGGCCGGCTGGCCGGTGAATAGCCATGCAACTTCAGCCGATAGCACCACCAATCAGCCCTATGTAGGGGGATACGGCTCGGTGGCGCAAAATGCATGCACGGGTTGCCACATGCCGCACAACGCCTTGGGACCACCACGGTTGCTGCGTGGCAAGGATGAGCAGGATTGCATCGCTTGTCACAACGGGGGATCAAATCTCTCACCGGTTCCGCTAAATGTTTTTGCCGAATTTGCGAAGACCGGCCATCCTTTTGCCTCGGGAACCAACCTTCATGATCGAACCGAGTCCGCGGTGCTGAATAACAACCGGCATGCCACTTGCGTGGATTGCCACAATCCGCATGCCTCCCAGGCGATCCAGTCTTATGGAGTTCCGCCGCTCGTCCGCGCACCGCAGAACGGGTTGCTTGGAGTGAGTGCCGCGGATGGTGTGACGGTCCTAAACCCAGCGGTCAATCAGTTCGAGAACTGTTTGCGCTGTCATGGTGGCAGCGCCGGGAAAGTGTTGGACCCCAAGTTTGGATACCATCCCATCCGCGTCGTAGCCGGAGGCGACCCCCTGAATGTCGTCCAGGAATTTGCAATTACTTCGACATCCAGCCATCCGGTCACGCATGACCGTGCCAGCGTGCTGCTGCAACCCAGCCTGCGAACCCAGATGGTCCAACTCGACGGGGTGACGCTGGGACGCGTCGTGGGAGTCAGGATTTTCTGCACCGATTGCCACAACAGCGACGACAACCGGGAGTTTGGAGGGACGGGACCGAACGGGCCGCATGGTTCGAAGTGGACGCACATTTTGGAGAGGCGCTATGAAATGAGCCAGGCTGTCGTTGCCGGACAGCTAATCACCAATCCCTATCCGAATCCCGATCTCACCGTGAACGGCCCTTACGCTCTATGCGGAAAGTGTCATGATTTGTCGCAGATTGTGGCGAACTCGAGCTTCACCGAGCACGCGCGGCACATCAACGACGGGTTCTCCTGCTCCACGTGCCACACCGCCCATGGCATGGGCGCTGTGACTGGAAGCATCTCCGGCGAGCGCCTGGTGAACTTTGACGTGAACGTGGTGGCCCCGAACGGCGCAATGCCGATTATGTATAGCCGGGCGACAAACTCCTGCAACCTGACCTGCCATCAACACCCACACACGGCGTTAGGCGCGGGCCCTGCAGTGACCGCCAAGCCGCACCCTTAAGAAAGCGAAAAAACTTCAATGGTAGTAGTTACGCGGCTATTGCCGGGCAGGCCGGATTTGGCTCTGCAAGATGCAAAAACGCTCGTGCGTTGTCATCCCGAGCACAGCGAGGAATCTGCCTTTCGCAAAGAACCAGGAGAAAAGCAGATTCATCGCGTAAAAAGCACGCGATGGGGCAGAGTTCCTCAACCCGTTCAAAAAGCGAACGGGGCTCGGAATGACAATCGCGGGTGTTTCCCCGCACCCTAATTGTCGGCCGGAAGCGGGTTGTTAGGGCGGGAAGTTCCACTACGGCTTCTTTTCATAGGAAAACATCATTTCGGTCATGGCCACCCGCGGGGCTTCGCGATTTTCCCCCAGGAGACTGGCAACGGACCGGGCGGAAGCGAGAGACCAGCGCAGGCCGAGCGCGGCATTCCGCTCCAAGCTGCCGGTTATCAATAATGTTTTCAATAGCTTGTCTGCGTAATTAAAGGCCGCACGGGAATCGGCCCCGGAGGAGCATGGAGAGGGCCAAGCCGATGAGCGCCGGAAGAAAAGGGTAAGGTGTAGCGCGCACGAGGTGCCATATTCTCCGCCACATTCAATTATGACATTTCTCACGTTGCGCGGGTTTTCGGTGATGGCACAGCGCAGGCAGTCCCTTGGCAGAACTCGACGGGGTTTGCGATACAATAGATCGCTAATGACTCAAGGACTTCGCACAAGAGGCAAGATTCCCGGCGTGGCGCGGGCGTGCCTGAGCCTGCTTTGCCTCTGTGTGTTCGCCATGGCGCTTGGCGGAAATGTGGCGGAGGCGGCGCAGAGGACATCTGGCGGGACGAGCGGATTTTCGCCGCGATTTGCCATCGCGGATTTTGACGGCGATCGCAAGCCCGATCTGGCAATAGTGCAAGTGGTGCGGGAAGCGGCGATGGACTCGTTTTACTCCATCCGGCTGCAACTGAGCACGGGTGAAGAATCGGCGATCGATATCGCTGGACCGCAGGGCGGGTTGAGGATATCGCCTCGGGATGTCAATGGGGATGATGCGATCGACCTGGTTGTGACCACGGCAATGGATTCCCATTTTGTTGCCGTGCTGCTCAACGACGGGCACGGGAAATTCACGCTGGCCAAGGCGGGAGCATTCCCTGGCATCGAAAGTGAAAAGGGAATGCGCCTGGATGCGGCGCAGGTGCCGGCCGAAGAGTGTGCAGCGCTGCAATTGACGCGGAGCACGTTTGGAATCGAGGCCCCCCACGACGCTGGGACGGGGCTGGAGCATAAATCAAAATTCCCGCTGGCTACTGATGGCAACGCGAATTTGCCGGGTGTAAGACCCGGGAAGTCCGGGCGCTCGCCACCTGTTTCCGTTTTTCATTCCTAAATACTTTCTTCACGCATCTGTAACAAAGTCGGAACGACGGTAGCCCTATCGTTCCGCTCATCCTGTGCCAAAAGGGAAGCAGCATAGGCGCAAGGTTTGGCCGAACCACAGAAAAACCTGGAATCCGGGGTCAGAGTCTTCCGTGAAGTTTGAGGATGTGAGGGTAGAACGATGCAGCGTTTCATTCGGTGTGTCTGCCTGATGCTGGTATTGGCGGCGGGAAGCGGTGGTATCGCGCAAGCGCAACATGCGCTGACGTGGGATGAGGTAAGGGCGCGTTTTGAAAGCGACAATCCAACGCTACTGGCTGACAAGCTGAATATCGATGAATCGAAGGCGCAGGAGATCACGGCGTTTCTGCGGCCCAATCCGAATGTCGGTTTGTCGACGGATGGAATTCAAGTCGCTCCATACAAGGAACACTGGATGCCGCTCACCGGCACGCAGCTTGTACCAGGCATTAACTATCTGCACGAACGACAGCAGAAGCGGGAATTGCGGCTCGAAAGTGCGAAAAAGGGGACGCTCATTGCCGAGTCGAGTCATGCCGACCTGGACAGAACTCTGCTGTTCAACTTGCGCAGCGCATTTGTCTCCACGTTGCAGGCGAAAGCGGTGCTCCAGCTGGCGAAAGACAACCTTGCCTACTACGACCACGTGCTCGATATCAGTAGAGATCGCTTCCATGCTGGCGACATCGCGCAGATCGATCTCGACCGATTAGAACTGCAGCGCGTGCAGTATGAATCGGACGTGCAAACCGCGGAGGTCAATCTGCGCACCGCGAAAATTCAGTTGCTCACCCTGCTGAACGACCGAACCCCGATTGAACAATTCGACGTTGCTGGTCCGTTCGATTTCAACGACCAACTCTTGCCGCTTGATGAGTTCCGCAAGATTGCTCTGGATGCACGGCCGGACTTGAAAGTCGCGATCGAGGCCGTGGACAAAGCTCAAACCGATCACAAGCTCGCGGTCGCTAACGGCTCGACCGATCCGACCTTCGGCACCTGGTATTCGTACAACCCCGCGTTCAACAACGTGTGGGGCCGCTATACGCTCGGTGCCAATGTCTCCATCCCCCTGCGCATCTTCGACCGCAACCAGGGGGAAAAGCTGCGCACGCAGTTGGACATCGGCCGCAACGAGAAGCTACTGGAGGCGACGCGGGCTCTCGTGTTCAGCGATGTCGATTCTGCCTACGCCATCATGAATAGCAATGTGATCCTGCTACAGCCGTACAAAACGAAGTATTTGCAACAAGCGGTGCGAGTCCGCGACACGATCACCTTTTCCTATCAACAGGGTGGTGCGTCGTTACTCGATTTCTTGAATGCGCAAAGTGACTACCGCACGGTGGAGCTAAGCTACGTGAACCTGATTGGTGCTTACTTGACGGCTGCGGCGCAACTGAATCTTGCGGTGGGCCGGGAGGCGATCCCATGACAAAAAGATGCCACGGCCATCGAGCGGCAATTTGGATTGACCTGCCCATGCAGGCCCTGTCGTGTCTCGCGTTGACTCTTCTGCTTGCCGGCTGCGGCGAAGGTAAACCGGACGCAAAGGCCGGGACGCCGCCTCCAGCAACCGTCGAACCCGACATGGATGCCAACAACTTCAAAGTGGACCACCCGGAGCAGTTTTCGATGGCGACGGCGGTTGAGCATAAGGCGGTGCCCGCGCTCAATGTCACCGGGGTAGTACAGCCCGATATAGCGCACGCCGTGCCGGTCATCTCGCTGGCTTCGGGCCGTGTTGTGGAAATCAAGGCCCGGCTAGGCGACGTCGTGAAGAAGGGCCAGTTGTTGCTGAGGGTTCGGAGCAATGATGTCTCCGGAGCTTACCAGGTGTATTTGAAGGCCGTGAATGATGAGCGGCTAGCGCGCCAACAGCTCCAACGAGAGCAGATTCTTTACGACAAGGGCGCTATTGCCAAGAGCGCTCTTGAGCAAGCCGAGGACACCGAGCAGGATGCCAAGGTCGATCTGGATACCGCAACCGAGCAACTGCGGCTTCTCGGGGTGGACAAGGACCATCCATCGGGGATCGTTGACGTTACCGCCCCCATATCGGGTGTGATCACGGACCAGCAGGTTACCAACGCAGCGGGCGTGCAGGGTCTGTCTGGCCCCAACCCCTTTACGATCTCTGATCTTTCTTATGTCTGGATCATCTGTGACGTTTACGAGAATGATCTCGACGCCGTGCACGTCGGTGAGTACGCAGATATCCGCCTGAATGCCTACCCCGACAGAGTCTTGAAAGGCCGGATCGATAACATCCTGCCGGTTCTCGACCCCACTATTCGCACAGCGAAGGTGCGGCTCGAAGTGGCCAATCCCGGACTGATGCGCGTGGGGATGTTCGTTACCGCGACCTTCTACGGTAAGCAACCGGAAATGCGGGTTGCCGTCCCTGCAACCGCCATCCTGCACCTGCATGATCGCGCGTGGGTCTACACGCCGGTGAGTGCCGGACACTTCAAACGTCTGGAAGTAGTCACAGGGAATATGCTTCCCGGCAACGAGCAAGAAGTTGTTTCAGGAATCAAGCCCGGGGATCAAGTCATCGCGAATGCCCTGGTGTTCCAGAGCACGGTAGAACAATAATGATTCGCAAACTGGTCGATTTCGCCCTGGAGAACCGCTTACTTGTCCTCGCGCTCGCCATTTTGCTGTTTGTGTGGGGCGCGGTTTCGTTCCATCAGCTTCCTGTCGAAGCGTACCCGGACGTTGCGGACAACTACGTTGAGATCATTACCCAGTGGCCTGGAATCTCGGCGGAACAAATCGAACAGCAGGTCACCATCCCGCTCGAAATCGTGATGAACGGCATCCCGCACGTAACCCACTTGCGGTCGTTCTCGCTGTTCGGGCTCTCCGATCTGAAGCTCGTCTTTGACGACGAGGAAGATAACTTCAAGAACCGTGAGAGAGTTCTGGAACGCCTTTCCCAAGTTACATTGCCCCCGGGCGTCGTGCCAAGCATGGGAACGGACTGGAGCCCTGTGGGGCAAATCTACTTCTTCACGCTGCACAGCACTAATCCGCAATATGACGTCATGGAGTTGAAGTCTATCGAAGACTGGGTGGTCGAGAAGAGTTTAAAAGCAGTACCGGATATCGTCGACGTCGCCAGTTTCGGCGGACCGACTCGCGAATATCAGGTTCGCGTTGACCCCAATAAATTGATCTCTTATGGCCTGAGCCTGGCTCAAGTCGAGCAGCAGCTCACGAATAACAACGTGAACGCCGGCGGCAGCTTCGTGGAAGCCGGATTGCAGCAAATCAACGTTCGCGAAGTGGGACTCGTCAGAAACGTGCAGGATATCGAGAACACGGTGATCCTGACCAAGAGCGGCACGCCAATCCGTGTGAGGGACATTGCGGTAGTTTCGCAAGGCCCGAAGATCCGCCTCGGCCAGTTCGCCCGGGCGATTCACCGTGAAGACGGAAAGATCATCGACAACGACGATGTGGTATCGGCATGGGTCCCGATGCGAAAAGGCGCCGATGCGGAAAAGGCCCTCGAAGGGCTGCACAAGAAGGTGAAAGAACTGAACGATCACATTCTGCCACCCGGCGTGAAGATCGTTCCGTTCATTGACCGCAGCGATTTGCTGCACTTCACGACACATACGGTGCTGCACAACCTTACGGAGGGCATCGTCCTGGTCGTCATCATCCTCTTCTTATTTCTGGGGAATGCTCGCGGGGCAATCATTGTCGCCCTGACGATTCCCTTTTCGTTGCTGTTCGCCGCCACGTGCCTCAAGCTGAAGGGAATTCCCGCAAACTTATTGTCTCTCGGCGCGCTGGATTTTGGGATGGTCGTTGATGGTGCGGTGGTGATGGTGGAAAACATCGTCCGTCATCTGGGCCACCAGGAGAATTCCCTCAAGACACCGATGGAGCGCATCCGTGATGCGGCGCATGAGGTGCAGCGCCCTGTTTTCTATGCCATCGCTATTATTATTACCGCCTACCTGCCGATTTTCACGTTGGAACGCGTTGAAGGGCGCTTGTTCAAGCCCATGGCCTGGACGGTGGCATTTGCTCTGCTGGGCGCCTTGCTTTTCTCGATGCTCGTCACGCCGGTGCTTTCAAGCTTCTTCTTCTCCAAAGGAGCACGTGAGTGGCGCAACCCGGTGATGGAGTTTCTAAAAAGACGCTATCGCGAAGCGGTGAGATGGGCCATCAAACATCGCCTCATCACCGTGGGCTTCGCGATGATCGGTTTGCTTGTCGCGATATATCTCACGGTGGGCGGTGTCATTGGTTCCGAGTTCCTTCCTCACCTGGATGAAGGCGCACTGTGGGTGCGCGGCACTCTCGCTCCCAGCACTGGACCGAGCGAAGGAATCCGGTTATCGAATCAGGCGCGAATCGTACTCTGCGCTTTTCCTGAGGTTACCGAATGCACCAGTCAAACGGGGCGTCCGGACGACGGCACGGATACAACCGGCTTTTTCAACACTGAATACTACGTGGGCCTGAAGCCGAAGGAACAATGGCGTCCCGTGTTTCACGAGGACAAGGAAGAAGTGATCGCGGCAATGAACCGGGAACTGGAGAAAATCCCGGGCGTAATCTGGGGTTTTTCTCAGCCCATCGAAGACAACATGGAAGAGGCGGTCAGTGGCGTCAAGGGTGAGCTTGCCACGAAGGTCTATGGTGACGACCTGAAAGTGCTGGAAGAGAAAGGCGATCAGATCGTCAGTATTATGCGCGGGGTCAAGGGAATTGAAGACCTGGGAGTCTTACAAGTTCTTGGCCAGCCCAACCTGAACGTAACCGTGGATCGTCAACAGGCGGCCCGCTACCAGGTCAACGTGGCCGACGTTCAGGATGCCATCCAAACCGCAGTAGGGGGTAACGCGCTGACGCAAGTCCTGCAGGGTGAGGCGCGATACGACTTGGTGCTGCGCTATCTACCCCGGTACCGTGACACCAAGGAAGCCATCGAAAACATTCGCTTACTTTCTCCATCCGGCGAGCGCGTATCCCTCGCTCAGCTCTGCAAAATCGAAGAACGGGACGGCGCTTCTGAAATCTACCGGGAAGGCAATCAGCGCTTTATTGCCATCAAGTACAGCGTGCGGGGGCGGGACCTCGGCGGAACCGTCGAGGAAGCGATTAAGAAGGTAAGCGCGCATGTTCAATTGCCACGCGGGTACCACATTGATTGGGAAGGCGAATACGAGAGCGAGAAGCGCGCCGAGGAGCGGCTGCTTATCATCGTGTGTTTAGCGCCGGATTTTTTGGACAGTGAATTGAGTGTATTCATGCGGCGGCTCCGAGTGCAAGGAGTTGCTGGCGCGCTTGGGCGGGAGTGAGGTAGCCCAGGCGCTGGAC
>Ga0116107_1001861_pt1 | contig 11752 bp, 10 predicted proteins | sample June2015DPH_6_10_FD_88969 | JGI IMG/M metagenome (GOLD analysis project Ga0116107, IMG submission 88969) | Peatland microbial communities from SPRUCE experiment site at the Marcell Experimental Forest, Minnesota, USA - June2015DPH_6_100 | ecosystem: Environmental > Terrestrial > Soil > Wetlands... | reverse complement strand
CGGATTCCCCAGCAGGCCGGTCAGCGCCGCCGCAAGCCTGCGGTCGAGCTCGATACAACGGACCGTGCTGAAGCGTTTCAGCAGCGGCCGCGTGAGAGCGCCATGCCCCGGCCCGATCTCCAGGACCCTGTGAGGCTCCCCTGAGAGCGCCGCGGCGATCGCGCGCGCGATCCCGGGATCGCGTAGGAAGTGCTGCCCGAGCCTCTGCCGCCGCGTCCGCACGGTTGCCACCCCCGTCGCGTCCTCCTTACAATACCTTCATCCGGGCGGTTCGGGAGCGGCCTCGGCGGTCCGCCGCGCCGGTCCAGGGCAGCCGGGAGGAATTTGCTCGCCGAGCGTCGCGATTTCAACCCTGCGGGCACGGGGAGCCGGGGCGGTCCCCGAAGAGAGGAAGGCAGCGATGTCCGAAAACGTCAGTCAGGTCACCGACGCCACGTTCGAATCCAACGTGGTCAACAGCGGCAAGCCGGCGATGGTGGACTTCTGGGCCACCTGGTGCGGGCCGTGCAAGATGATCGCGCCCCACGTGGAAGCGCTCGCCGCCGAGTTCGCCGGCAAGGCGATCGTAGCCAAGCTGGACGTCGACTCCAACCGCCAGACGGCCATCAAGTTCGGCATCCAGTCGATCCCCACGGTGCTGTTCTTCAAGGACGGAAAGCTGGTGGACCGGGTCGTGGGCGCGGCGGACAAAAAGGTCCTCAAGGAGAAGCTGAGCGCACTCCTCTGATGCGACGCGTCATCAGGAGAACGGCCGTCGTGACCGGCGCCGACTGCGCCCCCGCTCGCCCGGTCCGCCGCGGGGCACGAGCAACGTGAGCGCCGCTGCGAACAGGATCGTCCGCGGTCCACGGGGACCGGTCGCCTACGAACGGTGGGGCGAGGGCGCCCCGCTCCTCCTGCTGGCCGGCCTCGGCTCTCGGGCGCGCCTTTGGGGGGAGTTGCCGCGCCTCCTCTCGCACCGCTACACCGTGCTCGCCCCCGACAACCGCGGCGTCGGAGGCTCCAGGGAAGGCGCGCCGTTCACCATCGAGGGCGCGGCGGACGACGCTGTGCTCGTGCTGGCCGACTCGGGCTTTCGCGCGGCCGGCGTGATCGGCGTCTCGATGGGCGGGTTGATCGCCTGCGGGATGGCCGTGCGCCACCCGGACGCGGTCGAGCGCCTGGTGGCGGTGTCGTGCGCCGCGCGCCTCACGCCGTCGCACCGTCGCGTCATGCGTTTCTTCGAGATCGCCTTCACGCGCCTAGATCAGGCGGAGGCCGCCGAGGCTTTCATGGCGTTCGCCTTCGGCAGCGCCTTTTCCGACAGGTTCCCCGGCTTCGTCGACCAGGCGGCCAGGCTCTGGACCCTGGACCCCGAGGACCTCCCCGGCGCCCTCGCGCAGCTCGAGCACCTGAAGGGAGGGTGGGACCTGCGCCCGCGGCTCGCCGCGATCGGCTGCCCGGCCCTCGTGCTCGCGGGCGAGCTCGACCCGATCGTGCCCGCGGCCGCCACCCGCGAGCTCGCGGCGGTGATCCCGGAGGCCCGGTACCGCGAGGTGGCTGGTGCCGCCCACTCGGTCCTCGCCGAGGGCGGCAGCGCCCTCCTGAACGAGGTCATCGAGTTCCTGAGCACCTGAACGGGCCTGTTCGCAGGTTCACACGTTCGAAGGTTCGAAGGTTCGAAGGTTCGAAGGTTCGGCAGGGACAGGTAAAAGGTCAAACGGAAAAGGTCAAACGGAGGACAATGAGTACAACGTCATGGTCGCACCCAGCCTTCGTCTTCCCTTTGACCTTTCCCCTTTCACCTTTGACCCCGCGGGTCTCTGAACTTCCGAACGTTCGAACGTGTGAACCTTCGAACGGTTCTGCCCCTTGGCTCCTCCGCAGACGTCCGCACGCAAGGGTAGGTACAATGCACGGCCATGGAACATCGCGAGGGGCAAGGGGGCGGCGACGACGCCGAACCGCTCGAGCCGGCGCTCGAGGAGCTCCGCGCGCGACTGGCCGCCGATCTCGAGGCGCTGTCGGCGGCGGTGGGGAACATCTCCCAGGCGCAGGCGGACTGGCGGCCCGCGCCCGCAAGGTGGTCGGTCGGCGAGACCCTCCATCACCTCGTACTCTCCAACCGCGCATTTGCGATCGTCGCGAGGAAGCTCATCCAGCGCGGGCGGCGCGAGGCCCTGACCCCGGGCCCGAGCAGCCGGCGGTCGTGGCCGCGGCTGCGCTCGATCGCCGACGTCTCGGCCTCCGGCCCGGTGAAGAACCCCGAACGGGTGACGCCAACCCACGGGCTCCCGATCGAGCAGCTCCGGCGCGAGCTCGCCGAATCACATTACGCGGTCTTGGTCCAAATCCCCGCCCTCGGCGCCCTGGAGTTGGCGGAGCTGAAGTTGCCGCACCCGCTGGGGTTCGAGCTGAACCTCTATCACTGGGTGGACATCGCCGGAGCGCACGAGCGCCGGCACATGGCGCAGATTCGGGCGACCATGGCCGCACCTGGCTTCCCGCCCGCCGCCCGGTAGGGCAGTTCGAAGGTTCGAAGGTTTGAAGGTTCGAAGGTTCGGCGGGAGAGGAAGAAGGTCAAAGGAAAGACAAGGAACGCAAGAACGGGCGGCCCCAAGCCTCCGTCTTCCGTTTGACCTTTCACCTTTTCCCTTTTCCAGTTTGACCTCGCTGCTGTTGAACCTTCGAACGTTCGAACGTGTGAACCTTCGAACGGCCTCTGGGGTACAGTTGCGCCATGCGCACCCGGCTCGCCAGGTCGGCCACCCTTCTCGGGGCGATCATGTTGATCGGAACGCTCGGCTACAGGTGGGCCGAGGGCCTTTCCTTGTGGGAAGCGTTCTACAGGACCGTCCTGACGCTCACGACCGTGGGCTTCAACGAGATCTCCTCGCTCTCCCGCAGTGGCCAGGTTCTGACCGTTTTCCTGTTGTTTGCCGGCCTGGGCGTGATCCTGCTGGTGGCCACGGAGATCGGCCGCTCGGTGGTGGAGGGCGAGCTGCGCGACGCGCTTGGGCAGGTGCGGAGGTCACGGATGATCGAGAGCCTTTCAGGCCACGAAATCGTGTGCGGTTGGGGGCGGATGGGTCAGGCCGTCGTCGAAGAGCTCCGGCGCGCCCGGCGCGACGTCGTCGTTGTGGAACACAACCCGGAGAAGGTGGCCCGACTCCGCGCGGCCGAGATACCGGTCGTTTCCGGCGACGCAACCAGCGAGACGGCGTTGCGCGCCGCGGGGATCGAACGGGCGCGCGGCCTGGTGTCGTGCCTCAACGACGACGCACACAACGTGTACACGGTCTTGACTGCGCGCTCGATAAACCCGCAGCTGTTCATCGTCGCGCGCGCCGGCGAGGAAGGAGCCGAGATGCGGCTGCACCGCGCCGGCGCGAACCGCGTCGTCAACCCCTACCAGCACGGCGGGGCGCGGCTCGCCCAGCTGGTCGTGAAGCCGACGGTCGTGGATTTCCTGGACTTCTCGATGGGGGCGGGGAAGATGCCGGGCCTCGAGCTCGAGCAGGTTCGGCTGGCCTCTTCGAGCCCCCTGGTCGGGGTGACCCTGGCCGAGGCCGATCTGCGGCGCAAGTGCGGGGTCGGCGTGGTTGCCGTTCAGCGCGGACCGACGCTGTTCCCGAATCCGGAGCCGAACCTGGCGCTCCACGAGGGCGATGTGCTCGTCGTGCTCGGCGTGCGCGACCACCTGGAGGAGTTCGAGTCGATGTTCTGCTCAGGCACTTCAAAAAAGGAGGCCTGAGAAACCGGGGTCCGGGGTCCGAAAAGGCGCACAGGGGAGCGGAGGGGCTGAGGGGCAGAGGAGCAAGAAACCGACTGGCGTCGTTCGTTCCTCTACTCCTCTGCCCCCTTGCTCCTCTGCTTTCCTCGGACTACGGTCCACGTTCCACGGATCACGCCCGTTCCAGCCATGATCTTGACGGTCCAGACCGACGCTGGTATGTTTCTTCCCCACCCGCGCGAGCGGGCGCTGAGCGGGAATAACTCAGTGGTAGAGTGCGACCTTGCCAAGGTCGAAGTCGCGGGTTCAAATCCCGTTTCCCGCTCCAACTTCTTTTGCGGGGGGCTCTGCGGCCCCCCACTCCATCCCACCCGCCGCAGAAGTGCCCCCCGAACCCCCCACGCTCCGGGCGAGTGAATCGCCCTCCGCTTTTGCGGGGGGCTCTGCGGCCCCCCACTCCATCCCACCCGCCGCAGAAGTGCCCCCTGTGCACCCGTTTCGCGGGAGTGAATCCCGCTCCGCACCCTGGCGCGCCCCCAACCAGCGCTTGCAGCGTCACGTCGGCCAGCGTGCTTGCGCAGCGGCCGTGCCTCGGTTCATGATCGTGCCATGCTGAAGTTGAAAATCGTCAGCCGGCGTGCCGCTGAAGCGCAGCGGTAGGTTCCAAGACTGATCGGTCAGGTTGCCTTGAACCACACGCAAGAGCACGCGATCGAAATGACCCTCAAGGAGACGTATGAAAGCGATCGTCTACACGGAATACGGGCCCCCGGATGTTCTTCGGTTCACGGAGGTAGCAAAGCCGACCCCGAATGACGACGAGGTCTTGATACGAATTCGTGCGGCATCCGTAAATCCATTCGACTGGCACTACATGAGAGGCACGCCTTACGTCGTGCGCACAACAGCCGGGTTGCGCAGACCGAAGGTCATCCGTCTCGGAGTCGACGTGGCCGGCCAGATTGAAGCGGTCGGCAAGAACGTGATCCAGTTCCAGCCGGGCGACGACGTGTTCGGCACGTGCAAGGGAGCCTTTGCCGAGTATGGGTGTGCTTCCGAAGGTGCATTGGTGCTGAAGCCGGTCAGCGTGACGTTCGAGCAGGCGGCGGCGGTTCCGGTGGCGGCATTCACCGCCCTGCAGGGTCTTCGGGACAAAGGACGGATCCAGCCCGGGCAGAAGGTTTTGATCAACGGCGCGGCGGGAGGTGTTGGGACGTTCGCCGTGCAGATTGCCAAGGTGTTCGGGGCGGAGGTGACCGGCGTGTGCAGCACGAGGAATCTGGACATGGTCCGATCGATCGGAGCCGACCACGTCATGGATTACACCCAAGAGGATTTCACCGCGAGTGGGCAGCGGTATGATCTGATGTTCGATTCGGTGGGGAACCGTTCCCTGTCAGATTGCAGGCGCGCGCTCACTGCCGAGGGGAATCTCGTGCTGGTCGGGGGACCGAACAAGGGGCGTTGGCTGGGACCTCTGACAGGTATGCTCAAAGCGGTCGTATTGTCACGGTTCGTGGGCCAGAAGCTGCTCCCGTTTCGGTCACGTCCTGTCAAGTGGTGTACGAGGGCCACTGCGGGTGATGGGTTACGCGGCATGGGTGGGCTGGGTCACCTCCTCAAGGAGCAGTGTTGATGGAGCGAGGTTGGCGGAAGAGGTGGGTGCGGTCGTGGGCCAGCTGAGGTAGCGGCGGGTGACGGCCCACTCGTCGTGCTGTTCGGCGAGGATCGCGCCGACGAGGCGAAGGATCGCGGGGCGGTTGGGGAAGATGCCAACCACGTCGGTGCGGCGGCGGATCTCCTTGTTGAGGCGTTCGAGCGGGTTGTTGGACCAGATCTGGCGCCAGTGTGCGAGTGGAAACCCGGTGAAGGCCAAGAGATCGGTGGCGCTTGCCTCGAGCAATTCGGCGGCTTGGGGAAAACGAGGGGCGAGCTGTTCGACGACCTGGTGGAGCTGGCGCCAGGCGGAGGTCGCATCGGGTTGGGCGAAGATCGAGCGCACCAGACTGGCGACCAATACCTGGGCCGACTTCGGGACGCGGATCAGGAGATTGCGCATGAAGTGGGTGCGGCAGCGCTGCCACGATGCCCCGGGCAGGACCGCACCGATCGCCTGGCGGAGGCCCTCGTGCGCATCGGAGATCACGAGTTGCACACCCGCCAGGCCCCGGCTCACGAGCCCACGCAGGAAGGCAAGCCAGGCGGCCCCATCCTCGACCGTCATGACATCGACCCCAAGGATCTCGCGGTGGCCCGAGGCGTTGACGCCGGTGGCAACGACGATCGCCACGTTGGGGGTACGGCCGCCTTCCCGGCACTTGAGGACCAGCGCATCGAGCCAGATGTAGGGGTAGCCACCAGCATCGAGTGGCCGGTTGCGGAAGTCCTCCGAGGTGGCATCGAGCGTCTTGGCCATCTCGGAAACCTGGGACTTGGAGATCCCCTCAATGCCCATCGCTTGCACCAGCGCCTCGACCTTGCGGGTCGACACGCCGGTGACGTAGGCCTCGGCGACCACCTGGACCAACGCGTGCTCGCTGCGCCGTCGCGGCTCCAGCAACCAGCCAGGGAAATAGCTGCCCTGTCGCACCTTGGGAATCTGCAGCGCGATCGTTCCGACGCGCGTATCCCACCCTCGCTCACGGTACCCGTTGCGCTGGTTGGTGCGAGCCGACGACCGCTCGCCCAAACTCGCCCCGCAGCGGGCGTCCACATCGGCACTCATCAGCACCTGGGCGAACATCCCCAGCATCTCCCGGACCAGATCACTGCCATCGTCCTCCAGCCGCTTGCGCAGCCACTCCAACGGGGTCATGCTTTCCTTGGCCACTGGGCCCTCCTTGGGGGGTGAGGCATCGCATACCTTCATGTTCCAAGGTCGGTGCAGTGGCCTTCGTTTTCCATCCCGCTTGGTGCTCGTCCGGGAAACCCCGTCGGCGCCGCCTCCGGGGTTTCCCTCAGCCAACCGTCTCGCCAACAACCAACTCTTCGTACACCACGTCAGCGGACACTACTCCCGTTTCTGGCGCACTTGAGCAAAGAAGACTTGATGGTCATGCGAGAGTTCCTCGAAGCCGGAACGGTCACTCCGGTCATCGACAGGAGCTTCCCATTGAGTGATGTCCCTGAGGCTATCCGGTATCTGGAAGAGGGACACGCCAGAGGAAAAGTAGTGATAGCGATAGACGATCGTGGTGAAACCTGACAGCCCCTTGCACCCGCCGCCGGACCTTGCCCCGATGATGTTGACACGCTGACCTGGCCCTCGGAGGGGGGTCTTCAATCCATTGGGGCCATTGGGGCCGCGGGCGGCTTCTTCCTCCGCAGGCCGCGGGGCAATAGATCACCGGCCCGAAGGGCCAAAGCACACGGAGCTTCAGAGGCCGCGGGGCAAAGGATGTAGCATGAAAGGTACAGAGTAAGGCCAGGCCCACCGGAGCGGAGACCGGCGGGCGCCCGGGAGGCGGCGATGCGCGAGAGACCAACGATTGTGCTCACGATCTCGAGACAACTCGGCAGCGGCGGCTCCTCCATCGGCCAGGCGATCGCGAACAGGTTCGGCCTGCGCTACGCCGACCGCGAGATCCTGAAGCAGGCAGCGGCGGCGGCCGGGCTCCAGGAGGGGGACCTGATCCCGAGCGAGGAGAGGACCACCGGGTTCTGGGAGTCGCTGCTGCACTCGTACTCGATGGGCGCCCCGGAAGCCGCGTTCGTGCCTCCGCCCCTCCCCCCCGTGTACGCCGCGGACCTGTTCAAGCTCGAGAGTCTCATCATCCGGGAGATCGCCGAGAGCTTCGACGCCGTGATCGTCGGCCGGGCCGGGTTCCACGTGCTGGCCGGTCGTCCGAACGTGACGAACATCAGGGTGCACGCGGATCGAGCGTTCCGCGTGAAGCGGGTCATGGAGGTCTACGGCACCGCGAGCGTGAAGGAGGCGGAGGGGCAGGTCGACCGCTCCGACCGGCAGAGAGCCCAGTTCATCAAGAGCTTCACGGGTAGGAACTGGGACGATGCGTCTCCGTTCGATCTCTGTATCAGCACGAGTTCGGTCGGTCTCGAAACCGCCACCGAGGTCGTGGCTGCGCTCGTCGAGAGCGTGCTCGGGCGCCAGTGGCGCGGAGCCCACACCCCGGCGGTCTGATGTCGCCCCCGGAACACGGGCCCCTCCCGGCCACTTCGGTTCGGGGCGGCGGGGCGAGTCCGCATCCGAGGGACGATTGCCGATCCCGGTCATCTGGACGAGAATTCACGCGATGGCCACGCGCTCCTTCACGGCGGCGGCAGCGGCGGCATTGGTTGCCGGTGCGGTCCTCGTCGCCCGGTTTTCCGGCACCGCCGCTGGCGGAGCCGACTCCTCCGGATACCTCAACAGCGCCCGGATACTCGCCGCCTGGGAGCTCCACGAGCGGGTCCGGACGATCCCGGGCATCGAGGCGGACGCGTACCCGGCAGGCACGTTCGTACCGCTCGGAATGCGCCCGGGCCGTCAGCCGCTGACCGCCGTCCCCACCTACCCGCCCGGCCTGCCGATCCACCTCGCGGCCGCCTCCCTGCTCATCGGCCTCGGACGCGCCCCCGTCGCCGTCAACGTCGTCGCGTGGATTGCGGGGGCCGTGCTCCTGTATCGCCTCGCGAGGCTCCTGGCGATGCCGCGGAGCTGGTGCCTCACGACAGTGCTGGCGTTCGCTCTCTTCCCTCTCACGGTCCTGCAGTCGGTCCGGGTCATGAGCGATCTGCTTGCGACCGCGTGGTGCACCGCCGCCGTCGTTTTTGCGCTGCGCGGGCGAAGGCGAACTGCGTATGCCGTGGCTGCCGGAGCGAGCTTCGGCATCGCGGTCCTCGTCCGCCCGACCGACGCGCTCCTGGCCCCGGCGCTCGCGGTCGCTCTCGGCGGGAGCCCGGCGGCCCTCGTGGCGGCGGCGGCCGGCGCCGCTCCCCTGCTCGCCGGCCTCGGCTTGTACAACCTCGCCGAGTACGGCGGCGTCTTCACGACCGGATACACCGGTATCGCCCCCCTCGTGTCACTCGCGAACCTCCCGACCGGTCTGCTCCACTTCGGCCGCTGGCTGGCGGCCTTCCTCGGAGCGCCAGCGCTCGCTCTCGTCGGCTTCGGACTCGTCCGGGCCGTGCGGGGCGACCGCCGTCAGGCCGTGCTCCTCACCTGGGCCGGCGCGATCGTGGGCTTCTACACCCTGTACGAGCAGTCGGTCTACGGGTGGTGGCGGCTGCGGTTCCTCCTGCCCGCCCTGCCCGCCATCATCCTCAGCGCCGTGCTGGCGGCCCGGGAGCTCCGCGCTCTCGCGGCCGAGCGGTGGCGCGCCCGGCCCTTGGTCCGTCGCCTCGCCACTGCGGCACTTGCCGCCGGCCTTCTCTGGGCTTTCGGCGTCTCCGCGTACTGGGACGTCACCCGCCGGATGTGGGAGATCGGGAAGAGCGAGGACGTCTACCCGCGCTGCGTCACCTGGTCGGAGCGCCAGCTCCCGGCGAACGCAGCTCTCCTCGCGATGCAGGCGAGCGGCGCGGTGTATTTCTACGGCCGCTCGCCGATCGTGCGCTACGACCTGATGGACGAGCCGACATATGCGCGTTTCGTCGCCGACGCACGGAGGGCCCGAGTGCCTCTGTACGGCCTGCTTTTCCGCAACGACAGGCTCGAGTTCGACCGGCGGTGGCCGGGCTCGTGGCTGCGCCTCGGCGGCCTCGAGGAGGCCTCCCTGTGGCGGCTGCGCGAGGCGGCGGCGCCGACGGTCCCGTAGCCGGGGCGGAGGGTTGACGGAATAGCAGGAAAGCCGGTACGGTTCCACCTTTGGAATGGTTTGGAGCTTGGAACCATGGCGACCGTGAAACAGCCTCGCGAGGCCGGCCCCGACCGACCGGGCATAGGCCACACGATTCGATCGTGGTGGATGCTCATGGCCGAGGCCTCGGTGGGTGAAGACCTGGCCATCATGGCCGAGACGGGCCTCACCCTGCCGCAGGTGTTGACCTTGTTCAAGCTGCACGATCAGAGCCCTCAGTGCGTGTCCTCGATCGCCGCGGTCCTGCACCTCTCGCAGCCGGCCACGAGCCAGCTCCTCGACCGGCTGGTCCATGAGGGTCTGGTGGACCGCACCGAGGACCCGGGAGATCGCCGCCGCAAGCGGCTCGCCATCACCCCGAGAGGCGCCCGGCTCGTGACCCGGCTCGCCGAGGCCAAGAGCCGCGGCCTCGACCACGCGGCGAACAGACTGAGCCCGCAGGTGCGGAAAAGGCTCGCCTCGGTCCTGCAGGAGGCGCTTCGCCAGCTGGACCGGGGGTCCGCGGGCGTGACGACCCCGCCGGGCCGGAAGGAACGGAACCGGCATGAGCTTTGATCGACGACGAGGAGGCGGCGAGATGTCTAGACTCCACAGAAATCGACGTGCCCGGCGGCTGATCCCGGGCCGGATGGCGCTGGCGGAAGCCGCACTTGCAGCCGTGATGATCGCGAGCACGGCAACCGCGCAGTCGCCGCCGGCTCAAGGCCCCTCTCTTCTCACCCTCGACGAGGTCCTGCGGGAGATCGCGGCGCACTCCACCGCGGCTGTGACCTCCAAGCTGGACGTCGGCGCGGCGGAGGAGAGCACGAAAGCCGCGGAGGCGGCGTACCGCCCGACGGTGTCGCTCTCGACCGGCTTCCAGGCCCATGACAACGAGGTCATCGTGCGGTTCGGCGCACTCCAGGCCCCGGAATCGGAACGAAACTTCTTCACCGGGGAACTCGACGTCGGGTACCTGCTCTGGGATGGCGGCCGGCGCGCGTCCGCGGTCGCCGGCGCGAAGGACCTCGAGGGCGCCGCCGCCACGCGGGGCCAGGCTGAGGTCAGGTCGGGCCAGCTCGACGGCCTGGCCACGTACCTGCGAATCGTGACGCTCAAGGCCCAGAGGCAGGTCGTGGCGCAGCGCGTGGAGGCCCTCGAGGATCACTTGCGCGAGGTGCAGGACCTCTTCAGCCAGGGCGTCGTGGCCCGCAACGATCTGCTCGAGACCGAGGTCCGGCTGCGTCTGGTGCGGGACCAGGCAGGCGATGTCGACAACGGCGAAGCGGTCGCCATGCAGGCGCTCAACCGCCTCATGGGCCGGAGGCCGAGCGACCCGGTGGCCTTGCCCGAGCGCCTACCCTCGCCACCCCCGCTGCCAGCCGCACCGGAGGACCTGAAGAAACGCGCGGCGGACAACAACGCTCAGATGCTGGCGCTGCGTGCGCGGCTGAAGGCGCAACTGGACGTGCTCTCGCTGCGGCGGAGCGAGAGCTACCCGACCCTCTTCGCCCAGGCCTCCCACACCTATCAGCAGAACGAATTCCTCGTCTACCCCAACGCCAACATACTGTTCCTCGGCTTGTCGTGGCAAGCGTACGACGGCGGTGCGCGCGAGGCCAACGTGCGCGAGGCGGATTTCGCCGCGGCCCGAATCAGGGAAGAGATCGCCGACCTCGAGCGCCAGCTGGAGGTCCAGGTCGAGCAGTCCTACCGGGACTATGCTCAGGCCGTCCGGGAGGCCGCGACCGCCGAGACCAACGTCAAGGCGGCCGAGGAGAACCTCCGGATCGAGGAGGACCAGTACAAGGCCGGGCTGACGAGGACGACCGACGTGCTCGACGCCGAGTCGGTCCTCGCGAACAGCCGGTTCTCCCTCGCGAACCAGCACTACAACGCCTACCTCAAGCAGGGCGCGTTGCTCACTGCGGCCGGCGAGGATCTCCCGACGTTCTTCGCCGCCGTCGGGACTCAGGGACAGGAGCGCTGACATGCTTAAAAAGTGGATCAGTTTCGCAATCATCGTGCTCGTGCTGGCGGCAATCACCGTCGCTGGGTACCGGTACTGGCAGCACTCCCAGGTTCACCCGAACACCGAGGATGCGTACGTGGCCGGCGACGTTTTCTCCGTCTCGTCGCGCATCGCCGGCACGCTGTCCACGGTCGAGGTGACGGAGAATCAGCATGTGAGGCGGGGCCAGCCGATCGCCACGCTCGACCCGCGCGACTACGACGCGCAGGTGGACCAGGCGAAGGCGGCTCT
>Ga0116107_1001859_pt1 | contig 11766 bp, 10 predicted proteins | sample June2015DPH_6_10_FD_88969 | JGI IMG/M metagenome (GOLD analysis project Ga0116107, IMG submission 88969) | Peatland microbial communities from SPRUCE experiment site at the Marcell Experimental Forest, Minnesota, USA - June2015DPH_6_100 | ecosystem: Environmental > Terrestrial > Soil > Wetlands... | reverse complement strand
ACTTTTCCATGCGAAGAGTTGAACTTTCTCCGCGATGGCGAGTGGGACGCTCGAAAGAAAGAACAGGAAAATCGCGAATCGAACTGCGGCCTTTTGCCGCGCTGCTCTCATCCGCGTCAAGGCTCGCATCGAACTGAGCACAGAGGATGGAGTCGCTTCAGTGTCTCTCGAAGAAGTAAAGCGGGAAGGAAGATATGTTCCAAAAAAGATCATTGCCATTCTCAGAGAATCAAGGATGTGGGGCTAAGTAGCGAGCGAGCAATCTGTGAAGGCAATCGTTGCGCGACGTCTTCGCATATGCGGGAGCACTCGTTCGCAGTTTACACGAAATGCCGACATCTGGTATTGTGGCTACGCCACTTTATATCGACTCTCAGAGAAAGAAGTACCGTTTGGTGAAGGAAGACTCATCCGGAATTTTCGCCGGTATCGACCTCGGCGGCACCAAAATAGCGGTGATTCTCGCTGATTCGCGCGGCGCCGTTGTCGCGGAAGGTGTCATTCCAACTCTCGCCGAAGCTGGACCTGCTCAGGCCGTTCAACGGACATGCAGTCTTCTGAACGACCTCTGCCGGGAGTACTCAGTGGACTACCACGCGATCGGCATCGGACTTCCAGGACTGCTGGATCGCGAGGTAGGCAAGATCGTCTTTCTGCCCAATCTTCCCGAGGCGTGGCGCGACTTCCCAGTTGCTCGTGAGTTCGCATCGTATACCGACAAGCCGGTTGCCTTGCTGAACGACGCCCGCATGGCGACGCTAGGTGAATTCACCTTTGGCAATGGCCGCGGCTCGCGGAACATGCTATTTGTGACGGTTGGTACTGGCATCGGCGGAGGTTTCGTTCTCGACGGCCGGTTGCACTTTGGCGCCTTCGGAGCCGCCGGCGAAATCGGGCACCACACAATCTTTCCTGACGGACCACCATGCGGTTGCGGAAGCCGAGGATGCCTCGAAACGCTGGTGAGCGGCCCTGCGCTGGCGGCTGCGGGCAGGGCATTGATGAGTGAGAATCGTGCGCCACATCTGAGTGAACTTGTAGCAGGAGATCCCGGCAAGGTAACGGCAACCCAGATGGTTCTAGCGGCTGATCGCGGTGACATCGCGGTCGGGGAGGCCATCCGCGCAGCCGCGGAATACCTCGGCATCGGAATTGCAAATGCCGTCACGATCAGCGCAGTCGATAGTGTGATCATCGGTGGCGGTTTGGCAGTTCTTGGGGAGTTGCTGCTTGTACCCGTTCGCCGTGTCCTTCGGGAGCGTGTGCGGATGTTTCCCGCGGAAGTGGTGCGTGTAGATTGCTCTGTGCTTGGAGCGAAGAGCGGAGCGCTCGGCGGAGTTGCACTCGCGATGGAGGAATACAAGGCGAGTGCATGCAGCTTCTCAAATTGATTCTGGAGGCAAGATATGACGGATTCCTATCATTATGAATCCATCGCAAAGATGATCGACCACTCGCTGCTCAACCCCGCTCTCACCACGCGAGAGCTCGAAGACGGATGTGCATTGGCGGTGCGCTACAACGTAGCGAGTGTGTGCATTCTGCCCTACTATCTCACTCGCTGCGCGGAGTTGCTGGCAGAAATGACCATCCAAGCCAGCACAACCATTGGCTTTCCCCATGGCGGCCAGCGAACAGCAATCAAGCTTGCAGAAGCGCGCCAGGCCTTGAAGGACGGAAGTCAGGAACTGGATGTGGTGATCAATATCAGCAAGGCCCGCAGCGGGGATTGGCAGTATATCAACGATGAATTGTTTGCTCTCACTGAGACCATCCACGCCGATGGCGCGAAGATCAAGGTGATTTTTGAGAACGCGTACCTTGATGACCCGGCAAAGATTCGCCTGTGCGAAATCTGCGGCACGATTGGCGTTGATTGGGTTAAAACATCAACCGGCTATGCTTCAAGCGGTGCAACACTTGCGGATCTCAAGTTGATGCGTAGATACTCTCCGGAGCGCGTGCAAATTAAAGCTTCAGGTGGGATTCGTGATCTCGACGCGTTACTGGCCGTCCGCGCTCTCGGAGTCACTAGGGTCGGTGCAACACGTACGGAATCGATGCTGGAGGAGTGCAGGAGACGGCTCGGCCTCCAACCCATTACTCAGCCTTCCGCTTCAACGGCGGAAGCGTTAGCGGAGTATTAGCCATGGCAATTGCATACGCAAAGCGGCTCGTCCGTGAACCCATGTACCAGCAGATGAATGAGATTCTCCGCGAGCTATTGAAGACCGGAGAGTTCGCAGAGGGTGACCAGTTTCTGACCGAACGGCAGATTGCCGAACGGTTCCAGGTGAGCCGGCCAACTGCCAACAAGGTGCTGGGTGGAATGGTTGCCGAAGGGTTGCTTGAATTCAGAAAAGGAGTCGGCACATTTGTCTGCCCGCCTCGCCTGAATTACGACATTCAGAAGCTAGTCAGCTTCACTGAGAAGGTAAAGCAAGCGGGAAAAACACCCGCGACCCGGGTCTTGCGGTTCGAGAGGATCAAGGCTTCAGATGTGGAACCCGAAGTTGCGTTCAAATTGCAGGTCGAACGGGATCGCGAACTCTTTTCCATCACCAGGTTGCGTCTTGCCGACGGCGTTCCGGTCATTCTTGAAAAGCGATGGGTTCCAATCAGCATCTTTCCCGGGCTCTCTCGCCAGGAGCTTCGCGGATCCTTCTATGCTCTCTGCCGCCAGAAGTACAAGCTGCGCATTGCGGAATCAGACCAGACCATTCGCGCTGTCAGGCTTTTGGGAAAGGACGCAGTAACGCTTGAAACCCGCAGCGGATCGCCTGCATTTCTTGTTTCGGCCGTTGGCTATTCCGGGCCAACAGCAACCTGGTGGGAGAAGACCCTCTACCGTGGCGATGCATACGAATTCCATCGCGCGCGGTCTTCCCCTGGGCGGCTCATTCAGCTTCTGGCGCATTGAGTCAGCCGTGCACGCTGAGCTATGCAGCCGCGCCGGAAATCAGGGAGTGAGAGAGATCATGGCGATCAATCGACGGACATTTCTTCACAGAATCTTGGCTGCAGGTGCTCTTGCGTGTAAATGCGGGCCCGAACTGCTAAGCGCACTGGAGACTGCGCCGCCTCCAAGAGGTATTTTGCAGGCCAGTGGCCGGGAGATTGTTATTGACGGCCGTCCCATTCGTCTGCGCGGCGTGAACCTCGGCGGCTGGATGCTGATCGAGGATTACATGATCGGCCTTCCATGGACGGAGTGGAAGATCCGCGAGCAATTCCGGAGGATTTTAGGAGAAGAGTCCTATTCCGCATTCTTCGACGCTTTTGATCGTGCCTTTATTGCTGAAGAGGACATTGCCTTTCTCGCACGCACTGGCTTCAACATTGTCCGATTGCCCTTCAATTACCGGCACCTTGAGAACGATCTTGCGCCGGGCCAGTGGCTCGAAAGCGGCTTCAAGCAACTGGACCGTGCCGTAAGCCTGTGTCGCAAGCACAACCTTTGGGTCATGTTCGATCTTCATGCCGGAGTGGGAGCCCAGGCGCGCGATCAGAATGCAGGCAGCGCCTACGGCGAAACCTACTTCTGGAACTACCGCAACTTCATTGACCGGACTGTTGCACTGTGGGCAGAGATCGCGCGGCGCTACACGGGCGACAAGATCATCGCTGGCTACAATTTGCTTGGCGAGCCGGTCACTTCTAACGTGCCTCTGCTCAACGAGGTTTACGAGACGACTATTCAAGCGATCCGGAAGGTCGATCCGGATCATCTCATCTTTCTCGATCCGAACCTTTGGGCCAGGGACATTGCAAGCTTGCATCCGGACCTGCTTGCCGACCCTCAGATTGTTGTTGCCATTCATCCATATTTCCAGGGAGATACTTGGCTGACGAAGCTGACAAACTATCCGACGGTTGTAGACGGGAAGACATTTGATCGGTCGACTGTGGAGAAGATCATTGACCAGACTTATGATACGGGGCGGCTGGCTTGCCCGATTATGGCTGCCGAGTTTGGCGCATTCCGCAGTGACCCGCAGCCGTTCGCGGTACAACTGGCAATTGTGCGAGACCAGGTGTCAATCTTTGAGCAGAAGGGATGGAGTTGGTCCATGTGGTGCTACAAGGACCTCCGGAACATGGGCATTCTCACGGTGCGCCCCGATACGCCTTGGCGCCGCTTCCTCGATTCGCCTGAAATCACTTCTTTTCTAAATAACTACAAAGCTCTCGAGACGCCATTTACTGAAAATGTCGGAAAGCTTCTGTCTGGAACAGATATCGATGACGATACGCGCGAACAATGGGCCCGCGAGGTTGCTCGCGACTTCGACGTTCCTGCGCTCGATTTTGTTCTGCGGCGCCTAGCCAAACATCCTCCATCCGAACTGGCGGAGATGGCTCGTTCCTTCGCATTTGCCTCCTGCGACATTCACCAGGATCAACTCGCGGTGCTGAAGCCGTTTCTGACCAATTCATAGCCAGCCGGTTCCAACCATGTCTACGGCATGGAACCGATGGACGACAGGATTGAATCCGCGATGTTCCCCGAACCGGGATATTGCAGTTCAGCGAAAGGTGATATTGCTGGCATGATCGTTGGTGAAGAGATAGATATCGTCGCCGGAGCTGGCCGGTTTGCCGTTCATGCAGAAGTTCTCGAAGGCGACATGATCGACGGTGTGGCCTACATCGCAGCCTCCAATGACGGAAACCGTGTAACCGGGGTTGAATTCTGAGACCGTGACATCGATGTTGCGCAGCGTGATGTTGCGGACCTGCCCGCGCTGCTTGTCCTTGGACCAGCGGCTCTCGAAGATGCGGAACTCGATGAGCTTGTTGTAGTGGTGCTCGACTCGAATGTTCTCATAGAGCACGTCGCTGATGATGGCATGGTCGGAGTTATGGATGCCGAAGGGCGCTCCGTATTGGCGCACTTCGAGAACATCACAATCGTGATAGTGAACGTTTCTCACATTGGCGGTGCGCAGCTCGTGGCCGATTTCAAAGATCTGCCCGCCCAAGTCCGTCATCAAGGAACAGCCGGTAACCTCGATGTCTTCCACGTCGTAAGTGAAATCAAGCGTGGCATCTTGATTATGCCCGCGCAGATCGAGCGACTTGAGTACGACGCAGTCGTCGCCATTGCGGAAGAAACAGTTTTCCACCTGTACGTGGCTTGATCCGACTATATCCAACCCATCACCGCCGCTGATCAGACCGAGTTCCTTGACATTGCTCACCGTGATATTCTGGGAGGCGCCGAGCACGAACATCCAACTGGATGGCTCGACCATGATGATGTCCTCCACGCGAGAATCGCGGCAGTTCTCCAGAACGATCGAGCGGTGCCCATCGATGCCCTGGCGGTAATAGCTGCCATCGAGCACGCCCTGTCCACAGATGCGCACATTCTTCGCGGAGGTTGCCCGAATGCAGCCGCGCAACACCGCTCCTCCTTCGATGTAAAGGGTCTCATTGTTCTGAAGACGAAGCTCGCCCACCTCATAAACTTGGCCCGCCTTGAAACAACGCACTTTGGAATCCGAGGGCGACGGGGTTGACTTTTCGATTGGGTTCGCGAAAAAGAAGAACTGCTCCAGGTCGTCGATTTCGATCAGAAGATTCACAGGTTGCAGTAGCTTGAAGCTGATGCGATTTCGGTCTATCTCCGGCTTGATTTTGTGGCGCGCCGGCGCAATGCGAACGTTTCTGATCTTGCCGGAAACTTCGATGGAAACTTCGACCGGACCCTCGCAGGCAAAGGCCGCAAAGGGTCCGACTGATGTCTTGATTACCGTCACGTCGTGGCCGCCGGCCGTTACTTTGAAGACGGGAGAGACCGGCATCATGCGCGGATACGCGTATGGGATGACACGGCCGCTCTCCAGGCTCGAGGCGTTCGGTGCTTGAATCGCGGAGTCCGGCAGCGGCTGAGAGGCGGGGTCCGCAGCTTGTCCTTCCGCGCGAATGCTTCCCAGGATGGGCAATGCATTGAGAGAAACTCCCGCTAATGTGCCTGCCTTGATAAAATTGCGTCTATCCATTGGTTCTCCTTGGTTTGGCGCACACTCAGCGTGAAGATGCCGCGCTCACTGCCGCACAGTGAAAATGCCGCAGTTTTGCACCAATCCACGATGCCGCTCGTCATTCGGTCTTCAAAATCGAATCGAGTCCATGATTGGAGACATCGACATCATCCTCGGATTTGCCTCCGCTGAAGGCCGCGATCCAATAGCCATTTTTTGCTTTGCGAATCACGCTTCCCGACCAGCCCGCTTCTCCCAGCATCAAGGGGCGCCCGGAGCTTGCGCGGGAACGGCGGCCGATTCATCAGGGAAGATTCTCAGGGCAACGCCTCCGCCACCGCGCATCCCATGCACCACGCGCACCCATTCGGCGCTGCGGTCGACCTCGGTGGCGACCTTGCCGCTCAAGATGTCAACCCACTCGAATCGCCAGTTGCCCGCGGGAAGCAAGAGTCTTGGTTCAATCGGTCCATCGCCAGGGAACCAGATCGCATAGGCGTGCCCATCCCAGGTTAAAGCCCGCCATTCATCTGCGCCACCTACAACCACGCTGTTATCCGGAGTCATGCTGGCAAACGGAATCGAATTCATGAAATCAAGAAGGATCTTGAGTTGCCCGCGCAATGCCGCGCTGCCTCCGGTATCGTAGGTCTTGGTGGTGAAGCGCGGCTGCGATGAACCATCTTCATGCCCGACCGAAAAGCTGAAGTCCAGATTGTCGTAGATCCCTCCGCCGGAGAGCATGTAGTTCCAGCCCTGTGTCCGGTACTGCTGATCTTCAACCCCGTTAAATCCGGTCTCATTGAAGCTGAAGACGCGAGAAATATTGGGGTTCAGCCTTAGAGAGTCGGCATTGTCGTCATAGTGAACATTGAAGATGGATAAGCGCGCATAAGGCCCGTTCAGATCTTGGTCAGAGATAACCGGACCCTGGTTTGAAATATCCGCGCTGATAACGTGCTTCTTGGGCAGCTTCGATTCTTCGTCGGTAATCCAATCGGAGACTTTTCCGATCCAGAGCTTGGTCGCATGCGGTGGCTGCGAGGCAAAACCGGGGTGTTCTTGGTTTTCGTACCACGGCTCATTCACAATATTGAAAATCACATTGTTGTACTGGTTCAGCTCTCTGATCAGTTTTCGGCAATACGCTTCCTGGCGGGCCAGAATGTTGCCGTTGTCCAGGGTAAGGTAGTGCAAATGGTCGACCGGCGTGGTCTGATTGATATTGTTTCTGGGGTTGAGCGGAAGTTCATCCCACTTGGGCCCTACAAAGAAAAAGACCACTTCCACAATGATGTTTCTCTCTTCGGCCTCGTGCATGAAGGCGTGCAGCCGCTCAAAGTAGGCAGGATTCCAGTGGTCGAGATCGAATTTAGTTCCTCCCAATGCATAGCCGGGGACGCTGCTCCGCGCCCAGGGAGCCAGAAAATGACCTGGGGCGGGAGCCAGCGGATTATCGACCATGCCGAAGTCTCCCTCCTCTTCGGCATAATCGCCCAGGAAGATGCGGGTGTGGTTGAGTCCAATGCTGCTCACTGTTGCTAGATAGCGCTTAAAGTCAAAATCTGGATCGATCACCGAAGAAAAATGCTCGCTGGAGCCGACCAGCACGGTTGGCTGGTTCTTCCATAGGAGGTAGTGCGGATTCTTGGGATCAACTGAGATGGGCTGGCCGGAAGGCTTTGCTTGCTGCCCGAACGTGCCGATCGTTACGGCCATCAATAGAAAAACAATTTTCGAGAAACAATAACCTGTCTTATTCGTCATCGATTACCTCAGCCTAATTGGAAGTGTCGGTTCTGGGCCTCGCGGCCGGGAATAACAAACCGCGCTACAGATTGGGCGGGAACTGCTAGGAGCGCGAGTCGCGTTCCGCGGGCCCCAGGTCTTCTCCACTACCCACGCCGGACAATCCTCAGCAAGATTCTGAATCCCTGCTTTGGGCAACCATCTGCCGCGAAAGCACGCCAGGCAGGCCGCCACTCTGTTGCCATTGAGAGCCATATCCGCGAAAAGGCTCAACCGGAAATCCATGCCCAGAGATTCGCTCCAGTGCAGCACGGCAACAAATAGCGTAGCCACAATACCATGGCGTTCTTTTAAGCGTAAAGTGTCAAGGCCAGGTGTTTCCAGTAGTATTGTGGCTAAGCCAAATGGAGAGAGGACGATGGGCCCACGCAGAGTATCGCGCCGTGAATTGATCAAGGGGGGCATGGCGCTTGCCATTGTGCCTGGTTTTGGACACGCGGAGCTTCTGTCCGCCGGTCCAACCAGCATGGTTGCCCGCAAGGGGAGAATACGACAGTCCGTTTGCCGCTGGTGCTACGGAGCGATTCCGCTGGACGAACTCTGTGTCTTTGCGGCAAATATCGGCTTGAAGGGCATAGACCTTCTGCAGCCCGAGGAATGGGGCGTTCCTCAAGAATATGGGTTGATCTGCACGTTGGGCTACGCGGGGGGCGGCGAAATCTCCGATGCGTTGAACCGCGTGGAACATCATGCGGCCATCGAGGCTGCGTTCCGCAAGAACATCCCACTTGCCGCGAAAATGGGCGTTACCAATGTGATCACCTTTTCCGGCAATCGAAAGGGCATGCCGGATGACGAAGGTGCGCGCAATACGGTGATTGGTCTCAATCGTCTTAAAAGGATTGCCGAAGACAACGGTGTCACGATCAACCTGGAGTTGCTGAACAGCCGGAAGGACCATCATGACTATATGGCTGATCACACTGCGTGGGGTGTCGGAGTCATGGAGCAGGTCAATTCTCCGCAAGTGAAACTGCTATACGACATCTACCACATGCAGATCATGGAAGGCGATCTGATCCAGACCATCCGCGACAACATCCGCTGGATCGGCCATTTTCACACCGGCGGCGTGCCTGGAAGGCACGAGTTGAACGACCAGCAGGAAGTGCAGTGGGACGGTGTGATGCGGGCCATTGCGGCTCTCGACTTCAAAGACTACGTCGCACATGAGTTTGTGCCCACCGGCGATCCTCGGACGAGTCTGCGCCAAGCTGTCGACCTTTGCGATGTATAGGTTGGCGGTAAAAATTTAATGGAGAGCACCGATATCATGCAAATCGAAAGGGGTTCACGATTATCGGATCAAGGAGATTCGCGCCTAAACCTGGGGATGGCTCCTGAGCGGCAGCCTGCCCTAATCTTCGACCTCGATGGAACCCTGACACACTCAAAACCTGGTATCGTTGGCTGCCTGCGCAAGGTTCTCGATGCCTGGAGCCTGGACCCTGCTGGGCCGCTTGACCGGTTTGTAGGACCGCCGGTAGAAGATTGGGCTTTGGAACTTCTGCCGGACGCCAGTGATGAAGACCGTGCCCAGTTTGCGCGCGACTATCGCGCCTGTTACGACCTTGAAGGGTGGAGCAACAACTCCGTCTTTGAGGGCGTGCGAGAGATGTTGAACGGACTTCATCAGAGTCGATATCTTCTCTTCGTCTGCACTTCGAAGCAACAGCGATTTGCTGTCTGGATTCTGGAGCATTTCGGGTTGGGAGGTATGTTCACCGGCATCTACGGGGACAGACCGGAATACCTCAACCATGGGAAAGCGGATTTGCTCGCAACAATTCTGCGCGAGAATCTGATTGAGAAGAATACGGCAACGATGATAGGCGACAGGATTCACGACTTTCACGCTGCCCGCGCGAATGGCATCCCATGTCTTGCAGCCGGGTGGGGCTATGGATCTGCGGAGGAATATATGCTCGCAGATGCACTCGCCCCGACTCCCGCAGACGTGCCAACCTTGGTGTCTTACAAGCAGTATCAAAGATGGCGCCAGGAACCCGGGAAAGGCCACTGCCGGGCTCGGTAAATGCGGCTGCGGGCTGCGCGCACCTCCGCGTCGTACTTCATATTCGAATAATCAGTTTGGTTGAGATTATTTGGGCACTGGCCCAGCAAGTGTCGTCAAATTGCCGCCGTTTGATCACTCGTGCGGCTGCCAGCACCATCTACTTCAAAGGAATTGCCATCGTTGGAATGTTCAGCCACAGGAGTACAAAGCCACACGTCTATCTATTACAGCCTTAAGGCCGCGAATTTGTCCAGCATGCCCTAGGAACTTGTTGAAATAGGTACCGTTCTGCATCGGGGCGAAGGTGTCGCCCGTCTATTGGGTATGCGTGGAGATGAGCGAGTTCAGGATGGGATGTTCAGCTATGTTTCATTGGAGCAGCGGGTACCTCAGGATCATCCGTTGCGCGCGGTTCGCAAGCTGACGGACACAGTGTTGCGGACGTTGAGCGCGGAGTTCGATGCGTTGTATGCGGACTCGGGACGGCCTTCGATAGCGCCTGAGTACATTCTGCGGGCGCTGCTGTTGCAGGTGTTCTACTCAGTGCGTTCGGAGCGGCTGCTGGTCGAGCAAATCGACTACAACCTACTGTTCCGCTGGTTTGTGGGTCTGGGCATGGACGATGCGATGTGGAACCACGCGGTGTTTTCGAAGAACCGAGACCGGTTGCTGACCAGCGATGTGGCGCAGCAGTTCTTTGCGGAAGTGAACAAGCAGGCCAAGCGGTTCATGAGCGACGAGCACTTCACAGTGGACGGCACGCTGATCCAGGCGTGGGCCTCGCAGAAGAGCTTTCGCAGCAAGGACGGTTCCGATGACGGCGACGGAGGAGATTTTCATGGCCAGAAGCGTACGAACCAGACGCATGAATCGACCACCGATTCGGATGCGCGGCTGTACAAGAAGAGCTACGGCAAGGAGTCGAAGTTGAGTTACCTGGGCCACGCGCTGGTGGAGAACCGCAACGGGTTGATTGCCTCCGCGATGGTGACGCACGCCGATGGTCTGGCCGAGCGCGATGCTGCGCTCTTGATGCTGGTGCAAAAGCAAGAGGGCCGCTCGCGGCGCATCACGGTGGGCGCGGACAAGGCTTACGACAGCAAGGATTTCGTCAGCACGGTGAGGGAGTTGAACGTGACACCGCATGTAGCGAAGAACGACAAGGGCCGCAGTAGCAACCTGGACCGAAGAACCACACGGCAGCCTGGCTATGCCGTCAGCCTGAGCCGGCGATGGCTGATCGAGAAGGGCTTCGGTTGGCTTAAGCAAACCGGCCCGCTGCGCCAGGTCAAGCTGCGCGGCCTGGAAAAAGTGGACTGGCTATTCGTCTTCAGTTGCGCCGCGCACAACCTGATCCGGCTGCCCAAACTGATGGCTCAACAACCAGGAAGGCTCATGGAGCAGTGTGCCTGAACCTCGCTTGCAGGTCTCGGGGATGCTTCCCTGAGACCTGCAAAGCCCCATAAACACTGGCCAGACCCGCAGTTCAAACAGCTTTCAACCGGGTAGGGATGCAAATCACAAGAAAAGACGCTGCGATGCAACGAATTTCAACAAGTTCCTAGGCACGCCTAATCTGCATCGCTTCGGGAACCTTGCTTGCCTCGGATCGGAAAATCTCCCTGTCGTCCGCTTGAGGCCGCGTTTAGCAGTGAGCGGTTGCGCACTGAAATCACGGATGCTGTGTAACGGTCTCCGCGCAGCAGTGAGCGACTGTACTCGATCGGAATTCTCTCCATGTCGTAGGTTGTCTCCAGGATGAGCAGCAATGGACTGCCGGGCGCGGTTTCAAGGATCGTGGCTTCCTCTTGATTTGCGGATACGGCGCCAATGCTGTCTTCGGCCCAGTTCAGGCGGCGCTTGTAGATGTTCTCGAAGATTGCATAGAGCGAGTGGCTTTCCAGGTTTTGCCTGTCGATGTTGGGAAAGATGCGCGCCGGCAAGTAACTGGTT
>Ga0116107_1001857_pt1 | contig 11779 bp, 11 predicted proteins | sample June2015DPH_6_10_FD_88969 | JGI IMG/M metagenome (GOLD analysis project Ga0116107, IMG submission 88969) | Peatland microbial communities from SPRUCE experiment site at the Marcell Experimental Forest, Minnesota, USA - June2015DPH_6_100 | ecosystem: Environmental > Terrestrial > Soil > Wetlands... | reverse complement strand
GTTTTTATTGTCGATTAACAGCCGCATGTAATCCAATTCCAGGCCGATCATTTCTGTATCCTTACGGCGCAGCCATTCTGACAACCAGGCAAAGCGAAGCGCCACAATAAATTCCACAAGATACTTCCAGCTTGTTTTGGAGATAATCCTGGCCGCCTTTATATCGGAAATAAAACTTTTTACAAGATCGCCGGTCAGGCTTTGGGGATCTTCCACTCCGACACAGCCGATTAAATTAGCCATGTCGTAGACTTCCCGTTTGACGCCGGAAAATTCCCAGTCAATTACGCACTTAATATCATAGGCTGACCAGATAACATTCATTGGATGATAATCGCCGTGGCAAAAGGTAACAGGAAGTATTTCATACGCGGACATAAAATCTTTTTCCAAAAAACAAGAGATATCGTTAATTTCACTTTTGATGTTTTTGTTATAAAGATTAATTTCGCCGATTAATTTATATATATAATCTTTAAGCGAAAAAACTTTGCGGAAATCAGAAAAAGGCAGGTCTTGCGATTTGCGGCGCAGTTCAATGAGAAAGGCGGCCAGCGCGCGGCCGCGCCATTTTTCATACATGTATTTTTGCCGGTCGAGCAAAACGCCTTGCACAAAAGGAATTATTTGCCATAAATTATTTTTATATTTGATAACATATTCCCCTTTTCCGTCAGCTAAATATGGCTGGACATGCGCGAGATTTTTCTTCGATAAAAAATCAACAGTCGCGGCGATCTGTCGTTTAAGCTCCAAAGATTTTGCGGGTATTTGCTCCAGAACAAAAAACATGCCATCTTTATCTTCCAGAACGACTCGAAAAACCGACCGCTCGGGACTTCCCTGAACAGGAAGATTATAATGTAATTTTTTAAGTTGCACCTGCCAGAGCCCGGCAACAGCTTTCAATATTTCTTTGCTGAATAAAGGAGTTTCCGCTCTGGCGTGAACGCGCGCTTTTCTATTTTTGTGGATTACGCGGCCCGCGTAGGTAACGCCGCCGGCGCATTTATTCCCGGCGATGAAAACGTTTTTCGTGTTTTCCCACTCCAGCGTGAGATTGCATCCGTTGGGACATTCCAGGCAGAGTAAGTTTTCCATATGTACCATTCCTAAAGTAAGTTTTCATCATATGACGAAAATTCCCGGCAAGATAGTGTTCTGTTTATTATGCGCTTCCTTAAAGAAAATGTGCTTCCAATTAAAATGCTATCTTTGTTGTCAGCACAATCCGGCGTATACCTGGGCCGTCGTCGGTACCCAAAACGTATATAAATCCGGAAGTGCACATCCGAAGGGGAGGAATGTAAATAACTCATTTCTTTGCCGGCAAGTTAAGCCATTATGGTGCTGCTCACATACGGCTTGTTGCCTCGATATCATTTTTAATTTAGAAATGGTGTTAGATTTACTTTTAGTTTTACTCCGGCGTTGGGGCTGTTATATTCCGGCAAATTTTGCGAAGTTCTCACCTAAAAGCGATTTCCTCGTTTTCTCCGATGGAAACAGCTTTTCAAGTCTTCTTTTAAGATATCCATAATCGAACTTTCCGTCGACGGCATGTGGGCCAAAAGGGCCATCAGTGCCGTAAAAGCACCTGTCCGCACCGAGGTAATCAACCACATCTCTGGTGATTTTTTCGCCGACATAAGCCGTGGCTGAAAGATCAACGCAAATATTTTTCTTTTTCCGGATTATTGTCCATGTATCGGCGTAGCAGGGAAACGCCGCATGCGCGAGAAGGAGCTTTAAATCCGGTAATGTATTGATAAGTTCCAGAATATCTCCATGCTCGTTAAATCCCAAGTGAATAAGAATCGGTTTATTCATGCGGACTGCCTGCTCGGCCACGGGCAGCAATTCGGAGGGATTATACCGGTGCCAGAAGGGATGCGCCTTGATTCCGATAAAGCCGGGTGATTTGGCCCATGTATTAATTTCCTTTAATGGATCATTTTTGCCGCGGGGATTTACAAAAACCCACCCATAAAATCTGCCCGGATATTTTTCGATCATGCTAAAGACCGGTTCATTGTCTGGATCCGGATAAATTTTATATATCTTGCCAAGTATGTTAATGGCTCCTTCGTCTGTAAAATTTGCCGCCGCTGCCTTTCCTATAAATCGGAGGGAGCTGTGTGTCAGTAGAAATTGGAGCATCCTGATAATAATCGGCGGAGTTTCGGGCAGCGGATCGACCATGCCGGCTATGAGAGCTATCCTCTCCACACCAGTTTCATCCATTCTGGCAATGAGATCAGAGGTCCTCAGCATGCGTTCATCCAGATGATAATGGCAGTCTATTACCATGGTTTTACATCCTTTTGATTTTGGAACTTTCCTTTATCGATTTTGCGTGCTTCAGATAAGCACGCGAGGATTAGAAGCTTCTTCTGAATAATTCCTTAATTGCTTTTTTGCCGCCTTCTTCAAGAAATCGCGTTCCTGTTCCGGTGAAATGAGGGTGACTGATTACCGGTTCATTTCCCTTTTTGCATTCTATCCAATCAAGACGGTTCCATGTGAACCAGAAATTGCGTTTTTGATCAAATACATATAGCGGCTTGTTGCATATCTTGCTGAATTCTGCTCCCCAGCCGGTGCCTCCTTTAACGGTTTTGTCTTCCAATATCTCTCCGATGACAAATATTTCCTGACCATTATTGATCTGATACCAGATACTTTGCAGAATTTTACGGAATGTCGGGTTATCCGTGTAACGCCGATTCATTAATTTAGAAACATATTCCAGGCTGATATCACCGTTTTTCAATTCTTCGTGATTAAGAACACGTAAACCCTGTGTTCGAACTATAATATGTCCGGGAAATGTAAAATTAATTTCTTCGATTCCCATTTGTTCCGCGTTGATGCCAAATTCCGCTTCCGCACCCTGAGCACCGCCGCTGAAAAGAATACAATCTTCTTTTTTCATGCCGATTATTTCTCCTGTTCCTTTTATTTATTATTTATGGATAAAGTATACTCATCGCCATGAGTTTGTCATTATACGTAATTATGCATATCAAAGAAATCAATTAATTGCTAATAATTTCCGGTAATTTGAATAATATATAAAATGCGGCTTAAATTATTTAATGATAATAATCCGTTACTGTTCCTGTTGAATATCCTTCTATTTACCTTGACCCTTAGTTTAATACCTGATAAATAAAAACAATCAGTTCTGAATGCAAGTTAAGTAACAATAAATTTATATTTTCACGCAATCTTACGGAGGCTGTAATGCAAAACGGCTACGCGGGGAAATTTTTACAGGTTGACTTAACCAGTCGTGTCCGTTCCAATTTCACAATCGATGTCCAGTTTTGCCTTTTAAAATTACAAAACAAACTATATAAAAAATAATGGAGGATGGAAAATGGCAGAATCATACAAAGCGTTTACTCAGGAATGGATGGATGCGTGGAAAAAAATAATCAACGAATCTAAAGAGTACAAAGAAATTGCCAAAGAATGGGAGGGAAGCGTTTCCATAACGGTCAATGCCGATCCTTCAAAAAACGTCCCCGAACCCGTTTACATGTTTACGGATTACTGGCATGGCGATGCGCTTGAATTTTTAATCTGTGACGCCGCCAAAGCGCAAACGGCTAAATTCGTCATGAGCGGTGATTACTCGCGCTGGAAGCAAGTCGCCAAAAAAGAACTCGACCCGACCAAAGCGCTGATGCAGGGAAAGCTGAAATTAAAGGGTGATCTGACCTATGTTGTGCGCAATGTCAAAACGATCAACAAAGTGGTCGATCTTTTGACGGAAGTAAACACAATATTTCCCGACGAAGTTTAAAACTTTGTCTCTGCAATTAAGAATATATAGTTAAAGAATCTACCGCCGGTGAATAGCGATCCGGCAGGATAAGGAGAACGTTATGGTTTACGATGACAGTTTATCTTTTGTTTACTTTGGCCCGACAAAAATTATTTTCGGCAGCGGCTCATCCACGTCGGAGCTGGAATCCGAAATGAGCGCTCTGGGTTGCTATCGAGCCGTCGTAGTTACCGATCCGGGAATTATCAAAGCGGGTCTCTCGGAAAAAATAGTGAAAACCCTGGGCGATAAATGCGTTGGAGTATTTAGCGATGTGCCTCAAGATACAGGCATTGATGTTGTCAACCGTGGCGCCGCCTTTGCCAGAGAAAAGGGCGCGGATATCGTTATCAGCATTGGAGGCGGCAGTGTGATTGATACCGCCAAATGCATGTGCATACTACTGACTGAAGGCGGGTCTCTGGCTAATTATGAAGGCATCCAACTTTTAACACGGTTGCAGACGCCGCATATTGTTATCCCGACAACAGCCGGAACCGGAAGCGAGGTTACCTGGGTAGCGGTAATCTACGATAAGGATAAAGGGCAGAAAATATTAATTGTGGAAACATATAACGCGCCGCGCGCGGCCATTCTCGATCCGCAACTGACGTTGAAACTGCCTCCGATACTTACCGCATCCACGGGCATGGACGCCATGACCCATGCTATAGAGGCAATGACATCCGTGCAGCGCGAACCTATGGCCGATGCCATGGGCCTGCATGCCATCCGGCTTTTGAGTACTTACCTCCCGCAGTGCATAAAAGACGGCAGTAATTTAAACGCCCGAGGGCAGGTACAACTGGCGGCAACGATGGCGGGGTGGTCATTCGGTAACGCGATGGTCGGGCTGGTACACGCAATGGCTCATTCCATCGGCGCTGTCGCTCGCGTGCCGCACGGAGTTTCCTGCGGTATCCTGCTGCCATACTGCATGGATTTTAATATTAGCGATGGCGATCAGGATGCCATCGATGTTTACGCCACAATCGCGCAGGCGTTGGGCGTGAGCACACGCGATGATGAACCGAAAAAGGCGGCAACAGCGGCAGTAAATGAAATATTTGCTTTGCTTAAAAAAATCGGGCATCCGCTGAAGCTTTCGGAATTCGGCGTAAAGGAAGCAGATATAATCAAAGCGGCTGATCTAAGCATCGCCGATGGCGCTATTGTCAACAACATCCGCTGTGTTTCAGATAAGGATGAAGTTCTGGAAGTTTACCGCAAAGCTTTGTAACTTTTGATGGAGAATATATGGAACTGAATATAACCAATAATGCGGCAGATGTTCCTTTTTCTTTCATTGTGCAGGATCTTCTGACCGGCAATATCGAAAAATCAGAAGCAAAGTTCGCTGTTTATAAAAAAATGCGCGGCATTGCAGCAATAAACTTGCAGGATATTGAAACGGCGATAAGTCTTCATTTCAATCAGGGCAAACTTACCATAGAGCAGGGAGTCAGTCCGGACGCGGCCGTCATAATTAATACGCAATCGGATAAAGTAATGGATTTAAACATGCTCCGTGTGCGCTGGGGCCTGCCGTATTATTTTGATGAAGCGGGTAGAAATGTTCTCGGTTTGCTTTTGGGCGGTAAAATAAAAATCAAGGGACTTTTATCTCATCCGGTATTGCTTACGCGACTCACTATTATTATGTCGGTCATGTAGCCCGGATTTGGGTTTTTATTATTGATTGAGAAGAGATGTAGGGATCAAAGAGCCAGGCCTTTGCCTGGCTCAAATTCATGGGTGTTGACCACTTCATCCAACAGCAATTTACTTGCCTGTATTTTTATTGCCACATCATTGTTCATTGTTTGCCCCCGTAATAAATAAAGGGCATCCAAATATGTGAATGGATACGCTTTTTTTTTACTCAAAAATAGCACAGATTGATTGATTTTATCACAATCGCCACAAAGTCAGTCAGAAAAGCCTTTCTTAAAAGTTGTAACTACGTGATTCATTTGGTGCCCCTGGCGTGAGTCGAACACGCGGCCCACGGATTAGGAATTCTAAAAGTATAAAAATTTAACCCCTCGATTTTAGGTCTGATTTCCCGTAAATGCCTATAAGCAATCGGAAAAAACGATTCCGTCTGTTGCTGTCTCTTCTATCTGTTCTTATTCTTTTTCAATAATTCTATCACAATTTTATCACGGCGATAACTAATCATACGATGACGAATTGCCTTAAATAAAATGTTACCGAAAGAATTTGCACAAAAAGAGAAATATATTTGTTATTTTGCCATTCTTCTATTGCCCAAGTCTATGCAAAAACATCTTTAAAATACTTCTGAATGGCTCATCTGATATTGCGCTATACCCTGTAAATGGATGGTCAAGAAAATAGATGAGGTAGAGCGCCATTGAGTTGATAATTGTATAAGCCGACGTCATAAGGCAATGCGTTTTTATATGTTTCGATCCAAATAGTAGTGTGTATGTAACTGATATTATCCCACCAACTATTAACACAAGCCATAAAGCAAGAGGTGTCGATGACATGCTGCTGAACCGTCGCAGCCGCCGGTACTCTGTCATGGAGTTAAGCTGGCTCAAAGATTCTTGGTACATGTAAGGGTTTTTGATCGTCTTAATGTCAACGTTCATATATGCATCCCAGATAGCCCTGTGCGCATCTCTGCTGTTGGCTGGACCACGTACTCCGGTAGCCATTAAAGGCCACTCTTCCTCAACAATTGTTTTTGTATAATTGGTTACTGCAACACGAATGTTTTTTTTCAAAGGATCGTCGAAAGCTCCAGCATCCAAAAAAAGGGCGGCAATCTTATTCGCCTCTATTTCAACATTTTTCCTAGTTGTGTCATAAGAACTCCATGAAGAAAAAACAACAAACGCAACTATAACTGCGTAAATTATCCCAAAGGCATTGAATATTGCACTTGCCATATCATGATCCTCTTTTATATTTTCGAAATGGAGCAATTTTCTAATTATCACAATGCCTAGTATAACAAACACCACAGAAACTATTGATATTAACATAAATGAGATAATCGGATTATAATGTAATAGATAAATCATTCTTTTAAAACCTCTTATAAGTATTTAGTGACCTATCTAAATACTTGTACCACATTTAAAGTTTGAGTTCAGCCATTTTTTATTTCTCAATTCAGGTATGCCGATGTGAAAAAAATAATTCTTAATTTGTAATAAAATCATCATTACTACGTTTACTTCTATAGGATGCCGACGGGATTTCCAAATACGCCGCTAAAACTCTACACAGGTAGTAGATGTGCAAAAATAAATATTTTTGGTTGTTCTAGATGTTAATGATCTTTTTTTGTGAGCAAATATTCAGTTTTTAATCCTGTTAGCATGGTCCATAAAGAACGGGTGAACAACACCATCGAACGCTGGTTGACTTTGGATGAGGAGAAGAAGCTTCTTTTTTCATCTCCCAGATGGCTTCAAGAAATCATTGTTTTTGCGATTAATACCGGTCTGCGTGAGAGTGAAATATTGGATTTAAAATGGTCACAAGTGGATTTTGACCGGCGAACAATGATTATTCTTGAACAGAAGAACCGGGGTGTTGATACATTGCCGCGTAATGAAACTGCTTTAAATGTATTGTTAAGTAAAAATGAAGCCGAACACACTGCTACAGGTTTAGTTTTTACAAATCCAAAGAAGGAAAGAATTGGCACCAGTCACTTAATAAAATCATTTCATAAAGCTATAAAGAGATCGGGTATTGCTAAACTTCGCTTTCATGATTTACGACACACTTTTGCTTCAAGATTAGTTCAGGGTGGTGCTGATCTTTTTTCTGTCCAGAAGCTTGGACGTTGGAAAAATACATCTATGGTGATGAGATATGCTTATCATCAGCCGGAGAGTTTACGTTCAGCAATTGAGGTGATGGACAAAGTCGGAAACGGAATTATCGCAAATTTATCACAATCACCAAAAAATCAGTCTGGGAAACAATTTTTAAAGGTTATAACTAATTGATTTTACTTGGTGCCCCTGGCGTGAGTCGAACACGCGGCCCACGGATTAGGAATCCGTCGCTCTATCCTGCTGAGCTACAGGGGCAGCCATTTTGAAGAATTTGTCGCGATTTAACATTCTTTCAAAGCGCTGTCAATCATAAGAAAGATACGTCCGGGGAATGTTTCACAATGCGTTATAAATAGCAATAATTTGCTTATCTTTATACCACAATGATATTTTAACTTTGTTTGGGTTCGAATTGGTTCTTTGCCGACCAGAACGCCGGCAGGTGGCGTAGTAAATACATAAGGCTTTTACGATGCTGCCAAATGCGTTTGCGAAATTTTTCGCGCCATACTTTATCGGAATAAAAACGCTTTACATGCTCGTTGTATAGTTGATCGAGTCTTTCCCTGGAAGCAATCCCTTTGGGCACAAAAACAAAATTCAGGCAGTTCATCAGGCGCCAGTCTTCATTGAAAGCACCTTCGTCTTTTATGGTGCCCCACAACGGCGCGCCGGGAAAAGGCGTGAATTTGGCCATGTTCATATCGTCCAATCCCAGCGAAATGATAAAATCGGATGTGCGCTTAATTGATTCTTCCGTCTCACCGGGCAGGCCCATCATAAAAAGTCCTTTGGCGCGTAAACCCGCTTCCTGAATCCGCCGCACAGTATTACTCACATCATCAAGCGATATGCCTGATTTATGTCTGGAGAGCATTTCCTGATCGGCCGATTCAACGCCCAATGAAACCATCAGGCATCCGGCATTTTTAAGCATCTTTAGTAAATCGTCATCGGTGTAGCCCACGCGCACGGCACAGTTAAAATTAATTCCCAGAGGATAGCGGCTGAGTTTTTCGCAAAGCTCAACAATCCGTTCGCGATTGGCAGTAAATAAATCATCATAGATGTTGATATGCCGCACACCGAATTTTTCTCGTAAATATTTCATGTGTTCGTATATGTAAACGGCAGAATTGTAACGAAAGCCTTTTTTGAAAACGGAGCGGTCACAATAGGAGCATTGATACATGCAGCCTCGCGAGGTAATCATCGTGGCTCCGGGAGTATTGATGTAGCTGAATAATGGCAGGTGGTAATCGCCGGGAAAACCTTTAAGCTTTTCATAGGCGGGAAACGGCAGAAAATCTAAATCCGGTATTTTCGGACGCGGATCATTGGTAATAACGTCCGCTTCACTCCGCCAGATCAATCCTTTAATTGCAGCGGGGTCAAAATCACAGGCAAGCTCAGCGACCGTTGCTTCGCCCTCTCCGGCAACAAGAAAATCAAAAGCCGAATAATCCCGCAGAAGCTTTTCCCCCAAAGCGGAAACATGGACTCCTCCGCAGACCGTTATAATGTCACGAGAATTTTCTTTGATTTTTTGCGCGAGGTCGGCGGCATCGGGAAACGATGAAGTCGTTGCCGAAAAGCCGACAATTTGCGGTTGATAGGATAAAATTGCCTGAGCCTGCTTTTGCAAATCAAGCGGAGCATCAAGGCCAAGGCAATCATAAACATAAACATCGTGGCCTTGTTCTATAAGATAAGCCGCAATGGAAAGCAAACCCTGCGGCACCATCCTGTTGGCAATATCGGTAATGTCGCGCTTTCCGGGGAACCAGTTAAATCCCCGCGGATGCACAAGAACGATTCGTTTTTTTTGTTCAGAGGAAACCATGTGTAAAAATACTTTCCCCGCACAGGCAGGAATACAGGTGCTGTTACTTATAATGTAATTTTATGTAAAAATACAATTCCGCCGGTACTATACCTTTTTATGAATTGTTTTTCCAATGAATGACTCAAAATGATACCATTCAAAGGGATGCCGGGCGGCAAAACGGGCAAGATCGTCGGCGTAAGCCTGCGCTGATTCCTGTACCACTTTTTTTCGATCCGCGCGCGAGGCGGCCGAAATCTTTCGTCCTCTGGAAACTTTAATATGGTATTTCCCGACAGCTTCTTGATAAACAAAAAAAGTTAAAATTGGCGCTCCCGTCATCAAGGCGAATAAATGCGGCGTATCCGGAAGACGCGCCTCATGCCCCATAAAATCCACAGTGACATAACTCTGCCTGCCCCAGAGACGGTCGCCTGCCATGGACACAATTCCGCCTTCTCGCAGGAAATTGATTCCCTCGATCAAAGCAAAAGGCGACTTTTCGTCCTCGGACGTCGCTACGATTCTGATGCCGCTTTTAGCCAGAATCTCTTTCTGAACACGTTCCATCTGCTCTTTTTGTTTTGCGCCCAGATAAAGCATAATAGGCATCCCTTTGCTGTTAAGAGTTTGCGCTGCCAGTTCCCAGTTGCCGATATGCGACATTAGTAAAATCGCCCCTGTCTTTTTTTTCACAGCCTCTTCCAGATATTCCCAGCCTTCCTTGACGAATTCGATATCTTCTTCCCCAAGCCGGATAAACCGGTGGACATAGATACCGGTAAAATTATGATATTGCTTCCACGCGCAATAGAGATGATAGAAAAAGCCGCGATCGGGAAACAAAGCGCGATAGAATTTGCAGCTGGCTGCCACACGCGTCGGGAAAAGAAAATAATATCCGGTGGCTATAAACCAGGAAAATGTACGGAAAAACCACATTCCCAACTTGCGGGAAAGATAAATCGCTATTTTATAAGAAATTTTTTTCATTTTGTTTATTATCGCCCAGACGTTTTTTGAGTGTCGTGGCGATCTAATACGTATACGACGATATTGCTATTTCATTACCTTACGACTTCTTTCCCACAAACCATTTTTCTTCTACATGAGCGGCTGACGAAGCATGAACCTTGACATCAAATCCGGCAGCGGTCATGAAACGGGCAATCTCGTTTTCCGGACGGAATCGTTTTCCCATACCTATTATTTTTAAATGAGCCGCTTCAATCCATCGTTTCCACGGGACCTTTCTCTCCGAAGGAATGGTTGCGCGAATCAAAAGCGTGCCGCCTGCCTCAAGTTTTTCATGAATCCGTCGCAAAACCAGTTTAAATTCTTCATCATCAATCATATGCAGCATGTCCAGCATGAGCACGTAATCAACAAGCCCTTCTATAACAGGTAAATCCGGTGCGCGACCTATTTGCACACTGCCGCGGCTGCCAATGGCGTAAGAGGCGTTAAGCATCCGTACTTCATCCGGCTCCAGGCCGTAAACTTTAGCTTCGGGATAAATTTCCAGAAGCCAGGTAGCGGGAATTCCGTAGCCGCAGCCGATATCAATAATCCTTCTGGGATTTTGCACATACATGTCCAACTCTTTAAACATCGGGTCTATCATCATTTTCATGCGGGCAAAAACCCGCGGATAAGCGGCCAAATGCCTGTATCGTAAAACAGTCCGGCGTAAATGCTCATAAGAGCCAACCGTAAAAGGGCCGACGGGATAGGTAACCGAAGAAAAAATTTTCTTCATCAGTAAAGGCAAAATGAAATACACACCCAGAATGGAATAGCCGATTCCCAAAAGAGATGTAATGCCGATGCTCTTTAGAAGCGCGTGGCTGGCAAAGGCCAAAACACCAAAACCGATCAAAGTTGTAAAAGATGCCAGAAACATGGCGAGTTTAACCGTATCCATTTCCGGCAGGCCCTCATCATGATAGCGCTGATAGAAGCAGGCATAATAAATGGAGTAATTGATTCCCATGCCCATGATCACAATCCACAACATGATGCCAGGGATATCCAGCGGATGACCGATTAATTTCAACGTGCCCAATGTTGCGATAAGCGCGAAGGTAATGGGCGCGAGCACGGCAATAGCGATGAGCCAATCCAGGTAATATATAAATACGATAAGCGTAGTGCCGATACCGATAATGATGGCAATTTGAATAAAGATATTTTTTAGAAAATCTCCCAGTCTTTTGTTAAATAAACCGACATCGAATAATTTAGCCAATCCCGTGGGGATCAGGCGTGAGAAAAAATCCTCCGCGTTATAATTTTTGC
>Ga0116107_1001855_pt1 | contig 11785 bp, 7 predicted proteins | sample June2015DPH_6_10_FD_88969 | JGI IMG/M metagenome (GOLD analysis project Ga0116107, IMG submission 88969) | Peatland microbial communities from SPRUCE experiment site at the Marcell Experimental Forest, Minnesota, USA - June2015DPH_6_100 | ecosystem: Environmental > Terrestrial > Soil > Wetlands >... | reverse complement strand
TATGGGACGGCTGGCCATCGAGGTCAAAAAGGCCATCTCCGACCGGGCCAAAATAGAATGGCGCACCAACGTGGCGGTCTGCCGGGATATGCTGCAGGCCCTGGACGATCTTATCTGGGATTTCATTGAAGAGCATGGGATCGAACTGCCTGTCGAGAAGATCGATCTCATCCTGGATGGACTCATGAAAACAGCAGTGAGCAGGTACTAGGCGTGAAGATAAAAAGATTGTTTTTGCCAAGGACGCCGGGCGGCGTTGAAGTGATCATCGAGCGTAAGAGCATGAAAAAAGTCCGGCTCAAAGTGTTTCCGGACGGCGTCGTCAAGCTGTCTGCGCCGCTTGGAGTGCCGGATGCCTGGATTGATGATTACCTCACCGGCAAAGCGCCATGGATTGCCAAAGCTCTGAACTATTTTACAGACGCCAGGGCCAACGAAATCACGACAAGTATACGCAGCGGCGTTTCCACCAGCATCCTGGGCAGACAGGTCAGGATCATTGTCAATGAGGCGAGAAGCTACAGAATAGAACAGAGGGACGACCGTGTCTATATACAGTCTCCCACCGCCGGAGACCAACAGGCCCTGCAGAGGCAGTTCGAACGTTGGTGGCAGAAGCAGAGCAGGCTGTATTTTCTGGCGGTCATCGATAGGATGTACCCGGTGATCGCCAGATATGGCCTCGACAAGCCGGCGCTTCAGGTAAGAAAAATGAAAACCCGCTGGGGCAGCAGCTCCGGAAGGTATGCCAAGATAAATCTGAATTACTATTTGTACAAAGCTCCGCCGCCCTGTATCGATTACGTTGTCTTGCATGAGCTGGCACACTCTCTCTATCACAGGCATGACAAAGATTTTTATGACTTTCTGACCGTGCGCATGCCTGATTGGAAAGAGCGCAAGAGAATTCTCGATCATGAGATTGTAAAAGAATTGATATATTGAAATTGGACCCTTACAGAGCGCCGACAAAGTTGTGCAGAGCCATGGCAAAGCACTGACGCTTGATGGCGGGTCTTTTTTATTTTGCTCGATAACCTGAAATGTTTATATACCCGTAAAGGCTTTCTATAAATATTAGACAATATTCAACGCATAACGACACTAAATGACCCATAGAGTCGATATAGGTCGGAAAATATTTCATAGAAATTAAAGGATTTATTGCTAAATAGGTAGAAAGAGGGGCGAAAAATGCCAGAGGACTAATGAAGTGAAAAACGTGCGAAGGAAATGCATCTCCCTCTTAGTTATCCTAATCCTGCTGACTGCCAATATCGGCTTTATTCCGAACGCCTATGCAGCGAGCGCCGGCAGCGCATCAAATAGTTTGCAGGCATCATACTCCTCCGGGAACTCCGGCATCGAAACCCCGACCAGTTTGACTGATCAGGCATCAGGAACAGAAGCTTCCTCCCAGAATGACAGCGCGGCAGGGAGTGTTCCCGCAAGCGCATCCTCACCATCAATAGCGCCTCCGATGATGACCAACAATGAGAGCCTGACCGCAAGCGTCTACTCGAATAATCCCAATATCATCGATAAAGTGATAGACTATCCCGCAGTCCCGAGCAATTTTACAACGTCCGGCGCCAATGCGCCCCAGGCAGACAGCTTCCATATGATGCACGTCATCCATATGCCAAATGAGAACAACAGACCGACAGCGCCCACTAAGGTAACGAACCAGAATGGCAACAATTCCAGCGTTGCCGGTTCCGTATATGGGAGCGTCTACGCTTCACCCAGTGCATTGGCGATCACCGACCTGAACCTCGTCGATACCGGCCAGGGCCAGAACGAATCCAGCGCTGCAGGTTCGGTATCTTCCGTAGAGAATCCTTCTTCCCAGTCAAGTTTGAATCAGGCAAGCGTTGCCTCCAGCGTGTACTCCTCGTTCCCCATCCGGAACAAGGCCGGTCGTTTTACCGCGGGCTTCTCCCGCCAGGCGGGCAGCAGCCTGTTCCAGTTCTCCTGCAGGAATGTCAGCCTGACGCTGGCTCCCTTGAGCCCCGCCTCCGTCACCGGCAGCGTCTATCAAAACAGCATCACCTACCAGGAGATCTACCCGGATACAGACCTGAAGTATACCGTGGAGCCAAACTGCCTCAAGGAAGCGCTCACAATCAAGCAGTACACCGGGCAGAGCGATTTCCTCTTCCAGTTGGGCGTGAGCGACGCCGTCTACAAGGTGGTCTACGGCTCCACCGTCCTGTTCTGCGATCCCACCTCAGGAGAGCCGCTCTTCTTCATGCCCAGGCCGGTTGCCCTGGATAAGAACGGTAAACGCATAGATCTCAACATTGAGTTCACCAAAGACGGCCTGCTGCAAGTATCCATCGATCCCAGCTGGCTGAAAAACGCCGCCTACCCGGTGGTCATCGACCCGTCCATCGTCCTAGTTGGCGGTGGCGGCGTCGAGTCCTGGTGGAACTACACCGGCATGGACCTGGGCGGGGGCTGGAAGGCCTCCGTCAACACCTGGAACCTGAACCTCTTCATCTCTAAGCCTCTGTTCTCCATACCGGGCCGGGGCATGGCCCTCGGGGAGAGCATCACCTACAACTCCGCATCGGGCGCCTGGGTCTTCGGCAACAACACCAGCCTGGTCGTGAACTCGGACGGCAGCGTTACCTACAACAAGAGCGACGGCGGCTCCTACACCTTCACCCCGAACGGGAGCGGGGGCTACACCGCCCCGCCGGGAGTCTACCTCACCCTGATCAATAACAGCGCCGGCAACTTCACCATCCAGGACAAGTACAACAACCAGTACAACTATGTCAACGGCAAGCCCTACCAGTTCAAGGATCGAAACAACAACACCACGATCTTCACCTACAATGCAAGCGGACAGCTCTCCCAGTTGAGCGACCCCTCGGGCCGTACGCTTACCTATGGCTACGATTCCAGCGGAGACATCACCTCCGTCACCGACCCGGCGAGCCACGTCTACCAGTTCGGCTACCAGAACGGCCTCCTGACCACGATGACCGACCCGGCCAATAACACCTATACCCTGGCCTACGATGCTAACGGCCACCCGGCTACCTTCACCGACCCCCTGGGACGGGTGACGACCTTCAACATCAACTCCAGCGGCCAGTTGCAGTGGATCCAGGACGCCCGCACCAGCGGCCAGAATATCTACCAGACCAGTTTCACCCAGTCGCTCCAGGGCGGCAGCATGGTCACCACGGTGACAGATCCCGGAAACAGGACCACCACCTACTACCACGACGACAGCACCGGCAACCTGACCGAGCTAGAGGACGGGATGAATGACACCTGGAACTACACCTGGACGGACAACAACCTGTACACGTCCCAGGACGCCAAGGGCACGACATCTTACTACTATGACCAAGACAGCAATGTACAGTGGGGCAATTTAACCACGAAAATTACCACCGTGGACTCCAATCCCAGTGACAACATCACCGAGACCATGACCTACGACAACTACAACCAGTTGCTCACCTACACCGACGGCAGCGGCAGGACCACCAACTACGAGTACACCAACGAGGGCAATTTGCTCTCCACTGCGAACCCCGATACGCTGGAGTCGAACGGCAGGCTCTACGACCAGTACGGCAACGTCATCCAGTACAGCCCGACAGTCCAGGGAGACAACAACCTGATCCAGAACGGCAGCATGAAGAGCCCCGGAACTGAAGGGTCGCCGCCTGCCGATTGGATTGCCTATCAGCCTTCAGGCACGGGCGGCACGGCGGGCCTGGACAACTCCTGGGCCCCGTACGGCAACTACTCCCTCAAGATCAGCAGCGCTGCGGCTACGACGGACGAGTTCTACCAATGGGTCAGCAGCGGGGTGAACCCCGGAGACCTGCTGACCCTGAGGGCCGACGTCAACCTGAGCAACGTTCAGTACACGGGGGCAAGCGGAGGGGTCATCGTCGAGCTATGTTACCTTTATGGCGTCCCAGGCGCCTGCGGGTGGGGTTATGACTACTGGTATTGCTCGGGTAGCGGGACGAGGACGATCGTCGTGACCTCCCAGGCTCCGAGCGATTTGTTGGACGCTTACGTCTACGTCGACCTTTGCAGCGCCAGCGGCACCGCCTGGATCGACGGCGTGCAACTGGTCGATGCGGGCGCATCCAGCACGGGGTACATCCTGAGCGCCTTCAACTCGGTGGAAAACAGCGGGTTTGAAAACGGCCTGAACAACTGGACCGAGTCCCCCGTCAACATCGCCTCCGTCACCAGCACCACGTGCTGGGAGGGCTCGAATTCGCTGGAGATGCAGTCAGCGGGAACCGTCTACCAGGACGTCCCCGTCCACGGCAATGAGCCCCTGACCTTCTCCGGCATGGTCAGAACCAGCGGCGTGAGCGGCGGTAACGGAGTCTACTGCAAGATCGACTACTACAACGCCTCGAACAACCTGATATCCGGGGCATCGGTGCAGACCGGCTACGTCACCGGCACCCAGGGCTGGACGAGGCTGTCGGCGATCGCCACCGCTCCATCAAACGCCAACTACGCATGCCTTCAGCTCATCCTCTCCGGCAGCGGCACCGCCTACTTCGACGACATCAAGCTGATACCCAGGGACAGCGATAGATACACCTACGACGCCAACAGGAACTACCCGGTCACGTCGGAGGACGCCCTGGGCAACCAGACCCAGCACGCCTACGACGGTATCGGCAACGAACTCTCCTTCACCAACCCCCTGGGCGACACCGCCAACTACAGCTACGACAGCTTAAACCGCCTCGTCCAGGTGAAAGATCCCTTAGGGAACAATGCTTACTACCAGTATGACTCCGTGAGCAACATGGTCTACTCCCGCGACCCGAGAAGCGCCTCATCATCGGACAACACCTACAGCACTGACTACAGCCCGAACCCGCTCAACCAGCTGGCCACCCTGACCGATCCGCTCGGCCAGAGCGCCACCTACACCTACGACAATTCCGGGAACCTGACCGGAGTCTCCCTGCCCGACGGCACGAGCGAGAGCCTTACCTACGACAGCGCCGACCGCCTGACCAACGTGACCCTGTCGAGCGGCCAGAGCTACACCTATACCTACGACAGGGCGGACGAGCTGACCGGCGTCACCGACCAGAACGGCAATAGCTCCTCCTGGAGCTACGACGGCGCCCACCGGGTGACGGGCACGACCGATCCCCTCGGCTACGCTCTGAGCTACTCCTGGGACAAGAGCGGCAACCCGACCTCTCTCGGCAATAGCGACTACGGCAATTTGCAGTACACCTACGCCAACGACAACAAGCTGTCGGCGATCACCCTGCCCGACGGCTCCACGATCAACTACGACTACGACGAGAACGGCCACGTCTTCCAGGTCCAGTACCCCGGAGACGATAAAACCATGACCTACGCCCAGAACGGCTGGCTCACCGAGATCAACGATCCCGCCTTTTCAGGACAGCCGTGTTACAATTATTATTACAACAGCGACGGGACCATCTCCTACGAAACCTCATGGGCGGGCACCGACACCTTCGGCTACGACAACGACGGCAGGCTGAAGTACTGGAACCTCTCCGGCAGCACGAAGAGCGGCAGTACTCCGTACACCTACAACAGCGCCGACGAGATTACCAGCCCCGGCTTCACCTATGATAAGAACGGCAACCTGACCAGCGACGGGAACTTCAATTACACCTACAACGCCCTGGACCAGCTCGTCCAGGTCAACAAGGTATCCGGCGGCAGCCTGGTAGCGACATACACCTACAACCAGGACGGCACCAGGAGGAGCAAGACCACCTCCCAGGGCACGACCACCTACGACTGGGACGCCTCCGGCAATCTCATAAAGGAGAGCGGCCCGAACGGGACATTCTACTATTACTACGACCCGTCCGGGAGAATGATCGCCTTCAAGAAGAACGGCACGATCTACATCATCCACGACAACCAGCGTGGTGACATCGAGTCCGTCACCACCGAATCCGGCAGCGTCGTCGCCCAGTACCACTACGACCCCTGGGGCAACCAAGTCTCCTATTCGGGGACTGTCACCCTGCCCTTCGGCTACGCCGGCTACTACTACGACAGCGAGACCGGACTGTACTACCTGAAGAGCAGATACTACAGCCCGGCGCTGGAGAGGTTTATAACAAGGGATTCGCATGATAATATAAAGTATACGAATGCCCAGACGCTCGACCTTTACACCTATTGCTGTGACGACCCTGTAAATTGTGTGGATCCTACCGGAAATGGAGAGGTATGGAACAACTTTGGAGAAGAAATTGGAACCTGCAGTGGAGCAAGCTATGTGGATACCAGCCAGGTGGCGACAGATACACTTGGTGGCGGCGCGCAAGCAAGTGTATCTTGGACCGGGAGCAGCGCTCCATCAACTTCAAGCGGTCCTAGTTCAGGTGGAGTTGTAGCAGCTGGAACAATTGTTCAATCAGCTATTCAGGCTGGTAAAAATTTCGAAGCACAAGTTGGCGAGGCTCTTGGTCTTGCAAAAAATACTACAAATTATGGAGGCAGCGTTCCAGATTTTGTAGATGAAGCAACAAGTTATGAGGCCAAATGTAAGGATTACATATGCAACAGCAGCCAACTGACCATCCAAATGCAACAATTTGGGAATGGGTTTAATTTAATTGTTAAACAAGCGACAACTTTCTCTCAGCCCTTTTTGGATAGATTAAATTATTATGGTGGTCAGATTTCACGTTTTGTGAATGGTGAGTTCCAGGCTGTTGAGACGTCACCCATAACTCAGGATGCAGTACAGGCAGCAGAAGATATTGGGTCGGCACTGTAGTTTGTTTATAGATTAAGGAGCAATAAGATGATCATGCGAGAGAAAAGACCTGAAAATGAAGTTAGTTTAATAATCTACGGTTTTAAGAAGCTTGGGGAAGAACATTTCGCCGAAGAGTTTTTCCAGATGCTCCAGGATGCCAATAAAGCCTATATCCCTGACAAAATTGGGATGTCCGAGCCAATTAAAACCCCTTTTTCGTTGGAACAAGCCAAAATAATGTGGGTGGAATCTGAAAGGTTTTATAGCTCTTTTGGTAATATTATGTTAAAAGGTAAGAAATTCCGAGGCGACATAATTTGGCAAAATGATAATTCAAATATCATTGGACTTCATATATCCAGAGAACTCGCGATCAAGAACAATGGAACTGAAAGATTGACTGATCTGGCAAAAAAGCTATTTCTCTGGGCAAATGGAGCGTGGGGTTATGTTAATCATAGTTCGAACTCTATGTATACCCCGGGCCTTAGCTTCAGAACCTGCATAGGCGGTATACCTTGGATGGCATTGTTCGGGCCGCCATACGTCGAGATGTTTGGAAGGGAAGTAATTGAAACCGCCCCCTGCAAGGTGGAAGAGTTTGCTGAAAATTGCTTCATGCTTCTGACCTCGGATGAGCCTATGCCCTTAACTTGTGAATTGCAAGAAACACAAGCAAGGGTCAAGAAACACCTTGGGGAAGATGCTTTTTGCCGTTATGACCATCCAACTAGGCTGACAATAGAAGATATGAAAGCCGGAAAGGGCAGGACGAGCACGGAAGGTTACCGCTCTCCCGACCTATCGGCCTATATAAAGGATACTATGAAAAAAGAAGACGCAGAGCTAATCGTGGATGCCGTCGAAGATGAAATGATAACCAAATCTCAGCGAACAGGAATACGGAAAGAATTCATGGCTTTCGTGAGGAAAAACAATCCAGAGGTAGAGGTAGTTACTGAGAAAAATGATTCCATTGTATTAAAGGTTGAGGGCAAGGAAATAGAGTGTTTTTTTGATAATCTCTATAAAGTATGTGAAAATACTGATTCGCTTGAAGAAAGAGAACAGATCTATGAACACTTTCTAAGAACTTTACCTAAAAATAAAGAAGAGATTTCGCTGAAAACTCATGGCGCCAGCATTATGCCCCGCTTGGCGCCAGTATCGATCCTTGATGAACTCGCCAAATTAGGAGCAATCCCTCATCGGCCATTCGCTGACACGGGACTGATCATCACCTACGTGATCGACTTTCCAGAAAAGGTCATGTATCTTACTAACAAACACCTTGCCCAACTCGATATTGATGAGGATTCGCTTCACAGTCTGGCTATGACAAACATTGAAAAAACATTTCCGGTTGAAGCAGTAATTAATGTTTTAGATCAAAAAGCGGCTTACACTGTTAAAATCATGGATTCTCATGATGCGGCACGAGTACTGCTTATTCCCAAGTATCTTCTTAAAGGAACCGAAGTTGTTGCGCTGATACCGGATAGGAATACTTTAGTCATTGCTTCGGTCCCTGCTGATGGAAACTGGAGTAAGCTTAAGAAGCTTGCTCAGGCCGCATCGGGACGACCGTTATTTACAAACCCTTTATTAGTCAGCAAAAATGGATTCACGACAATCCAATAACGAGAAAGGTTACAATTTTAGTTCTTAGCGTTGTAGTGCTATCCGACCTATCAATATTGGTGCTAAGTTAAGCTACATGTAAGATAACCACAGACTCACATAAAACAACATTACTGAACAGCTCTTCATGCGTGATCGGTTATGCCATTTATGTTAAATAGACCCATTATTTAACTGGTAATTTACTGATTGTACCCACGGCGACAGCAAGCGTTCTCTGTTCACATTGGGATCGATGCCCTCACCCATGTAGAACATCAAGGTCGTGAAGGCATCAAGCTCAATTCCCGCTAAAGCAAGCACCTGCTTCAACAAATCGGGAGCCGAGGTATAGAAAAGTTCCGCCCAGCGCAGGGGAGTGAAACGCTCACTCTTCTCCGGCGCCAAACTTCGCATCAAATTGAGCACCCGGTGGCTGACCACCAGGGTGAGCATGGACACCATCACCAATGATTTGATGACAACTGGCTTATCGCTGGGTATGTCATCCAGCTTGTATAAGCGCTTGAGCTCCTTGAACACCATTTCAATACTCCAGCGCGCCCGTCTTTTAACAAGGGGACGGTTCTCTTGTTAAAAAAATTGACCTAATAGAATGGTAAAAAATATTAATCCAGGTGATTTTATATGCCACGAATAGCAAGACAAAAAAGCAAAAGCGGGATATATCATATTATGTTAAGGGGAACAAACAGACGTAACTATTCGGTAATCCCGTTGCTTAGAATTATACGGAAGTTTTTGGCGAGGGGAAACAGGAAGATTTCTTTGACCGGCTTTTGTCGGAGCGTATGGCGATCGAGCTTGCCACGGCCCTGGGTGCAGCCAACATGGATCCAATTGGCTGCTTTGTAGCACGTACCCCGGAAGCGATCTCGCTCCACAAAGGTTTCCAGTAGTACTGGGCGATAGCTATAGGTATTCTCCCAGTCGGATGCAAGCTGGTGACTCAGGATGGAAAGAACGCTGGACGCCAGGTACTTGACCTGAACCCAGGGCAGGATCAGAAAGCGGGAATTGTTCACAATCAGGTGAAGGCGGGCCTCTCTCTGTTCATGGCTCCACCCGATAAAGAGGTCTCGTGGGGCCACCTTCCAGGCTGATGCGCTGATCCCGAGAGCGCCCAGGATCTGATCGTTTCCTTCTATGAAATAGCGGATCTGCGCTCCTGTCAGGGGCACATAGCCGAGGTAATGGTAGCGTCCGATCAGTTCGTTCCAGAGGCGGGAATCGGCATTATCCCGGATCCTTCGCAAGCGCAGGTCCCGGATATCCCTTCTGGTACCGGTAAGCAGATCTTGCGGGTCTGAGGCGGGGGTAAAGACAATAGGCTTGCGCACATTGTTCCCCTGTGTCCTGGGAGCAGGCAATACGATCAGATTGTCGCGGTGCATGCGAAGGAGAGCCACCTTGGCAGACATCACTTTTGGTTGTCCGTCCGGTTTGACCCAGTTCAGACGCTCGCAGACAGCGCGGGCTATAGCCTCTCGTGTAGGATGGTCCCTGATCAGTTGCTCGATCAGTTCCAACTCTGCATCAGTAAAGTCGCGGCCACAGTAGCGGACCGTCACGAGGTGTCACGCCCCCACGCCCGGGCGTCATCTTCAAAGAGCGCCCACGGGAAGAAGCGCTCGAGCCCGGGTCCATCCAGCGGCTTGCCGCCATTTTTGGCGCATGTATCGAGCAGGGCAGTCAAAAAGAGGATGGGGCTGTCTCCATAAAGACCTTCCACCCGGTCTCATCCGCCTTCAGGCGATCGGATGCCGCATTGCGGGCGAGGATGGCATTGTAGAGCGGTTCCAGGAAAGGAATGACGTTTTGCATGACGCCAGCAAGTGTGCCATTGGCGACGGTGAGTCCCTCCATGTCGAGATAACCCCTGATCCGGTTCATGGGCATGGCCAGTAAGTATTTCAGCACCAGCAGCTTGACGATGAAGCCTACCGTGAACATGCCCTTTGTGATCAGCTTGGGTGGCTGAGGGGCAGTGATGATCCCGGGGGTTTCCGGACACTTGCAGGTCTTACGATAGCAGAGGCGTTTAGTGACTTTGCGTTCCAGTCGCACTATCCAGTCGATCTGTTCGGATGTTTCCATGATGGGGAGGGAATCGAAAGGCAGGCCGCATCTCGGGCAATGCTTCTCGTTCTCGGAAAGATCCATTACTGTCTCAACTGTGGGAAGTTCGGGATGTTTGTGCCTGCCGTGACCGGGCGCGCCACGTTTCTGTCCCCGGCAATGACTATTCTCTGCGGCGGTCTCGTTGCCAGGATGATCCTTGGCGGTGGATGATTCTTTCTCAGTCTTGCGGCCAAAAACCCTGTGGGCCATGTCCTTCAGCTTAGCCGTCAACGCCTCGACTTGTCCCTGCAAATCGGCAATCATTTGGGCCTGTCGTTCGTTCTCGGCCCGGAGTTCCGAATTCAGGGCAGTCAGGCGGTCAACCTCGCCTCGCCAGAACTCTGCTAGCGAGACAGGCAGATCCAGCTCTATAGTTACCGGGCGATCTAGCAGTTGCTTGTCCATAGAACAAGCATACACCAAATATTAATACGTGTTCAGTGTTACCAGTATATTCCATTAATTATTATGGGCGCTGATACGGGTTGACCGAATAGTTACAAACAGACAAGAGATTTTTCATGATGATGAAGATAATATAAGGTTGCTAGAAACGCTGGATAGATATAGAGAAAAGAATAAGGTGAAAGTGTATGGATGGTGTCTGATGGGTAATCATGCACATTTGCTTATTGAAGAAGGGAATGAGGATATATCAATAACAATAAAACGTATAAATATAAGTTATGCCTGGTTTTATAATTGGAAATATAATACGATTGGGCATCTATTTCAGGATAGATATAGAAGCGAAAATATCGAAGACAATCAATATATAATGACTGTAATAAGATATATTCACCAAAATCCGGTGAAAGCTGGAATATTAAAAAAAGCAGGAGAGTGGAAGTGGAGTAGCTACCAAGGGTATTGTGGTAATCCCTGCTATCCTCAAGGGCTTTTAGATCCTGAGTTTATATTAAGAATGATATCAGACAACAAAGAAAAGGCAATAAAGCCGTTTATTGAATATCATGAACAGGCAAATGAAGATAAGTGCCTTGACGAAATAACAAGAAATAATTTAACAGATAAAGAGGCAAGAGAAGAGATTAAAAAGTACAGCGGCTATGAAATTACACAAATCAAGGGTTTACCTAGAGAGCAAAGAAATAAGGCGTTAAAAAGGGTTAAGCCTTACGGTAACATGTCAAGATCCAAGGACCAAAATTTCTAAGCAAGTTCTCTAAAAAAGCGCAGCAACCACTAAGCTTGTTTCCAGAGACAGATGGGAAAAAGCAACACAAATGGATC
>Ga0116107_1001852_pt1 | contig 11797 bp, 11 predicted proteins | sample June2015DPH_6_10_FD_88969 | JGI IMG/M metagenome (GOLD analysis project Ga0116107, IMG submission 88969) | Peatland microbial communities from SPRUCE experiment site at the Marcell Experimental Forest, Minnesota, USA - June2015DPH_6_100 | ecosystem: Environmental > Terrestrial > Soil > Wetlands... | reverse complement strand
GCAAAACCGGACTGAATCAGGGTGGCCGGGTGATGATCATTCATTGCCCGGCCAAATAAAGCGAGATAAATTGTCGGCAAGAGAGTGTGGTCAAGCTGCGGCAAGAGAGTGTGAGCAGCAACAATGGAGCATTCATGTATAAAGGCATCCTTGCTCGAAGTGAATAATTCTCTTTGAATAACAAGAGATTGTTTATAAAGAATGACTTCTAACAATGCTGTGCGAGCCTTTTTTTGTAATTCGATATGTTCTGGGTGAGATCTTGCACCTAAACAATAGTCAATTAATTCCAGGATAGTAGATTTACCAGTAGATATTTCTCCACAAATAATATTTAAGCCAGATTTAAATGATATTGTATAGTTCTTTTGCAATCCTCGAACCTGTAGACAACTAATTTTAATTTTTGATTCATTCATAAATATCACACCCCTTACTTTAACTACATATCTATCAAGTCTAAAACAAAGGTATCTGCCTTAAGCCATTTCTTTGATTCCTTGAATAGCTTAGTGTTAGACATAGGTTCTAAGAGTTTAATTACCATTATAGAACTTTTTCTGTACGAATTAGAATAAAAGGTTTTAATTGTAGCCGCTATGTCTATGCCTTTCTGTGTAATTATATATAATATTCGTCCATCATTATAATCAATATTAATTAAATCTCTTGATATTAAATAGGAAATGCAATACTTTAATTTTTCAACACGACTTATAAATCTATGATTTGAGCTACTATAACTAATTGTCCTAGACGGGAAACCTTCAAGTCGAAGTTCTACTTTAGATTTATCACTATTAAAAATTAAAAATGGATTTGCTGAAAAAAAGTCATAATAAGGAATACGTTCAATACCTACAGATTTATATTTTGCAGATTTATTTAAAACATCAAATAATATTAGAAGACGAGAGGCATTAAATATATCTTCATCCTCAGAAGAAAAATGAATTTTATATTTTTCAAATAACTTTTCATTAGACATTATAATAACCTCTAAATATAATCTTTAAATTCTTTACGGAAATCTCTTGTCCACCCAACATGACATTTATCTGCAAGTTGATGAACCATGCCTTGTTTATGCACAAAACTCAACTTAAGTACGGGTGTTCTTAACGAATCCATATCTTCTTGTTCAATGACTTGCATTAAATTAGGGTATAAGATCTGCACTTCAGACATACTACTGCATAAACACAAGTTGAACCTTGTCTCCCACATTGATCTTAACTTTTCATATAAACTTAACAAAGAACTGTTTTCTTTAGAATCGTTCTTATCAAATATTTCCTGTGATATTAGTTCGGCATTAAAAAATTGAGTCTTCGCTGATATTAATTCTTGTATATATGCTGCCTCTAATTTCCTTATAAAAAGTGAGTCATCATACAAACTCTGATCAGGTAAAAGTACTATGTCTCTTTCGTCTGATTCATTAATAACCTGTAAATAAAAATTTAATATAGATGGAATAGAACCAAAATAGCCTTCGCTTAAATGTCTAGCCTCAAATGTTTCAAGTTCCGAACGCAATGTCGATTCATCTTTAAGCTGGATAGGTATACCATGTTCTCTTGTCATTTTCTTCGACCATGTGTCCCACCATTGGCGTTCTTTTACAGATAAATTGCAAGGAATACATAATTTCCAATTATCAACTCTAAAATTTTCTTTTTTTGAGTTTTCCATTAATGTATTAAAGGAATCTCGTATTTGACTTTTTTGAGAATTATTAATCCCGTCGATAAAGTATTTAACTTGCCAAACAAAAATTGAATCAACAAAATTTCCTACAAGTACATCAATTCCCCAATCTCCTGGATATGGACGAATCTCACTTGCATCCTTATGTTTTAATCTGATCAAAGAGGTAATCAATTTTTGGAATAATGCTCTAGCTCCTTCAATACTTCCTGAACGATCAATGAGTGCTCTAAAGTTTATATTTGGCATATTAATACTCCTAAGAGTATGACTTTCATAGAAATAATAATGCCTAGTTATTTATAACGACATTAATGACGCTTTATATCATCCCACTTCGACACAATATAGGAATATCCTGCCTACTATCCTCTGGTAATTAAAAAAGTTTATTTAGTACCTAGGGGGTAGGAGATACATTCGGCTTTATTTATCTTTTCAGATATCCATTGTAATGCGCTATGCCATTATTGTACAATAATGAGGGCTAATGGCATGGATATTATAATATATGGTATATGTGACAGTTAATGTATGTTGATATACATGGCAATGATGGGGTGGAGTGCAAAAGGCGGGGCGTGGATAACATGAACAAAAGGAACGTATGTTTGTAATAGCCTAGTAGTTGTTCCAAAGCAGTGAAAATTAAATATTTTCATCGAATCAAAGAAACCTTATTAATTGCATTAATTGCAAGCGCCGTAGCAGAGTTTAAATTGATGATATCCCGCTAACATCACCCTATATAATTTTTAAAAACAAAATCGACACTTCTTAAAACTCCTAAAAAACCTCGAATATCGCTCTAAATCACTCCTAAAAACACTTCTAACTTACCATTCAATATACCATACAACATTCTTAAACCTTTTAAATCACTTAAAAATCGTTATTTATAGCCTAAAATAAACTTAAAAACAGTTTATTGACACATATATTAGCTAAAAATCGTTAAAATTTGGCTAATTTTAATATGGAATAGTTATATACATTTATTCGTGTTCAATATCGATATGAAAGCAATAAAGGTGCTAGGAAATTTAGGCTCAGAGCAATATTCAAGTTTATATGATGTATATAAAATATAAATAACTCTATGCAAAGGATGGTGGTGGGTGATATGGAATATAAAAATAAAGAAGAATTTTGGAAACATGCGAAAGAAGTATTTTTAAATGATTTTAAACTCGAACATACTAAAATAGATAATATATTATTCTATGATGATGCGATCAAGAACTATTTTAAGGCTACGATAGAATTATTTGGCAAATGCTATATAATTACGACCTATAATAACAAGGGTGAAAAATCGCAACCAAGGAATTTTATTAACAGCACAGGCGACTCTACTAAATATAAGATTATTGAAATTAAAGACAGCCTGCTCGTATTAGATATTAATGGTACTTCACAGATAAAAGTAAATTATAATATGTACTTACATATAAAAGAGCACTTTGATAAGATTAATGCGCCATTAATAGATAAAGCAAGAGAGATTGCAGATGTTATAAAACATAAGGTTGATACTTTTATAGATGAAAAAGAAATAATTTATATGTTTAATAATTATATCGATAGAGTTTCTGCATATTATTTTCAAAATCCTCTTTTAATTATTCAGGTTGAGATTTTAATTGCATATAAATATAATACCAATGACTATTATCTGGATAGATTCTTGTTCCAATCAGACGAAGTAAAAAGAGCATTACATTCAAAAATAATTAACGTACCAGTACCAATGGGTAGGTCAGTATTTCCAAATGCGCTAAATACAACCCAAGAGAAATTAGTATTGGAAAATGATAAATTGATAGTTCCGTATTTCAATAATAATCTTAAATTATTATTTAAAATAGTGCAAGCTAAATTTAGCCTTAGCGAAAATGAATCAGTCTACCTTACGATTAACTTACTGTATCGATTAGTTGCTAAAAGATATGCATCTGATTGGTCAAAAGAATATGGGCAATATTATGACAATATTTTTGAAATGGATTTAAATAAAGCAGTGGAAACCTATTTTAGCATAGACACAATTAATCATGACAACTTAAATACGGTGAGTAATTTTGTTCATTACTTAATGGATAAGGGGAGATTTAAAAATAATGGAAACTATCTGCTTTGTCATGAAGAGTTTTTAGCTATATATAAGAAAGCAGAAGATATGCGTAAAACAAACTTTTTTAAAAATACATTACAAGCAGAAAGGGAGGCTTCAAGGAAATTATTAAAAATTGATGATATTGATCTAATGAATGGTATAGAATTTGAGCAAATAGTAGCAAATATCTTTAGCAAATTAGGCTATCGAACTTCAGTCACAAAGAAAACTGGCGATCAAGGTATAGATATAATTGCTGAAAAAGATGGTACTATAATTGGTATCCAGGCAAAGAATTATTCAAGCGCTGTATCTAATTCAGCAATACAAGAAGTCGTTGCAGGATTAAAATTTTATCAGTGTAATAAGGGGATCGTAGTTACAAATAATTTCTTTACGAATTCTGCATCAGCGTTAGCTCAATCAAATGGGATAGTCTTGTGGGATAGAAATATTTTAAAAGAGAAGTTAAACTTGATTAATGGATAACATATAAATATGAGGTATTGACATGGAAGATAAAATTAATATAGTTTCAAATTACTATAAATTAATTGAAGATGAAGTAAACAACTTACAAATACCTGATAAGTATATCAAGAAGAAAGCTCTTATTATTGGAAACCGTGAAGAAGATGAACTTGATTTTCCTACTGGTAATATAGCTGATAATGAGCATACTGCGTTTATGAATTTGTGTCTTAACATGGGATTTAGAAAAAGAGAATATCGTTGGGCAATGGGCATATTATTATTAACTAATGAATTAGGATCAATAGATGAATCAGACATCATGTTAGAAAATTTGGGTGTATTTAACCACAAGGACTCTGATTATAGCGATATATTTTGGTCAAGTTATGGGGATTTTCAAGCTAAAAGTTGTAGTTATTTTGATAGTATTGGTACATACTTAGCGTTTGCCTTTTTTGGTATATTTGATGCCCCTTTTTATTTTAATCAAGTAATAGACGCGATCAATTTAAAATATACTTCAGGAAAACGCTACATACTTGATGGAGATCCGTATAAACTAGACAACAGAGTAAGTTGGAAAGCTCTTCTTAAAGCAAAAAATAGATATATGAAGGTAAGAGGACGGAGGGATGAAATTGCTCATTCATTTTCTCCGCTAATGTATATTAAAGTTGATGAAGCAGGACTTGATGAAAAGCGATTACTTCTTCTAAGAAATCCTTCATTGAATTCTGAAATATGCGTAAAAGAGGCAAAAGAAACATATTTTCTTTTAGATATTATTCCCCTTGCAGCGGCAGATATAGCTATTGATTTTATTGCGACTGACTCATATCACCGTAATTGGTATTTAACTGACTGAATCAGTATATAAAGCCTAACTCTCCCAAGGGATTCAAGCTACCATAATATGGTATGTCTTATATTATGCCCTATATAGGGGGTTGAGAAGTGGGATAGGGTAACATGCCTATCCATTGATTTATATGGTTTAGAAAGATTATAATCGTGTTCGAAGGTTATATTTTTGGTTGGCTGAACGGGGGAGAAGGGGGTTCTTTATGAGGCTTGTAAGCGAGTTGTCAAGTGATATAGTAGTAGAAAACCGTAAAATAGTTTATTTTGACAATAGTGCTATTGGATGGTTTAGGGATAATGATTCTATAGGTTTAATTGATGAAATAATAAAGGTGTATAGATCCGCTGTAAGCCAGCATGTTATTTGGGAAACAGGAGCTACGCCAGACTCTAAAAAAAGAGAACAATTATTTTCTATATTAAATCAGCTTATCCCATCCAAATTAGTAGGTATTGTTTTTGAAGATCCTTTTGATTTAATAACAAGAGCATGTATGGCACTTTATGAAGATAAGGATGAAATATTAGTTGAACTAACTGAGGAAGCGGGAGAATGGGATTATATTAATAACCCAACTATAACAACTGATGTAATAGTCAATGACGAATGTTCAAAGCTTAAAAATGAACTAGAATTACATTTTAATAATATTTATAGAAATATATTTAAGTATTACTTGACTGTGGATAAAGATGAGAAAGAAAAAGACTGGATGAAGTTTATAAATAATGAAATAAAAAATTCTATTAACTCTTTTTGTGAGGAAATCCTGAATGATTTAAATCTTATCGGAAAATTAGAAGAAGAAAAATTGCATGACGCCTTTCTTGACGTTCCCATTTTAACTTATTGGTTTATATCTAGCATGCGTAATTTTTTTGAAGCAATAAGACGCGTGTCCCTTCATCCTGCTGATAGAAAACCTCCTACAAAAGTTTACATTGATATGCTGCAAGGTACATACTTAGCGCCTTGTGATTATTTTGTAACAGCAGATGGCAACCAATTGAAATATATACAAGATATTTTATTGGGGGTTAAAGAGTATTCCAAATTTTCATCATTTGAAGATGAAAAAAGAGTCCTAAATATTAATGAGTTTATTAATAATTATTTTTAGATATAGATAAAGTATCAGTACATTCAGGAGGCTAATCAGGTGATAGCAGCAATGTTAGCGAGACTGATTGTAGGAAGTATTATGCGCTCAACGAAGAAAACGAAACGAAGAAGGAGGACTAGAAGGCCGACAAGGAGGATCGCAACCAGTAGCGTTAAAAAATCCTGAATAAGGTAATTTGCCTGTCCAAGAATTGACGGAAATGTGACCGCTGCCGGGATGAATCTATTGCACCTACTTATGGCATTGTGATATAATCCTCAAGTAGATTGAATTGGTCATGATAACAGATTCTTGTCTAATTCTAAAAAAAGAAAAAACTATGTATCCCTTGGTACATAAGGGAAGCTTGCCGAAGTGGCGGAATTGGCAGACGCGGCGGACTCAAAATCCGCTCCTGGCGACAGGGTGTGGGTTCAAATCCCTCCTTCGGCACCACCCAGAAAACGAGAAACGGCAAGGCTTTCAGGAATCGAGAGCCTTGCCGTTTTATATTGACCAAGTAAATTATCTGACAATTTGGCACTATTCTGGCACCATAAACTATTTCAACATAACTCCAATCCTGTTTGTAATCATCTTCTGAACCTCCGGGTCCGAGTGCGCGTAAACCCGCAACATCATCTCAACCGAGTGTCCAGTGCGATCTGCCACGTTCTTCATGTCGGCACCAGTCGATAATGCCAAAGTTACGGCAGTATGCCTGAGAATGTGGAAGTGCGTTGGCACGCCCGCTCTGGTAGACATATCCCGAAACCGACTAGATGTGGTGGAAGGCAGCCAGGGAACGCCCAACTCATCGCAAATCACAAACCCATCATCATGCCAACTTTCTCCAGCTTTCAATCTCTGAACTGATTGCTCCTTGTGGTGAGCTTTCAGAGCATTGACGGTATCCTCATTGATGTAGACATCCCGCGTTACCTCGTCCTTGGGAAGCGTTATCTCCCAGCCCAAGGCGCGGGACGGGTAGTACAACGCCCCGACAATATACAGCACACCGCCGTCCAAATCGACGTTTTCCCAGGTAAGTCCAAGAATCTCGCCCATACGCATTCCGGTTTGCGCCGCAAGGTAGGTCGGAAACCAGAGCGTCGAACGTCCTTTCAGGTAGGTAAGTATCGTATGAAGTCCAACAAGCGTAAGCGCCTTCTGCACCGACTTGACCTTCTTCGGTGGCCGAACTCTGGAACAGGGATTGTCGGTCAGCAAGCGTTTCATTACGGCATCGTTCAGAGCAGCGTGCAACACCCGGTAATGCTGCAACTGTGTTGTACCGCTCAAGTGCCTGACTTCCCGAAGCGCCTTCTCGATGTGTAGTGGATTTAGTTGGGACAGCTTCACCCCGCCCAAAACGGCAACCCAATGCCGGTCAATGATTCCCCTGTAGCGTTTGGCCGTAGTCTTGGCGAGGTCATCCTTACCCTCAATCCACTCCGCCAGGTAAGTCCTGAGTGTAACATTATCCGTGTCGTATAAGGCATTGTTCTGCGCCAGCACCAACCGAGCGTTCAGGGCACGCTCGGCGGCCTCCCTGGTTGGAAAGCCACCTTCCCATTGCCGTTCCCGCTTACCAGTTTCCAAGTTCAGTGTGTAATAACTAATCTGGTAACTTTTGTTACGCTTGCGAACCTGCCCTCTCATATCCACAGCCCCCCAGGAAAATTTTCCCGTATTCTACCATAAACAATCCGTCGTGTCATCTATCGTCCATTTTATTTTTCCACCTCCACCTGAACCAATCTCCTGCCGAAATTTATCGCGTCATGCCGGGATGCCATGAAAATGTCCAACCTGTCCCCCCGGATCAAACGCCCGGTGTCCTCGGCCACGTACTCCCTGCCGTCTACCACGACGATAGAACCGAGCGGGATGATACTTTCGTCCACTGCTACCGTCCGGCCAACCTGGGGCATCCTGCCGCTTCTAGTGGGATGTCCTGTCGCGATGTACGCTGTTGCCGTCATTTCGATCATCCTGGACGCTACTGGCTGCACGCGATCCTGCATTACCGGGTGCGGATAGAGAAGGCAGAGCAGCAAGACCAGGATCAGGGCGCGCATCACCCGTAAAGCTCTTGGTAAACGTCACGGGCGAAAAAGCGTAATACCCTGGAAACTTGCGCCTGAGATACACCAATCATTGTAGCGATTTCCTTCTGCCGGTATCCCTGTATCCGCAGCCGCAAAATTGCCGCATACCGGACGTGCTCCGGCTTTTTCATCACGTCCGAAATAGCGGCAAGCGTTTCTGCATAATTGCAATCTTCATCGCCAAAGGATTCCAGCATTTCCCCCAATGTAACCACACTATCATTGCGAAGTTGAACGGGTAACTCCAAGCTAATCGGCGTCTGCCGCTGTGATTGCGGCTTCTCGCCGTAACGCATTCGTCCGGCTCCATCCCGTAACGATTGCACCATTTTCTGCCAGATGTATATTCCGGCAAAAGTTGTAAACTTGGTACCGCGTTCCGGGTCGAATTTACCCAATGCGCCTATTAAACCTTCTTGCCCGGCACTAAACAGGTCATTGTAGTCCACTCCGGCTTTCGCCATAGTTCCACCCAGCTTGTGGGCTAAATGATGGATAAGTTTGTAATATCGCCGCCAGATTTCCTCGAACGCCCACTGGTTATCGGAATCAACCTGCGCAAAGTAAGTCGCCTGCAACTCAGCATCACTCATATTGTGGGCATTATTTTGCAGGTCACGCCAGGAAACCGAAAGCGCTTGCTGGGGTTTGCCGCGTTTCCCGGACTGTTCCGCGTAGACTTCAAACATACCAACCACCACCTTAGCTCAACAACTTGATTCTGCCGACCATCGGCTCAATGTTGCAGTGCAAGTCGTGCAGCCGTCCCATGCTGTCATTGATCCTGTCAAAAATAGAACCCAGTTCCTGCTCGATGGTGCCGATGGATCTCGGCGGTATACAAGAAAGTTCCCCCAGGTTTGGGTCTACCGGATTGCTGACTATCAAATCGCCATAGATAGAATCGATCCGCTGCTCTAAATCGACCAGGATACTGTAGATCCGGTTAATCTGATGATCAATGATAGCCTCTTTCGCGTCACCGGACACCCCTTGCAATACCTGCTGGGCATGCTCTTGTCTTCCTATTCTGGACCCGGAATTTGACATAGAATGTTCCTCCTCAAGTTTTATTTTTGTTACACTACACAAACTTATGTAGTACCCTGGGTAGCCTTCTTTGGCAAAAACCAGAACGTCTGATTGCCAACTCTACTTTTGCTTAAATTTAGAGACTCTCTGGCTCTACGAAGCGTTCTGGTATTCATACCAGCTATAGCGCCACGATGTTCAACTTGCGTCCACGGTAAGGCACCGCCAACCAGTACCTCTTCAAGAAAGTTCCTAGCCTCACCCAAAGCTGTTTTATCCTCCGGGGCCTTCTCCGGCATAAACGCCCTGGCTGAAGTCAACTCTGACACACCCAGCCACGCAAGCCCATCATCGGTAATCGTAAAGTCAATCGACTCTCCATGCTGCTTAACTGAACACTTTGTCTGAATCAGCGCCCGCTGCTTGGTGTCGGGATCTTGCCCCACCAACAGCACACTTCGGGCAATGGCCGAAAAGTCTATACTTCCAAGACCACGGTAGAGCGCCTTGTCCCTGGAACTCTTGACTAGATGCCGCACCAACAATATGGCGCATCCAAACTCCTCAGCCAAAGCCCTCATGCCCGACAGCACCGGCCTGACCTCATTGGCCCGGTTTATATCCACTCGCGCCCCAAGGTATGCCTGCAATGGATCGATAACCACCAGTGCTGGCCGGCACTCCTCCAGCGCCTGCCTGAACACATCTAAATCGCTTAGAGTGATAATTGTTTCCGTGCTGCTATCCGAAAAAGGATCATAAACCGTACATCCGGACAAAACGTAAATTCTACTGACATCAGCATGCATACTGTCAAGCCTTATCCGGATCGTGTCGCTTAGGTCATCTTCAGCCGTCATGTAAATAACATTTCCTGGCTCTCTGCGTGTTTGGTGCCCATCCTGCCCTGGAAAAGCCGCTCCAACCGTAACCGTAGATGAAATTGCCAACGCAAGCCAAGTCTTGCCAACCTCCGGGTCTCCCTCAAGAATTATCAATTTTCCCAACGGAATGTAAGGCTCCCACAGCCATCGCACCTTCTCCGGCTTGACGTTTTCCATGTTAGTGAGAATCGGAGATTTTTTAAAATGCTGCTGATTGATTTGTGGTTTTCCCTTTTGTGGCGGTGCATTTTGCGGCACGATTTCCGCTGGCTGCTCAAGTGCCCTCACCGTTACCCGGCAAGCGTCCTCCCAAGCGTCCTTGCGCCCCAAAAATTTATCCTTATGCGCTTCGCTGGTGACTACCACACAGGCGATCTCAACCGGGTCTTTGACCCCGTGCTCGACTAGCAACCTGGCAAGGTTATACGCTTCACCAGAGCGGTCGCCGGTATTCCTGCCATAAACCCAGGTTTCCTCAATAAATCTTGGCAGCGGGGTCAGCACCTTACCGGCAATCTTTTCCGCATCCGGGGGCTGGGTATGTTTCGGCGCTGCCGGCTGCTGCGTCAATAGTTCCGCGATTCGCTCCGGTGCTGGCAGCACCCGCTCAAAGCCACCCTCAACGAAAACATACTTCCCGCCCGTTTTGTGCTGGGACGGCGGCATGATCACATACCCCTTTGCCAGCACATCGTAACAGGACTTATTGGGCTTTATCCGGCGCACCTGTGGAAGCCCCTCCGCCCGGAAATAAAGATGGTATCCGTTTCCAGTCTTTACCGTCGCTGTGCCGTCCGGTATGCCAAGCTCTTGCATGACCTGCCACAACACGTTCGCATCCGGGATGTCGATGTCCAGCACGCAGAGCTTGGATTTCTCAAGGTTCGCGCCGATGTTGGCCTGCGGCCACTGCTCCCACCAGGTCTGTATCTGCTTACCGTCACTGGTTGCATCCTCATTCCCATGAAGCGTTACGGGGACTTTGCCGATTTCTTTGCCTGTGTGTCCTCTACCACAAGCGCAGCCCCCTTTTGCATCCGGCCAGCACAGTGGCAGGATGCAAAACCCAGCCTCGCCATAGGCACGGGCATAGTCGGCATTTATCGATCCCTCTCCCAAGGGTTCACAGCCCCCTTCAGGATTTCAGATTCTTGTTATGTCAGTCACTTCCATACTCATTTCCGCCCAGTCATCCCAGTGCCACAACCGGGCAACTAGAAGGTTCAGCTTCTGTGCCTTGCGGCAGTCGTTCCGCATAGCGTGGATTACGTCCTTGGGTGGAACTCGAACGCTAGGGATGCTAATATGTTTTGTGGATTGACGGGTTTCCTCGCGCTTCAGCGCACGGTTCAGGCTCATGGTCTAAGCCTCTTTTACGATCTTGACCTTCTCCGGCTCCTTCTCAACCTTAACCTGACCCAGCATGTTGCAGATTATAGTAACGTCCTTTGGCAGCAGCTTCGCTTCTCTGATGGCAGCGTATACTCCAGCAAGGAACTTCGCCTC
>Ga0116107_1001851_pt1 | contig 11802 bp, 10 predicted proteins | sample June2015DPH_6_10_FD_88969 | JGI IMG/M metagenome (GOLD analysis project Ga0116107, IMG submission 88969) | Peatland microbial communities from SPRUCE experiment site at the Marcell Experimental Forest, Minnesota, USA - June2015DPH_6_100 | ecosystem: Environmental > Terrestrial > Soil > Wetlands... | reverse complement strand
TCAGATTGGTCAATCCCGCGCCATTGCCCTGAAAGTTTGTGCTCGTGACTGTGCCGTCCGAGCTAATAATAACCGTGCCGTTAGGCAAGGAAAAGGTGGATGCAACAAGATTGGTGCTGCCAGCCACATACAAGTTGGTCAACCCAGCGCCGTTACCTTGTTGCGCAATTTGTTGAAAAACCGGGATCATGTTGGTGAATATCTGGGCCTCGCCCATTTGATTAGGATGAATCCCATCACCATAATTATTATTGGCATTCCAGTAGCCATTGTCATTCGGGTCAACTGCATGTGCCGCTTCAATAAACCCGGACAGCGGCCATGGAACAGTGCGAATCCAGTTGTTGTACTTTATGCGGATTGCCTCCTGGTTCGTGTCCCTTAAGGAGGCTGAGTTTGTGTAAGGGAATGTACTGCTGTCCGGTGTCAGTGTCCAGCCATATACCTTTTTCCCAAGCTTGTAATCGTTGAGCCATCCAGTGACAGCCAAATTGGTTAGGGTCGAAAAACTGTCGAAATTTTGGACTAAACAATCATTTACTCCCAGACAGTTCAACACCACGCTGGAATTAAGCGCGAGTTGATTGTTGATCGGATTTGTGTTTTCGACATAGAATAAATTTCCGGAAGTGGCTAGGTTCATCAGCGGGATACCGTATGCACTGGCCAAGACTGAGGCCGCATTAACTGTGTAGTTGAAACCTGCCAGTTGGGGACTGGAAGCAGAACTGATGGAATCACCACGCAAGGCAATGCTGATTGGTGGAGTGATCGCGTTGTCCGCCCGTTGGGCAATGATGCTAAAAGGCGCGACGCAGTAGGTTTCACCATCTGGAATGGTTCCAGCCAAGTATAGATTCGGGGCATCGGTGGCAATAATGGCACCTCCTCCAAGTCCAATGGTTCCAAGACCATTGAAGTAGTTGTCGACGGACACCACTGACGCCTCGACCAAGCTGCCATTCGTCGTGGTCGCATACTCACGAATGTAGAAATTGGTATTGGCCGGTATGACTAGCCCTGCCAAAGTGTCCGAGAAATAGTTTGTCTGTCCCGGCGTCACCAGCATATTACTGTTCCCACCCCAAGTAAACGGGGTCATGGTTCCAACCGGGTACTCGACCGAGGCGTAAACCGTGTAACTGTTGGAGAAACTAATGTCGCCATTTCCTTGTTGGTAATATCCAGGAACGGAAACAGCAATGTTTTTGAGCGGAAAATATCCAGACTGATAAGGCTTTCGAGTCATGCAGGCCATGTTCAAACCAGACGGGGTGGTTTGGTTTGCAGTTGCTGAGATCGTATAAATCACCCCACCAAAAAGTGTTGTATAAGGAATCTTCGACTGCACGGCAGAAACGGCGATACCATAAACAGCATTGCTACTGAGGCTTTGCCCGGGGATACCATAAACAGCATTGCTACTGAGGCTTTGCTCGGGATAGGGTCCGTTAGGATAGGCGACCACTTCATTCACTATTGCCAAGAAAAGGCAACTCAAAGTTAAAAATTTCTTCATAGTATTGATCTATTTTAGATTCTTACATTTTAAATAAAGAATGCCAGAAGTGTCATAGGAGTCCCAGCAGCGGCTGTATAAGTCTGCGCAGTAGAACTCACATAAAGATAACAGCCTTGATGAATTGTTCCTGAAATATCCTGACTCATGACCGGCTCGCCGTCGCCAAAAACAAGTGGGGGTAAACTGCTTCCATTAGTAAGAGCCCACTGTTGTATGGGTGCTGCACCTGTTGCAGGCGTCGGAGCCGCGAAAAGCATCAAATATACTGTTCCTCCAGAACTATTAGTTCCCGCAATTTTCAACAAACGATACTTTGCACCCGAAGCATTGTCCACCCATACGGTAAGATTTTGCACAGCAGCCCCTGTTAAAGTCCCATTGCTGTTAACATTAGCTTGTTGCAATTCATACTCTTCAACATCCACGGACAAATCAAACACAGCTCCATCAGTCGGCGCTGTATAAGTATACTCTGTAGTGCTCAGAACAATAACCAAATTGCCTTGATTAAGTCCTGTGGAAGAAGCAACTCCCATTGACATCATATTCAATCCCTCAGGTTGATACGCAAAAGTAAATCCATCGAGATTAAGCACTTGCAGGCTTCTCAAGGGAACCGATGCAGCGGCAGGTACAGTAGCTTGAGCAAATAACTGAAGAAAATACACCGCATTCGCAGTACCTGATGAAATGAATCCTTCAATGTTAAATATCTTAACCTGCTGATTCCCAGTAGCAACAATCAAACTATTCGCCTGACCCGCTGCTTGGGTTATTCCATTAAAAGTTGAAACTGTTCTTGTCGGCATAACTATTTATTTTGTTAATTGTTAACTACTTATTTTCAAATTTATTTTCAAATTTATTTTGAATTATTCCCCGCAACCGCGATAGGAACAACTCTCTTTCTGTTCATTCTTTCATCCTCACCCCTACCGAAAACAAGTCCAATAGGATCACAAGGATAATTTCCACGAATGCTTGCAAGACGATCGTCGAACATTTTTTTAATAGCATCCCAATTGTCTTGTTTCTTTTTCTTTAACTGCTTCCACGAAAGACTCAAAACAATCAATTGATCGTCTAAATCCGCAGTGTCTGTAGAACTAACCAAAGGATCAAGCACTCTCTGTCCTGTGAATCTTACAACCTGTGCGGTTGTATTAATAGGCCAAAGCTCTACTTGATTCTCCCCGCTCCAACGCCAATTTTGAATAGGATCTTGAACATTCCCCGGCTGGTCTGAATTGAGATAATTATACTGCTCCGACCCAATCCCATAAGCTAGTGGATTCCAATAGTTTGTCCAGAAGACCTCGACCTTATAAGGACGCTCAAGGTTCATAGCTATCGCATTTCCTTCATTGTCAACAGTGGGGAAAGGTAGATAACGAGACCCAGCAGGGGCCAAAAGGTCGAAACGATCTTCAAGGAACGGCCAGTCGTACTGTCCAGCAAGCCACTTCTGTTCATCAGAAAGAAGCTGAAACAGTGACGACTGATTCTGTGGAGCCGCTGTTATGGCACTATCAAGCTGAGCTTGTAGCATCGTTAGAAGAACGGATAGCTGTGTATTACGTGCCATATGCTTAGAGAGGATTGAGTTGGAGCAAGGTGTTTGTTACTTTGTTGCTTACAAAGGAGTTGAAAGATCGTCCTTAGGAGGTTCGACCAAAGCAACAGGTTCAATGGGTTTAACTTGTGAAGCAACAATACTCGTGAGCAAGGCAATCTGCTGAGTGAGCTGACTGATTTGCTCCTGAGTTTTATCAATCTTCACAATGTGCTGTTCGCTCTTATCGTATTCAGCCTGTTCTTGAGGGGTGAGTCCGCGAGGAATCTTACTCAAGGGAAGAATCTCCTGGGGCTTACCCATTTTAGGCTGTTTAAGATCGGTTTCGAAAACAATCTTACCGGATTCGTCTTTCGGAAACTCATCAGGGATGATGTCCACAGACTCACCGGGGAAGCATTCTTTCGTCACTTTCTCTCCATAAACACGACAGAGGCGTTTGTACTCTTCACCTTTTGATTTTTTGGATGTCTCTTCCAAGAGGTCAAAGTGTTCGAAGGGGTTTGTGTAACCACCGATTTCATCACTCAATTTCACAGCAAAGAGCTTGCGGAGAACGATTGATTCAGCCGGGGTTACACGTTCCCGAGGAACGAATGACCATTGATTAACACGAAGATGAACGTTTGCGAGTTGCATTTTTAAAACTTTCTCTTTCGGAAGTTGCTTAGTGAACTCCAGTGATTGCTATTTTATCAATGGTTAAAACACCCGCCCCTTGGGAGTTAGGTTGAGCGGGAGTAATAGACATCAGACGAACCCGCATCGCACCTTGAAGAAAAGATGTAGGAAGGTTCGTTGTGAAGGTAATCACAGTGTTGTTCGTAGAACCAAAGCTGAAGGTGAACACATGCTGTGAGCCGACCCAGCCGCTGTCGCAGTTCTCCCCGTCAGCAGAAGTAGCGAAGACAAATGTGTCAAGGTTCGTCGAGGCCACACCATAATAAGAAGTAGTATTCGTAGCATTAGCGGCGTAGGCACAATAATTAGTACCCGAACCATAAAGTACGTTCGTATTACTTCCCACTCCGCTTCCCACTTGAGTAGGAGAATAATTAGCCGGATAGGGCTGATAGTTATTTGTAATACCCACAGTGATCGTCAATGCCGTATTCGCACCGTAATCACCATTAAGGTCGGGATAAATAGGCACATCAACAATCGCCGGAGGGTACGTAAAGATAGAGTTCGTGAAGATCGTACTTCCATTCGTGGAAGTGTTAATCTGCACAGTACTCGCAAGGACGTTCTGGCTATTCCCATAGTTGTAAAACACAATGTTCGAAGCCGTGTTCCAAATATAGGGAGTGGAATTAGACACTTCCAAGAAAGTGCCGTTGTTGACGAAGTTGCCAACATAGGGACGAACAGCACCGTTGCCGTTCTGCGCCTGAAGTTGAACCTCCGAAGAGAGAAGAAGCACAGAAGTAGCCGCAATAACTCCAATCAGAGATGTGAAAGAAAAACTTTTCATATTGTTTTTGTTTTTGTTCTTGTTCTTATTGTTTGTTCTTGTGTTTGTTTTTAAGCCACTTCGTAAACGCCCTGAGCGTTAAGCTGATCGCAAGTGAGCCCACCCGTCCACGTTTTAGTACGCAGAAAAACCATGTACTGATAAGGACGTTCTGGAGTCGACAGTTTGTCATCTTCATCCTGCATCGGACGAAGTTTCAAATGCTTGGTATCGAGAATGACAATGCGCTTCGACCAGCCGATATCGTCCAGCGTAGGATCATATTCGAACGTACCCAACCCGCGCATACGAATCTTCGCCATGCCGAGGTCGGTTTTTCCTTCCTTGGTGAAACCCTCTTGCGTATATACGCCTTTCTCCTGCACTTCGAGTTCAAGAGCCTCGATTGCAGATTCACCACAGAGGGCGGTCATAGGACGACCACCGAAGCGCCGAAGCTGACGGAGCTCACTACGCAGACGACGTGAGAGAGTTTGATCATTCCCCGAAGCGGTGATTTTATTCGCACCCACAAGAGAACGATTCTGCCACCACCAATAGGTAGCGCGATTCAAACCACCGGTAGTACCAGCGTTGGTCACATCGAGAAGAATGCTACGAATCCCGGGAACTTGTTTGGGATCTTGCGTACCGTCACCCCAGAACATGTAGTTCTTGCCACGGGCGATAGACTCATCGAAGTCCGCGATACGATTTTCCAAAACATCAGTAAGCACGTCGAGTTCCCTATCGGTATGCTCGCTCTCTTCTTGGTGATCGCTGATGGTGATACCATTTTTCTTCAATTCGGTGTGAGTAATGATAAGATTCCAAGCGATTTCCTTCCAAGGATAGTAATTCCGTAAGGCGTTCTGTGCTTGACCGAAATTCAAAGCATCATCCTCTTGATAACCTTGAGTGAAGCCGGGAGTATCCGACATGTACTGACCCTGAACAGGGTCAGAAATTTGCAAGATACCGGCGGGGAAGGACTTCTTGCTCTCTTCAAGAACGCGGAGCAAGGGTTTGTCCTGTGTGGTTTGACTCAACGTCTTGCCGCGTTCATAATGAATCAACAGCATGTTCGCCAAGTCCTGAGCAACTACGAGTCCAAGAGCCATATTATCGTTTCCTTTGTTAAAGTTTTTTTTGTTTACTGTTTACTGCTTAATACTTAATACTTAATACTTTAGCAAAAGGTTTATTGACAGATTTTACTCCCCATTGAAATTTTGCTGAGCAACACGATGTGCCCAACCGGGTTTGGAAAAATCAATCCCTTCGCTACCTTCTCCGTTATTGTTGGTTCTCGAAGAACGTTGAATTGAAACGGGCCGTTTCATCTGACGGGGTTTAGGCTGCACACGGGTTACGAACCCATTAACTTCGTTATATGCGCGATCAGCCAAGCCTACAGCTTCTGCTATTGTCTTAACAGGAACTGTTTGCCAAAGTTGCAAAAAGCGAGAGAAGACGAATTCGTACTTTCCATCAGGATCAGCGGGTGCTGCCTTAGGTTTAAAATCCGGATCCTTCGCTTGTGTTTGCTGAGTCCAATTATTCACCTCGGAGGTAAGGGAATTGCGAAGCTGAACAGTTTTCTGTTCCGCTTGAGTGATTTCTTGCTGCTTACCTTGTTCGAGTTGAGCACGAAGTTTAGCTTCGCGCTTAGCTGCCTGTTCGGTAATTAATCCTTCGTTAAGTTCATTCTGCAAATCATCCGGCAGACGGTCGCCCGTTTGCAAGAGAAGTTGCTGTTTGAGCTCTTCCAGTTTCTTAACACCTTCTTGAGGGTTTGACTTGATCAAAGCAACAACTTCAAGAGCAGTATTTAAATCAGTATCAATTAACTGACTCTTCTGCATGAATTGTTGTATTTGAGTCGCACGCTCAATAAGAGGCTTTGAGGTTTCAAGTTGCTTCACTGCATCGTTTTTCTTTGCAATGACATCCTTGAAACGTTCATAAGGAACAGGTTTCTTAGGATCAAGATCCTTGAGGTCGGCATCGGATTTAACTAACTCAGCTTCTTTCTCAGCCTTTTGTTTCGCTTGTTGTTCTTTAGGAGTTAGGATCTTATCTAGATCTTCACTCTTTTTCTTTTCAGGATCAGGTGACGAGGCTTCTCCTTCTTTTTTTTCGTTCTTTTCGTTCTTGTCCTTGCGATACTTCTCGTTAATACGAGATTTAATATCTTCAACGGACTCGCTTTTCTCCTCAGAGTTTACGTCTTCTGTGGAGGATTGCTGTTCGGAATTATCATCATCAGCAGTGGACGAGGTCTGTTGATCTTGCTTAACGTCCCCCGAGGATTGAGACACTTGAGACACTTGGCCAGTCCCCTGCGTGGCTTCTGACGAGGAGTCACCGGAATTAACGTCAGATATGTGTAGTTTACCCATAAAATTTTACTTCTTTATTTGCCCAGGCCCAGGCCCCGGACGATTCTGTTGTGGGGGAGTAGTCAACCCTGGCTGATGTTGCTCTTGATCACTAGGCTGATGCTCACCACCTTGAGGATGTTGAACAGTCCCGGCTCCACCACCGAACATTCCTTGAGGAGGAACTAAAGGAAAGGCTTCTTCAGGGTCCATGTTATCGTTCAAGCGACGTAAGGTTTCACGTACCATGAACTGGGGATTAGCCCCGGCGGCTTGCAAGACAGGTGCAACGATTTGCCAGTTCTTTAAGTCTTGTACTTGATTCGGACGACCAGAAGACGCGGCACGAGTTTTTAAAATAATCTGGTCCAGAAAATCTTGTTTGTCTTGCATAGGCCACACAGCACCAATGCCTACAATTCTCTTCACAGTATCAGGATTCATTTCCTTCAACTGCATTTCACCAGATATGCGTGCGATTAGCGAAAGGAAATCGTCAAGATCGTCTACGTTACTTGCAGTAACAGACATAGTTTCTTGAGCATTAAGCTGTGCAGCAGTTGCAGTACCTCCCTTTTGTTTCTGTGGAACTTGCTCAACCTGCTGGCCGGTGGTTGCAACAATGTCTTGATTCGATGTCGTTGTATCGTAGACCAAAGGTTCAATAGGTACTTGCGGACGAGGGATAAAAACCTTTTCAAGGGCCATGTTCTCCGGTACACCTTCAAGCTCAGTCACAGCGTTTGTTGGAGCTTGCTCAAGACGTTCTTTATCATCAGAAGTAAGATAGCCTTTGCGCGTAATCCAACCAGGGGAATTAGCTTTACGATGCTTGCGAAGCTCTTCCCGCATTCGGTTAATTTCTTTCTGTGCGTGTTTTAAAAGCTGAATGTCTGAAGGAGGGTAAATCGTTAGTTCTTGGTTAGATTCCTCAGTAACGATATCATTAAAAGTAAGTACAGCGAGAGGCCAAAAACCACGCACAGAAGGTTCCAAAGGTTCAGGCGCGAGACAGTACTTATCATAGCCGTCAACAATATAAAAGTGGCTACCGTCACGTCGGTTAAGTATTTCATAAAGCCAGCATTTAGCGTTGTCTTTGTCTTTCGGTTGAGAAGATAAATCTCCAGATTCGACGGTGTCTTTCTTTCCGTATTCTTCGGAGGTGGACATTGTCTTTTTAAGATTGCCCTCTTTAATGTCCGTTTCAAACATGTCATTAACATCTTTTATAGAAAGATGATATTCAACAGCGATCCATTGTGCACCTATGAAACCTTTGAGATTCTTACAACAAGGGTCGATTATAACAGAAGTTGAAGGAAGGAAGTCAAAGACTAAACGTTCAGCAAGAGCTCCGTCTTCATTGCCGACAGTAACAGCGAGAGTGTTGAGCAAGGCTTTTAACTGTTCCTGGCGCTTATCATCTTGTTGGATATCCCCCTCTTCAACCTTTTCAAGATAAGAACGTGCCATTGTAGCTTTGTTCAAAAAGGTATCCGACATCCCATTGGAGGTGAAATGATGTTCGATGTCGCGAACAAAAGACACACGGCAGAAAGCAACACCTGTTACAATCGCTTGACGGACACATTGTTTTAACTGTACCTTTGCGTCGCCTGATTCGATGTCTTGTTCATCAAGAGCGTATTGAAATAAAATCTCAAGGGTCTCTCCAACATGTTTCATCTGTTCTTCAGCTTGTTGTCCATGAGCGAAGTCCGCGATCAACGCCATTTCGCTAGGATTCAACGGCATTCCTATTCCTGCTTTCTGTATAAGAGGAATGATATTTTCCAACTTGCCGTCGTAAAGAAGGTAGTCTTTGCGCTTACGGCGAGTATATTCAGCGGTGGGATTGCGTGCGTAAAGCTGCGCGGTCTTCGCTTGTACTTCGCGCAAAGCAACATTCGCAATGTATTTTCGATCGTCAATGGTTTTTTGTCCGGGCCATTGAATACCTCCAGCGAATTTCATATTGTCCCGCATCCGCTGGAAATCTTTTTGAAACTTTTTCTTGCTCTTCTTTATTTTACCGAGCCATTCTTTTATATACGAGGCGATTGCAAGTGCGTCGCTTGTAGATTTTTCATCGTTCTTTTCTTTGTCCTTTTCGTCGGATTTGGGTTTAGAAAAGATTTTAGACGACGACGAGGAAGAAGAAGAAGAAGAAGAAGGGGAAGAAGTAGAAATAGAACTGGTCGCCCCTGCGGTGCTCTCGCCGGTACCTAATTGTTGTTGTTGTTGTTGTTGTTGTAAATCAAGAGGCATATTATATTACTTAATTATAAAGAACTTCAACTTCCTCCTTTAACCTTTGGTTTCTAGCCTGTTGCTTCAACCAGGCAAAGTTTAAACAAGGAGTTTGATTGACATTGATATCTTTAGGAGTGTCGTCAACTTCCGCTTCTTCCCCGGAAGAAAGTGAATTCAACGCCTTGCCAATCAACCCACACATGTCTACAAAATCATCATCCTTACCTCCGTCGAAGGTAAGCAATTCGTATTCGGCATCGTCCCACCAACTTGCGAATTTCGGAAAGAAAACCTTGTGCATGGACATACGACCTTCAATTGAAGACGCACGTGAACGTTTGTCCTTCTTGGAAGTAATTTCTTTGACGTTAAAATAGACTTTCGTTTCACGTTTGCGCTTCGATAAAAATGGGCCGATTGCTTGAGTTATATGTACCTTTTCCGCGTACCAACAAATAGGAGAATATTTCTTCGCGAGTTTAATCATCGCTTCAACTTGTTCGGAGGCGTCAGCCCGACGCCAAAAAATTTCAGGAAGAAGCCAGAGGTTGTCTTTCGAGTCAACTCCCCACACACCAAAACAACTCTTATTGGCTTCTTCCTTTTTAGAAATAGCGTGGTCGGAAGTTATGTATATTTTTAACTCGTTAAGGGGAGGAAGTTCATTTGCTCGATAGCCTTCAAAAGTGGAAGAGTCGAAGAAATTTCCTGTCTCGGGACAAGGACGCTGTTGGTAGAGTCCCGCGCGAGTCTTTGCGGGCTTTCCATCAACCGCGCGGATGAACGCTTCATTAAAGTATTCAGGCCAGAGAGTCTCTCCCTTTTGACGGCCAAGGGGGTCGTTGTCAAACTCCGCGCGAAAGGGAATGGAAATGACATCCCATTCATCAGAATCCCCTGCGAGACCATTGGGAAAGTCCTCGGTTTTATTTAGTAATTGCCCACAAAGGTCTTGTTCATGCCTGCGGTTGGCTATGATAAAGATAACAGCATCGGGTTTTGCCCTAGGGGTGAAGTCGTTTAAATACCACTGCCCCAACTTTTCACGATGAGTTTTTGAATTAGCCTGTTCCTCCGTACCAATGGGGTCGTCAATAAGGCCGAAGTCGAACCTATGTCCTGCAATGCCTGCGCCAGTGCCTGCGCAGAAGTAACGCCCTCCATTAGTTGTTTCCCACTCGTCCGATGCACGCGTGTCTTTTTCGAGTTCATAGCCAAGGATGTTGGAGTTTTGCTCTACGATATTGCGGCCAGCGCGACCGAAGGAGTTGATTAAATCCTTCGAGTAAGATGATGCTAATATGCAACTACCTGGGCAATGACCCAAAAACCAAGGAATGAATTCTTTTGAAGTATAGGTTGATTTTGCAGACCCAGGAGGCATGAGAAGCATCACCTTACGTTTGTGTTTAAACTTCTTGGTTGTAGGATCAGGGAAGTCGTCAACGAGTTGTTGGAGTTTTGCGATGATTAAATCGTGATGTTTCGCAGGTTGCCAGCCACGAAGAAGACACCAAGAACGAAAGTCTTTTCGTGCGGAGCGACGAAGAAGAAGTTCTTGAGCGGCTTGTTGTGGAGATAAGGGCATAGAGGATAGAGGATAGAGGATAGAGGAGTTTATTTCTATTTCTAACTATTCCCAAAAGCGATTTTAGCAAGCTCATCGTCGTTCATTTCTTTCGCAGTTGCTTGACGAACGGAATAAGGTTGATTAGGCTTGCCGTATTTTCTATCAAGAATGTCGTTATTTGCCTTGCGTTTGACTTCTTCATTCTTAGCGTTCTTTGCAATTACGATAAGACGTTCAGCGGCAGCAAGACTTTCTTTTTGCAAAAGTGCCATAGCGGCGTCGCTACTTCCGTGAACAACCTTTAATGCTTGCTGCATTACAAAAGGTTGCTTTGCAAGATAATTTATATTGGCTTGCGTGCGTCCGGTGAGTTCGGCGATTTCTTTATTTGTTAATCCCTGGGCGAGTAAAGTAGCAATGAGACGGTGGGCGTAGGTTTCCTTTTGATTTTCATAAGCCCCACGGGAGTCTTGGCCGAAAAGGGGTTCTTCTTTTTTCTCAGGGTTTAAATCTATTTGAGATTCCGACAAAGGCAAAGGCAAAGGCAAAGGCAAAGGCAAAGACAAAGGCAAAGAATTAGTGGAAGTAAAAGTAATAGAGGCGGCGTGAGTCTCCCCCATTAACCCCTGAAGGACGTCCTGCGCACTTTCTGTGTATTCGTCGCTCATCTTATTTCTTATTTCTTATTTCTTATTTCTTCAAACCTTCAAAAGTTCTCCCCCATTTTTCGTAAGGGGCATTGCCCACATCTCCAACTTTTGAAAGGGATTCAAATCTTGTTGTTGCATTAACTTTTTTAACTCCTCGCTTACTAAAAACCCTTCTAAGAAAGAATTCCTCCCCGCTTTCATCGCTTTCATCGCTTCACTCCTAAGTTCTTTTCTTTCTTTCTTATTCATTTCCTTATTTATCCTATATCCTATATCCTATATCCTATATCCTATATCCTATATCCTACCTTCACCTTAAAGCAGCGTGGCTAAAAATGCAAATAAAAATGAAGGAATCTTTTTATTCTTAGTATGGAAGAAAAATCCCATTTTGCGT
>Ga0116107_1001850_pt1 | contig 11804 bp, 10 predicted proteins | sample June2015DPH_6_10_FD_88969 | JGI IMG/M metagenome (GOLD analysis project Ga0116107, IMG submission 88969) | Peatland microbial communities from SPRUCE experiment site at the Marcell Experimental Forest, Minnesota, USA - June2015DPH_6_100 | ecosystem: Environmental > Terrestrial > Soil > Wetlands... | reverse complement strand
TAGCGGCTCTCCTCTCCTAAAAAGGGATTTCCAACCCGAACTCTACCCGAGTTCGGGCCGGAGAGCCGCTTCTCCCTTTTTCAGGTTTCAACTAAAGGTGGGTCATCCTCTACTTTTGATTTCGGACTATAAATTGAACTACTTGCGCAGCACTAAGGTGGGACAGATTGTAGTGGACATTCGCCAGCACGTGGCCAGAGTGGACCAGTCGAAGGATTCTCTTTTTCTCCAGGGCCAAAGCCTCCTTACGACGTAACCCCTTCCTTGTCCTGCGGAACTCAACTTGGTCTCCCCGACCAATAAGCTCGGCCAGAACGCGAGTGTGCAAGACCCACTTGCTGCTCTCACCTGATTTCTTGCGCTCCATCTGGCGTTGCACATAGCGAATGCGGTCTCTGTCACGATTTGCCCGGCCAATGCCAACGTAGAACGGAACCCGTCCTGCCCGAAACTCATAGACATAGAACTCTCTGGCTTGGGGATGCTTCACGTTTGGCATACTAGAAAACTATAACGCTGTCCCACTGCTTCAAGGTAGCCCACTACCCATCCTGCAAACCTCTTGCTTCCTGATCGCTGATATCCCCCCCATCCGAAGTTGGGCGCGATTGTCGGATTTGCTCTTAACGAGGAGGAAACGCGAGGCGGGTGCGAGGAAAAATGGGGGGGAGGAGTTGATAGACTGGGGCATGGGAAGCGTGTCCCCGCGCATGAACCCGCAATCGTCGGATCGTATCCATTTCGATTTGCAGCTCACCTACGCGCGGCCGGTGGTCGCGATGCTGGCGGTGCTGTGCCTGATGGAGTTGCGGGCGGCGCGGGAAGTCGGGCGGCCGCTCTCATTTCTGGTGGCGTATTTCGTTGCGGCAATGGTGATACTGCCGCTGGAGCGGGCGTTGCGGCGGTACAACTGGCGGCTGCCGCTGCTGTGCGACATCCTGGTGGCAGGAGTGTTCCTGTACATTTCGCCGGAACTCCTGCCGGCGTGGTTCCTGCTGTTTTTCATCGCGTTCGTGGCGGCGTACCGGTGGAACCTGCGATTTTCGTGCTTCCTGTGTTTCGGGTTGTTGCTGTTGGGGCTGGCGCTTTCCATGCACCGGGGCGCACCGGGGGCGCCAACGACAGACCTGCTGTACTCGATTTCGTTTTTTGCGGCATCGTTTCTGGGAGCCACAGGCATGGCGTTTCTGGGGGACCGCAACCGGCGGTTTGCCTGGCAACAATCGTTCCTGACGCGGCTGGCGAACACCATGCACGTGGACCTGGGACTCTCCGAATCGCTGCGATTGCTGCTGGAAGAGCTGTGCGGGGAATTCCAGACCGAAGAGGCGCTGCTGGCATACCGCGACGTTGATCTGGAGCGCATTTTCCTGTGGCAACTTAAATCGGGCGAAAGCGAGCGGTTGTCCCCGGAAAATCTTCCGCTGATGCGCGCGGACGGATTTCTGCTGGATGATATGGAAGCGTCGCTTTGTTGGAATTCGCTGGAAGGGCGCGGCGCGGGATTTGGCTGGGACCGGCGGAACGGCCAGGCGCTGAAAATCGTGCCGCGGGTGCCGGGTCCCACGCTACAGGAATTCGGTATCAAAAATTTTCTGAGCGTGGCATTCGATCAGGATGAACACCCCGCGGGGCGGCTATTCCTGGTGAATCGCCGGCCGGGACGCGCGGGGTTTGTGAAAGCGGATCTGGAGTGGTTTGAGCGCATCGCGCGGCACGTGAGCTCGTCCATCGAAAGCGTATTTCTATTGCGGCATTTGCGGGCGCGGGCGATTGAGGCGGAACGCTCGCGGATTTCGCGCGACTTGCACGACGGGATTTTGCAGACACTGCTGAGCATTGAGATTCAAATTGACGTGCTGCGACGTAAGGCGACCACGCAGCCGGACCAGGTGGGGCCGGGGTTGGCGTCGCTGCAGCAGACGGTAAAGAACGAGGGCGGGGAATTGCGGCATATGGTGACGGACCTACGGCCGCTGCGGGTGCAGTCGGCGGACATGGTGGACCTGATGAGGGGGTTCGCGGAGAGGTTCCGGAACGAGTCGGGATTGGCGCTGGATTTACTGATTGATTCCGTGGAATTGCATGCTCCGGACCGGGTTTGCCGGGAGCTTTTCCAGATTTACCGTGAAGCACTCAACAACATAAAAAAGCATGCCAAGGCTTCCCATGTCGTGGTAAAACTGTCGCAGGACGATAGCCGGCTCGCTCTGGTGGTGGACGACAACGGCGAAGGATTCAGCTTTGCCGGGCGATTCACCGGGGATGAGCTAGACCGGCTGCGACTGGGTCCCATTTCCATCAAGGAAAGAACGCGCACGGTCGGCGGAGTTTTGACCGTGGAGTCGAACCCGGGTCATGGTGCGCGTCTGACGATCGAGGTACCACTCGGCTGATATGGCAAAGACGAAACAGCAGATACGCATATTAATGGCGGACGATCATGCGATCTTCCGCGACGGCCTCCGCAAGCTGCTTGACGGCGACGATGAGATCACTATTGTCGGCGAAGCGCAGAACGGCACGGAGTGCATCAAGCTCCTGGCCAAGCTCAAGCCGGATATCCTGCTGCTGGACTTGCGGATGCCGGACAAAGACGGGCTGGCGGTGCTGGAAGAAGTGAATTTCGACCAGATGCCCACTCGCGTGATCGTGCTGACCGCGGCGGAGGACGACCGCGACGTCGTACGGGCGATGCGGCTGGGGGCGCGCGGCGTGGTGTTGAAACAGTCCGCCACGGACCTGCTGGTCAAGAGCATTCACCGCGTACACGCAGGCGAAATCTGGCTGGACAACCGCATGACCGCGGAGGTCATGAAGGCCTTCGCGAAGTCTTCCGAGTCCGGGCCAAGGCGAGAGAAGCCGCTGCTCTCCGACCGCGAAAAGGAAATCGTGCAACTGGTGGCGCAGGGGTTCCGGAACAAGGAAATCGGGGAGAAGCTATTTATCTCCGAGCAGACGGTGAAGAATCACCTGCACAATATTTTTGACAAGCTGGGCGTGTCTGACCGGCTGGAACTCGCGCTGTACGCGATTCACCACCGCTTGATTGACCATTCCTAGGAAAAAACAAAAACACTGACAAGAAGCGCGTTGCGAAGGGCTACGCCCGGGGATTGGCGCGTGCGGATGTAGGTAGGCCGGGAAGGGCCGGGGAAGCCAAGCGTAATGAGTGAGTTACGGCGGCCTGCTTAAAACTACGAAATTAGCGGATTTTCAGAAATTAGGACGGGGGTTTACCCGTTCTAGTACATTGGTACCTTTTTGCCCGGGAACGATTTTGAATCCCGAGTTCTATTGTTCCCTGGCCCCACCCCAGCTACACTCGTTCCTTCAAACATGGAGGTTTCCTTGACTGGGTCCGAGCGCCGCACTACTCAAAGGTTTTCCATGCGGCTGCCGCTTACCGTGAGATGGACCACAGGCGCGGCAGTTGGCGAAACAATAACGGAATCCCGTGATGTCAGCTCCCGCGGGGTTTATTTCTTCCTATCCAAGGATGTCAAAGAAGGCTCGCCCGTCGAGATTCTGCTGACATTGCCCAATGAAATTACTCTGGCCGGACCGGTGCGCGTGCGTTGCCTGGGCCGCGTGCAGAGGACGGAACCCCGCGATGAAGGTGCGATTGGGGTGGTCGCGGCGATCGAGCGGTACGAGTTTCTGCGCGGCACCGAAGAAATGTAGTTGGCGGAGTTGCGCGAGTAGAGATTCCGTACAAGTTCCTTGCTCGCTCACTGCGGAGGCGGGCAGGAATAGCCGGGGTGCCTCGGCCCCTCAGCGGAGCGCCCCGGCAGTCGTTTGTTTGGAAGCGGTCAGAGTCATGCCGAAGTCGAAAGTCAAAAGCTGAACCCCAGATAGCGCGCCCCCTGCTTCACATCCTCTCGCAGATCCCATCGGAAAAGCCCAGAGCTTAAGTCAGCGTCTCTTCATACGATCGCCTGCGCGTTTCGTCATTACCGGCTCCTTGTGTTCGCTGGTCCCGTGCTATAGCGGGTGTCGCTTAGTATAGAGGACAAAAGGAAAGCCCCATACTCTCCCGGACGGGAGAGCATGAGGCAATTCCGGATCCGGCAAGGGCTTTACCTGGCGTTCTTGTTGGCAGCTTCCGCGGCTTCCTTCAGTTCGTGATTTACCTGCTCGAGCAGTTCCTTGGCCTTCTGCGCGTGGCCTTGCATGTCCCACTCGTTGGCCTTTTGCGCTTCGACGATTTTTTCATAGGCCTGAGTGGAGAGACGCTGTGCAGCGGCCAGATTCGGATGGCGTTTCCCACTGACGTTGTCTTTCGGCATTTGCGCCAGGACCGCACCGCCGCCAAGCAGCACGGCAACCACGGCGCTGGCTACTAATGATCTCTTTGTCATAGTTTTCTCCTCTGATGAGATTAAGTCCTTTTCAACGAAGCTCCGCAGGGTTGGGCGACAACCTCCTTCGTTTAGCATTGCAACCACTGTACGCTAGGCGAAAGAGGGGCCAGGGGGAAAGCGGGAGACTGTTGCCAGTTCGTAAAGCCGCAGTGCAAAGCAGAGTGCTCTTCAGGTGTCGCCTGTACTTTGGGTCAGGCGATTTCCGCGGGCTCATAGGCGATGATGGATTGAGCCCCGCCCCCCGGGAAATTTCACAGGCCTTTTGGTGACAAGGCGACAGGAAAGTGTGCCATGCCGGAAACGCCGGCGAATCAACACAAAGAAGAGCCCAACTATCATTCCACCGAGCGCGTGGCGGAGCGCCTGGCGACGCCGAAAGAACTGGCGGAGTTTGGAACGATCAGGCCCGATCCGGTGATCGAAGCGAAAATCCTCGCGCTCCTGGGAGCGGAGTTGACGGAAAAGGAATTGCTGGAAGGGCAGCCGCCAGAAACGCAACAGACTGAGATGGTGATTGAGGTCCGGGAGCCAGCGATTGTCGCAGTGCCGCTCGAACCGCCTGCGGCAAACACGGTAAAGACGGCGAACAATCCCGGCGAAGTCATTCCTGAAAAAACGGAGATCTTTAAGGAGAGCCCTGAAGAAACGCCGGCCGAATCCCGGACGGCGGGCTCGGATCTGCTGGTATTTGCGGAGGTGCTGGACCAGCATCGCCAATGGGTGGAGAGCGGGGGTAACGCAGGCGCACGAGGCGATTTTGCGGGGGCGGACCTGGCGGGAGCTGATCTGACGGGTGTGAATTTGCAGGGCGCGCAACTCCAGAAAGTGAATTTGCGCGGCGCGGATCTTTCCATGGCGAATTTGCGCGGGGCGAATCTGGTGGAGGCAGACCTTCGCGAAGCCAATCTGCTGGGAGCGGAATTTTCGGGCGCGAACCTGATGGGCGCGAATCTCTATGGCGCGCAGGGATTGTGGTCCGGGCGGTTGGGTGGAGCGAACCTGTTCGACGCGACGCTGCCGGAGGCCGTTTCCGCGCACGACGGCGGCAAAACGATTGCGCAAGCGACGCAGTCGGCGCGCAGGTTTTACCTGCTGGTGATTGGACTGTGTCTGGCCACGTGCGTACTGGTGGGGCTGACGACGGATGTGCGGCTGCTGCTGGATCTTTCCGCGACGCCGACTTCGCGGATTCCGAATATTCTGCCGTTGCAGGGATTCTATCTTGGGGCGCCGCTGCTGCTGACGGTATTGTTTTTGCGGCTGCAGTTCCTGCTGTTGCGTTTGTGGGGAAGCATAGCAGCGCTGCCCGCGGTGTTTCCGGATGGGCAGACGCCGGAGAAGGATGGGCGTTGGTATCTGGTGGCGCCGATCCGGCCGCACTTGCGGTGGTCACGCGATCCGCGGTCGCCGATGGCGCAGGTGGAAAGCGCGATGGCCCGGCTGTTGGTGTACTGGGCCGTGCCGGCCGTCCTGTTTTTCCTGTGGCTGCGTTATCTGGTGATGCAGGACTATCGCGGGACGCTGTTGCACGTGTTCCTGATTGCGCTGGCGAGCGCGGCGGCTTGCGGAACGCCGCGGATTGTGGCGCGGGTGCTGCGGCCGGGCGACTGGAGCGATGAAAGCACGCCGCATTTCCTCAGGGATGTACTTTCGGCATTGCGGGGGCCGTTGGCGGCGGGGCTGGTGCTCTTCCTGCTGTCGTTGGGTGTGATCCGTGGCTTGCCGGCAGACCCGAATATACGGCCCGAAGTGAGCCAGGGTGATCCACGGCGATGGGCGGCCACGGCGTTTCGATCGGTGGGCTTCCGTCCGTACGCGGATATTACCGAGGAGAGCGTCGAAGGGATACCAGTGAAGACAGGGAATGGCGAAGCGGGAACGAGCGATGCGCCGGGGCCGCGACTCAACGAGATCAACTTGCGGTTCGCGCGGGGCTATCGGGCCGAGTTTGCCAATGCGCGGATGTGGCGGGCGAATCTGGAAGGCGCAAGCCTCTCGGAAGCGGATTTTCGCGGCGTGAACCTGCGAGAGGGAGTGCTGCGGTCGGCCAATATGGACAAGCTGCAGGCGAGCAAGACGAACCTGGTTTCGGCGGACGCGCAAGGAGCGAACTTTGCGGGCGCCGATTTCCAGAATGCGGATATGTCTTACGCGAACTTGGCAGGAGCGGTGCTGACAACGGCAAATCTTGCGCGGGCGACGCTGTACGCGGTGAATCTGCGGCAGGCGAACCTGCTGCGAGCGGATTTGTCGCATGCGGATCTGCGTGACGCAAAAGCGGAGCTGGCGGTGTTTTCGCTGGCCACGATGGAACAGACGGACTTGTCGGCGGCGAAACTGGCGGGCGCGAACATGACCGGGGCGCAGTTCAAGGGAACCATACTGCTGGAAGCGGACCTCTCGAAGACGGATCTGCGGGGGGCTACGTTCCCAGGTGCGATCCTGCGCCAGGCGCGCTTGGATGGCGCAAACCTGGAAGGAGCGGACCTGCGCGGCGCGCTGGGACTGGATGCGAGACAGGTGTGCTCGACGCAAGGTTGGCGCGGCGCGCAGTTGGATGCGGACGTGCACACGGCGACCGAACAGTTGTGCGGAACGCCGCAGGCAATTCCCAAGCCGTAAGAGTCCTGGCAGGCCGCGGAAGAACTCGCCGCCATCAGCGGCCCAACTCATCTTTTCTGTACTCACCCACTTAGATCGTCATCGGCTGCTGCATTTCGTCCCGGTACAGCCCAGTCTTGAAATGGACATAACCATGGACCTTACCCAACATTGCAGTGGTACGCTGGAGGGCGAACTCAGAACAATCGAGCCCGACGCGGTTTGAAAGGCGGTGAGCGATGTCCCCGGAACAGCCCCAGGCCAGGCGGGAAATGCCCCTTGCCGAAACAGTGTCACTCGCGGGGATGGTCAATTACCAGGAAGGGGCAGTGGTTAGCCGGACGCTGATCAATCGTCCGGCGGCAACGATCACGCTGTTCGCCTTCGACGAAGGGCAGGGCTTGAGCGAACATACCGCGCCGTTTGATGCTCTGGCGCACGTTTTGGAGGGCGAAGCGGAGATCACGGTTTCCGGGAAGCCCTCGGTAACGAAAGCGGGCAGCGCCGTACTCATGCCTGCCAACCAACCGCACGCGTTGAAAGCGCTGACGCGCTTCAAGATGCTGCTGACGATGATCCGCTCGCAAGAAAAATAGGGGCGCGAAGACTCCGCGCCCCTATTTCAAAACAGAATAGCCGTCGCTTACGGGATCGTGACTTCTTTGCTGAGATACACGTCCTGAATCGAGTTTAGGAGCTTCACGCCCTCCGCCATCGGGCGCTGGAACGCCTTGCGTCCGCTGATTAAGCCGGTGCCGCCGGCGCGCTTGTTGATCACTGCCGTGGCCACGGCTTCCTCAAAATCGTTGGCACCGGAAGCGCCACCGCTGTTGATCAAGCCGGCGCGGCCCATGTAGCAGTTGGCCACCTGGTAGCGCGTCAGATCGATCGGATGATCGCTGGTCAAATCGGAATAAATGCGCTTGTCGAACTTGCCATAGCTGGAACCGCCGTTGTTCAGCGCCTGATAGCCGCCGTTATTTTCCGGGAGCTTCTGCTTGATGATGTCGGCTTGGATGGTTACGCCGAGGTGATTGGCTTGTCCGGTGAGGTCGGCGGAAACGTGATAGTCCTTGTCCTTTTTGAAGGCGCTGTTGCGGAGGTAGCACCACAGCACGGTGGCCATGCCCAGTTCGTGAGCCTTGGCGAAGGCCTGGCTGATCTCGACGATCTGGCGAGTGCTCGGGTCGGAGCCGAAATAGATCGTGGCGCCGACGGCGGCTGCGCCCATATCGTAAGCCTCCTCGACGGTGCCGAACAGCACCTGGTCAAAGCGGTTGGGGTAGGTGAGGAGTTCGTTGTGGTTGATCTTTGCGATGAAGGGGATCTTGTGGGCGTACTTGCGCGCCACGGAGCCCAGCACGCCGAAGGTGGAAGCAACGGCGTTACAGCCGCCCTCGATCGCCAGCTTCACGATATTCTCGCCATCGAAATAGTCCGGGTTCTTGGCGAAGCTCGCGCCGCCGGAGTGCTCGATGCCCTGATCCACCGGAAGGATGGAAAGATAGCCGGTGCCGCTGAGCCGCCCGTTGAAGAACATTCTGTGAAGATTGTTCAACACGCGGAGATTGCGATCGGACGCCGCGTAAACCCGGTCAATGAAATCGGGGCCGGGAAGATGCAGCCTTTCCTTGGAAATCTTGGGGGACTTGAAGCCCAGGAGGGATTCCGCCCTTGCGCCCAAGAGTTGTTCAATTGCACTTGTAGTTGCTGTTGCCATGATTCTCTCCTCAATTTAGTCGCGAATTCCGGTTGCGAGCAGTGCTCCTGCGGCCTGGTCCACCAGCCAAAGCAGCTTGCCGTGCGCCGGCTGAATCAATTGCGCCGGGAGCTGCTCCGGCTCGTAGGGTCCTTCCAAAACCGCTTTCAAGGCCAGAGCCTTGTCTGCGCGAGTGACCAGAAAAATTACCCGGTTCGCCTGGTTGACGGCGGGAGCGGTGAGCGTGATGCGCTCCGTATAGAGTTTTCCTACCCAGTTGCGAACCACAATGCGATCGGCCGGAGCGTGTAGAGCTTTCGTACCCGGGAAGAGCGAAAGGGTGTGGCCTTCATCACCCATGCCGAGCAGGACCAGATCGAAGCGAGGAAGCTCGCCTTTCTCTATTATAAAGTATGCGCGAAGAGCCTGCTCATATTCCAGTGCTGCTTTTTCGGCGTCCGCATACTCGCCCTTGATGCGGGTGATGCGAGAAGCCTTCACCAGCGCCTTGGAAAAGAGGGTTTCGTTGGCCATACGGAAGTTGCTGTCAGCATGATCGGGCGGCACGTGGCGTTCGTCGCCGAAAAAGAAATGAATTTTTTCCCAGGGGAGCCGCGCGCGCAGGGCGGGGTCATCCGCAAGCAGGGAGTACAGACTCTTTGGCGTGGAGCCGCCCGAAAGCGCAACCGTGAAGGAATCGGATTCAGCGACCGCTTCCTTAGCCGCTTGGACGAAAAGCTCCGCGGCGCGGCGCGTGATCGCCGCAGCATCCGGCAGAATCCGCACTTCGCTTTCGGCGGGGCCGGTCATCAGGGCGTACCTACTTTGTCCTTGTCGTGCGATGCGCGCGGGCCGTGCAGGTCAACATCTTCTTCGCCAATGCGGTGCCACGAGCGGCCATCGCGTTCGAGAAGTTCTTCCGCCTCAACCGGCCCCCAGGACCCAGCGGCGTAGTTTGGAAAGCCGCGGGCCGGAAGCGCGCGCCACACATCGATGATGGGCTGGATCACATTCCAGCCGGCCTCGACCATGTCCGAGCGCTGAAACAGCGTGGCGTCTCCCGCCATGCAATCGCGGAGCAGGCGCTCGTAGCCCGTGCCGTGCTCCGCGCCAAAGTAAGTGGCGTAGTCGAAATCCATATTGACCAGGCCGAGCCGCATCACGGAGCCCGGCACCTTCGCGCCGAAGCTGAGCGAAATGCCTTCATCAGGCTGAATGTGAATGACCAGACGGTTGGTTTCCAGATTGCGCACGGCGGTATTGCGGAACAACACGAACGGCGTGCGGCGGAACTGGATGACGATCTCCGTGGCGCGCATCGCCAGGCGCTTCCCCGTGCGCAGGTAAAACGGCACGCCGGCCCAGCGCCAATTGTCAATCAGCAGCTTCAGAGCGACGAATGTCTCCGTATTCGAATCGTGCGCCACGACCGGCTCATTGCGGTAGCCCACCACGCGCTGCCCATCCGCGATGCCCTCGGCATATTGGCCGCGCACCATGCAGGTCAGCACGTCTTCGGGGCTGAGGGGCTGGACGGCGTGGAGGACTTCCGCTTGCTTGTTGCGGACTTCGTCCGCCTCAAAGGAAATGGGCGGCTCCATCGCGGTCATGGTCAGGAGTTGGAACAGGTGATTGGGCACCATGTCGCGCAACGCGCCGGCCGTCTCGTAGAAGGCGCCGCGATGCTCCACGCCGACGGTTTCGGCGGCGGTAATCTGCACGTGGTCCACGTAATTGCGGTTCCACAGGGGCTCGATGATGTTGTTGGAAAAACGGAAGACCATGACGTTTTGCACGGTCTCCTTGCCGAGATAATGATCGATGCGGTAGATCTGCTTCTCGCTGAGAACCTTCTTGAGCTCCGCGTTCAACTGGCGCGCGGTTTCCAGATCGTGGCCAAACGGCTTTTCGACGATGACCCGCGCCCAATTGCCGTTCTCCTCTTGCGTCAAGCCCGCGGCGCCGAGTTGTTGAACCACAGGCGAAAAGAATTTCGGCGCGACAGCGAGGTAGAAGAAACGGTTCCCGGCGATATTGTGCTTCTTTTCCGCTTCGACGATCTGCTGCTTCAGGCGCTGGAACGCCTCCGCATCCTGAAACTCGCCCTTGATGTAGTAGATGCGCTCAGCAAGCCATTCCCACATTTTCAGGTCGATGGCTTCCGGCGCGAATTTCGGAATCTCCTCACCCAGAACTTTGCGGAAAGATTCCGTGTTGTAATCGTTCATCGCGAATCCCACGATCGCGAATTGCTTGGAGAGAAGATTCTCCTGCGCGAGGTTGATCAGCGCGGGGATGAGTTTGCGCTTGGTCAAATCTCCGGTGGCGCCGAAGATGACCATGACGCATGGCGCGGCCTCGATAGTGGTGTCCTCGTGATTCGTGCTCATCGGTAGGCGTCCTGTCTAGGGCCTTTGGCCATCGGCTGCGCCGCTCAGTGCCCGGATTTCTTTTCGACGTGTCCGCCGAACTGGAACCTCAGGGCAGAGAGTACCTTCGCGGCGAAATCGTCTTCGCCGCGCGAAGCAAAACGCTGGTACAGCGATGCTGTGAGCACCGGCGCGGGCGCCGTCGATTCGATGGCCGCAAGGACTGTCCAGCGGCCTTCGCCGGAATCGGAGACACGGCCGGAGAAGCGCTCCAGCGTGGGCTGGTCGAGCAGGGAAATCGCCGTCAGGTCGAGTAGCCAGGAGGCCACGACGCTGCCGCGCCGCCACACTTCGGTGATATCCGCCAGATTGAAATCGTACTGGTAGTGTTCGGGATGGCGCAGCGGCGTGGTTTCCGCATCCGCTTCGTGGTGCGATGTTCCGGCGTTGGCATGTTTCAGAATGTTCAGGCCTTCCGCGTAAGCGGCCATCAAGCCGTATTCGATGCCATTGTGCACCATTTTCACGAAATGGCCCGCGCCGGAGGGACCACAGTGGAGATAACCCTCCTCCGCTGTCCCCGATGCTTTTTCGCGGCCGGGTGTGCGCTCGATCTGACCGCGGCCGGGCGCCAGCGTCTTGAAAATGGGATCGAGATGCTTCACCACTTGGGTTTCGCCGCCAATCATCTGGCAATAGCCGCGCTCGAGTCCCCAGACGCCGCCGCTGGTGCCCACATCCACATAGTGAATGCCCTTGACGGAAAGTTCC
>Ga0116107_1001836_pt1 | contig 11898 bp, 10 predicted proteins | sample June2015DPH_6_10_FD_88969 | JGI IMG/M metagenome (GOLD analysis project Ga0116107, IMG submission 88969) | Peatland microbial communities from SPRUCE experiment site at the Marcell Experimental Forest, Minnesota, USA - June2015DPH_6_100 | ecosystem: Environmental > Terrestrial > Soil > Wetlands... | reverse complement strand
GTCCCGGCGAACCGGCGCGCCGCCCGGTTCCGGTGTGTGATCGCCATCACCACGCCTGACGGAGGCGAGTACCTGAGCGAGGGCGTGTGCGAGGGCCGGATCACCAGGGAGCCTCGCGGGGCCGGGGGTTTCGGCTACGACCCGGTGTTCCTGGTGCCGTCCTTGGATCAGACCTTTGCAGAACTGGGGGATCTGGTGAAAAACCGGATCAGCCACAGGGCACAGGCCATGGCCAACGCCAGGGAGATCCTGGCCTCTCTCGTGAAGATCCCGCTCCGCACTCTCTAATTTAGTGATGTAATATATAGTAGCCAGGATTGGCCCCGAACTTGTGCTGGCTGCTTGGACGTGAAAAATCACACAGTTCCAGTTGGGGTCACACTTCAGGGACTTGGACATGTCACAGTTATGCTGGTTCAAGAGTGAACTGGAGGGGTTTGAGCATGTGGGTCGGAGTTCTGAGCGACTCCCACGGGGATGTCGACCAGGCGAAACAGGCAGTTAAGGCCATGGGCAATGTCGGCCTGGTGGTTCACGCCGGCGATTTCTACCGGGATGCCTTGTACCTGGCGGATCGACTCGGCATCGAGGTCCATGCGGTAGTCGGCAACTGCGACCGGTGTGTGCCCGGGCCGCAGGAGGAAGTGCTGGAGATCTGCGGTCACCGGATCTACCTGACCCACGGACACCTCTACAGCGTCAAACAGGGCTTGCTGCGGCTGGATTACCGGGCCCGGGAGGTCGGAGCGGAGATGGCGATCTATGGTCACACTCACGTACCGCAAAATGAAGAGGTGAACGGCATCCGTTACCTGAACCCAGGCAGCGTCGCCTGGCCGCGCATACCGGGGCAGTATACCTACGCCTTGATGAGACTGGAGCCGGGCGTACCCATTACCGTGGAGTTGTTCAACTTGACGTGAACGCTGGTCATGGGCAACCTTACATGGAGAGAAAAACCACATCACTTGGCCATGAATCAGGGACGCTCAAACAGGCCGTGTGAGCCTTTCTGAGTTTCTGCGAAAAACCGAATACGGTCCCCGAGCACTCTCGTGGGTTGTCCGTGTAAGGATTACAGAACGTGCTGCTGCTCATGCTTGCGGGCTTAAATCCGTATTGAAAAACACTCTCCCGGCGTGATATACTGGATGTTGCCGAAGCGGGGTGTAGGCATCAGTGCATAATTTCAGTTGCGGCGGGGCGTGGCGCAGCTTGGATAGCGCGCCTGGTTTGGGACCAGGAGGTCGGGAGTTCAAATCTCCCCGCCCCGACCAGTTAAGCACAAACGGAGTAGAGTATACAAAAACTCTACTTGTTTAAGTAGGAATTTTATCCTCCGTTTACACCATACCATAATTATTGAAACTGCTGAAATTATCAGCGGTTTTTTTTAGCGTAAACCTTAATTAATTTGGCGTCCCAGCGGGGGTGAACTCCCGACAACCGGAATAGAAACCCTAGTCAAGTGTTATTGTATGATCTTGACGAGACCTGAGTCTCCTAAATATACCGGATTATACTTCGTCTTAATCCGGTTGTATGAGGATGTTTTTTTGAATTAAAGAATTCATATTGTGGAACGCTAAAGCATAAAAATTATCATTACTGATCATTATGACTCATTGACAATCTTGAACACTTTTGATAACGTTTAAAAGGGCATGTGGGATTTCGTTTGAAGGAGGGCACGATGGAAAATCATTTTATGTCAATAGACAAGGTAGCTAGCTACTTCGGTGTTTCTACTGTGACTGTCAGACGATGGTTAAGAAGCGGAAAACTCATTGGTCAGAAGGCAGGTGGGCAATGGCGTTTCAATGAAGAAAATGTCAGAGATGCATTTGAGCGGGGTGATCTATCAGGAGCAAGCCGTCCTGTCAAATCAAATTGCATCGAGGGTAATATAGAATTGCCAGAATGGGCCAAGATAATTCTTAATCTCTGGAAGCAGTCTCTTGCCTATCAACTCGATGAAGTACAACCTGACCATGTAATAGTTGTAGACAGAACTGGGGCTAAAGTTTGGTCACTATTAATGCCGAATCGTTGTCGTTGGGGAGATAACCTGTGGCACAGCACTGCAGTAAGAATGATGTCTAGGGTAGAGTTAGAGCGTAATTTTGCGCACAGAACAATTCTCCTATTTGATGAGATGATGCAATACGGCAGGGAAATGCATGAAATGCGGGAGTATCTAGAGAGCTTACAGGCTTCCGTTTTCAGTTTCGTCTGCGTAAGAAAAAGATCGTTTGTTGAATCAGGTAGGACGATCGAATATAAAGCTGTGGCTTGTGAAGACTTGGACGATATTCGTTTTGCAGAGCGAGCTACAGAAATATCCAAACTTAGCTCTTTATTTGATCCCCCTTTGGATCCAGACCATATTGTTGTGCCAGGCACCTTTAATTTAAATATGGATACCACAGAAATACTGACTAAGATTGCTCAATGGGGCTTAACGTTTGTTGTCAGACACCCCGATCCAGATGCTGAACATCGCTTCCTAACAATTACGTTAGATCGCCCTCAGTTCTTCAATACGGCGGCGGCTAGTAAGTTTCGGGGCTTCTCTATTGAATGGGCAGGTCCTTGTAAAATCAGATTCTATCTGGATCTGAAGAACGGCGCATCTTTTTGTTCATTCATTGTATACCCTGTTGTAAAAGCGCCTCGCACCATTTGGGATCAGACTTCGGCAAAAATGATAGCAATGCAAGGTAATGCAAATATAGAGCAAATATTGACCTCTGATTTTCAACCAGACAACTTTAGCTATGAACGGATATATCAGGATATCTGCGGCAATCTTGCACTTATGCTGCTAGAGGACTTCATTAGGTCTGGAGCCGCTACGGAAATTGGTATTAAACTTGGTGATACGCCTGATCTTGATTCAAAAGCACGAGCTACTTTTGGACCATCATTTGGAGAAGAGATAGTCAGTCGGACAAGGCAGATTCTCGATTCTAATAGAAGCGGTTTGTCACTTCCACTTGATACAAGAGCTACGCTGCCTACTCTCCTTCGTGAATACAACCCCGATGTGGGATACAACCGCGATGTTTTTGAATGTCGTAAGGACTTTCTTGAATGTGTGCCGAGCAAGTTCATTTCCAACGCATCAAACTATGAGAAATTATCCTCGATTGCATATAGCGATTTATTCGAACGTCTCTCGCAATATTCTGAATCAACCATCGGTTGCGTTTTAGACTTCGAATTAGATTGGGGCACAGTAAAACCTGTTGTTGAGATCTCAGAAGAGATTAGTAACGGCGAATTGTATATAAACGCGAAAAGAGCATTCTGTCGCGGGGAGTATGGCCCATGGTTTGAGTTTGAGTCTGATATTCATGCGTATGAAGATGACTTAATTGAGAAAACACTCGTTATTGCACCAATGGTGGTTGAGCGGTTCCTGATGCATACTGGCAAATCTGATATCACAGCTACGCATTTTGCCAAGCTGTTTGCTAATCTCTGTCATGACTGGGATTCTGCTAAATTGGGCAAGAAGCTTTACCTTGGCTGGAGACCATATAAATTTGGTCCAGTCCCTGTCCTTCCTATAATGACGCCAACGGAGGAGTATCTTCCGTTAGACAGGTTTCTGATAGATAATAAATGCATGACTGAGGAAAGAAAAACTAGCGCCGGAGCCAATCAACAAGTGATGCTGCATACTTATCGCCCTGCAGACGAATCGGTTGTTCCCTGGCGATTAGTCTTCAATAGAATGACTGATGGGACTGAAAAAGCGTTTATAGGAAGCCTTGTTAGGCTTTATGCAATCATACAAAAGGAATGCTCTACGACACGCCCTTCATTCCCTGGTTCCTCGCGTATGGCTATTTTGCATGATCCACTAATTGTTTTGGGGGCGGCGCGTAACGAAAAAATTGCCTATAGATGTGGTTGGTTTGAGGTAAATGACTGGAGAGACAAGGGACGCCTCTTGTTCCCTTTGCTGAAGGCCATTGCAGCTAATGAACAACCTAAGTCACGACAGCTTTTGAAAGAGCATATCCAGGATTTCGCTGCACCGGCTCGTCTCTTATACGATAAAATTGAAATGTACCGCTACCTGCCTTATTTACGTGATCAAATTGTGAGACTTGCAAGTGAGGGGCACGATTTTGCTCAAATACTTTTGGAAACGATGGATGTTACCCCAACTATCGAAGAACACTGCCAATATCCCATGAAGAACTTGGAATGGGCTTGTTCCACGATGAGGGCATTCTCATCGTTTTTAAGGCAAATGTTGACTGTCTGTAAGCTGGATGATGATGAGAGATCCAGCAGTAGCAAATTAAAAAAGGGTGGAGCACCCAGAGATGCTAACTACTATCTGGGACAGCTAATGGAGAGTTGTCCAGAGGTCGGTGTTGCTCTTGAAGACGATCTTCGTGAATGTATAAATCTTGCAAAAAGCGGCCGGCTGACAGAGACTATAGCATCAACATTATCACAATCGTTCCATTTAATACTCGATGCTTTTGATAAGGGAAATCGGATTCCAGACCCGAGACCTTGGAGAGATCAAGCGAGGGAGCATCTGCAGAAACAGGACGGTCTTCTCATTAGGTTCAAAGAGGTACAAATGCCTGAACCGTATGCCATAGCGGTATTAGACGTGTTTAATTTTCTGCGACTGACAAAAATTGGTGAAATATTGGGTATTTCTTACGAAGAGGCACTACTGGGGATGACAAATTGGGTAGAGGTAAAAGCTAGATCCATAGCAGATAACCATCGTGGAACGCAGTTTGTAGGACTAACAGGTGACCAAATCATATTTGCAAGCCCGGAAGTTAACCAAATCCTTGAGACAATAGATGAACTAATGTTGTCTTCAAGAGTTCACCTGAATGATTCAGTAGACCATCGTCTAGCTACGCTCAGCCTATTCCGTGGTGGCATATCCTGGTGTGAGAAAGCGACTGGTAAAGGTTATGGGGGGGTAGAACCAGGTTTGCTCGCCTATCATATTGGTGATAAATCAGGAGTTGCGCCAGGAACTATTCGAATCACAGAAGCAGTTTATAAAAGGCTATCTTCCCATTATAGGGAAAAATTCAAGGATGACGATGAGGATTCACTGCAAGGCAGAGTGTTTGCAAAAGCTTGGACCTCTTCGGCAAAAAATTAATTCATAAATAGTCCTATACTATAAGACTAGAAGTGAGTTTTAATAAGCCGGAAGGGTGATATATATGAAGCAGTCACCTCAGCATAGTATTATTGTCGCTTTAGATGTGGCTACAGCGGATGATGCATTGCATCTTGTTGATGAGTTGATGCCCTTTGTTCAGTTCTTCAAAGTCGGACTGGAATTGATCAGTTCTGCCGGTATTGGAATAGTCAATGATGTGCTTTCACATGGCGGGCAAGTATTTTTAGATTGTAAGTTTCATGATATCCCAAACACAGTGGCTGGTGCCGCTAGGGCAGTTGCTAGAAAACACGTGCAGATGTTCACTGTACACACTTTGGGTGGATTAGAAATGATGGCAGCCGCTGTAAAGTCATCTACAACAGAGGCTGCTCGGTTGGGCATTCAACGGCCGCTAGTGCTCGCCGTAACAATGCTTACAAGTATCAACCAAAACGTGATGAATAATGAGTTGCTTATTCCAGGAGACATGGGGTCTGAGGTAGTGCATCTCTCCAAGCTGGCTGTTGCAGCCGGTGTTGATGGGATAATAACATCCCCACACGAGATTAAGGCAATACGCGAACGGGTATCACCAGATTTGGTCATCGTTACTCCAGGTGTACGTCCTGCTTGGGCTGATAAACATGATCAGAAACGTGTAATGACGCCGGTTGATGCTCTAATATGTGGCGCTTCGTATGTGGTCATTGGCCGACCAATAACATCACCTCCCTCCGGCATTGGCGGACCATCTGATGCAGCAAAACGAATTATGGACGAAATCATGGATGCTTGGAACGGAAAGAAGGGCTAATAAATATGCTAACTAAGCTACACAGAGACATTGCATTGCAGTTATTCGATATCGAAGCAATAAAGTTTGGACAGTTCAAACTAAAGCTCCACGAGAAGAACCCAGACGCCCCACTATCTCCTATTTACATTGACCTACGAATACTGCGTTCTTTCCCAGACGTAATGGATGCTGCTGTTAAAATTTATAAGTATATGACAAATGGCATTACATTTGATCTTTACGCTGATGTCCCAACAGCTGTGACTCCACTAGTGGCAGTTCTTTCACACGAAACAAGGATACCTATGATTTCGCCTCGCATCAAAGAGAAAGCATATGGCATAGGTAGTGCAATAGATGGGGTCTATCAAACTGGGCAGATTGCAATCGTTGTAGATGATCTGATTACTAGAGCAGATAGTAAGCTTGACGCAATTAGCCTTTTAGAAGAGAACGGGCTGGTTGTTAAGGATATCGTAGTTCTAATCAATAGAGAGCAAGGTGGGCCTGAGGAATTAGCTAAAAAAGGTTACATCTGTCATTCTGCCTTTAAACTTACCGAGATACTAGGCTTCTATAGGGATGTTGGGAAGATTGATGAGAAGGTGTATAATCAGATAATTGATTACATTCTGGGAAATAGATAGGTGGTATTAAAAAGTGAATTGCCTCATGCAGTTAAATCAAGTGGCAGCGCGCTTGCTTTGGGAGCAAGAGGCCGGAGGTTCAAATCCTCTCACCCCGAGCATTTTTCTATAGGCAGGCTGTCAAGCCGGCCGGTTGCCGGGAATATATCCATGTGCTAAAATATTAAAAGGCAAAACTGTGCGGGTGTAGCTCAGTGGTAGAGCGTCGGCCTTCCAAGCCGAGTACGCGGGTTCGATTCCCGCTACCCGCTCCATTTTTTGTTATGTGAATGTGTCCCAGTAGCTCAGCTGGATAGAGCATCGGACTTCTAATCCGGCGGTCGGGGGTTCGAATCCCTCCTGGGACGCCATTTGAAAGCTCAGTCCCGCATTCATTTGCGGGTTTTTTGTTTTAGTAGTCCGCCGGTCGGAAAGGCGATCACGTTATTGGTAACACAAGAGTTAACACAAGCATCTTCAGAAGGCTTGTCCGGCTGGGGTGCTACGTCGAGCAGTTTTCCCGTCAGCACATCATCGAACATGGCCACCGCCTCGTCCTCGGCTCTGGGCAGTAGATGGTAGTAAGTTCTGATCGTGATGGCCACATCGCTGTGTCCCAGCCGCTCGGATACCAGCTTGATGTCTTTGCAGCGCCGGAAAAGCAAGGTGGCGTGGGTGTGCCGAAGGTCGTACTGCCTGATGTCGGGCAGTCCCGCCGCCCTCAAGATCGGTTTGAAATGACGACTGGCAAGGTTGCTGGGGTTAAGGTAGCCGCCAGTCTCCGAAGCGAAGACAAGCCCCTTGTCCTTGTACAGCTTGGGGCCGACTTTCCGCTTCCAGGCGTCCTGCTCTTCCAACTGGTCTTTCAAAGCGTCAACGACGGTATCCGAGATCTTGATCGTGCGACGGGACGTATCGGTTTTCGGGATCGGTTTTGGCGCCATCTTACCATTGATGCAGACAACTACTTCGCCGATAGTAATTGTCTTGTTTCTGAAATCCAATTTCATCCTCTTGAGAGCAAGCAGTTCCTCAGGTCGGCAGCCGGTGCCAAGGAACGTAAGCCATAACGCGTAATGGCGGTCGTTTTTGGCGTGTTCCAAAAAAATGGGCACCTGCTCCTCGTTCAGCGGGTTGATCGCTTCGCCGGGTCTTGCCCCCTTTGGGGATTTGACCTTTTTCATGGGGTTCCCCCGGACTCTTTCTTTGTTGACGGCGTCGTCCATGGCCTGGTTCAGAATGGTGTGAAACCTGTGTAGAGTGCCTGTAGCTAGTCCGCCTTTCTTGCCGTCTTTGCGACCACTGGTGCGCTTACTCTTGTAGAAGTCTTGGATGTCTTTCACGGAGAAATTGGATAGAAGGATATCCCCAATCTCCGGGATGATATGGAGCCTGATGCTTTCCTCATATCTGGCCCGTTCCTTCTCGGACAGCTCATGCTGGTGGAAGTCAAACCATTCCTCGATCTGTTCTCTTACCGTCATCCTGGATTTGTCGATGTACGTATTTTGCTGCAACTCGTACTTGATGCGGGTGAGTTCCTTGTTGGCATCCTTGAATGACCCGGGAACATCACACTGGCGGTAGCGCCACTTACCCTTGGTGTCTTTGAATTGCCAGCGAATGCGATACTTGCCGTTGCCGAGGTCCTCGATGTTCGGCTGTTCTTTCTTCCCTGGCATAGCTGATATTCGCCTCCTTGGTGCTCTCGGCCAGGGCCAGTTTAATAATTAGCTCTGGCTTTAATTTTTTCCTGCATGTCCAGCCAGGAGAGAAAACTTTCCCGCCTGACCCGGATTTTGCGCCCTAAGATCAGGGCCGGAAAATCGGTTTCATGGGCAAGCTCGTAGGCTGCTGAACGGGAGATTCGCAGATAGCGCGCGATGTCCGGCACCGTCAGGATCTCTGGAAGGGTCAGGTCGCGCTCAACAGTAGACATAAAGATCACCCCCGAAAAATAAAAAATCCGGTCTCGGAAAGAGACCGGGCCGAATGCCTGGTAGTAAAAATAAAAAAAGCCGGTTTCACCCCAGCTTTCGAACAACCTCCTTAAATTAAAATAGGAATAGGCTCAGCATTTCAACGTTGATAGTTCTTACATCAGGGTCAAAGCCTAGAAATGGACAGAAAAACTCCTTTGACCCACATACCCGAGGTGCAAGGACCTCAGTACCGTGCAAGGACGGCTTTCTTCAAACCTTCCACACCACACGTAACACTGCAAAGCGCATCAATGTGGTTCAGCATTTCAGTGCGGACACTAATCGTAGTTCTTACATCGGGATTAAAGCCTAAAAATGAGCATAAAAACCCCTTTGACCCAGAAACCCGAGGTGTAAGGACTTCGGGACCGCGCAAGGACGGATTTCTTCAAACATTCCATACTACTATGAGCAAGCCACATGCATCATGGAACAATGTTAGAATAACGTGAGTCCGGCAAATATACAAGAGCTTGGTAAAAATGGGGAACACAGTCCTATTGCACAGGACCATGTTATCACTTGCCATCATGCAGGTAAATGTTAGTGACCTCCGGCCTGCCGTGCCCCAACTGCTCCGCCACACGCATCTTCACCTCTTCGATCAGCCGCCTGTCTTTCGAGCCCCTGGTGCCCCGATCGAACTCTTCTCTGGCATATGAGTGGCGGAGCCCGTGCGGCGTGATCGCCCTTTCGGTAAATTCCTGCCGGTGGTCGCGGATGAACTTTTCGATGCTCTGGATCACCTGGTGGGTTTTCTGTCCCGGGGTGACGAGGATCTTATGCTCCCTAGCGTCTCTGCCCCCGGCAAGGATCTGTCCGCAGCTCCGGGCTGACCGGGACCTGCCGTACACGTCCTCCCTTGCCCTTGATGGTCACTTCTTCCTCTTGCAGGGCGTCCTCAAGATGTCCCACCGTGAGCCTGGCGCATTCGTGAATGCGCAGCCCGGCCAGACGGGCGAGCTTGATAGCCAGGACCACATCCTGACGATTCAATCCGACGGCTCTTTCCAGCATCAGTCTGCATTCTTCGTCCGTCCATGCCCGATCTTTGCCGCCGGGAGGCGTCTTTGCGATCCCCAGCGCCCGGTTATCCGGCAATTCGTTTCGTGACCTGGTAAACTGGTGGAAGTACCGGACCGCCGCCAGGTCGTTTTTGAGCGTCTTCTCGGAGATCCCCATCTGGCGGCGGTAATCAACGTAAGCCTGCAGGTGTTTTGACCGGACGTTCGCCAACTTCTCCAGGTGAAACTTTTCTGCGCAGAAATGAAGAAACCCGGTCATACTGTCCCGGTACCGGAAATGCGACTGCTTGGACATCCCCCTGGCTGTGGTTCTTACCGCCTCCCGCCAGACCTTTTCAAATTGAACCGCCAGGTTTCTGTACGCCCCTTCACAGCCCTTTCCGCCGGTATCTGTTCTTGATTGACTCGCCGTATTCTTTGTCATCCAGTTTCACCTCCAATTCAAAGATGATTTTGTTTTCGGGCAGTTCGTACTTCCGCCAGGGGATCCGTTCGTGCCACCAGCGGATGACCGAGAGATAATCCAGCATCCTCTTGCCCGATCTCCCCTGATCGCATAAATGCCTGATAAAAGCCGCCACATGCCGGGGCTGGATATTGCGAAGATCCTTCGGCCCGAACCGTTCCGCCAGGAAAGTGAGAAAGATCAGATAGGTGTTGTATTTGACCTGGCGGCGGGCGTACGAGCCACCCCGGGCCGACTTGGCTACACTGACGAATTGGCGGCCCAGCCTGTCAAGTACTGGCTGCCCGGTTTCCTTCCAATCAACGCGTAACATTGGCGCCACCTCTTTAATTCAGATTTGGTGTGAATAAAAAAAAGGGACTTTCCGACGCACTCGAAAGCCCCTTGCCACTACGTTTTTTTTAATAACCTTGTAAGCTGTCAGATTCGATCAAGGATGGAGAAAAAACAAAAGCCGCCAGGCGGTCATCCCCAATGGGAACCGTCTCAGGTGGTTTCTTGCAAGAAATAATCTTGCCTATTCCCTTCGGGCCTTGATTGACGCGGTTGCCGCTTGCTGGCGACCGCCCGTCTCAGCGCCTCCTCCGGGATGCCTGAGACGGGACTTGGCCCGTTTTATTCGGTTGTCTGCGTGCTCCAGTCGAGCGGCCTAACGACCCCTCTCACACGCCTTGCTTGTAATTGTTGAGCACTCAGTGGCCCCATTCCCTTACGGGTGGGCTTACGCCCGGGGGCCGGACCCCATACTCCGGAGAGTGGTGATGCCTGAGCATCGACCGGGGCCCATCGGTGAGAAAAGATTGAAAACGGAGCGCCGGCTCCCAAACCGGGTGGAAGACCCCTCACCATTCAGTCTTCCGGATCTCCGCCGGACAGGTTATAGTACTGTCCACTACGAGGCTGCCGCCTCGCTCTTCGCTCTCAGCTATGCAACATCCCTCCGGTCAGGCGCCTCGCTCTTCGCCATCAGCGCCCGTCACAGGATTACACCTCGCTCATCGCCATCGGACTTTTCCTGTGACCCTATCTGCCAGGCTGCAATCGCTCTTCGCACATTTCATGCAGTCTCCGGGGCTTCCACCCGCACCGAGAATTGGGATTCTCAATGGACAGACGCTTTGGTTGTCTCAGTAATAAAGCCTCTGAGACCAGGCATGACAACCGTTTGAGTATTTTGTTGATTAATGTCAACATATTCCATATTATCTTAGCCTGAACCTATAACAAATTCTATGCGTTGTCAACGGGACTCTCAGACTACTTTTCGGGAAGCGCCCGCCTTCTACGAGATGATCGGTGATTTTCAAATGCTCACGGCAAACCAATTCTAAAATAAATGATGACAACAGTTATTTTTCCGGGTAATTATTTTTCTCTGGCGTTTCCATCTTTGAAGGATAATGTCATTAATTGCCGAAGGAGTTATTTTAAGAGATGTTCATTCTGGGTTGGCGTTCGATGATGTCTCTGGAGTATTAGGGTTAAATGTCCGGATTTTCAGAGTTTCTATTCCGGTATAGCAAACACTTATATTACATTTTTCATCGGTCTATTTTAGTTTCTAACGGTATTCGCTAGTTTAGTTTTTCACCAGTGAAAACGAATATTTTGTCTATAGCACTAAACCGCTTCGCGGTGGTTTTTTCGTTACCCGGCTGCTGTGCTCTCTTCCCGTGGCGTTTCCTCTATACTGAAGGTGGCAACACCTAATTCAGTATGAGCCTTACGGTAACATGTCAAGATCCAAGGACCAAAATTTCTAAGCAAGTTCTCTAAAAAAGCGCAGCAACCACTAAGCTTGTTTCCAGAGACAGATGGGAAAAAGCAACACAAATGGATCTT
>Ga0116107_1001834_pt1 | contig 11902 bp, 9 predicted proteins | sample June2015DPH_6_10_FD_88969 | JGI IMG/M metagenome (GOLD analysis project Ga0116107, IMG submission 88969) | Peatland microbial communities from SPRUCE experiment site at the Marcell Experimental Forest, Minnesota, USA - June2015DPH_6_100 | ecosystem: Environmental > Terrestrial > Soil > Wetlands >... | reverse complement strand
GTGATGGCTGATCCATCGTATAGGGCTTGAAAGTTACCTTGCTGTGTCCTTTTTTCATGCCCCCATTGAATCATGGCTCATTAAAAAAGTAAAGGGGCTATCCCTTACTTTTGGGACAGCCCCTTGCTTCCCGTTTTCATCTCAATTTCCAAAGGTAATCTACCATCACTTGACGTTCTTTCTTTTTGTGATAACATATTGTATGACACAATAACAATTCAAGAAAGGATCCCTTTTATGACTACTGTTCTTGCGCTCGATCCCGGCTACGGGAACACCAAAGTCTGTGTAAATGGAAACATCGCTTGCCTGCAATCCGCCATCGCCCGTCCACAGTCGGTCGGCATGGCTGCTATCGGAATGAAAACTGCCTCGCATGCGGATATTCTGCGGATGGACGGCTACGAGTTTGCCATCGGCCCGGGTGCGTGGCATTGGGGCAGCCTGCTCACCAGCAGCGATTACTCGGCTCTGGCCTCGCCCGAACGGCGTGCCCTGGCTTTCGGTACCCTAGGAAAACTCCTTGAATCGGGAGAGTATGTCATCGACCACATGGTAGTTGGTCTGCCGGTTCCGCTCTTAATGGATGAACCCCAAGCCAAGGCAGTCATGGAGGGGCTGAAAGAGTACAAGGCTGTTCATGAATTTACTTTCAATGGGCAAGAATACCGTTTGCTGATCAACCGCCTACGGGTCCTGGCCCAGCCGGTTGGTGCATATGCCGACTGGCTGCTGGACGATGAACTGCATCTGCGCAAAGGCGGACGCCAGGCGGAAGTAGGCGTGCTTGACCTGGGTATGAATACGCTTGATCTGTACGTAGTCCAGGATGGCAAGGTGGAACCGCGCTTCGTGGGCGGGGACAAAGTGGGGGTACGCCGCCTGCTCGAGCTCCTGACTGGCAAGGGCCATGATCCGGAAGAATTGGACGCCGATTTGCGCCTCGGGCGGCTGCACATCAGCCCATCGCAGATGCAGTCCTGGCTGGGTGAAGTACTGTCCGTAATCGAACGCGTCTGGCCCAGCCTGCGCCGATTCTCAGCAGTTATCCCAACTGGCGGCGGGGCACTCGTGCTGGGCGACCTGCTGCGTCTGGCGCTGATCGCCAAAGGCGCGGCCGTCTGCTGGCCGGAGGATCCAATCACGGCCAACGTCAAAGGCCTGTGGAAGTGGGGAGCATATGCCGCATGAGCTGCGGCCCAATGGAAATCTGGTCATTACAGTCCGGATGACCCTCCAGCCCGGGCGCGACGATGATCTGATCACCCTGGTACAGATGGCTCCGCGTGGCCGGCTGGCGGCCATGGTGCGCGAGGCCATGCGCATTGGAACGATTTCTCGGAAAGATGCCTTCAGCCCTTCTGAAGAAACGGATCTTGATCTATCCGCTCTCGCTGTAGAGATTTGACAATGTTACATCCTCATCAAATGTTACACGGCTTATCAGCCGGGCCGGGCGCAAGGCGCCACGCTCCCCTACGGTTGGCCTATCGGCCGGCCCTTTGGGGTACGGGCGCAATGCGCCATGGGCAAGAAACCAGCACAAAGAGCGGGCGCAAAGCGCCACGCTTAAGCTTCTCCCCAATCATTCCAACTTCCAACAAAATAACAGGAAATAATATGACAACTTCCATAGAGCAGCAGTTTGAAACCTTGTGCGCCGCCCTCTCTCTCACGACGCGCCAGTATCATCTTCATCGCTGGAACAACTTTCAGTGGTTGGATCCATATGCCATTCAGGAACTCCTGCAAAGCGGTTATACCGATATTGTTCAGGATGCGCCCCTGATGTACTTCACGCGCGGATTATATGGTGATGAATACTCCCCAACAGTAGATGCTGAAAAAGTTTGGTGGGGTGAAGGACCTTTTCGCACCGCCTGGCTAGAGGAATTATCCAGGACATTTGCCAGCCTCTCCCACGCCACGGATTGGACTGAACGGATCTTCAGCCTGGTTGCACAGGAACGGATCACCAGCCGGCAGTTCCTGGAAGCGCGGCTGCAAGTTTCCCAGGCGACCCTCAGCCGTGCAATTCAGGAGCTGCGCGAGGCCGGGACAATCATCGAGGAGCCAATTCCGATCGGTCCGGGGAGACCGGTAAAAGCGCTCTCGCTCACACAGGCAGGCATGCGAAAGGCCCAGGAAATGGATATCCCAACAGCCGCTGCCCCAGCCCTGCAAAGCTCTGCCATCGCGGAGCGTTTCTTTCACCAACGCATCTCGGCAATTTACTTCCATGCCTATCCGTCTGCCAGCATCCAGCGTGCCTACACCGATGAAACGGTCCAGGTGGATTCAGCCCTGGGGAGCATTTACCCCGATCTAGTGATTCAACACAACCAGGATACTTTTTACATCGAAGCAGAGTCCGGCGCTTATGAATATAAGCGCCTGCGCACCAAGCTCGATAAATACCTGGCCAGCCAGCTCGACAGCCTTTGGGTGATCACCGAAAGCCAGAAGGCGCCTACCGCAAGTCATATCCGCCAGTGGGTCCACGATCGCAACAGCCAGCCACTGGAGAACATCCCATCGAGAACGCATTTGCGCGTTCTTTGCACTTCCCTAGATCAACTCCAGCGCTTTGGGCCGGAGGGAAATATCTGGCAGATTTTCCAATTTGGTCAAGCGGATAAAACGCCTGTCTCTTCCAACCTGCCAGACTCTCAAACCGGCTCCCATTTGCGAGACCTGTTTGCCGATTGGAAACGATCGCTGGAGGAGGATGAGTTCATTCCAGGATGCTTCAGCCTGGAAGAGCCTTTCATCTTACGGAATGAAAATGGCCGGGAAGTTGACCGCCTCCAAGCCGATATCGTGCTAAAGGTCCTTAGCAATTCCATTTTCCAGATCTTCCTGGAGCAACCCGCACTTTGGAGCGTGGAGCACATCCGGTACTTCCTGGAGGGTGTAGATCATTTTTTGAAATCCGATTGCAGTTTGCACAGGAAAACATATCTTTACCCGGATTATCCCTGGCTGTACGGGGCAGTACACCTGATCCATCTCAAGGCGGGAGAGTCCGACCCCAATACAATGGCATCCGTATATGGTCTCTGGCGGCAGGCTTCGCTGGCATTTCAATTGGCGCACGGGTATCCGTTGATCATCCGTATGGCACATATGGATAACCTGCGTGGAATCACCTATCTGAATATTCCAGAGATAGCCTGGGAGTTATCTGGGCTTTTGTAATTATTTTCAAGGGGTTATTTTCAAGTCATCATACAGGTGAGAAAAAAGAAACACCTATTGGCCGATGAAAATAACCCGGATTATGCAAAAAATGAAAATAAAGGAACCGTAATGAACATCTTTGCCGATTTTGAAAAGTATCTCACCGAACAAGATCGCTCTCTCCTCACCATGCGCGGCTACCTTTCAGACTTGCACCAATTTGTTAACTGGTTCGAGCAGACCAATGGGGAGACATTTGCCCTGGAATTAGTAACCCCAACTGATGTGCGTGAATACCGGCAGTACCAACTCATCATCCAGCACCGCAAAGCCAGTACCGTTAATCGTCACCTGGCCGCCCTGGCTGCCCTGATGAGCTGGGTAAGAGAACTGGCCAGATAGAACATGATCCTACGGAGAATGTGCGCGGTGTGCCACAGGTCGAACATGGACCACGCTCTCTGGATAAGAAAGAGCAATATGCCTTACAGCGTGCCATCGAAAAAGATCTGCAGCTGGCCCGGATACGTTACCCAAAGCGTTGGGTTTCCCGCCAGCGAGACGCGTCACTCGCTATCTTCTTGCTTCATACCGGCTTGCGTTTGCACGAGGCCTTGGCGCTGCAAATGGATGACATCCAACTCCAGGAACGCAAAGGTCAGGTGACTGTGCGCCAGGGCAAGGGCGGAAAATCCCGCACCGTCCCGCTCAATGTTGCTGCGCGCAAGGCGCTCCAGGAATGGCTTTCAGTGCGTCCGGAGAACGGTGGTACGTTTCTATGGGTAGGTCTGGAGAATGAATCGCCGCAGGCGCTGAGTGGCCGCTCTGTCCAGCGCGGGTTGATGCGGCTCGGGCGGGCTGCCAATCTCGACCGCCTGACTCCACATATCCTTCGTCACAGCTTCGCCAAGAACCTGATTGACTCCGGCGTCGGGCTGGAGAAGGTGGCAGCGTTGCTTGGTCATTCCAACCTGAACACCACCCGAATTTACATCACGCCCAACCAGAAGGATTTAGAGCAGGCGGTGGAGCGGCTGGTGTCTGATTGAATCACTGTTGACAAAACACAAGAACAGTATAGAATTAACTGTAGTTGTAATAATTAACAGTTAATTCTATACAATGAAATCGACATCTCTTGAGAAGGCAATGGATCTATTCAAGCAGCACAATAACGCGCTGCAAACCAGCCAAGCTATCAGACTGGGGATTGCTCCGCGGACCCTGTATGCCATGCGAGATGCTGGCCAAATCGTGGAATTGACACGCGGTGTGTACCGCCTTGCAGATGCTCCAGCGCTCAGCAATGCGGACCTGGTACAAGTTGCTTTGCGTGTTTCTAAAGGCGTGATCTGTCTGATCTCGGCACTATCGTTCCACAATCTGACCACCCAGATCCCCCATCAAGTGTATGTTGCTCTGCCACTGGATGCAGAAAAGCCGCGCCTGGCTTACCCACCGTTGCGTCTGTTCTGGCTCTCACAACCGTCCTATTCAGCAGGTATTGAGGGGCATTTGCTGGATGGGGTAACCGTACGCGTTTACAGCCGGGATAAAACGATTGCTGACTGCTTCAAGTTTCGTAACAAGGTTGGCCTGGATGTGGCGCTCGAGGCCCTGAAAGAAGGACTTGGCCAGGGATGCAAGCCGGAAACCCTGATGGAATGTGCTCGTGTTGATCGAGTAGAGAAAACCATGCGCCCTTATCTGGAGGCTCTGATGTGAGTAAACCTGAAATCAAGAACCTGCCGGCTTCGATTCAAGACCGTCTGTTGAACCAGGCGCGTCTTAGTAGCCGGCCTCTCAATGAACTCCTGCAGTACTATGCCATCGAACGCTTCCTATATCGATTAGCTCAATCACCATATACAGGTCAGTTTGTTCTCAAAGGAGCACTGCTGTTTCGCGTCTGGGGCTTGCCAGCCTTCCGCCCGACCCGTGACATTGACTTGCTTGGCCATACCAGCAATGAAATAGAGAACCTGGTCGCGATCGTCAAGAATGTATGTAGGCAAGAGGTTCAGGAAGATGGTCTTTTTTTTGATCCCGATACTGTGATTGGGGAACGCATCAAAGAGGATGCAGATTACGAAGGTGTTCGGGTACGCTTCGTTGGCTTGCTTGGAAAAACCTGTCTGCATCTGCAGATTGATATTGGGTTTGCAGATATCGTTTCCCCAGCTCCTGTTATGAAGACATATCCGGTCATCCTGTCGATGCCGGCGCCGGAATTGCGTAGCTACCCGCCGGAAACGGTAGTGGCCGAAAAGCTGCAGGCCATGATCTATCTTGGAACTTTCAACAGCCGGATGAAGGATTTCTACGATCTCTGGATCCTTGCCAGCCGGTTCGAGTTCAAAGGGGAAGTGTTACAGGAAACCATCCGCCTGACGTTCGAACACAGGGATACAGATATTTCTGCCGGCGAACCGGCAGCATTCTCGGCACAATTTGCGCGCGAGAAGCAGAGCCAGTGGGTAGCGTTCCTCAAGACCAATGCCATCACGGATGTGCCTGATCGATTGGAACTCATTCTGAATCGCTTGCAAGAATTTATCCTCCCAATTTTTCAAAGCACTCTTACTGGACGGAAGTTCGAAAAAAAGTGGAAAGTAGGTGGACCGTGGGAGTAGCAATAAAAACGGGCTTCGCAAGAAGCCCGTTCGTTTTACTTCAAATATCTTGCATTCGTTACCACACGATAGTCTACCCCCAGCGCGTCCTGGAAATGCCGTTCGCCGCAGTGGATCTTGCGCGTCTCGTCGGAGCGGAGTTCTTCCAGATCGGTCGTATCCTTCGTTTCCCGGACCAGGTAGAGCAGTTCTTCCCCGGTGGGATTGCCGAATTCGTCGCGCGGCTCCATTACGATGGCCCAATCCGGGTTGTAATCGCCAACGGGGGTTGGTACGGTGAACCAACCGGGCAGTTTGACGTATAGCTTTACATCCTCCCGGTGTTCCAGCCCTTCGACGAATGCTTTCTCAATTTCGGATTCGTAAACCACGCGGTCATAGATCGAGTGCTCGGCTGGAACAAGGTTATCAGACCAGCCGGGGATGTCTTCGAACTGGGTCATCTCGTACCACTGGTTGATCTTCTCATACTGGATGCCGTTTACCAACTGGTCGGCCAGTTTGTTCTTGATGATGCGTGCTGCCACGGTGGCAAATTCAAACGGGTTCTTGAGCGCAGCCACCTGGATTTTGGGAATGGACTTCTTGAAGATTTCCAGCAGGGTGAGACGGGTCAGGCGGACCGGCGGGGAGGTATGCTCCAGCAGGGCCGAGAGTACCTCGGTCAGGTTGGGGAAGGGTTGTGCTTCGGGGGTATAGGGAGTGCCACGTTCCGCCACCTGGACAGCTATGAAAGCCTCGCCTTCGGTTTCTACCTTTGCCTTGCGGATCTCCACATGGGGCGGGCGGATTTCGGCCCGATTCAACTCTTCCAACACACCGGTGATCAGCCCGGGTGTATCGATATGCACGGCGTAACGGGTCTTGTGCTTGATGCGTTCCCACAACTGCTTGAATTCCGGCTTGAGCAGATATTCCTTGCGCAGGTGGGCCACATCGCGCTGGCGGGCATTGGCCGGGCGAGGCGGCAGGCCGGCGCGACCGAATTCGGTTTCGATTTCAGTCTGGTATTGAGAAACATAATGTTCGTAGCTTTCGTTGGCAATCACCGTCAACACGTTGACGTGCTCATCCCGCACCCGATCGCCATCCTGATTGACGGCCAGGCGCACACCGCGGCCAATCTCCTGGCGTTTCTTGACTTCGGAAGCCGTCTGGTTGAGGGTACAGATCTGGAAGACGTTCGGGTTATCCCAACCTTCCCGCAGAGCGGAGTGGGAGAAAATAAAGCTGACCGGCTCGTCGAAAGAGAGCAGGCGCTCCTTGTCCTTCATAATCAAATCGTAGGCATCACGATCCTTTTCGGATTCGCCGGTCTTGCTATCTTCATAAACGACCTGCCCCTCTTTTGTTTTGCGAGAGGCAAAATAAGCGGCCTGGGCGACTGCGGGAGCAACATCTTTCCAATCGGGGAAACCGGAGCGCAAATCCATAAAAGCGCGTTCGAACAAGCGGCGGATGAGGCCATCCGCCAGGGCATAGTTATCCACATGGTCAATGAAAAAGAGCGAGAGCACCTTAATGCCGCGCTGGCGCAGGTGAGCCTGTTTGCGAAAGTGCTCGCCGAGGGTATAGCGGATCTGTGCATCGAAGATGGCTTCTTTATCCGCGCCGCGAGATTCACCCAGGCTGAGGCTGATACCATCGGTGAAGAGAACGGTGCCGGCCCCGGCATCCATCTCCTCTACCACGCAAGCGGCGTACTCAGGGCGGTTGGCCTTGGCTTCCAGGGAATCCCCCGGGCGCACGGTCACCACCTGTTCCTTGACTGTCCCATCTTTCATCAGTTTGTGAACGGCGATGCGGGCGGTGAGGGTCTTCTTTTCGCTGCGCACTTCATCCAGGCGCAGGAAGACCTGGTTCTCATCGGTTTCCCTTTCGACGCCAGCCACTTCGATGCGTTTGACCAGTCCCTGGCGGTAGGCCTCGGCGGGCGTCAGGCAGTAGATCAGATTGTAGGGGTTGCGGTGGGTGGCCGAATAGCGCAGGGCGAAGAGCGGGTCAAGGGCGGCCAGCGCACGGATGCGCAGCTCGCTCTCCATGTTCTGCGGCTCATCCAATATCAGGATGGGACGTGCCGCTTGCACCAGGTGGATGGGCGTTTCGCCCTGTAGGCGGTCGGTGGTCTGGCGGATGACGTTGGAAGCTTTGTTGAACGAGTCGATGGTCATGACCATGATCTCGATACCGTCCGACAGGGCGAATTGGCGAACCTGGCTCAGGTTGGCCGAGTCGTAAACATAATAGCGGCAGGGGACGTTGTCATACAGGCCGCGCAGGTGGGTTTCGGTGATCTGCAAAGTCTTGAGCACGCCCTCGCGGATGGCGACCGAAGGCACCACCACAATGTATTTACGCAGGCCGTAGCGGCGGTGCAGTTCGAGGGCGGTACGCAGGTAAACATAGGTCTTGCCTGTGCCGGTTTCCATCTCGACCGAGAAGTTGGCGAAACGGACAGACTTGCGCCCCTCGGCGGTCTCGATCTCGGATTCGATCACCTGCAGGGTCTCATCCAACGGCAATCGGTTGGCCTGTTGCACCTGGCGCAGGTTGTATAGGAGATCGGCTTCCGGCAGATCGAGGCGGTTTGGGATGGCGGCCAGGGCTGCGCCGAGCGACAAGCGCAGTTCGTTCTCCAGAGGCGGCTGCCCTTCGAGCAGGCCTGCAACCGCTTCAATGGCCTGAAGTTGGAATTCCTGGTTGGCGTCGAATTTAAATTGCATGTTTTATGACTTCTCTTTATAAATACCTACTGTGCAATTTGTAGGGCGTAATAAATTCCATTTTTCAATCAGGATCGGTTTTGCACTTTTATGCCAAATCTTTATCTTATCAAAATCATTGTTAGAAATATTTCCTCGCAGGAGCGAACAATCATCTATTCTAAAACTGGCATTTACTGACCCTGAATGAACGTGAAAATGAGGTGGCGCATGTTCATTCGTGTAAATTTCAATGGTCATTCCCCTTACTTTATCAACTCTGGCCTTAATTTCAGTCAGAATCAAATTTCCATCAAAAACCATTGTAGAGCAAGGGTCATTTAATATTGATTCTAAATATTGAGTCCATTCCTCTAGTGTTTCGAGATCGGCTGGGTCGACCTCAAAATAATATTTTATGTACCTATTTTGTTTCTTCATAAAGACGACCACTTAGGTTATGCTAGATCGTTTTCAGCCGGCACTGCAAGGCCAGATTGGCGGCAGCTTCGTCATCGAGGGCGGTGTCGCGGCAGATGAAGAGATTATCCTTTTTCAAATCGAGTGGACGCAGTTCTTCGAGAGCGATCTTGGCAGCCAAGGTAATGTAGAAGGATTGGCCCTTATCTGGGTCGCTGACAAGCTGAACACCCTTGACCGCGGTCGGTTCCACCGTGAGGTTCAGGCCGTAGCCTTCCTTCAAGGCCACTTCGTAAAGCACATTTTCGGGCTGCCAGCCAGAAATAAGAGGGTCAGCGAACATTTCGGCCTGGTGGGTATAGGCGGTGGCATCCGGCTGGGCGTCATCCCATTGGCGGTAATTGGAGGGGGCCAGCTTGAAGACTTTGAAACCGAGGTCTTCGGGTTTATCGAGTGCCAATTGCCCGGCACGGTCATTCTTCATACGGGCAACGACGCGGCGGATGCGTTCCTTGCCGATCTCGACGATGGTGGAAAATTGCTGATTGCCGGTGGGATACTGCAACTGCACCATGATGAAGCGCCTGTCCCCTCCATCTTCACGGTTGAGTTCCAATACGGCCTGGGCAGTAGTGCAGGAGCCGGAGAAGAAATCGAGAATAATGTCATCTTCTTCTGTCGAAAGCATTAAAGCTTTTTTAATTAAAAAGACTGGTTTTGGAAAATCAAAATAGTCGGACAGCCCAATTTCACCCAACTCCATTGTGCCTTTTTCGCTGATTACAGTTTTCTCATCCCAAATTGTTTTTGCTTTATAAGTTGTCTTCCGATATTTTTCAAAAATACCGTATTCACCAGTGGTTTTTTGTTTTGCAACTAAATTACTGGTTATTGTTGATGCGCTGATGTTCTTTTGAGTTAATTTCTTCTCCCACCTCCAGCAACTTTCCCTACCGTTGCTATCAAGAGGAAATATCTCAACGGAAAACTCAGCATCTTTTGCAAGTGAAATGGGACAAAACCCATCTTTATCCAATAATGTCTGATTAACATAAATTGGATAATATAGGTTTGGACGGTTTTCTCTTCCAAACTTCGGATTGCGATTCCTTAATTCCCGGATATTAAACCGCCCTATTTCATCGCTAAGATTTAGATCATCGTTATCGCCACTTTTCTCTAGTTCTCGAATTTCAGAATCTGAACTTTTTGTGAAAACTAGCATGTATTCATGAGTCTTGGCAATTTGCTTGTATGTTTGACCTCTTTTATTTGACTGAACAACAATGGTAGTAAAGAAATTTTCTTCACCAAAAACCTCATTCATCAGCAGGCGCAGGTTGAACACCTCGTGATCATCGATGCTTACAAAAATCACGCCATCTTCACTCAGCAACTGGTACGCCAAGAACAGGCGCGGGTACATCATCGAGAGCCAAGCGGAGTGGTAACGCCCACCGGTCTCGGGGTTGGAGGTGAGCAAGTTGCCGGCGCGGTCCTTCTGGCCGGTCAGTTGCAGGTAAGTATCGAGCGGGTCGGCGAAGTTATCGGGGTAAACGAAGTCATTGCCGGTGTTGTAGGGCGGGTCGATGTAGATCATTTTGACCCGCCCGAAATAGGGCTTGTAGAGCAACTTGAGCACTTCCAGGTTGTCGCCTTCGATGAAAAGGTTTTGAGTAGTATCGAAATCGAGCGACTCATCCCGGGCAGGAAGGAGGGTGGCGCGCGAAGGAACTTGCAGCAGGCGGATAGCATCGCGTTTGCCAGCCCAGGAGAAGGAGTAGCGCTCGGGGCGATCATCGACGATATCGCCGAGTGATGCGAGTAGTTTCTCTGAGTCGATCCTGCCTTCGGCGAAGGCCTGCGGGATCAGGGTCTGGAGTGCTTGGAGTTGTTCATCGGTCAGGGACGGGGTGGTTTTAGGAACAGACTGTTTGGGCATATTTCTCTTCCGGGCGAGGGTTTCCCCGCATACGCGAATCGTGTCTATAGTATACACATTCTTGTTGAACGACGCAATTTATCGCGCATGTTTCCCCCAGGGAGCCCGGTTTTACGGCTGAAATTATGATAAAGCGTCTCTCAAGGATACTTGTACGACTAAATAAATATGCAATTTGCGTGCCAGGATTTCCTCGTATATTTTCGACTTGCGCGAAATAGATATGTGTTGACACAATATCTATACGCTTGTGCTATAATCTGCCAGACAAAAAAACTGCCCAAGACGTTACAGCGTCCGGGCAATTGACCAAGCGGGATGGCTCCGCGTGGTAAAGTTATTTTACCACACAATAACTAGAGGCTGTCCGAAAAGTCCCGGGCAGCCTTTTCTTTTTTAAGGAACTGTGATTCAATAGGGGCATGAAACGCAAACCTGCTGCCCCTGTCTTCAAGCCGTACGTAATGAACCAGGTGGCGTTGATGCCGCCGAGTTATGCTGAGAAGATCCCTGCCGATCACCTGGTGCGGGTGGTGCATGAGGCAGTGGAGAAGATCGATCTCAGTTCGCTGCTGGCGAAATATCCAGGAGGGGGTCGGTCGAGCTATCATCCGAAGATGCTGCTGAAAGTGCTGGTCTATGCCTATGCGGAGAAGATCTATTCATCGCGGCGGATCGCCAAGGCGCTGCGGGAGAACATCTTCTTCATGTGGATCAGTGGGGAAAGCACTCCGGACTTTCGGACGATCAATGATTTTCGAGGCAGCCGGATGAAGGGGGTGATCGGGGAGGTATTTGGAGCGGTGTTGGAGCAGTTGGTGGCAGGGGGGCACGTGCAGCTGGAGCACTATTTTCTGGATGGGACGAAGATCGAAGCGAATGCGAACAAGCACAAGGTGGTGTGGGCCAAGAGGCGGGAGACCTATCATCAGCGGGTGCAGGCCCAGATCAAGGATCTGCTCAAGCACATTGAGCAGGTGAACGAGGAGGAGCAGGAGGAATACGGGGACGACGACCTGGAGGAG
>Ga0116107_1001830_pt1 | contig 11935 bp, 7 predicted proteins | sample June2015DPH_6_10_FD_88969 | JGI IMG/M metagenome (GOLD analysis project Ga0116107, IMG submission 88969) | Peatland microbial communities from SPRUCE experiment site at the Marcell Experimental Forest, Minnesota, USA - June2015DPH_6_100 | ecosystem: Environmental > Terrestrial > Soil > Wetlands >... | reverse complement strand
CGAGAGTTGCTGGTCGGCAGCCGGGGAAAAGTCCCTTTCAAGGTGGATAACCTTGTAGCCCTTTGATTTCAGGGCATTATTGACAGGCACGGAATCATAGGCATACGGCTCGCAGAATTTCAGATTTTGCGAAAGAACTCCATCAACCTCTGTCTCCCGGAGAGCTTTATACAAATAATCCAGCCTCTTCTGAATTGTCGGCCTTGTCGCAGGCGTGGGTATACTCATGTAATATTCAATGAGAGAGTCAAATGGGTCGTTCCTGTCGGGAATCAGTGTCGCGAAAAATCTTTCTCCTATGGAAAGGTCATCACGGACAACCCTGATGCCGCATTCGTCAAGCGTGTCCATCCACTCCACATAAGTGACGTCACTGCCTGTCAGTAGAAAACGCTTTTTGTCAGATGGAAAAGCCGGCCTTGAATTCCAGATTGTTATCTCCGAGTCGAGCCACGCTGAAACTTCATCCACGGGGTAAGTAAGACATTGTATCAACGCGGCCAGATAATCACGGTTGGGGATGTCCTTCTGCGATCTGAGCACGGAGAGGTGTTTTAGCTTTTTCTTTATCTCATTGGATTTGCCAATTGCCTCTTTGATTTTTTCTGATGTAATTTTAATATTAAATGTGTTTTCGAGGTGGCTGATAAGCCTCTGCAGTTCAACCCTGTAATACTTCTTAGCGGCTTCTCCGTCAAGCAGGGGACAACCGAACCAGTGCAGGAAAGGCGTTTCGACATGAAGCTTCCATATGTCATAATGCCTGTTTGTATTATTGCACCCCTGCGCGAAAATAATCCCGGCCCATTCTTTTGAGTCAGATAGAGCTTCCGTAAGCCAACTCTTTGCGGCGGGGCAAAAAAAGTTGGATAAATATTTATCCGTCGGGTCATTGGGTTTGTGGACATCACCCATAATTTTATATGGGACAAATCCGGCAGACATTATAATTTCCAGCGGCATTTCGTGAGATGTGTCATAGTATGCAAGTTTTTTCATTTTTTATAATCTTTACTCCAAAAAAATAAGGCAGTTATTGCGGGTTTCCCCAGTAAAAAAATTTCAACTCTTGCGGGAAACATGAAGGCATGTAGCCGATTTTTCTTTCCAATTTCCACAAGTGGGGACATTAAATCAGATTATCACGGCAAAAATCAATAAATATCTTCTACTTTTGGAAAAGGATTGATTTTAATTAATTTTCATTGGTAAAAATGTTCTGTTTGGCGCATTATTCTGAAAAATGACGATCAATTAATAAAAAATTTAGATATAAAGGCAATTTAGATGGAGAAAATTAAGATCGGCATAAGTTCTTGTTTGCTGGGTGAAAAAGTCCGTTATGACGGCGGACACAAACGCAATACTGTTCTTAAGGATGCTCTTCTGCAGAAACACATAGACTATATCCCTATTTGTCCTGAAGTGGAATGCGGCCTTGGCGTTCCCAGAAAATCAATGCATGTGGAGGGCAATCCTGATTCTCCCCGATTAATCATAACAAGTAGCGGAGAGGATAAGACCAAACGTATGGCGAATTGGGCGCTTAAACGATTGAATCAACTGGAGAAAAAAGATATTCGTGGTTTTATTTTTAAAAGCAATTCGCCCAGTTGCGGAATAAGAAATGTCAAATTGTTTAATGAAAAGCATATACACTTAAAAGAGGGTAAGGGCATATTCGCAAAATTCTTCATAGAACATTTTCCATTAATGCCGGTGGAAGATGAAGAACTCCTTAATGATCCCGCCGTGCTCAAAGATTTTATTGAAAGGATATTCGCGTTCGCTAAATCATGCGCGAAGTAATTCCTTTAGAATCGATATCATCTAATTTTCATCTTGACATCTATTTATTTGCTGTGTTACGAGTTTGTATCATTAAAAAGAATGAGTGAGCTAAAAAAAATGTTGAAAGTTTTTTCCAGAAATAATTGGTGGTGGCAGACTTTAAATGTCTGTCCATAAGCTCGTATAAAAAAGAGCATGGGCAGGGAAGCTCCTTCCCATGACTCCGGAATAATATTAACGCCATGGGAATACATCATAACCCATGGCTTTTTTTTAGACTTATTCTTAAATAATTAATAAGGAGAATAAATATGGAACAGGTAAAAGTAGTACTGCAAGACCGTGAAATACCAAAAAAATGGTATAACATCCTGGCGGATTTACCCACACCGATGAAACCGCCCCTGCATCCCGGAACCGGCCAGCCGGTAACCCCCAGTGATCTGGCGGCAATTTTTCCGATGAACATCATTGAACATGAAGCGTCGAATAAGCGCTGGATAAAAATACCGGACGAAGTTCTGCAAAAATATTTACTCTGGCGGCCGTCTCCTCTTTACCGTGCATATAATTTTGAAAAACTGCTTGGTTGCCCGGTGAAAATTTATTACAAGAATGAAGGCGTCAGTCCGGCCGGTTCTCACAAACCCAACGCCGCCATTCCGATGGCCTATTATAATAAAATGGCTGGAACCAAGCGCATTACCACAGAAACCGGCGCCGGCCAGTGGGGCAGCGCTCTGTCTATGGCCTGCCAGATGTTTGGTTTGATATGCCGTGTGTATATGGTTAAAATCAGCTATGAACAAAAACCCTACCGTCGCATGATGATGAACACCTGGGGCGCGGAATGCATCCCAAGCCCCAGTAACTTAACTCAGGCCGGCCGAAATGTTCTGGCGGAACATCCGGATTCCCCCGGTTCACTGGGTATCGCGATCAGTGAAGCCATTGAAGATGCTGTAACCAGTGAGAATACGAAATACGCGCTGGGCAGTGTTTTGAACCATGTATTGCTTTATCAGTCAATTATCGGCCTGGAAGCGCAAAAACAAATGCAGAAAATAGGTGTCTATCCTGATGTGGTTATGGGATGTTGTGGCGGCGGCAGTAATTTTGCAGGCATCGCATCGCCATTTGTCTGTGACAAAATCCATGGAAAAGATGTGAAGATAGTCGGCGCCGAACCGTCATCCTGCCCCAGTATGACCAAAGGACCCTTCGCCTATGACTTTGGCGATCTTGCTAAAACAACACCGCTGCTTCCCATGTATACACTTGGACATGATTATGTTCCCGCGCCGATCCATGCGGGCGGTTTACGTTATCACGGCATGGCACCGATTGTCAGCCATCTGGTCAGAGAAAACATGGTTGAGCCAAGAGCCTACGACCAGTTAAAAACATTTGATGCCGGCGTTAAATGGGCACGTTCAGAAGGTTTTATTCCAGCTCCGGAAACTAATCACGTCTTGGCGGCAGTTGTTGATGAAGCCATGCGCGCCAAAGAAGAAGGCAAGGAAAAAACGATTCTCTTTAACTGGAGCGGTCACGGGTTGGTTGATCTCGCCGCCTATGACGCTTATTTATCAGGCAAATTAGAGGCTTATGAATTACCTGATCATGAAGTAGAAAGGGCGCTCAATGCCATTAAGGATTTCCCTAAACCTTAATAAAACTTAAATATATTCAAAAAGAAAAACCGTCAGGAAATAAAAAACTTGACGGTTTTTCTTTTTTTCGTCAACCTGTCAGGCAATGAAAACCATTCACGATCATAAATTAATCCGTTGCCCGAAATTGGGCGATGAAATGACTTTCTCATACTGTTTGCGGGAATCCGTTAATCTTCCCTGTTTGCGGATTGTACACTGCTGGTCTTCTTGTTTTGATGTCGCCGCTTTTCTAAAAGAATTTTTGACACCTCAGCAATGGAATAATTTCAACAATGCCCGGCAAAATGATAAAGTGACAAGTCTTATCGAATTAATTGAAGCGGCAAAGGCAAAAAAATGAAATCTCTGGATTTATTTAATCAGGAAGGTACGGGAAATGTAAAGGATTCGGCTCCTCTTGCAGAAAGAATGAGGCCTCAAAAGATTTCCGAATATATCGGCCAGCAACATCTTTTAGGAGAGGGCTGTTTACTAAAAAGAGCCATTGAAGAAGATAAGCTTTTTTCCATAATTTTCTGGGGACCGCCAGGTTCTGGAAAAACCACTTTAGCCAGAATATTAGCCGTTGAAACAAAATCAAAATTCATCAGTTTCTCAGCCGTTCTTTCCGGTGTAAAAGAAATTCGCGCGGTAATTGATGAAGCCAGGGAATTACTGGAAAGAAAAAAGATAAAGATGATTCTCTTTGTGGATGAAATTCACCGTTTCAACAAAGCCCAGCAGGACGCTTTTTTACCTCATGTGGAAAGCGGACTGATTACATTAATTGGCGCGACTACCGAAAACCCTTCTTTTGAGGTAATTGCTCCTCTTTTATCGCGAACAAGGGTTTTGGTTTTAAAGCCTTTTTCTGAGAACGACCTGCTGGCCATTGTTGAGAGCGCCCTGAAAGATAAACAAAAAGGCTTCGGACAAATTTCTATAAAAATCGACCCGGACGCTCTTCGTTATATTGTTCTCTTGGCCGATGGTGATGCCCGCAGCGCCTTGAATAATCTGGAAGCTATAGTATCTATGGTGCAAAACCTGCATAAAGATAAAAGGGTTATCTCTCTGGAATTCGCCCGCGAAGCTTTACTTAAAAAAGCTCTTTTATACGACAAAGATGGCGAAGAGCATTATAATTTAATTTCTGCTTTGCATAAGAGTTTACGCGGCAGTGACCCTGACGCCGCTCTGTATTGGCTGGGAAGGATGCTTGCCGCCGGAGAAGATCCTCTCTTCATTGCCCGGCGCATGATACGCTTCGCTTCGGAAGACATAGGAAATGCCGATCCACAGGCGCTGATCATTGCTGTTGCCGCCCAGCAGGCTTTTCATTTTATCGGCCTGCCGGAAGGAGAACTGGCTCTGGCTCAGGCGGCAGTTTATCTCGCAACAGCTCCCAAAAGCAACTCGCTGTATGTTGGTTACGGTAAAGTCAAAGAAACTATTAACTCGAAAGGATATTTACCCGTGCCGTTGCATATTCGTAATGCGCCGACAAAATTAATGAAAGAGCTTGATTATGGCAAGGATTACAAATACGCTCACAACTACGCAGATGCTTATGTCCCACAAGAATACTTGCCGGAAGAAATTAAAGGACAAATTTTTTATCAACCAAGGGAGACTGGTTTCGAAAAAACCATTAAAGAAAGAATAAATGCCTGGAGACAGAAGAAAAATAATGCCAAGGATAAATAGATTTATACCCTTTAGATTGGAAGCTGCCGCCTGATAGACGTCAGTTCCCGGTAAGGCAAAGGCTATTTTTTATTGCGCTCCTTATAGGTCGCGCTACCGGTCAAAGGATAACGCGGAGGCAAGGAGGAGGCTCCGCAGGCGTATTTTCATACGTTGAGGAAGCCGACGACGCGGCCAACAAAGTTAGCCAAAGACCGGATGCGCATCCCGAAGGGGAGCGCATAGTAAATGAATTTAACATTACCGGTAATTACCACCTGCAAGGTGGTAACTTACAATCGAAAGGGTATTGCAAAAAAGGAAAAGGGAGGCTTGGTTAGGGCCTCCCAATGAAGAGGGAAGGTTTAAATACCTTCTGGTTGTTTTGTTGCCGGCCAATCATACCCGTTATTTTTAGTCGACTAACGACTTTATTTAAAGCATTTATCGTACCACAAATGAATATTTATTTTAAGTAATCGATATAATTATTAAAATATATACAAATTATCATTGTCCCTATAAATAGTATTTTTATTGGCGGCAATAAATGTCGAAAAGAATATCCGTTAATTTTTAAAAATATAGTAAATACATATATATATCTTTTGATTTCCATATTTGTCCAAACTTCGACAAAAATGTCGGACTTTTTTGGATTATCCGTTGACTTTTCTCTTAAATAGCTTAAAATGACCGGCAAAACTAGATTATGAGGATAAAATGCGTTTTTTCAGAAAAAAAGAGCTAATAGTTCGCCGAAAAGCTAAAAGTTACAATGATCCTTTTCTTCAACCTTTAGCGGTAGCAATTGTCAGTGCTATTTTTGTAGCCTTAATCCTGATTACGGGCTTATTGGAAATTAGCAGAAGTGAAAATAACCTCTTAGCCTTTATGGAAGATCAGGCCTTGAGCACAATCGGCGTGTTGCAGCGGTTAACCGAAGAAAATTTGAAAAGTATAATTGCCGTACCTAAGAAAAAAACTCCTAATTTAAAAACTGTCAGCCAGGATGAAGCTTCTTATTCCAAAAAATGGGTGATTGAAGCAATAACGGCATTGGCCAAAAACTTAGATGAACAATGGAAAAAAGGTAAGATAAACAATGATTATCTGCATAAATTTGCCGTGGACAATAATTTTTCATATCTGGGTTTATTAAATGCCAGGGGAAATGCGGTTTACCAAAGCGGTCATTTGCAAACAAACCTGCTATCTGCAAATGAACAGGTAAAGGATGGCCGGAAATTAACCACGCTGGAACTGATAGCAAAAATAGGAGAAAAACAGAGAATAGGGTTCATCGCTCTGAGGCGTAAGGATAACAGCGGTACAGTGGTGATAAGTCTGGATAAAACAGGATCTGTTTACTGGATTCTAAAGGTTGCCGGAGAGAAAGGAATGAATAAAATAGGCGAAGGCCATGGCATCGTTTACATGCAAATTATCAATGATCACAACAAGCTTCTGAGCAGTGTCGGCCAGCCAACTCCAAATATAAGCACAAATGATTTCAATTTTAAAGAAATTTTAGCCGGCAATGTAAAAATTGCCAGCAGAAAAGTTAATTACGGTGAAAATAAAATTTTGGATTTGGCGGCGCCTTTATTTCTGGACAAAAGAATTGTTGGTATAGTGAGAATCGGTCTCGATCGCCGCTCGATGGATAAAAGTCTTATCGAAAACCGGCAACATATCTTTGTTTTTATGTTTTTTATTGTCGTTATCGCTTTATTATCCATGTGGCTCCTTTATCATGACCAGAACCGCCACCTGGCCGGTATTGTTGAAATGGAACGCCAACTGGAAAAAGCAGAAAGGCTTTCTTCTCTCGGACAACTGGCAGCCGGTGTAGCGCACGAAATCCGTAATCCATTAAATGCTATCAGTATGGCTACGCAGAGGCTGAAAAGGGATTTTATACCTTCTGATCCCCAGAAAGCAGATGATTTTCGCAATCTTTCAGGAGTTATCAGAGACGAAATCAAACGTCTCGATGGAATAATTGAAGAGTTTTTGACTTTCTCCAAAAGCCGCAGATTGGATTTTTGTAAATTTTCCATCACGGAAGTTTTACAAAAAATTGTTAATCTGATCAGAGAAGAGGCATCAACCCGTGGTATTACTATTGACACAATATGGCGCGATACTCCGGCTTTAATTTCTATGGATGTAAATAAACTCCAGCAGGCTTTTATCAACCTGATTAAAAATGCCATGGAATCCATAACAGCCGCAGAAGGGAAGGTTATTATTACGGTTGATAAGGAAGGGAAAAATTACATTGTTGTAAGAATTTCTGATACCGGCTGCGGCATGACATCCAAGGAAATCGAAAGTATTTTTAATCCTGAATACACTACCAAAGAAAAAGGATTGGGGCTGGGGGTACCGCTGGCCTGTGAAATCATCCGCGGTCATGGAGGAGATATAAGAGTAATCAGCACCAAAGGCAGCGGGACAACATTTGAAGTTATTTTGCCTCGTGAGCGATTCAACGAAATATCCTCAAAAGACAAGGAATAAAAATTCATGCAAAAACTGAGTATTCTAGTCGTCGAAGATGGCCAATCCCAAAGGCAAATGCTGCGCGATTTTTTACGCTCTGAAGGTCATACCGTCACAGAAGCGGAAAATGGTGAAAAAGCGATTAAAGCAGTTTTAAACGGTCATTTTGATTTAATTCTTTTGGATTATAAAATGCCCGGTATGGACGGTCTGGAAGTACTCAAAGAAGTAAAACGCATCAATCCGGAAATAGATGTGGTTATTATTACCGCTTATGGAACAATAGAAACGGCGGTTGAAGCCTTAAAAGCAGGAGCAATTGATTATATCACCAAACCGGTGGATCTGGATGAATTAATAATACTTGCCAACAGGATAGCGGAAAGAAGACAGCTGATTCAGGAAAACAGACTCTTAAAAGAGGACATGAGCAAACGCGGCGTTACCGCGGATAAAATCATTTACAAGAGTCCGCTCATGGCGGAACTGATTAATCTGGCAGGGCGCGTGGCCGCAAGTAAAGCGTCCATTTTAATTCAGGGGGAAAGCGGAACAGGGAAAGAGTTACTGGCGCGACTGATTCATCATTTGAGTCCCAGGGCACACAAATCCATAGTTGTCGTCAATTGCGGAGCTTTGCATGAAAATTTAATGGAGAGTGAATTATTCGGCCATGAGAAAGGCTCTTTTACCGGAGCGGCTTCCCGCCGGATTGGCCGATTTGAAGAAGCCGATGGCGGCACTCTTTTTCTTGATGAAATAGGAGAACTTAGCCTTTCCACTCAGGTCAAACTGCTGCGTTTTTTACAGGAACGCGAATTCCAACGCTTGGGCAGTAATGTTAATCTCCAGGTTGATGTCAGGATTATCAGCGCGACAAACCGCGATTTGGAACAGCAGGTTAAGGAAGGATCTTTTCGTGAAGACCTCTTTTACCGTCTGAAAGTTGTGACCATGTCTTTACCGCCCTTGAGAGAAAGAAAAGAAGACTTAAGTATTTTAATCAATCATTTTATTGATAAATTTGCCACGGAAAACGGAAAAAATATTCAAGGATTAACATCTGAAGCTCGCGATATGCTTTTAAAATATGATTATCCGGGAAATGTACGCGAACTGGTTAATATTATAGAACGGGCAGTTGTAATAGCACGTGACCAATACATAACCACCGACGATTTACCATTCAAATCGGTTTCCTTTCCGGAGGATTCAGGCAAGAAATATTCCGGCGCTTTGCGTGAATCAGTGGATGAATTGGAAAAAAAATTAATTATTGAATCAATGGAGAAGACGCAGGACAATCAAACAAAAGCCGCCGAAATTTTAGGAATATCGGAGAGGATGCTGCGGTATAAGCTAAAAAAATACGGCCTTAAGAGCTAGGCACGGGCTGTTGAAACGCATTCATCTACTGCGTTGCGCTGCGAATCGCTCCGCTCAACGTATATTAAAATACGCCTCGCGGCCCGTTTCTTGCGCGCCTTGTATCTGAACGTGTTTGAACAGCCCCAAAATTTGACGAAACGGCTAAAACAAAAAAAGCTTTTCTAGCTAATATGTTATTCCTGAAAGTGTGTATCAGATAATTTTAGATTTCATGCACTCTTTCAAATGTTAGGCCGACAATGCTGTCGGCGTTTGCAATATTAGCCTTGTAAAGAGGATTATGAGTAAGTTTTTAGTTTACATTGATCAAAATATAATCGGCGCACAAATGGAAGGAATATTAAATTTATCAAAGCGTCCTGATCTGTATTGGGTATATTCCAAGAGGCATTTTGCAGAATTCAGAAGTTCTTCTAAATCCAACCAATATCTATCAGCACTGGAAAAAATCGACGCAAAACTCTTGGATATTGAATTGACCTCTGATTGGAAAATCACTGGGAATGCAAAATTGATTGAACGTGGTACACCAACACAACATTATGAAGCTTACATAGAGGCAACAAGAGAAACTATTGCTTGTGATAATATTTTTGATCCATTACTTGCATGGGTTAACGGTGGTGGTGACGAGGGAATATTTAGAGAGCTTCCCCTGCGCGTAGCAGAGCAAGTGACTTCGTTAACTAAGGAATTGCCTATAAACTGTAATGCCCTCTTGGACCAACTAAAACCTAACTTTGAAAACATGATTGAGCAAATGATAGAAAAAAGGAATGAAGTAAAAAAGACTGAAAAGGTATTTGGAGGAAGACCTACCATTGGCGCTGTTTCTGGAGAAAATCAGATTTATCAAATATGGAAAATGATTAGTCCTGCGACACCGGGTATTACCTGTGATCAGTTTTTTGGATTTGATCCGTTAGATAAACTTGGACATGAAATATTTCCACTCTATTTAGGAATAATCGGGTGTTGTTCAGTAATGGATTTTCTAGGCTTCCAAGCAGAAAAAAAATGTCGAAAGATTAACAAGATTCCAAATATTAGAGGTGACGCTGAGCATATCGCTATGGGTTCATTTTGTACCGCAATCTTGTCTGAAGATAAAAGGCTAATCAAAAGAGCAAAGGCAATTTATGAATACAAGGGCATAAGCACATTACCAATTTTAATTGAAAGGCCGGCTAATCCGTCACTCAAGCCGATTGCGGCGCCTGGCGACGTTCCGACTTAGTTTTTCGTTAAACCTTTCAACCAGTAATCTTCCATTTTTATAACCATAAAAAAACCGCCTTTGGGGGCGGCTTTTTTATGGTTTGCTTATTTTAATAATTTTTTATGCCATGGATTTTTTCATTTCAGTAAGAGAAAAAAAATGTTTTCTTTCTTCTTCTATGATCTGCTCCAGAGTCTTATGTTGCGCGGCAGGAACCAGTTTCTTGATTTCATGATAGTAAAGAATGGAATCCAATTCTCTTTGGATAGCGAAATCCAGGGCAGCGATTGTATTTTTAACTTTGGCAAATTCTTTATCCATGGCTTCTTTGGTAAAAACTATATTATTATCAACATAGGAACGTAAGTAAGCGCTGTATTCCCCTTCATATGTCTCGAACGGACTGTTTTTTTCCATTTTCACAAAAATCTTTTCAAAAATTTTTTTATGAGCAACTTCCGCTTGAGCCAACTGAGCAAACAGTTTTTTTGCTTCTTTTTTCCTGGAAATTCTTTCGGCATATTTATAAAAATCAGAACCGTTTTCTTCAATTCTTATAGCAACTTCAACTACATCACTTGCTGCAAAAACTCCCATATTAAATGCCTCCTGCTTTTAAATAATATTATATTAAATTGATCATATTTTTTTATCTAATGCAATAAAATTAATATATTCAAAACCACATCTTTTTTTGAAATAAATCAACATAATCCATGAGTCAAAACGACTGCTTGCCTCATTTAAGAAGATGCTTTTTTCTTCACCACCTTTATAAATACGCTGGCGGCAGGTGATTTCCCATCAGGGAAAGAAACGCCTGCGGGAAGCACAATTTTAGTATCAATCGTTGTCGAGAAAAATACTTTTTGCAGGTCAATGGGTTCCGTTTCGATTTTAATCTGTTCCGGTTTAGCCTGGGAACCGATTAAAACATGAACTTTTGACGGAGTAACACTCATTTTTTGCAAAGATAGATTTTCTGCCAGCGAGTTTTGTGTGTTGATGCTGACAGGAAAAGTCCAGGGGATAAATTTAGAGGAATAAACGTGAATTTTTGCGGGAACTATATCGGCAACTGTCAAATTTGACGGCGCGTTGACCATATTACCGGTTAAGGTAAATTCACGCTTTTTATCTATCACAGAAGATAAATCGAGAGATAATTTCAGTGAATGTTCGTCGAGAAGACGAAATGCCTGCTGTGGTCCCTGAAGAATAACCTTTGTTTCGTTTACCTGTGGTTCATCAATCTGCCAATTTTGTGGAATATTTTTATATTCAATTGGAACAATAAAATCACGGCGGATAATTTCTCTCTGATAGCCAAAAGCAATCCATAAAATACATGCCATAAACAAGGCAATAATTTTTTCCCGAGTATTTTCTTTGAGCCAATTCAATGCCGGATGTGATTTTTTGCCCGGAGTGTTGCGAATATAAAATTGATCAATTGTTTCATGCAAAAAAGCGGCATTGGTAACTAAAGTGAGGTTTTCCAGATAGGCCAGCGATATGGTTCCTTTTTCTTCGGAAACAACAATACATATCGCATCAGATCGCTCTGAAAGACCGAGCGCCGCCGTATGGCGCAATCCGATATTGACATATTTTGATGTGTTGACAGAAAGCGGCAGATGACAGCCAAACTTCGTGACTCTATTGCCGCTTATTATCACGGCGCCAT
>Ga0116107_1001829_pt1 | contig 11938 bp, 13 predicted proteins | sample June2015DPH_6_10_FD_88969 | JGI IMG/M metagenome (GOLD analysis project Ga0116107, IMG submission 88969) | Peatland microbial communities from SPRUCE experiment site at the Marcell Experimental Forest, Minnesota, USA - June2015DPH_6_100 | ecosystem: Environmental > Terrestrial > Soil > Wetlands... | reverse complement strand
GGCGCCGACCACTCTTCCCTGGTCATCGAGCAGTGCTTTGCCTACCGATTCCATCCACAGGTAATGGCCGTCGGCATGCCTGAGACGGAACTCCATCCTACCGGCGCCAGTGCTGAGGCCTGTTTGAAAAGCGGTCATCGCTGCAGCCCGATCATCCGGATGAACAAGGTCAAAAATAGAATGACCAAATAATTTTCTGGTATGATATCCCAGGAAGCCTTTAAATGATGGAGATGGTTTCCATGATATGCTGGAATATTGGATGCGCCCCTGGTCATCTGTCTTGATGACCGTGTCGAGCATGTTGTCCGTTAACTGTCGCAGTTCCTCTTCTCTTGCCCGCAGCGCCTCCTCCGACAGCTTGCGGTCGTTGATATCACGGGTCACAAATATACCGCCGGTAACTATGCCATTGTCATCCAATACCGGGCTGACGACGGACTCCAGCCAGACATAGTGGCCATTGGCATGCCGCAGGCGGTACTCTATTCTGGCATTGGAATTGGGAGCGATAGCCGTTAGAACGTCAGGCATCATCTTGTCGATATCGCCCGGATATAAAAAATCATAGACAGATCTCCCCAGTACCTCTTCGGGCTCGTATCCCAGAACGCTTTTATTCGATGGGCTGACGTACTGGATAGTTCCCATCAGATCTGTCTGGGATATAATATCGAACATGTTGTCCGTGATGCGTTGCGGTTGGGTCTCGCTTTCCCTGAGCGCCTCCTCTGCTGCTTCTAACCTTCGCTGTAGCGCCTCCAGTTCTGCAAGCAGTTCTTCCTTGCTCTTTTCTCGCTCACACATTTCTGAATTCCGCCTCCAGAGAGGTTATTTTATCGTAAACATCACGCTGTTCTGGGGTAACTACGGAACATGATAATGCGGCCACCGAACTCTTTTCGCGGGGGTCACGCTATTCCTGTGCACAAATTTCGAAGAAATTTCAAAGTAAGTCATACTTATTTCGATAATTATGCTAAATTTCCTCTATTGACGATATGAGAATGCCAAAAAAATTAATCACAAACGCGGCATCAGGATTTGTCATCTGGGAAAAAGGGGTGAGCTTCTGCTTTTTGTCGAGGCATCGTGGCAAAACGGGACCGAAGGAACTGGTGGAGGAGCGCTGGAGAAAGATGACCCCTTATTGTCTTGAACAATAGGGCGCAGCGTTCCTGTGCTTTGAGTGCCGGGTCGCATTTACACGGGGGATCGGTTAAAATATAAACTGTGGCCGGGGCTGTCCGGCTTTTCCTAAGCAAGGAAGACGGGTAACTACATAGTTACGAAGACGGATTGAACAAGACATCTGAGTCGTGTGCCCGGGGCGGGGCCGCCTTTAGCGTGGTGAGATTTTTAATTGGCGGAGATCGTGATCGGCATATGTCCATAGGAGGTTTGAATGGACGTTCTAAGCGAGAGAGACAAGGAAATCGTAAGGGTCTTACAGGAGGGCGTCCCCCTGGTCAGCCGGCCATTCCAGGCCCTGGCCGGCCAGCTCGATATGAGTGAGGAGGAACTGCTGAAGACGATTGAAGATTTTCTCCGCCGGGGGATCATCCGTCGCTTCGGGGCGGTGATGAGGCATCAGGACCTGGGCTACGTGGCCAACGCCATGATCGTCTGGCAGGTCCCCGAGGACCGGATCGAGGAAGTGGGCGGGATCATGGCCGGCTTCCAGGAGGTCACCCATTGCTACCAGCGCCCGGCATACCCGCCTGACTGGCCCTACAACCTGTTCACCATGGTGCATGGCCGGAAGCGGGAGGACTGCCAGGAGATCGCCTCCCGGCTGTCCAAGGCCGGCGGTATCGGCAACTACCGGATGATCTTCAGCACTGACGAACTGAAGAAGAGCGGCATGAAGTATTTCCTCGAAGATTGTGACCGGGAAGGCGCAAGAGATGTCTGCAGCAGAAAATCACGAGTAGAGGCTGGCTAGGGCAAAAGAATTATCGGACAACAAAAAACCGTCTCCCCGATACTTGAAAGGAAGATGCCGATGAAACCTATAGGTCCATTGATGCACGAACACCGGTTGATCGAACGCAGGGACGGGGGTGCTGATCATGCAAGCAGGTGCATGGATGAAGGAGTTTCCGGCGTCAATCATGGTCTGTAATACCGGGGGTGTGATCCTGGAGATGAATGACCGGGCGTGTGAGACCTATTCCAAGGATGGCGGACGCGACCTGGTGGGGCAGAGCGTGCTGGACTGCCACCCGGAACCGGCCCGGAGCAGATTGAAGAAGATCCTGGACGAGCAGTTGACCAACTGCTACACCATAGAGAAGAACGGCGCCAGGAAGCTGATTTACCAGGCGCCCTGGTACGAGGGCGAGCAATACATGGGCCTGGTGGAACTGGCGATTGAACTGCCGGGAGAGGTGTCGCATTTTATCAGGTAACCGGGTTGCAGGGGTGAGCGGCGTATACGGTATCGCGCTGGAGGGCGGTGGCGCCAGGACTCTCTTCTATTTTGGACATGTTGTGCTATACTTGGGGGCGAGGTGAGACAAATTGGCCCTGACCTGTGGCCTGATTGGCCTGCCCCTGGTAGGCAAGACCGCTCTCTTCAATCTGTTGACCCGAGCCGGCGTCGAGACCTCCAACTTCGCCGGGCGCACCAAGACCAACATTCACACCGCCGGTATCCCGGATGCCCGCCTGGAGTTCCTGGCGGGCTTATATCACCCCCGCAAGTACACCCCCGCCGCCTTGGAGGTCATCGACGTGCCGGGCCTGACCCATGGAGCGGGGGGCGCCTTCCTGGCTGCGGTGCGTGAGGCGGATGCCTTGATCCACGTGGTGCGGGCGTTCCATAGCGATGCCGTGCCCCACGTGGAGGAGGGACTGAACCCGGCCCGCGACCTGGAAAACGTGGATGCAGAGCTGATTCTGGCAGATCTGCAGATGGTGGAGACCCGGCTGGAGCGGATCGCTGCCGGCAAGAAGATCAAGGGCGAGACCCTGGTCGAGCAGGCGGCGCTGCGCCGCTGCCAGGCGGCCCTTGATGCCGGTCAGCCGCTGCTGGAGGCCGACCTGGCCGGGGAGGAGTGGCAGGCGGTGCGTTCCCTGGGCTTCTTGACGGTCAAACCGGCCCTGGTGGTGGTCAACATCGATGAGGACCAGTTGCACCGGGGCGGTTACCCGGGTGAAGTGGAGATCGATGCTTACACCTTTGCCAGGAGTATTCCTGTATTGACCATCTGCGCCCAACTGGAGTCGGAGATTGCCAGCCTGGAGGCGGACGAGCGCTTGGCTTTCCTCGGCGCCATGGGGATCGCCGAGCCGGGCATCAACCGGGTGGCCCAGGCGATGTACAGCCGCCTGGGGCTGATCTCCTTCCTCACCGCCGGTGAGGACGAGGTGCGCGCTTGGACGATCAGGGCCGGTACACCGGCCCGGGCCGCTGCCGGCAAAGTCCACAGCGACATCGAACGGGGGTTCATCCGTGCCGAGGTGGTCAAATATGACGACCTGGCCAGGCTGGGGGATATGGGCAAGGTCAAGGAGAAGGGCCTGATGCGCCTGGAGGGCAAGGATTACGTCGTCCAGGACGGAGACATCATCAATTTCCGTTTCAATATCTAAAAAGAAGTAATGAGTGATGTGTGATGAGTGATGAGACCCCACGCAACCTACGGCGGCGCCATCACCTGTGCGCCGCATTCTTTCAGCCGGGCGGTAAGCCCGGATGCGGCGGAGGAACGAAAATAAGGCTTTGGAATCAGCTATTTTCGGGGCAGCATAATCATCGCCTCTTTTTTAGACTCGTTACTCATTACTTTTAACTCATTACTTTTTTATGCAGGGGAGAGGATGCATGTGATTGATCTGCGCAGCGATACCGTAACCTGGCCGACTGAGGAGATGCGGCTGGCGATGGCCCAGGCCGTTGTGGGTGATGATGTCTATGGTGAGGACCCCACTATCAACCGGCTGGAGGAGTTGGGGGCGCAGAAGGTGGGCAAGGAGGCCGCCCTTTTTGTGCCCAGCGGCACCATGAGCAATCTGGTGGCTTTGCTGGCGCATACCCGCCCGGGCGAGGAGATCATCGTCGGCGCCGAGGCTCACATCTACTATTACGAGGTCGGCGGTCTGGCCCGGGTGGCCGGGGTGTTGCCCCGGTTGGTCGATGACCGGGACGGGATCTTCACAGCCGAGGCCATTGAGAAGGCCTTTCGCCCCCCGAACCCGCACTTTCCGGAAACGCGCCTGATCTGCCTGGAGAACACCCACAACCGGGGTGGCGGCGCCATCACCCCGGTGGAGAACATGCGGGAGATCTACGACCTGTCCAGGGAGCACGGCCTGTCGGTGCATCTTGACGGCGCCCGCATCTTCAACGCTGCCGTAGCTACCGGATGTCCGGTGACCGACTTCACCCGTTACGCCGATTCGGTGACGGTATGCTTGTCCAAGGGCTTGAGCGCCCCGGTGGGGTCGCTGCTGGCCGGAACCAGGGAGTTCGTGACTCGTGCCAGAAAGGCCCGGAAACTGGTGGGAGGCGGCATGAGACAGGCCGGGGTGCTGGCGGCTGCCGGGATCATGGCCCTGGAGAAGATGGTCGACCGGCTGGCGGAGGACCATGTCAACGCCAAACGCCTGGCCGGCGGCCTGGCTGTCATCCCGGGCATTATCATCGATCCCCGGTGGGTACAGACGAATATCGTCAGTTACGAGCTGGCGGGGATTACCGACGGGGAATTCCTGATGCGCTTGCGGGACCGGGGCGTGCTGGCGGGCTCTTCTGCGCCGCAGCGGATCAGGATGGTGGCCAACCGCATGGTGAGCGCCGCTGATATTGAGACCGCTCTGGAGGCGGTGCAGGCGGTTATGCTGTGTGGATCTTGACCTCTACCGACATTCCCGGTTCCAAGATATAGTTCCCCTTGTCGGTGACTGCGATCTTCACCGGCACCCGCTGCGCGATCTTGGTGAAGTTGCCGGTGTCTGCCTCGACCGGGAGCAAGTCAAAAGTTGCTTGAGTCGCTCCGCCCAACTCGATCACCTGCCCGGAAAAAATCTTACCCGGATAGGCGTCGACCCGGACAGCGACCTGCTGTCCGAGGCGGAGGCGGCCGTAATCGGTCTCCTCGACGTTGGCCACCACCCAGGTTGCCTGGAGATTGGAAATTGACAGGATTGGCGTGCCCGGCGACAGGTATTCCCCTACAACTCCCGGCAGGCGTACGACGGTGCCGCTGACGGTGGCATAGATAAAGGATTCGTCATAGGTCAGCTTGGCATTATCGTAGCCGGCCTGGGCCTGCTTCAACTGGGCCAGGTAACTATCGGCGCTGGTGTTGTTGACCGACTCCAGGTTGGCCTGGGCAGCCTGCAGGGCCGACTGGGCCGACTGGACGTTAGCCGTGTCGGCGTCCAATTTCGCCTGTGCCGATCCGTAATTGGATTGGGCGTCATCGAGCGCCTCCTGGGAGGCGGCGCCTGACGAAAAGAGGGCCTGTGTCTGACCCAGGTTCCTTTTGGCGTTGCTGAGAGAGAATTCATCAACTTTTACCTGGGCCTGGGCCGCCAGCAGTCCCTGGCCGGCCTTGTCGACGCCTGCCTGGGCGGACTTGATATCGTCCGGAAGTTTGTCGTAGTTGGCCTTGGCCAGTTCCAGGGCGCCTTCCGCCTGGTTCATAGCCACCAACAGGGCAGCGTTGTCCAGTTCGGCCAATTCCTGACCGACCGTAACCACGTCCCCTTCAGAAACATCAATCTTCTCCAGCCGTCCGGCTATTTTTGGGCTGATGTCGGCAATGTCGCCTGTTACCTGGGCGTCATCGGTGCTGACGGTGACCCGCAGATAATGCCAGTACCAGATCCCCCCCGCAATGGCTGCAAGCAGGACCAGGGCGCCGATCGCCAGGCCGATTTTTTTCCGGGATCCGTTAGACGAGTTCTGATCCTGACCGGTTGCTTGCCTCTCATCCACTTGTCTTTCCCCCATTAGATATGCTGCCTAGTCAACTGATGCTGCCTTCGCTACATTTAGATGCAGGAGCTTGCCGCTGCCTGGGAAAATCCGTTCGGCTCCCGCTTCACACACGGTTTCGTGACGGGACGACGACATCGAGTGACCATGAAGTCCCGAAAAACGATTGTGTAGTTCTCTATCAATTTATAAATCATTCGTCTCAGGCATGTCAATCGATATATTCAGGCAATACCTCTAACGAAGATGATGGTCAAAAACAACGGCAGTGCATGAGGAATCAGGGGCTTTTGTGCTATAATGGCGTAAAACGGCAGCTTAAGATCGTCAACCGGAGTGGGGACATCGTGATCATCGGTGTTGGCATCGACATCGTCGATATTGAACGCATGGAGAGGGCGCTGGCCAGGCGCTGCCGGCTGATGGAGCGTCTGTTCACCGGCCGGGAGATCGCCTATTGCACTGGACGCAGTTGCCCGGCGGCCTCATTTGCCGCCAGGTTTGCGGCTAAAGAGGCGGTGCGCAAGGCCTGCAGCCGCGCACTAAATGGGGTGGTCATGGAATGGCGGGAAATCGAGGTCTCGCTGGAGTCGGGCAGGCCGGAGATCCGCCTGGCCGGAAAGGCGGCTGCCCTTGCTGCCGGAGCGGGGATTGCCGGGCTGGAGGTCAGCCTCTCCCACAGCCGGGATCATGCCTGTGCCATGGTGGTGGCCGTTTGTGATGCGAGAAGTGAGAAGTGAGACGTGAGCATAATAAGTTAGGCAGGTGCAGTTGATGAGGCTTGTGAAGGCAGCGGTAATGCGCTCACTGGACCAGGAGGCAGGGCGGCGCTACGGCATACCGGGTATAGTTTTGATGGAGAATGCCGGCCTGAGCGTGGTGCAGTACCTCCTGGGGCGCTTCTGGGAGCACCGTCCAGCCGGCCGGAAAGTGCTGATCCTGGCGGGGCCGGGCAACAACGGCGGGGATGGACTGGTGGTGGGGCGCCACCTGTATAACCGGGGCGCCGGGGTGGAGGTCTTGTTGACGGCGGCGCCGGACTCTTATGGCGGCGATGCCGCTGTCAACTTGAAAATCGTATCGGCTACCGGTATTGCGCACTGGGTGTTTGATGCGGATGGCTTTGACCGCCTGGCGGGCGCCCTCGACCGGGCCGACCTGATCGTGGACGCCCTGTTTGGCACCGGGTTCCGGGGTATGCCGGAGGAGCCCATGGCGACGTTGATCAGGATGGTCAATGCAGTTGGAAAGCCGGTCCTGGCGGTCGATCTGCCCTCGGGGATGGAGGCGGATACCGGTGTCGTGGCCGGCGCCTGTATCAGGGCCGACCTTACGGTCACCCTCGGCCTGCCCAAACTGGGGTTGTACCTGGACCCCGGCGCCGGCTATGCCGGCGAGGTAGTCGTCGGAGATATCTCTTTTCCGCCCGGCCTTGCCGGCGGTGATGCCCTGGACGCCTGGCGCCCTCCGGGCGCGGCGGCATTTTACCTGATCGACATTCCGCTGGTGGCCGGTTTCATGCCGCGCCGCAGGCCCACCGATCACAAGGGGAGCTACGGGCACGTGGCGGTGGTAGGGGGCACTCCGGGCTATACCGGGGCGATCGCCCTGGCCGGCAACGCCGCCCTGAGGAGCGGGGCCGGCCTGGTGACAGCCGTGGTTCCGGCCTCTCTCTATCCGGTATTGGCTGTTAAGCTGACCGAGGCCATGACCCGGCCGGCGCCGGAGTCCTCCGGCGGGGGCTTCTCTGCTGACGCCTATTCAGCCCTGCGCGACCTGCTCGGCAGGGTTACCGCCCTGGCGGTCGGACCCGGACTGGGACAAGACCCGGAGACCGCCATCTTCCTGCATAACCTCCTGTGTGGGACCGAACTGCCGACGGTAATCGACGCGGATGCCCTGAACATCCTGGCCCGCGACCAGGGCCTGCTGAAGGACCCTCTGCTGGCGGAACAAAGAAAACGCTGGGTGCTGACACCTCACCCCGGAGAGATGTCCCGGCTGCTGGGCACGAGCATCGGGGAGGTGCAGGCCGACAGGGTCGGGGTTGCCATGAAGGCCAGCCAGGCCTGGGGGACGACAGTAGTCCTGAAGGGCGCCCACACGGTGGTAGCCGATCCGGGCGGACCGGTCCTGATCAACCCGACCGGCAACCCCGGTCTGGCCACCGGCGGGACCGGGGATGTGCTGGCCGGTCTGATCGCCGGGTTGCTGGCGCAGGGGCTGACGCCGGTTCAGGCTGCGGCTGCCGGTGTGTATGTCCACGGTTGGGCTGCAGACCGCCTGGCGGCGGCCCGGGGCATGGCCGGCCTGATCGCCGGAGACCTCCTGGAGGAACTGCCCCTGGTGCTGAAGGAGATCAGCGAATGGGAGGCGAGTAGATGCATAGACCGGTATGGGCGGAAATAGACTTGGACGCCTTGGGCAGCAATGTCCGGGAGATCCGCCGCATCACCAGCCCCTCCGCCCGGGTGATGGCCGTCGTCAAAGCCAACGCCTACGGCCATGGCGCCATACAGGTAAGCAGGGTGGCCCTGAGCAGTGGGGCCGACTGGCTGGGGGTGGCCCTGCTCCAGGAGGCCCTGGAACTTCGTCAGCAGGGGATCGGAGCGCCCATCCTGATCCTCGGCTATACACCGGATGAGGATGCCTCTGAGTTGGTAGCCAACGGCATCAGCCAGACCGTCTTTACCCGGGAGGCGGCTCTGGCCCTGGCTGCGGCCGCTCACAAGCTCGGCTTGAAAGCCCGGGTTCACGTTAAGATCGAGACCGGGATGGGCCGGATCGGGTTCCCGGCGACCAGGGAGACGGTAGATTTGATCGCTTACCTGGCCCGGCTGTCAGACCTGGAGGTCGAAGGGATCTACACCCATTTTGCCACCTCGGATGCCGATCAGAGCTACACAGAGCAGCAGTTCATGAAGCTGCAGCAGATGGTGAAACACCTGGAGGCCCAGGGAGTCTTTATCAGGTGGCGCCACTGCGCTAACTCCCCCTCGGTCATCGATCTGCCTTACACCCACCTGGACCTGGTGCGGCCGGGGATCATCCTGTACGGGCTCTACCCCTCTCCTACGGTGCGCCACGACCTGATCTCCCTGAGGCCGGTGCTGAGCCTGAAGGCCCGGGTCTCCTTCGTCAAGGAGGTGGCGGCGGGGGCCAGCATCAGCTACGGGTGTACCTATAAGGCCGAAGCCCCGACCAGGATCGCCACCATCCCCATCGGATATGCAGACGGCTATTCGCGGCTGCTCTCCAACAAGGCCGAGGTCCTGATCAGGGGCCGGCGCGCTCCGGTGGCCGGAAGGGTCTGCATGGACCAGGTGATGGTGGACGTGGGTCGGATCCCGGGCGTGGAGGCAGGGGACGAGACGGTTCTGATCGGCCGCCAGGGATCGGAGGAGATCACCGCAGACGAGATGGCGGATCACATCGGTACCATCAGCTACGAGGTGGTCACCCGGATCAGCGAGCGGGTGCCCCGCCTCTATACGGGAAAGGCTGCCGGGCTCATAGCGAACGGAAGCCAGGAAGCACAGGGGTGCTACGGATCGTTCCTGACCTGAAGCAGTTTTTCGGTCTCATGGTAACTTCGATGAACAACTGGAGAACAGAGATCTTCAACTACTTCGATGCGATACCCGGTTACCCGTTGACCGATGCTTACACGGAGTCCCTGAACGGACTGATCAGGTATCTCAACCGTACCGGAAGAGGCCACGGCTTTCAAGCGCTGCGTGCCAGGATGCTGCTGACAGCGCCGGCGGAGATTCGGGATCTTTCGGCTGACCGGATGCCGGAAGACATCGAGCGCCGGCACAGGATCCAGGGCGTTCATATCCCCACCCTCTTGCAGCAATTGGAGTCCAATGATCATCAATGACTCAACGCCAGCTCATACCGCAGCGAAAAACTATGATATTATTGACAATATTCTTAAGCCGCTCTACAAAATACTCAACGTGCTCGGTTCTCTCCGTCAAGAGAATGGGTGACCGACCCGCCTGCATTTATAATACAATAAGGGTTGAATGGTCAGCATAATATTTTTTTGGTTCCTTTGACTGGCCGCAAGAAGGATGCTAATCTTAGAAATAGAGTTGAATATTTACGGGAGGTGAGGGCATGTACCCGAATCTAAATGAGCATATAACCGTTGACCCGAATGTTTGTCACGGAATGGCGTGCATAAAGGGTACTCGCATAATGGTTTCCATAATTCTCGATAACCTGGCTTCTGGAATGGACCCTGACGCCATCTTAAAGAGCTATCCTTCCTTGAAACGCTCTGATATTGTTGCGGCTCTCTCTTATGCCGCGCTTTTGGCTAAAGAGAGCCACGTAGCGATCTAGAGAGGACGGTGCTAATGAAGTTCAAGATTGACGAAAATCTTCCGATTGACGCTGCGGAGCTTTTCCGTTTGGCAGGTTATGAAGCAGAAACAGTCTTCACTGAAAATATGCAAGGCTGTTCGGATCGGGTCCTAATCCAAAAGTGCTGGGGGGAGAGTAGGATTCTCGTAACCCTTGACCTAGAATGGCGCTAGGCCAGGCATATTTTTCCTCGCTGGATAAGTCCGAGCGCTGCAACGATAGATGAATATGGGTTATGAGATAGTTATCACCAAAGTGGCTTCCAAAATACCTGGCTAGGTAGGCTTGCATCCGTATCTGCCTCTCTGGCCATACCTCAGCCAAACAAAATATTTTATTCTTGAAGGAATTATAAAAAAAAAGTAGTATAGTATTATATAAGATATAGGACAACCGAATATTGGCGGACTTGGACCACGAAGGTCTCAATACCCTGTAGAAACAGGGTTGACGGTATCGTGGTTTTTTGTTTTTCAACTGCGGGGTGATATGGTGAGAATTGCCGTTATCGATGGTCAGGGAGGCGGGATTGGCCGGTATATCATAGATCAGTTCCGCAAGGCGCTTCCTGTCGACTTGGAGATAATTGCCCTGGGCACGAATGCGATCGCCACCTCCCTGATGCTCAAGGCCGGCGCCAACGAGGGGGCCAGCGGAGAGAACGCCATCGCCATAAACGTGGAGGATGTCGATGTCATTATCGGGCCGCTGGGAATCGTGCTGGCTCACTCCATGAGCGGCGAACTGACGCCAAAGATGGCCGAGGTCGTGGCCAGGAGCAGGGCGCACAAATTTCTTCTGCCACTGACTCTTTCCAAGGTGGAAGTGGTGGGCGTAGAGCCGGATCCCTTGCCCCATCTGGTGGAAAAGCTGATTAACAGACTAAAAGAACTGATGGGAGTTGATCGGGAATGTGCGAGGCCAGTGCCTATCTATGCAAAGGCGAGGTAGAGGAGCTTGTATTACAGAGCGTGGACCGGGTTGAGCCTACGGAAGACGGGCTGTTGCTCGAGAACATCTTCGGGCAGCGCAAGATCTTGAAGGCCCGGATCAAGAAGCTTGCCCTGGTGGACCACAAAATCATCCTGGAGCAGGCCTAGTTCAGTTTAAAGGCAACTCGGATCGCGGGGATTGACATGGCCGGTATGAAACCGACCCCAACCGCGGTTGTTGCGCTACAAAACTGCTGCCGGTTTAGGAAGAGCCTGCAGCAGAACACCAATCCCTGTTGTTCCCTCTTGCAGCCTGACCGGGCGCCGCACGAAGCCCTTCCCGGCTGGGTAACTCCTTGTTAAATTAGGAGGTGATAGGCGATACCATAGTAAATAACTTCTATTAATCGAGTGTTGCGAGATCAGGTATTATCCCGATGAGGTTTATCCTAAAGAACGAATGGCGTCATGAAGATGCTGAGGATAAAGATGCTGGGATGCGGATTCAACTAGTTCTTGGCTTCGGTGGGGGATTGTCTTCCCCCCACTGAAGCTTAGAAATAGTTAATACAGTGATGTAGCCGCTCTTACCTGTGTGCCCGTTTTCCCGGTGTGCCGGCGGGCTTTCAGCCAAGGCGGAGCCTTGAGCCGGCGTTCAGGCCGGGCGTTAGCCCGGATACGGGCG
>Ga0116107_1001825_pt1 | contig 11945 bp, 10 predicted proteins | sample June2015DPH_6_10_FD_88969 | JGI IMG/M metagenome (GOLD analysis project Ga0116107, IMG submission 88969) | Peatland microbial communities from SPRUCE experiment site at the Marcell Experimental Forest, Minnesota, USA - June2015DPH_6_100 | ecosystem: Environmental > Terrestrial > Soil > Wetlands... | reverse complement strand
CTCGGCGAAGGCTGGCACAACAATCATCACCACTACATGGCCAGCGCGCGCCAGGGCTTTTACTGGTGGGAAGTGGACATCACTTTTTACGCGCTGAAGGTGCTTTCCTGGTTCCGCATAGTGCGCGATCTCCGCAAAGTTCCGGAACACGTCCTCGCCGAAGGCCAAGCCCTCGACGCTGCCGCTGCCTCCGCCTAATTCCTTATTCGTCCCGATCTGCTCCTTGCTTTTCTCTTGCCTCCTGATCGCTGATCGCTGGTCGCTGATAACTCCCTTGCCGTAGTGGCCGACCTTCAGGTCGGTTCTTGGGTTCCTCTTGCCCTTGTAGGGGCCGCCTTCTGAGGCGGGCCGCTCTTCTCCTCGCCGTCATCCCGAGGCCCCCGAGGGATCCCTCTTCCTCCTCGTGCCTCGCCCCGCTCCCCATCCCAATTCGGGAAGGAACTGTTGCCACCGGAGTAACCCCCTCCCCCCGGGTGTTTTTGTGAAGCATGTCAAAACAAAGGAGTTGCGGACGCGAGTGTGCGCAAGCGTGTGAAAACACGTTGTTTATAAAGTGTTTGTTTTGATATCGATACGCACTGCTGGTGCAGAGGGTGAGTGTGCTGGGGAACTGCGCAGCGCATGCGGGCTTGTGCCGAGTATTCACAACGCATTATACATCACTATTTACTAAGTGTCAATAGCCATTGTGAGGTACTAGGCTCGAAATTGGAACTTTCCGTTAGGGGGTCGGAGCTTTAGCTCCGACATTAAGTGCTTGGCTCTCTTTGGGCTTTAGCCCCTGAGGAATCGGATCCAATGTAAATTGTCCGCCGGCTGATCCCGACCGCCATTCCTCGGCCCTATCGACAAACCCCACCGCCACTGGATTCACATGGATGTAGCGAACTCTGGAGAAGTAATCGGCGGTCTCCCGGATGGTGGCCTCATGGAAACCCGCTTGCCAGATCTCCATCCGACTGCCGCGTTTCTGGTGGCTTTCATGAGAGCTCCCACCTTTAATGAGCTGCATAGCCTTTTCCAAAGAGGTGGCGCCGGTGGGAGTCAACAACACATGCAAATGATTGGGCATAAGAACAAATTCGTGCAACCGATAGGCTCCTGCCATTCTGTAGTGGAGCAACTTGGCAATCACGATCTCAGCGATTTCGTGGACCTGAAATAGAGCGATATTCCGAGCAGCCTTCGTGGTGACGAAGTAGGTGCATCCGAGGGCCGTGCGGTGATGGAGTCTTCCCATGATGCGGAGTCCTCAGCGGCTGAAGCCGGTTGTGGGCCGATTCTTTTTGTCGGACCTGAAGGTCCGACCCCCTTCGTCGCCCTTAGGGAATATTCTCGCCATGCATCAAGATGCTCGGTCCCTGCTTGGACGAGTCGAGCTCGTAATAATGGATTTGCGAGTCTTTGAATTGGCTCTTGGGACTCCGTAGCGTCAAGATCGCGTAGTTGTGGAAATACCATCCGTCCGAGTTAACGCCCAATTCCATCACCCCGGGCAGGAGACTCGGCAACGCGCTCTGGCCCTGTAAGTCCGGATTCTGGATAAGGCCATAGGGGTCCTGCGCTTTCAGACAGGGAATCGCCGCCGCGCCGACGCAACGGCCGTTTTTCAAGCCAAGGTACGGATTGAAGACTTCAAAGTTGTGTTCGTGGCCCCATAGCCAAAGCGCAATGTCGCTAAGGAAAGGCCCAAAAACGGAATACAGATTTGGGTTGTAAGCGAGAGGTTTCCCCGACGGCCCTTGGCCAACTCCATCTCCGAAGGCGGTGAAAGGCTGATGGTGCGAGAGAAGAATCGTTTGCCGCCCTCCAGCGTTGTTCAGCTTATCGACATGCCAGGCCGCCTCTTTCGCATCCAGGAACGTGACATTGGTTGTCACGGTAAGGGGATCGCAGTCATGAAGCCCTGTATCCATGCCCAGGATCTGCCAGTTCGCGCTTCTCAAGCAAAAATAGCTCGCCTTTTGCTGGTATGGCTGAAGCGCCGGCGTGGCATTTAGCTGAGTCAAAACCCAATAAAAAGGGGCGCCCCCCGCGTACATGTCGTGATTGCCGGACAGCGTATAGACGGGAATGTTCGGCGCGATAGCATTTATTGGATCGAGAAAATTGCCGCGGAACTCGTCAGCCGTTCCCGCGTAATAGACGTCACCCAGGTGGAGCAGCACGTCCGGGGCCTTCTTCATCACTTCCGAAAGAAGCCATCTTGCGTCATCAAGACCCGTGCCCCAATCCGCGATCACGCCGATAACGAGATCCGGCTTATCGGCCAGAGGAATCACGAAGTCGTCTAAGCTTGCATAGCGCACGTACGGGATGGGATCAAGCGACGCTTTCCACGCCAGATAAATCGCCAGAGCGATGGACCAGAGTGGGTCGCATGTACTGTAGAGAAGCTCTTCTTCAAGTTGCGATGCTCTTTGAGCGTTTTGCGTGATTTCGGCCCAGACGTATTCCGCCGCCAACTTGGCGCAGTCTCCGATGACGTTGCCAAGGTCGTCGGTAGCGGGTATGGGCTTGCTCTTTTGCAGTGCATCGACCGCGGCGTTAAATTGCGTCATTTCGGGCTGCGTCGCGCTGAGATAGAGCTGCACGCCCGGTTGTCTTTGGGAGAGGGCCTTGTGGATGGCGTGCTGCCAAATCGCGGCGATGGGATTCCGAAAAGTCGTAATTGTTCTTATCATCGCTTTGCTCCTCACAACTGAGTCGACAGGTTGCTCTATCGTTCGCCCGCGGCTGCATCAGGCGTCAGCACAGATCCCATACCGCCTGTGACGCAGGGCCAGGGGAGAACCTGTGACTCGCGGTCGGAGTATATCACTTTAGAAAGTTACCTGGGCGTGATGAGAGAAAAGGATGGAGTTCTTCAGGCGCGGAAGCTGTCCCAACCACCACCCAAAGTTGTACTCGGCAGTGAAGGCTGTGCCACCCGCCAACCTAAGGTCGCATTCGGAATCTAAGACTACGCCACCTGCCGGCCTTGACAAAACTCCACAAGCGTTATAACACTCTTTCAAGTGCCATGGGCGTAACGCAGCAATTGAAAGAGTTCGCGTTTCCGGCCAGCCCAAGAGGAAAGCTTCAGCGCCTTCTGACCGTGTCGGCGACTATTGTCGGATACTTCTACGTCTGGGTTTATCAAGACTACCTCGGGCTGAGAGTCCCGCTTGTCGACGTCAGCACCCTTCTTCGGCTTCCGATAATAGCTATCGTGGTTATTCCCCTTGTTTTCTACGCGTATGTAAACCCAGATTGGCTTCAGACGGGGCGTCCGAAACTGAAATCAGTCCGATTCTTTCAGGCTCAATTCCCAAGTTTGTACGTACGGGATAGATGTGGCAGGTGCGCCGAGACTGAAAAAACCTGCAAGAATTTCATTGGTCCGGCGTCGGCAGATTACACATCGTACTGGCTCGACGGCATCTTCCCCATGATTAAGAAAGGCAATAAGGCACAAGCGGACCGGACATTCGAGCGCGGATACTCTTGCAAGCTGATCTTTGGTCTCGAAGTCGTCTTGCTTTTCTTCGTCGTGCTCTCCCTCCTGACCATTGGGTCAAAACCGCTAGTGAACTTTGTCATCCGCAGGCCTGCCCCATTCTCTCTTGACCCCAAGCAAGTAATCTTTGTCGTTGTCTGTCTCTTCATTCCATTCCTTATGCGGGCGCTCAACAGCCCAGACATGGACTCGCCCACCGGGTACTGGCACGCATGGAGAGAAATCAACAATGCCCACAAGCTTTGGATGAAGAACAATGAACCAACATTGGTCAAGGTCGTCTGTCATGCGGGCGGAAACAACACGAGTTTCTCACAGCGTCCGTAGCACCCATGTCAGGGAGATACCGTGCCGTCCAACCTTCCCGACCGCCTGGATAAGAAGATCTTGAAGGCAAACTCGCTGGTGCAAAGGACACTCCGCAAGCACAAGAATCCTGTGGTCGCTTGCTCGTTCGGCAAACACAGTATGGTCGTCCTTCACCTCGTGCGACAGCACTCGCCGGAAGTAAAGGTTGTCTGGAACAACACTGGCGTAGAATATCCCGACACTTACAACTTTGTCAGGAGGATCCGCGAAGAGTGGGGACTGCAAATCGTTGAAGCCCGCCCAACGACAACGTTTTGGAATATCGTTGACCAGGCTGGTTTCCCGATTTTCCCCAGGAATGCTAGTTGGGAGTTGCAGCGGGCTTCGACGGAGTGCTGCAGGCAGCTCAAGAAGAAGCCCACGATGAGAGCCTTGAGGCAGCTCGGATGTGATCTCTATTTCACTGGGTTGACTCAATATGAAAGTAGTCTGAGGAGAATGTCGGCACTCAAATACGGCAAGTACTTCTACTCCATAAAGTGGAGGCACTGGAAGTGCCATCCCATTCTGGATTGGACGACAGAGGAAATCTGGGAATACCACGAGAGGTTTCAAATCCCTCATAATCCGGTTTATGACAAGGATGAGGTTCCAATGGTGGGGGGAATTCGCACTGGCTGTTGGTGTTGCCCCATGGCCATAAAGTACGGAAAGTTGCAGCATCTTCGTCATTACTACCCGAAACTATTCAATTTTCTTGTAGTAAGAAAGGGTTTGGGTGAGGTGATGGTGGACCTTCGGCTTGAAAAACTAAAAGGGGTGAAATCCAGGGTGCAGGATCTCTTGCTGAACAGAACTGTAAAGGCGCGCAAGGCATTTGCAGAAATACTCAAGAGGCAGCCATGCTTCTTTGACAGACTCTGATGTCGGCGGGTGGCAAAACGGCGGGTGGCGCAGGCTCAACGCGCTAAGGCAGGTTTGGGTGGCCTACGCTTTCGGTTGTTGAAAGCGTGGGCCCGCTCTTATCCCTTCTCCACCCCACCTCGTACCAGTTTCGAAACTAGTACCGTGACCAGCAAGTGGCGAGTGGCGGCAACAGCAGTGGCGAGTGACGAGTGGCGAGTAAGAGAAAGAACCGGAGACAACCGCAGTGGCGAGTGGCCCTTCGGCTTCGCTCAGGGCAGGCTAGTGGCGAGCAAGAGAAAGAACCGGTCCGGCAAGGCGGGACCAGTGACCCGCGATCAGAAGGCAAGAGAAAAGCAGGTCCCTCGACTACGCGACCCGACGCGCCAGACATCGGCGCGGAGGAAACGGTCGGGTCGCTCCGCTCGGGATGACAAAAAAGGGGTGGGGCAGGAGGGGGGCGGCGATTGGAGATGTGCTAGTGCCGTTCCAACTATTTGGGCCAAATGATGGCCCAAGCATCTGACGCGAACAAGGAGATAGTATTCTCGAAGGGATTTGTTGGAACAAGTTGGAACGGCACTAGTCACGCTGCGACAGATCTCTGATTGTGCGCAGCATCTTCTGCTCCATGATGAAGTGCATGGGCTCCCAGAATAGCCTGCCCACCGCGCGCGACACCAGAGACGGCGGCGTTCCGCCACGCAGGCGCGCAATCAGGCGGCTTTGCCGGTCTCCCAAAGGTTCCAGCGTGAAGCTCCAAAAACCTTCCTGAGCCGGTTTTCCCGCTTGCAGCCTTGCCCAATCGTTCGCGCTGACCATCACGAACGAGCGCGGTGGCTGCACCACCGCAGCGATCATGCGGCCCTGCCCGCCAAATCGCTTGGGTGTAGCGAACCAAACCGTCTCCCCTGCGGCTCGCGGCTTCCACCCCGGCACGAGATGTTCCACCCTGGGCATTTCGCATCCCACCAGATTCTCCAGGAAGGTGTAGCTGTAGAAGCCACTGCGATCCTGGCCGATCTGCATCAGCCAGGGCCACACCTCCTGCGGGGGCGCCTGAATGGTGATCGCATGCGTCGCCTCTCCCGCATAAACCGGGAACAAATCGTCTCCGGGCAGTGTGGCGCGTGCTTCCGCGGGCGTTGTGCCCCATCGCAGACACCAACCACGCAGCGCAAGATTGTAGATCAGCCCGGCGGCCACGAAGACTGCCAGAAGCGTAATTCCGGCGCGTAGGAGCCACTTTCGCATTGCATGTACCTCGTCGTGTGAAAGCGTACGCTGATAGTCACTGCTTGTCTGTGACCACGGTACGGCGAGAAGAGGAAGAACCGGTCCCGCAAGGCGGGACCGGCCACTACAAAGGCGAGGAGAAGAGCGGGGCGTCCTCCAGAAGACGGCGGACACAAATGGCGCGCCGACATTCCCATTGTTGCAGGAGAGAGGAGACAAACCGAGGAACCGACCTGAAGGTCGGCCACTACAAGGGAAAGATAAACCCAGGAGCACAGGCAGGAATGCCTGTGCCACGAAAGCAAGAGAAAGAACCGGTCTAAAGACCGGCCACTACATGGACTGGTCTGGCATGCGGCTCGTCAGATGCTTTTGGGCGTCGCGTCGGCACTTGCCGCCGCTGTGCCTGCGCCTGAGCTGGCGCCTGCTGCGGCCGCGGCGGCACGGGCGGGGACGTTCTTGTCGGCTTCCTTGGGCACGCCGCGGTCAATTTCGATGGTGCCTTTGAAGTCTGCGCCGTCTTCGATCATGATTTGCGCCGTGGTCAAATTTCCCACGACGTAGCCGTCCTTCTTGATCTCGACGCGACCCTTCGCGTGCACGTTGCCCTTCACGTAGCCGTACACGACGACGTCGCGGGCGTTGATGTCCGCCGTTACCTTGGCCGTCTTGCCGACCGTCAGCTTGCGGTCATTAAGATGGATCGAACCTTCCACTGGGCCATCGATCAGCAAATCCTCGGTGCCGGAGATTTCGCCTTTCACGCGCAGGCTCGACCCCAGCCATCCCGTCGCGCGGTCCGCTGTTACATCCACGGGATACGGCGCGTCCGTGCTCTTCGTTTCGGGTTTCTTCTCATTCCACATGTGATCCTCCTTGGGACACCACACCCCATGCGGATTTCCCGAAGGAGTGCAACAATCCCGATTCCTTGCTCCTGCCTGCAGAGACTCCACGCAAGATTGAGGGGTGCCATGCATCCTACTCCTGCGAGGCGCGCGCGGCAAGGCGCGAAGTGCCGGGGAGACATCATGCTCTCCCAGGACAGAGAGATCCCTCGACTACGCGACCCGACACGCCAAACCTTGGCGCGAGGGACAGAATCGGGTCGCTCCGCTCGGGATGACAGAAGGAAGAAAGGGCGCGCGCAGCAAGGCGTAGTGCTGGAGCGGCCTCCGAAAGCTCGTGTCTCTGCCACGGGTGCGGCGCCCGGCCATCAGAGGCCTGTCCCTTTTTGTACAGTCCACCTGTGGATAGATTTGTTACGCTCGCATGTTTCACGGAGACAACCACCCTAAACAGCAGGTGCGCCCTGCGCCAAGCGACGGGCGCAGGAAATCACGGTAACGGAGGCAACACTCATGAAAGCAGTTGGACTTATCACCAAGGGAGTTCTTCTCCTTCTTGCGGGAACCATTGCTCCGGCCTATGCACAGCGCGAGCAACAGGGAAAGGAACAGGGTAAACCGCAACAGGAGCAGCAACATCAGCAGGCGAAACCCGCTCAACAGCAGCATCAGCAGCCGCAAAAGGAGCAGGCGAAACCCGCTCAGCAGCATCAGCAGACGGCCAACAAACCCGCGGCACGGCCACAACAAGCCTACGGCGGCGCTTATCATGGCGGCGTCAAGGCCAACGGCCCCACGTATGGTGGAGTCCACCACAGCGGCGTGCCACAACACCAAGGGCAAGTGCGCAGCGGTTTCGCGCAGTCTCGCGCCGGTTCATGGAATAACGACCATCGCACCTGGCAGCAACGCGGCGGCTATAACGGCTACCGAGTTCCTGAAGACCGCTTCCGGCTCTACTTCGGGAGTAATCACTTCTTCCGCATCGGCGGCCTTCCGATGGTTTTCGTAGGCGGTTATCCGCGCTTCCAGTACGACGGTTACTGGGTTACGTTCATGGACCCGTGGCCAGAATCGTGGGATCCCGCGTGGTACGAAAACGACGACGTGTATCTTGATTACACCGGCGATGGGTATTACTTATACGACCGCATGCATCCGGGCATCGGGATCGCAGTCACTGTCGCGTTTTAACCAGCGGGAAGGGCACTACAAAGAGCCGCTCAACATGCTTTTCTCGCGTGTTCGCGGGCGGCGCAGGTTTGAAAAGCGCAAGGGTACGGCGCGTCAAGGTGTTCCAGAAGTTCTAATTTTCGGTGACGCGGCTAGTACCGGAGTTTGAACCTTGACGCGACGGGGGGGAGGAGTAGCCTACACGCAAAGGCCCACTTTGCGACGGAGCTTCCCCATGGCCCTCTCTCTCCGTGTCTGTGCGACGATTCTGCTTACAGCTCTAAGCATGCCTGGCGTTTGCCGGGCGCAGAGCAAGAAGAAGCCGCCGGATGTCCGACCGTCCTCAATAGCTGGCGAAGTGTACGGAACGCCGGTAATAAAGACTCCCGCCCCCACCGATGACGATATCGCGTTACTGGCGCCGCGCCCAGCTGCGAAGCCGGCGGAAACTACGAAGGCAGAAGTAGCCGCGGAGCCTGGGGCTAGGGAATCTGCCGTGGTTCCGCAAGACCCGGAGAAGAGGCAAGCGGAAATCACAGCGCTGGAACAGCAGATCAAAGAGAAGCAACTCAAAATTGAACTTCTGATGCACATGTTCGTTCTCGATGAGCAAGCGTTCCTGAAAGACCCGAGCGGGCAGTATGAGGATGAGGAAGCGCGGGCGAAACGCAAATTCGAGCAGGAGGAATTGCTGCAGGAAAGCAAGGAAGTCGCGCGGCTGCGAGCGAGACTTGAGCAGATCGTGCCGCCGGGGGGCGAGAAAGCTCCTCCAGCCAAGGGCGTGGCGGCGAATTAGCTGGTTTCCTTCGTCAAGGGCATGGTGAGTGAGAGACGAGAGGGGCGCACAGCGGAGAAGAGGAAGAGGGATCCCTCGACTGCGCGACTCGACGCGCCAAACTGCGCCGCGAAAGAAAAAATCGGGTCGCTCCGCTCGGGATGACACTGGGGGCACGGGGTCGGCAGGATGACGACGGGAAGTGACCCAAGCCCGGGCCATCCAAATTGACCGTTGCGCTGGGCTCGCCCCTGCGGGACACTGGAGTTCCCGCCGTACTCCAGCGATTCCCCGAAGTACGAACCCGCGGGCCATCCTTGTGGATTCATAAGGATCCGTAAAGGAGCACACTCATGAGCAACCCGATTGGTGAACTCAAGCCTCCCGCGCGATTGATGATGACGCCCGGGCCGTCTTCGATGGACGCACGCGTCTACCGGGCCCTGGCCACGCCGCTGGTGGGGCATCTGGACCCGTGGTTCCGCGGCTGCATGGATGAAACCCAGATCCTGCTGCGGCAGATTTTCCAGACGGAAAACCGCATCACGTTTCCGCTGTCCGCCTCTGGATCGGGCGGCATTGAAGCCTCGGTGCTGAATACGCTGGAACCTGGCGACGAAGCGATTTGTTGCGTGAACGGCTTGTTCTCGCAACGCATGTACGTCATCGCGCAGCACACCCCCGCTACCGTGCACCTCGTCGAAGCACCTTACGGCAAGCCGGTGGACCCGGAAGACGTGCGCAAGGTCGCCAAGGGCCGCAAAATCAAGATGATTGGCCTGGCGCAGGGAGAAACCTCTTCCGGCGTGGTGACCAACATCGATCCCTTCCGGCAGGTAGCCGATGAATGCGGCGCGCTGCTGGTGGTGGACGCGGTTGCGACCCTGGCTGGGGTGCCTTTGAATGTTGATAAGCAGCGCGTGGACATCTGCTTCAGCGGGACGCAGAAAGCGTTGAGCGCGCCTCCGGGAATGTCTCCGATTACCGTGAGCCCGCGCGCGGAAGAGGTTTTCCGCACGCGGAAGACGAAGGTGCAGAGCTGGTACTTCGATCTTTCCACGGCGATGAATTACTGGGGCAAGGATCGCCTGTATCACCACACCCCGCCGATCTCGCTGATCTACGCGCTGCGTGAAGCGATGCGCATGGTACTCGAGGAAGGGCTCGAGCCGCGATGGGAGCGCCACCGCCAAAACCAACTCGCGCTGATCGCGGGCGTGGAAGCAATGAACCTGAAGCCTTTTGTGGAGAAGCCGGCGGACCGCCTGCCCACCGTCACTGCGGTCAAGATTCCCGCGGGCGTTGACGACTTGAAGTTGCGCAATCAGCTCCTCGAAGAATTTAACATCGAAATCGCCGGCGGCATTGGCGCGACAAAGGGACAAATCTGGCGGCTCGGTTTGATGGGCTACTGCAGCCAGAAGCAATTCGTGCTGGAATTGCTGGGCGCGCTGGACAAGGCCCTGGTGGATCAGGGCCACCGGCACGAGCCGGGCGCTGGAGTGGGCGCCGCCATTCGCCACTACACCCACGCGGAAGTTCCCGCACTCGTAGGGCACTAAACGCCGCGCCGATTGGCCGCGACCGGGACGCTCACAACATTTTTGGATTTGCCGGGCTGAGCTTCAGCTTGCGGCGGGGTTTTTTGCGCGCGCCGCTTCCAAAAACCGCTTGCGATAGACAATCAGTATGGCCAGCAAAACTCCGCTGAAAACGTAGCCGAACGCCATCATTGACTTGAAATAGGTGTCTGAGAAGGGGAACAAGTTCGCGGGCAATTCGGGATTCGTGGGCATCGTCTTGGCGATGGCTTCTTTCATCGTGGGCACGAATTGCGGATTCAAGAGCGTCACAATCCCACTGAGGAACAACAGCGCCTTGCACCAGATCAGAGGATCCAGCGCCCACGGCTTCAGTTTGATGATACCGACACCGCATATCGCGTAGACGACCCCTAGCAGGGCAAAGAACACCAGGGAAAACCCTCCATGGAATGCATGGCCAAAGAGAAAGAAGGGAATTGACGTGATAAACGAATAGGGGATGAAGAGAAACGTCAGCATGAAAACGCCGGAGAAAATGTCCAGGCCGGCGATGATGAGCAGTGGCAAGGGGCAAGCCGGCCCGCCAGGAACATAGGAAGGAGGAGCCGGCGGCTCTTGCGGAAAGCCGGAGGCGTCCAGCGTTTTCCCCGGATGGAGGCGCGCAAGGAGCGGATTGAAGTCGTCCACCACGGGCTTGCGAGTGAAGAGGATGAGCCACCAGATGCCTACGCCGAGAGGAATCGCATAGAACAAGGCCAGAACCCACTTGAAGACGTCCATGAACGACGCAGCGTCGGCGGCGTTGGGCAAAGTGGAAGGTAGATTATTCATGACGAAGAACGTGGCCACCATGGTGATGGCGGAGAAGAAAGCCATGAGCCCGCCCCAAATGAGAATGGAGATGCGCGCCCAATTGCGGCGGCGAAGAATGCCTGCGCCGACAAAAATGCCAAAAACGGCGAGAAGAAAAAGGAACAGCCAGGTCACACTGGCCATGGCGCGGGCTGCGCCGGGGAAAGGAACGCCCTTATTTGCGGAGGCCAGCCGAAAGACGGAAAGCATCGAGGCTTCGATGAAGATAGCGCCGAGCGCACCAAGCGCGCCGAACACGATGGCCACAATGCCGGCTGCGGTGACCGCGGGATGGGGCATCGGATTGGGTTGCATGAAGAAAGCTATATCATCCTTGGAAAATGAATGGGCAGGAAAATGGAGCCATCAAGAGTAGTGGAGCGTTGAGTCGGCTCTTCGCCGAGGCAACGTGAAAAGAGAAATCGTCCTATGAACGCGAGGAGCGGAGAATTTCCAGAGTCTTCAGGGGCTAAAGCCCATTGGTTATAGGTGCTCTACGCCGGGGCTGAAGCCCCGGCCTCCTAAAGAAAGAAACGTTCTCCGCAGGCTGCGATGCTCGCCCTCCCGAAAGACGCATATGAGGTAGTCTGGAAACCGTGCCGCACTGTATGCGGTGGGATTGACAGTTGGGTGGGGGTATTGAACACTAGTTGTTCGCGCGAACAAAGCGGAAAGAGGAGCGGACGTGCCTAGCGTACCGGTGCTTGCCAACAGCGGGGCCATGAACCAGTTCATTGGCGCATTTGAAGTAACCTCGACCTTAAGCGGCCACGTGTATCACTGCAGCTTTTCGCACATCTGGAACG
>Ga0116107_1001824_pt1 | contig 11948 bp, 13 predicted proteins | sample June2015DPH_6_10_FD_88969 | JGI IMG/M metagenome (GOLD analysis project Ga0116107, IMG submission 88969) | Peatland microbial communities from SPRUCE experiment site at the Marcell Experimental Forest, Minnesota, USA - June2015DPH_6_100 | ecosystem: Environmental > Terrestrial > Soil > Wetlands... | reverse complement strand
TAGTCCCATTGTCCGGTGCTTATAGGCAATCGTGCGCCGCTGGCATTCACGGCGATTTTCGCATCTAATCGATCTGTTATTTGTTGATATAGATTTTCTGCCCCGACGGAAGCAGCAATCGAACTAACCAAAAACTGATTTAAGCTAACGCCTTCGCGCTTCGCTATATATATTGCCTGCCGATGCAAGCTCTTGGGCAGTCTTAATGCGATTTTTCCGCTATACCCCTCTGCGGAAAATGGCGCAGGTATCTCCATACCCTGATTAATTGCACTCTCCAGCCAATTGTAGGCCGCTTGTTCTAAGTTCTTATATGCTTTCTGCGGAGTCAACCCCTCAGAAAAACATCCCGGAAATTCCAGTATTTGTGCGGCGTAGCGTCCCGTCTCGGGATCCGGGGTAAGAATTCGGGAATAGGGTTTTTTCAGATATTCTTTAATTCTATTTTCCATATTATTTGCCCTCCTCGTGTTCTCGCAGCCACAAAAGGTCATCCTCGAAGTGATCCAGAATACTGTGCACCGTGCCCTTTGCTAAGGTCCGATGAGCTGGAATTGATAAGGGGGTCCATTTGCGTTCCTTGTTTACAAATGTAGGTTCCTTTCCTCTCTGCGTGTCCCGTGTACGCCCAAGTGCTTCTGCCAAACGCTTAAGATCCTTATGCCTTACGTTTGATGCCGCCGCGCGCAATTGATCTATCTCACATTGGATCCTGTCCAACTTGTTCATGATATCGCATGTGATATCACTTTACTAGATCGGCGGTCAACACAAATCGTATTAGCGTTTAATCACGGCCGCATCTGCTAATCCAGCCTCGGAAAATTCGGGTGTCCGCACTTTGGGCAGGTCCAGGTTAATTCTCCGCTGATGCTCCAATCGGCTTGCCAGGTGTCAGGATCAAAGGGCGCGTTGCAGCTCTCACAGTCTGCCGGGGTCCAATGCGGTTTGCGTTCCGGTTTCTTCGCTTTGGTGACTTCCATCTCAATTCCTCGATAAAACTGCGCGTTTAAGGGGCCATAAGGGCACGATCTCCGGGCAGCCCTTATGATGACCCCGCCTTGTTTTCGATGGTTTCGGCAGCACGGCAAGCGCAAGGATGGCGCCGTGTTCTGCGCAACACCGCGACCTCTTTTGCACACTCATCCAGTTCGATGTCCATTTGCAGGGCGATCTTCGTCAAAAGGGTTTCGATCCTGAGTAGGATGGTCCCCAGCCTTTCAGGTTTTTCTTCGGCCATAAATCCTCGTCAGGGTTTCAATGCGAATTCCGTTTCAGGTTCCAGCGTGGGCAGTTCGCGCTCCAGCTCCGAGAATGCTAGGGAGTGTTCAAGCCTTGCGCTTGCCACCTGTCCGCACTCGATGCGTAGATGCAGCTCTCCGGTGAATTTCGCCCGGGCCAATTTCTCCAACAATGGATTGAGGTCTTTTTCCATAAATACTCGATACGAATTTGCTCTATGCTGCCCCACGATCGACGATCACGGGCAGGGCCTTGTACCCAATACAGCCCGTTTTCGGATCGTTGCCAGGTTATAGGGACACGCGCAGGATAGGGCACAAATGCAAAAGGCCCGGACAGGCAGATCCGGGCCTGATTGACGGTGTGATTATCACACCCTGTTTTTCATGAGGTGAGATTTTTGTTTATTCCGGCATCGATCAATTTATCGACATTTTTTCGATTCACTTTAACGGGATTTATCCCGCTGCGATTTCGCCGGCAACGTCGGCCGTTTCGATAAGCATCTGCTCAATGTCGGCCCGGCGAATTTATTGAACCCGAGGGTGACGTCAGCCGCCTGCCTTTGGTTGAGTAGAAATTTCCATGTATTCCTCTTGATAAAAGCAGAAGGCCCGGCAGAACCGGGCCTCTGAAGCTCGCCTCGCGCGACTTGGCGAGCTGGCTAGATAGGCGTTTCAGGAGCGGGGACGCCCTTACCCCGTCCGAGTGGCATGCCGCGCTCGGCACGGTTCGCCGGAATTAGTCGCGCCCCGGCTTGGCGCCGCACTAATCACAATATCTTGAGCAATCGGAGACGCGCCGCGCATAGGGCAAGCTGATTTTCCTGCCGTTCGGTGCTCGCTTGCACGGAAGCGCCCGGATATGCCGGCAGCGCAACGGGGCTGACCTCCAATAGTCGCCCTTTTGTAATGGTGCGCACCCTGCCCACGGCTGTATTATCCCAATCGGCTTCTTGAATCAAAAATCCGCAAGAGGTGCCCTTAACGTCTCGGCGCTCCACTAGGGTGAGCAGGTCTCGACCTGCCGTTGTGTCCGGCAAATCGTCCTCAAAGGCAAGCCCGGCAAGGCCATCAATGAATCGCAGGCTTCCGTTCGATGTGCGGCCCAGGACGCATGTCGGATCATGATATCCAAACAGGCAGATATCACTATTCAGACTTTCCGTGAAGCAGCCCTTCTGATAGATTTCCTTGAATCCGCCAAGATCACAGGAAAGGGAATTATAGGGTGCGCAAATTCCAAAAATGGTCGCTATGGAATCCGCGCGGCCCGGCTGTTTGCGAAGTTCTACTTGCGATTCGTATCTGCGAAGCGCTAAAAGGCTTCCGTTTTCCAGAACCAGATCCTTCGAGAATAAATTCTTGTTCCGAAATTCCAGAAGGCCCGCTGCAAGCTCTTCCCGATACGATTGTTTTCTTTGTGGCAGAATTAACGGCATTTTTTCTCCTATGCAGCATCGCGGACAACTGGTGCCGTGATCGCTGGAATTGATGCACGAAGTTTTTGGAATTCAATCTCTAGGGATTGCTCGCTCTGATCGGCGGCCAATCTTAGGCGATTAATTTCGTCCTGGAGGATCTGCGTAACGCGAGCAACGGCGCTTGAAATTTGATCCGCGTTCGAGAATTGTTTATAAATCACCGTTCCGGTATTGATATTTTGACCTAAGCGGCGCTCAATCACTTCCGGTTGCTGCCGTTGCAAGTCCTGCAGTTGGTCTAGCATCTCGCCATGAAACTCGGTGACTAGGGGCGAGCACCCGCGCACGAGCGCCGCCGAGATTCTGTTTTGAGAGCATTCCGTCTGAAAGCCCAAATTGTCGAGCCCGTAAACAATTTTGCTGCATTGCTCTTCGGATTCGATGTAAGCCCTCCGCGCAGTCTCGAATGCATCGCGCTTCTTTTGAGCCGTTGCATGAGCCTCAACACGCTGCTTCTCCAGCGCCGCCCTTTTTCTTACGGTCTCGGCGTCCAGCGCAACGATTTCCTGAAGCGCTGCAGATCGTGCCGCAGTTGTAGTGATTGCAACTTTTGTTTGTTCCTTTTTCTTCTTCAGATTGATCATTTTGCTTTTTTCTCCTTTTTTCCATTTGTGAAAGGTCAATTACCGCCCGGCTGATGCTTGGCGGCCATACGGCTACATCCGCCGTCATTTCGCTCGAAAAAACGGCACTGCGCTTCTTGTGCTCGGTTAAAACCTGTTGATGCTTCATGGTACTTCTCACCCCCCTTATTGAACCGTCTGCGGCGCCTGAAATTGCTTGTAATCGGCGGCGTATTCCAAATTTGCGCTGAGAATCAGTAACTTGTCGGCCTTGGGCGGATCGGGAATCGTTAAGATTAAAACGGGCGCCGTCAATTTAACGGTGCCGGCAAGGACTCCATGTGGATCCTGACGAATGAAATGGTGCCGAAGGTACTCCCAGAGCTTGCCACCATTAATAACCCGTCCATCTGCGCTTTCTCCCTCTCCGGTGGCAGTCATAGTCTTGCCGTCCTTTGAAGCGGGGGCGAATCGTATTGCATAGCACGAATGGTTGTTGTATCAATACCTATGAAATGAGCCGGTTGGTTGCTGTCGTTCAATGAGCATAAAACAAAATAGGGGGATAAGAATGCAGAAACCCGAGATGCCGTGTCCAATGCACGATGAACATCTGTGCTATCTTGTAAATATGGGTTTTATGGAGAGCAGTTTAAAAGATTATAAAGCGCTTGTGAAGGGTGCAAAGTTCGTATGTACTAAATGCGGGCGGAGCGCAAATTCAGATGAAAGCCTTTGTCGACCCGTAAAAATCTAACGTACTGCAGCATATAAACAAGCACATAACAATTCGTTTGAAATAGCTGCAAAACCATCATGTTTCATTAAAAATGCGTAGGGGCATATGCTCCTGCAATTATGACGCACCACAGTAGTTAAGGCGTCTTCGTTGTTGCGAGGGCCGGACTGTTTTCGGTTGATGTTTTAAAATGCGATCGCTGCGGTGGCCGGATGCGAATCCTCTGCGCAATAAATCCCCCTGGCGCCATTCAGAAGATTTTGGATTGCTTCGGCCTTCATTCTAAGCCAGGTCCGTGCTGCTTGCTGCAGTCCGCGCTTGCTGCCTTCTTAAAACCATCTGAAGCACAGGACTCTCCTTGTCATGTGCCGTCTTCCGCTGTTAGCTCAGTTGTTGGTTGTTGGTTATTGATCACCGATGTTGTGACAGCTGGAAGCAAAACCCCTTGAAGAGAGTGGATTGCCTGAAAGAGAACCGAGCGGACCTTTTCATCGCGCTCCATGGGAAGATGCTCCTTCAACACCTGCAGCGATTCCAGGGATTCAATCGAGGCGACAGCCCGAACCGCTGCCTGGCGCATGACGGCCATTTCATGCTCAAGATAGGGCTGCAGATTCCCCATGGCCTGTTGCTTCCCTGTCCTCGCCATTGGAATGAGGGCGATCATTGCGCTTTCCGGATGGCCCACAACAAATTCCCGTATAGAGTCGTAAGCCTCATGGGAACCGATTTTCCCCAAAGCCTCTATCGCACATTCTGCGTGAAAAGGACTGCTCAAATCGCCGAGGATCAGAGGTGTTGCCGCTTCGATCCTTAGTTCGCCAAGAACGCGAATCAGCCCCCATCGCACGCGGTCTCCTTCTTCCGTGTAAAGCTTTAAAACTGTTTTGGCCTCTGCCGGAGTAAGTTTTTCAACCATTTCACGAACTGCCGTAAGCCGCTCTCTGGTAGTTCCCGATCTCAATATGCGGAACCACCCCTCGATCCGGTCGGTCTTCACTGGTGGTGTGTTATCGTCTCCGGCTACGGATGGTCTCGTCAGGCCAGGAACGCGCGCAGTCTCCACAATCCTTCTATTTGGATTTTCCGGCCATTTCTCCAGTTCTGCCAGCAACAAACCTGCATGCTCAAACCTGTTTTCCGGATCAATAGCCAGGCACTTTTCCAGTATTGACTCCAAAACCCGTGGGAAATTCGGTTGCACTTCAACGGGCCAGGGAAATTTGCCTAAAGGTGGGAATCCCATCAGCATCTCATAAAGAATTGATCCCAACGTGTACACGTCCGCACGGCGATTCACATTTTTGGAGCTGAAACGCTGTTCGGGTGCGAGGTAGGCAATCGTACCCAGAATTTCTCCTGACCGGGTCAACGGGGTCCATTCGAGATCCAGCATTTTGGCAATTCCAAAATCCGAAATCACGGGCTCCCCGTTTGCATTGAGCAGAATATTGGCCGGCTTCAGATCCCGGTGAATCACCCCTCTTTCATGTGCATACGCCATGGCGTCGCAGACAGGCTTGAAAAGTTTCATTGCCGCCTCGATCGGCATTTTCCCCCGATCCAAGCGCCGGCTTAGATTGCCGCCGGGCATGAATTCCATTGAGTAGTAGTAACAGTCATCCAGCACACCGTTGTCCAGCACCTTGATAATGCCCGGGTGCGAAAGATCGCGAATGATATCCACCTCTCGAATGAAGCGCCCGTATGCTGAGGACCACGTGGATGCACGTTTCCCGAGTATCTTGAATGCGCGTTTTTCCCGGCGGCGCGGGTTTATCCCAAGGTAGACGTCGGACATACCACCCGAGCCGACCAGCTCAACCAGGTAGAAGTCGCCGATTTTTTTCCGTGCCATGGTCATGTTGGCTGTAAGCATAAGTGCCCGCCGCACATTAGGGCCTGTGACGAAATAAGTGACGCACTTTGGCGCGAGCGCCGGGCGGGCAGATGCAAGGCGCCGCGACGCAGGCGATGCGGTGACATCGTCGAGGAGCGGCAACGAAGCAGATGCCCGCCCGCCGCCGCGCCCCTTCGGGCTGCGGCCCGCAGGCCCGCTGGCTGCGTTGTTCGCTCCTTACATACTACCCGGTATGCTCGTCGCTCACGCCTTGCCAGCGGGCCTGGGGGCCTGCAGCAAAGTGCGCCACTTATTTCGTCACAGGCCCTTAATTCCCTTTGCATATTTCCGCCCGGTTTCTGCCAAGCGATTTTGCCCGATACAACGCTTTATCCGCGCATTCGAGCAGTTCATCCAGTTTTGCCGTGTTCGTGCTGCAGGAGGCGATGCCAAAGCTGGCAGAAACTGTTCCAGGTAAACCCAGCTCGTCTTTAGCCAGCACTCCAAGGGTTTTGCGAATTCTCTCCGCAACCAGAAAGGCCGCTTTCAGCCCGGTTTCGGGAAGTATGATGAGGAATTCATCCCCTCCAAAACGCCCCGCTTTATCTCTTCGTCTCAAGTTTGTCCGGAAGAGGCCGGCGACACATTGCAGGATGCGGTCGCCGACAAGATGCCCATAGAGATCGTTCAGACTTTTAAATTCGTCAATATCAACCAGTATCACGGAAATCCGGCGCCGATAGCGTGTCATTTCAGCAATTTCATCGGACAAGGCCCTGACAATTGCCGCCTTGTTCAACAAGGATGTCAGACTGTCCGTGGTTGCCAATCGATACAACTCATCGTAAAAATTCCGTTCTGCGATGTCCCGGTTGTCGAATTTGAGAATGACATGCCCCAGGATGATCTTATCCCCGGGCTTCAGCACTGCACTCCGAATGGGTTGATAGTTAATCAGAGTTCCATTTCTGCTACCCAGATCTCGCGCGACGATCTTCAGCGTTGAAACCTCATCGCTCTTAATCACCTTCCTGCATGAGATCTGCAGATGCTTACGCGACACAGAAGGATCCGGGATTATGAAATCGCAATCTGCGCCACGCCCGAGAATAAGCTCTCGATGAACCAGAGGAATCTCTTTTCCCAGCGCCGGTCCCGACAAGAAGGTCAGAGTGGGGATGAAGGCTGATGTGCTTCCAAACAAGCCACTTGACTTGATCGTGCTTCCCACATCGACGATAGAGGAGGTATCGGGCTTTTCCTTCTTTAACTTGTGTTGCAATATTTTTGCCAATGGATTCCTCGCTTTTATGATTGTCAGGTTAACAGTATCGATCGGGATTTTGTCCTATGTGGGACAAGGTGAATTTCCTGATTGCCCGCATCACGAATAACAGCCAAGTCATGGAGGCGGGTTTGCGTTTTTTTCGGCTCCTCCTGAATGGCGTACAGAATTTCCCTGCTGTCAGCGAGGAAACGTAATCGCGAGATCATCTCAATCGGCACATGACGAAAAACAGCCAGTAGTTCTGCCCTATCGGACGGGATACGCTTCAGGACCTCTGCTTCACGTAGAAAGCTCTTTCGCTCCGAATCTTCCAACCCTACTACTTCTGTGCTTGCTCGCCGGTGCGGTAGCTCCGATATCTTTGCTGTCGAATGAATTGCAGGACGGCTGAGCAGCAGTGGATAGTCCTGGACTCGCACCGGACGGTCCTCAAGTGATTCCACCATGTGGATGTGAGACTCGATCTCGGTTGTAGCCGATCGTGACCTGGGAACTATCACCAGCGTTTCCTGCCTGACCCGGGTTCGGTGCGCTTCAGGCATCGAAATCCTCCGGACAACGGCCGTATCCAACGGGCCAATCGAACCCACCGGAACAGATGTCCAATAGCCTGATCCGTTGGGAGAGTCGTTTTCAGAGCTCGTTTCAAACAGTGTACCGAGTCCATCCTTGACATTCGCCTCAGCGGAAAGTGCCTCGTCAAGAGAAGCCGTTTCGCCATCGATGTTCAACGGCAGATCGTTTATGACGACCGGGAGTTGGCGCAGCCGCAGTCTTCCAATCCACGTGCTACGTTTCGGCCTTGCCGGAGGGCTGCCGCCGGTCAGCCAGAATGCTAATCTCTCTTCGCTTCGCCACATAGACTGGTTAGGGCGGACGTCATCCGATTCAAAGGTTCCAGCACATCCATTGTGCGCGCAATTTCCTGAAGCCATACTGCCATATTGCGCTGTAAGGCTTCGTCGGATGTGGAGAAAGCAAGCCTGAGAAAAAGCTTTTCCTCCTCAAGCTCAACAATGGCTTCCCGCTCCCGGATGCGATTAAAAGGGCCTGACGCCTCTTCGGGCGGAAGACTATATTGTTGAATCGCCATCATCTCTCTCTCCGCCACTGGGCTCAAAAACTCCCTTTCTTCATAGGGAGCGATAAAATAGTTTGGAGAAGTGCGCACTTCCCGAGCTAAGCGGTCCCGAATAACCGTCTCGTGCAGGTATTTTTCCAGAACCGAACCGTAGAGTATTTTATGCAGCCTGGTTGCAACTACCGGCTCCGTATACTTAAATTCAAGGGGCACCCCAATCTGGTTGGTGACCAGAATTGCCCCCATGTGTTTTTCGTCTATTCGGAGATGGCAGAAATAGCCGACTTGTTTTCGGGATGGATTAGTAACCGGTTTTTCCTGAATCTGCATTTCAGTAGCTCCCTTGGAATTATCGGCGTTCGCTACTGAATGCTTTATCAGTGCTTAGTGGTTATCGGGTTATTGGCCGGGCCGGCGCTGGCTTGGTGGTTTATGCTGCGATTGAGATGGACAGTTAACGAGGCGCGAGCCACTACTCTCCAACACCTATCTCAATTCTTTTACTGCGTCCTTAATCAGCTTGTCCTCGCCGATGAGGCTCCCCCCGTGTTCGGCCCGATAGAGCACATCCAACTGCTGTTTCGACCTTGTTTTGAACTGATTCGTGATCACAGAGCCCTTCGCAAAAGCCATTAACGCATCGCTGTTCTTCTTCTGGCTTTTTAAAACAAATCCCTGAAACAGATACACCTCACCAAATCTCGGTCGCACTTTAAGAGCCTTGTCGCAGAGACCTCCTAGGAGACTGATGTTTTGCGCCTTCATCAGGTTTTCCAGATCTTTTAGGAAAATGCTATCAACGTAGGCCTGCAAATCGGCTCTCATGTCAGTCCGCTCTTTATAGAGAGCGGTTATTCGGTCTCCCCGCTTTTGAACGTCGCTGACTTTCAGAATCGCCTGGACGCGGTCGTAGTCTTCTTTATATTTGATTTCCTCCAGTGTTGAATCTTGCGCCCGTACTGTCGAAAAAGTTAAAGCCAAAAGCAGGGCAGCCAATGAACTTAATTGCGCGAGTAACCTGGTGTTTGCGAGCATGTATGTCTTCCCCCGAGGAATCCCTATTTACAAATAGGAACTGAAATGTTAAAAAAATGTGCTTTGCGGGCGCCTAGCTCAGTTGGTAGAGCACTGCGATCACACCGCAGGGGTCACAGGTTCGAGTCCTGTGGCGCCCATTCCTCCGCAAGAACTAAGCTTGCCTCCATCTTTCTCGACTTGGTCCAACATCTCCAAGTATATTGTTCCCATTGTCTTTCCAGAAAGGAAATTTGTGATCTTTTTATATTGCCAGGACCCCGGCCTTATCTCAAAGCTTCCCCGGCGTCAAAACAATGTCCGAAATGATTCTTGGACTATTGAGGGCTTTGAGTTATGGTGAATTGCTAATGGCGGACATGATCGCACACTATGAAATCCTGGAGAAGCTTGGGGCGGGGGGCATGGGAATTGTCTACCGCGCGCGCGACACGAAACTTGGTCGTGAAGTTGCGATCAAGCTCCTCCCGGAAAATCTTGCGACAAATCCTGGTTATCTTCAGCGGTTCCAGCGTGAGGCGCGGGCAGCTTCCGCTCTGAATCACCCGAACATTTGCACGATCTACGAAATCGGAGAATACCAGGGCAGGCATTACATTGCGATGGAATTGCTGGAAGGCCAAACCCTGCGAGCCATGATTCAAAGCAAGGCTCCAGTGGATCAGATCATCCGGATTGCACTCCAGATTGCCGATGCCCTGGAGGCTGCTCACGCCAAAGGAATCGTGCATCGCGATATCAAGCCTGCCAACATATTCGTAACCCAGCGCGGCCACGTAAAAATTCTGGATTTTGGCCTGGCCAAATTGGCATCCGCAAATCGAATGGAATCCAATCAAACCGCAACGGGTCAATCTCCGGAGATTGCATCGGAATATGTGAGCACGCCGAGGGTGACGATCGGCACGCTCCCTTACATGTCGCCCGAGCAGGCGCTGGGCGAGGAATTAGATTCACGCACTGACCTGTTTTCGCTCGGGTCTGTATTATATGAGCTCGCCACGGGTATCTCCGCGTTCAAGGGGAGCACTCAGCCGGTCCTGTTTCAGGAAATACTGACCAAAACACCCGTTCCTGCCCAGCATTTAAATTCGGATCTTCCAACGAAACTGGAAGAGATCATCAGCAAGCTCCTCGAAAAGGAGCGTGATCTCAGGTATCAGACCGCCGCCGATCTGTGCGCCGATTTGAAACGTCTGAAGCGCGATCGGGATGTGCGGCAAATGATGGCAGCCGACTTACGTGGTCAAGCGGCGCTGAATTCCGGGAGCCTTCCAGGGATGCATTCATCCCCGCGTCCGGCAAGCGCAACTCCACCCAAATGGTTCCACACCCTTTTGAATTTGCTGCGCATTTTTCTAAGGCCGAAAATCGCAATTTCTTCCGCAGCAGCTGTTGTCTTGATACTCACGCTGGTCGCTTTTTTTGCGATACGCGACTCCATCTATTTTCCCTGCATCGAATTTGAGGATTTTACCGGCGGCTCCGATACGGTTGACGGACAAATGGTCGGATTCGTGCTGAAACGTTCTCTCTCGCAGTTCCCTGATGTCACCGTAGTTGACCGGCAGGAGTTCGGCCACCTGCAGACTATGGAAAGGGCGCGCAAACAGGCAGAGCGTGCCAAGGTCCATAGCTCTTCTTTTTTTCAGAAGATGATCCCTGTGCAATGGGAAATGCGTGAGCCGGCTATGCTGGTTTCCGGGCAGGTGACCGATTCCCTCGGCCAGCTTGAGGTTAAGCTCGACTGCGCTGTCCGGGGCAAAAGAAATACGCTGACGAATCAATTCCGCGGAGTCGACGATCTTCTGAACAAGGGGATCGATTCTCTGGTGATGAAACTCCTGAATCGCTATGATTCGAACATTGCAGAGCAGCATTTCGACGGAAGACAGCCCGATTACCGCAGTGCCGTGCAACTGCTTTCATCGCGCTGGGACGCTTTGCGCCACTACTACGGCGGGAAAAAAGCCTGGGATCTCCTGGACGTGAATGCATCCGAACGCGAACTTCGATCTGCGCTCGAGATTGATCCGAATCTCGCACTTGCGCACCTGAAACTTGGCGAAGTGCTGGTTTTCAAAAACCAATGGGACGCCGCGCAATCCGAGATCCTGGCTGCACGCAAGCAATCCGGCGCCTTGACTGAGGCGGACCAGCTTCTGGTTGAGGCCTTTCTTGCCCGGGTTTTCGGAAAACCCTTTGAAGAACGGGTTTACTTCCAGAGGCTGATCGGGCTTCAGCCTTACCACGTGGAGAATCTGTACCAGCTGGCGGAGTCTTATTTCCACACCGCCGATGTCGACGAAGCAATCGGCAAATACCAGGATGCCCTGAGCCTGGATAACCGCTTCGCCCGCGCTTATAACCATCTTGCCTACTGCTACTCCTGGAAGGGCGAGCATACCCTTGCTCTCGATGCCGCCCGCCGCTATCTCGAGCTGGACCGCTCGGGAAACGCTTATGACAGCCTGGGAGATGTTTACATGGAATCGGGCAATTATGCCAAGGCCGAGGAGATGAAAACCAAAGCGATCCAGGCTGATCCACAGATGTATTACGCCATCCGGAATTTGGCCAATATAGAATCAATGCGCGGGCGCTACAAGGCTGCAAGCGAACGGCTGAAGCTGTTTTCGACGCCACCGAAGATAAAATGCAGAAGGCACAGTATTAT
>Ga0116107_1001799_pt1 | contig 12056 bp, 10 predicted proteins | sample June2015DPH_6_10_FD_88969 | JGI IMG/M metagenome (GOLD analysis project Ga0116107, IMG submission 88969) | Peatland microbial communities from SPRUCE experiment site at the Marcell Experimental Forest, Minnesota, USA - June2015DPH_6_100 | ecosystem: Environmental > Terrestrial > Soil > Wetlands... | reverse complement strand
TCCCCTCTGCTCCTCCGCCCCTCTGCTCCTCTGCCGTCGTGAATGTGGTGAGCCGCCCGATTGCCATGGCGGGTCACGCCGCGGAGTCGGGGGCTGCCCAGGGGAGGATGAAACGCACGGTGGTGCCGCTTCCAGCGCTCTCGATCTCAAGTCGGCCGCCGTGGGCCTCAACCATCTTGCGCGCGATGGCGAGACCCAACCCGGGCGCGCCCGGACGCCGGACGGCCATCGGCACTCCGAGCTTGGGCAGCACGTCGGCGGAGATCCCCTGGCCGCCGTCCCGCACCTCGATGGCAATGTGATCCTCCGCCCCGCGCAGGTGGATCAGGATCGCCGGCGGGGGAGTGGCGCTGCGAATCGCATTGTCGAGGACGGCCCGCAATGCGTGACCGATCGCACGGGCGTCCCAACACGTTTGACGGATGACGCCGGCTGTCTCGACGCGGATCTGTGCGGTCGCTTCGGACGTCTTCGCGTACTGCGCGGCCTCGATGTTCTCGTTCACCAGGGCGATGGGGTCCACGGTCGCGGGCGCGAGCTTGACGGGCCGCCCGAACAGAAGCAGCGTGTCGAGGTAACGCCCGAGCGCATCGACCTGGTGGAGGATCGTGTCGAAGTGCGCCTTGACCTCAGGCGAGCCCGCGCTCCGCCGCTGGCCCATCTCGGCCTGAAGGCTGATCGTGAACGCATGGTTGCGCACGTCGTGAGCGATCTGGTTGACGAGATTTTCGAGACCCGGTTCGCTCTGGTCCGGCATACCGATATGCTAGCACCGCGGCTGCTTGACAAGGATTTCCCGCTCGGTGAGACTGAGTGGGAGTTCAGTCGTCGGGGGAGGGAGCCCTTGGGGGGAGGGCGTCGCAACGGTCAGCGGGAGCGCACGAGAGCCGCGAACCTGCGCGCGGCCGTCGATGTCTTTGCCAGGCGAGGCTATGCCGCCGCCCGGACGCGGGAGGTGGCGGCGCGAGCGGTCTTCTGGGGGATCGACGAGCTAGGCACGGCGTGGGTGCCGGCAACCCGGCCATGCCCCCTCGCCGAGCAGGCGGCCCCGCCGCTGCGGTTTTTCCTGTGGGGCCTCGAACGACGTTCTGGAGGGCGGTGATGACGGAACCACACACGCTGCTGGATCTCTTCGCGCTGTGGCAGGCGGCACAACCGACCCCTGCCCTTGTGGACGCCCGGGGCGGCGGCGAGCGACAGCTGCCGGCCCCCGAGGTCGCGCGCCGTGTCGCCGGCCTCGCTCGCGGCCTCGCCGCGCTGGGGGTCGGCAAGGGCGACCGTGTGGGCCTGCTGTGCGGAGACCGCCCCGACTGGCACATCGTGGATTTCGCGGTCCTGCATCTGGGCGCGGTCGACGTTCCGATCTATCCGACGCTGCTCCCGTCCCAGGTGGGTCTCATCCTCGCGGATTCGGGGGCGCGCGCGATCGTCGTGGAGAACGCCGAGCAGCTCGCCAAGGTGGCGGACATCCGACCAACGTGTCCGGACCTTCGCGACGTCATCGTCATCGACGGGGATGGTGCCGAGGGCGTCAGGACCCTGGAGTCGTGCACCGAGGCGATGGACGGGGCGGACGCGGCCGGGTTCCTGGATGCTTGTCGCGCCGGCGTGCAAGCTGGGGACCTCGCGACCCTGCTCTACACCTCCGGAACAACCGCGGACCCCAAAGGCGTCATGCTGACCCACGACAATTTCGTCTTCAACGCGACCGCCGCCGCAGGCGTCATGCCGTGGCCCGAGGGCGATACCGCGCTCGCGTTCCTTCCGCTGTCCCACGTGCTCGAGCGGCTCATCGACTACATTTACTTCCTGAAGGGGATCACGATCGCATATTGCGGCATCCTGGAGGCCGGGGACGCCATGCGCCGCATCCGCCCGCACCTTTTCACGGCCGTGCCGCGTTTCTACGAGAAGGTCTACGACAAGTTCTTCCACGAGGTCTCGAACGCGAGGGGGGTGAAGCGTTCGATCCTCCGGAGGGCGGTCCGCACGGCGCTGTCGAGCGTGAAGCGCGGGCGCCGCGGTTTGAGCTGGCGTCTTTTCGACCTGGTCGTCTACTCCAAGGTCCGCGCGGCTCTCGGCGGACGGCTCCGGTTCACGATATCGGGGGGTGCGCCCCTTTCGGTGTTCGTCGGGAACTTCTTCCACGGCGTGGGCGTCAACGTCCTCGAAGGGTACGGCCTGACCGAGACGTCCCCCGTCATCACCGTGAACCCGTACGGTCGGGCGAGAATCGGCACCGTGGGCCCGACGATCCCAGGCGTGGAGGTGCGCATCGGTCCTGACGGCGAGGTCCTCTCGCGCGGACGGCACATCATGAAGGGGTACTGGCACAAGCCCGAGAGGACCGCGGCAGTGCTGGACGCCGAAGGGTGGTTCGCAACCGGGGACATCGGGGAACTCGACCCCGACGGATACCTCCGGATCACCGACCGAAAGAAGGACATCCTCGTCACCGCGGGGGGCAAGAACGTCGCGCCCCAGCCCATCGAGGACAGGTTGCGCGCCTCGCCGCTGGTGGAAAACGCGGTCCTCTTCGGCGACCGCAAACCGTACATCGTCGCGTTGATCGTGCCCAGCACCGAGGGGCTCGAGGGATGGGCCAAGGATCGCGGCCTGCCGGCCACGGACGTCAAGACGTTGATCGAGAGGGACGATGTCGTCGAGGCGTACGAACGCGTCGTGGCCGACGTCAACCGCGACCTTGCGCGCTTCGAGACGATCAAGAAATTCCGACTTGTCGCCGAGCCGTTCACCATTTCCGGAGGCGTGCTCACGCCGACCCTCAAGGTCAAGCGCCGCGTGGTGGAGACGCGCTACTCGGCGATCCTGGCGAGTCTGTACGCCGAGGAGGTTTCGTTGGAGTCATGGGGGTAGCCCGCGGGCGGCCCGTCCCGGGGCTCCGTGCGCCGCACGGCTCGGCCCCGTTTGGGGCGGACCGGCGTTGAACGGCAGGGTCCGTGATTGGCGCCCCTGCAGCGGCCAGGGGATCCCGCCGTGGGTCGTGCCGATCGCCCTGCCGACGCCCTACCCGATCGGGCCCGTGACCGTCTATCTGCTCGTCGGCGAGCCTCTCACGCTGGTCGACACCGGTCCGGCGACCGGGTCAGCATGGCGAGCGCTGAGAGACGCGCTGGCGGAGCGCTCGCTGAGGCCCGGCGATGTGCGCCGCGTGCTTCTGACGCATGCCCATCACGACCACTTCGGGCTGGCGCGGCGGTTCGCCCGGCTGGGCGCCGCGATTGCCGCGCACCCGCACGAACGGGAGAACCTGAGGCTGGCTCGGGGCTACGGTCTCCTTTGGCGTCAGCTGGGACTCGCGGGCCTGTCGGTCGCGCGGAGAATGGCGCTTGTCGCGTCGCTCAGGATGCTCGATCGCACGGCCCGGCCGGTGCGGGCGTTCGACTCTCTCCAGGACGGACAGGTTCTGCCCCACGAGGGCAGCCCGATCCGCGTCCACCATATGCCAGGGCACACACCCGGTCACGTGGGGTTCGAGCTGGGGAGCGAGGACGCTATCATCACGGGCGACACCGTGCTCGACGGCGTCGTGCCCAACGCGGTGATTAACGCCGACCCCGAGAGGCTGGACCGGCCGTTCCAATCGCTGGCGGCATACGCCGCAACTCTCCGCCGCCTTGAGACGATGCGGCCTCGCATCCTCCTTCCGGCGCACGGCCCCTGCATCGCGAACGTGGCCGGACAGGTCGCGGCGCTGAGGGAGCGCCAGGCGCGGCGATCGGCCGACGTGCGGGCGGCGCTCGAAGCGGGGCCCGCGACCGCCGCCGAGGTCATCGCCCGGATCTTCCCGCGGGTGACTCTGCTGCGCGTGTTCCTGGCGTATTCCGAGGTGTTCGGGCACCTGCTGGAGCTGGAGCGCCTCGGCGCGGTCGAGCGCGTCAGCGAACGCCGGCGCGAGCGTTGGCGGCTGGTCCGTTGACCGGGCCGCCCGAGCGTGCGAGGAGCTCACCCACCGGCAGCGGCTTGAGGCCGCGACGGTCCGTCTCGTCGAGGACGATGGGAAGCGCCTCGAGCAGGGGCAGGTCGGGCCGGCTCGCGCCGAGGTGCATCAGCAGGATGCTGCCCGCGAGGGACACCCCGTTCTTCTCCTCGAAGTTGAGGATGCGCCGCGCCATCGCCTCCGGCCCCATGTAACGCCGCGTCCCCGGCTCCTCGACCCAGTCGAGCGCGTCGAGCGAGTCGTGGTCTGCGTGCGTCCAGTCGACGTGCACGAGCCCCAGTTCCGCCGCCCAGCCTCGGATGGTGGCGTTGTGCTCGCCGTACGGCGAGCGCCAGAACGGCGACGGCGGGCGGCCGATTGCAGCCTCGATCGCGGCCGCGGTGCGGCGAAGCTCGCTCTGCAGGCTGGCTCTCGTGACGGTCGGCAGCGCGTCGTGGCGGTGATTGGAGGCCCACGTCGTGAGGTGCGGGTGCGAGTAGGTGTGGTTGCCGATCTCGTGGCCGTCGCGCGCCGCCTGCCGCAGCAGCTCCGGGAACGTCTCCGCAAAGCGCCCCGTGACGAAGATCGTTGCCCGCACTCGCCGCTCCCGCAACAGCGCCAGCAGCTGGGCGGCGCCGGCCGACTCGACGTGCGCGTCGAACGTGAGGGCGAAGTATGGGCCCGCGCCCTGGACGGCGTTGACGTTCACGGCCGCGGCCGGTTCGACCGCGAGGAGAAGCGCGCTCAGCAGCGGGGCGAGGGCAAACACCCCGTCATTGTACCCAGGTCGGGGCGCGGCTGCGGATCGGGAGCTCCAGCTAATAAGGTGCGGTCGCCCCATTACCTCGACAGGCTCCTAGGCTACAATCGCGCGGGACCTGACATCGGGTGATGTGGAACCTTCCCAACTCGCTGACCTTTCTGCGCATCCTCATGGTGCCGCTGCTCGTGGTGGTGCTGCTGACGCGTTTCTCCGGGAGCGAGTTCTGGGGGCTCGCGATCTTTCTCCTGGCGGCTCTGACCGATCTTGCCGACGGGATGATCGCGCGCCGCACGAAGGCGGTGACCGTAGCCGGAACGCTGCTCGACCCGATAGCGGACAAGATCCTGATGTCGGCCGCGTTCATCTCGCTGGTCGAGCTGGGTCTTGCCCCGGCCTGGATGGTGGTCGTCATCGTCGGGCGCGAGTTCGCGGTCTCCGGACTGCGGCACCTCGCCCACCAGCAGGGGATCGTGATCGCGGCCAACTGGTGGGGGAAACTCAAGACGTTCTCCCAGATCGTGGCGGTCTCTTTGCTGCTCGTCAGCTACCAGCTGGGGCAGTGGGTGTTCCTCTCCAAGGCGGCGCTCTGGCTGGCGCTGGGGCTGACGGTCGTCTCCCTGATCAGCTACTTCGGCAGCTTCTGGCGACTCGTCGCGGGTGACGGGCGATGAGCGTCCCGCTTTCCGGCGTGCTGCCGCGCGTCCTGGTGCGGTTCGGACACCGTCACCCGTGGACGGTGCTGGCCGGCGCCGCCCTGGTCATGGTCGGCGGGGTCTTCCTGGGGACCCGGCTGAAGTTCGAGACGGACGTCCTGAATCTGATGCCGAAGCGCGACCCGGTCGTGAGCGAGTTCAGGCGGGTTCTCGAGGACTTCGGCTCGCTGGACACGATGCTCGTGGCGGTGCCGGTCTCCGCCGAGGAAGACCTCGAGAGCAGCTTCGCACTCGTCGACGCGCTCGAGACGGAGCTCAAGGCAAGTCCCTACCTCTCGCACGTCGAGGCCCACATCGAGGACCCCGTCAAGCTCGCGGAGGCGGTGTTGCGCAATGCGGTGCTCTTCCTCGACGACGAAGGGCTGGCCTCGCTCCAGGAGCGCTTGACGGACGAGGGGCTCAAGGCGCGGGCGGCCGACGTCCGAGCCGCGCTCGACACGCCGCAGGGCATGGTTGCGAAGGAGTTCGCGCTGCGCGACCCCTTGGGCTTCCTGCCGCTTCTGCTCGCCCGGATCAACAAGGCGCCCGGCTCGCTCAAGGTGGACTACTCGAGCGGCTACTACCTCTCCGGCGACCACAGCATGGTGCTGATCCTGGCCAAGCCCAAGGGGCCGGCCCAGGACATCGACTTCGATCGGGCGCTGATCTCCGACGTCGAGGCCCGCATCGCGAAGGTGCGGCAGGCGGCGGCGGAGGACGACGACGTGGCGCTCGACGACGTGCCGGTCGTCGAGATCGGCGGTGGCCACCGCACCGCCCTCGAGGACGCGACGCTGATCAAGAAGGATATCGTCTCCAACTCCGTCTCGTCCGTGATCGGGGTGCTGCTGCTGTTTTTCCTGGCGTACCGCCGCTTCGCGACCGCCCACTACGCGTTCCTACCGCTGGGAACCGGCCTCGCGCTCACGTTCGTCTTCACGGCGCTGACGCTCGGCGAGCTCAACTCCGCGACGTCGGGTTTTTCGGCGCTGCTGGTCGGGCTGGGAATCGACTTCACGATCGTGACGTACGGCCGCTACCTGGAGGGCCGCCTCGCGGGCCTGCCGCCCGGGGAGGCCCTTGAGGCGATGGCCGTGCGCACCGGGCCGGCCGTGATGCTTGGCGCCATCACGACCGTCGGCACCTTTTACGCCTTCCTGGCGACCCGTTTCACCGGGCTGCGGGAGTTCGGCATGCTCACCGGCACGGGAATCGTCTTCATGATGCTGTCGGCGTTCCTGATCTTGCCGGCGCTCGTCACGCTGTTCGACCGGCGCAGCGAGCCTGCGCCGCCGTCCGCGTGGCTGAATCTGACGCCGATCCTCGGCTGGGCCGAACGCCACGCTCGGGCCGTACTCGCCGCAACCGGAATCGCGACCGCGTGCGCCGTCGGAATGCTCTTCTTCCTGCGCTTCGACGACGACGTGCGAAACCTGCGCTCCCCCTCGAACCAGGGCGTGGCCGTCCAGGAGCGCGTTTCGAAGGCCTTCGGGTTGTCGTTCAACGCCATGATGATCCGCGTGGAGGCGCCCGACACGGCGGCCGCGCTCGAGAGGGTCCAGCGGCTGGCCGCCGGCCTCGACCGCTTGGTGGAACAGGGCGAGGTCTCGTCCTACGAGTCGGTCGGCAACCTCGTCCCGCCGCGCGCGGCGCAGGAGCGCGCCCTCGCCTGGCTCGCGTCCCACCGGGACCTTACCGACCCTGCCAGGGTCAGGCGTGAGCTGGACGCGGCGTTCGAGAAGGCCGGGCTCGTGCCGGCGGTCTTCGCCGCCGGGATGGACACCCTCGAGGACGCGATGCGTCCTGCGGGGACGGTCTCGCTCGACGTCTGGCGGGGGACGCCCGTCCAGCAGGTGGTGGAAAGGTCCCTCCACCGTTCGGCGTCCGGGGTCACCGCGGTGATGAACGTCTACTCGCCGCCCGGAAAGTGGCGTCGCGAGGCGCCGCCGGGGCTCGAGGCGCTGGTGCGCGAAGTCCCGGGGGCGCACCTCACCGGCGTCAACCTCGTGTCCCAGCGCCTTCGCCATACGGTGTGGCAGGACGCAGCCCTCGCGGGAGGGCTCGGCCTCGTGCTCGTCCTGGGCCTGCTGCTCTGGGATTCGCACTCGCTGCGGTCCGCGCTGATCTGCCTGTTGCCGGTCGGCACCGGCGTTCTGTGGGCGCTGGGCGTGATGGCGGCGGTCGGCTACCCGCTCAACCTGCTCAACGTGTTCGTGATCACCATGGTGATCGGAGTCGGGAGCGACTACGGAATCTACATGATCCACCGCGTGCGCGAGGGCGCCACCATCCCGGAGCTCGCCGCGACGGCGCGGGCCGTCGTCCTCTCGGCGCTGACGACCATCGTCGGGTTCGGGACGTTGATCATGACCCACTATCCGGGCCTGCAGAGCATGGGCTGGATGGCCTCGCTCGGCGTCACCTTCGCGGTGGCGTCCGCCGTCATCCTGGTCCCGCTGGTCGTGCGGCGGACCGGCGGCAACGACAGTTGACAGTTGACAGTTGACAGTTGACAGTACGGCCGGAACGGAGCCGGCCTCCAGCGACGCGTCTAGGTTCCGATGCTTTGGCCTCTGACTGTTAACTGTCAACTGTTGACTGTCGACTGGGTGGGAGGGGGTCGCAGATGACGCGAGAGCTCGGCAAGGATCAGCTGCGGTGGCGCTGCCCCGAGGAGTGGCTGCCCGCCGACACCACGGCGAAAATTGAGCCTTCCAGCGGGATCATCGGTCAGGCCCGGGCGGTGCGCGCGCTCGAGTTCGGGCTCGCCGTCGAGTCTCTTGGCTTCAACGTCTTCGTGACCGGCCTGACGGGCACCGGGAGGATGACCGCGATCGAGCTTCACCTGCGACCTCTCGCGGACGACGGCCCACCGCCTGACGACCTCGTGTTCGTGTACAACTACGCCCGGCCGGAGCAGCCCCGTCTTCTGCGGCTCGCCGCCGGCGGAGGCGTCGCGCTGCGCGACGGTCTCGACAAGCTGCTGCGCGATCTGTCCTCCAACCTTCCCGGCATGTTCGAGGGGGAGGAGTTCCAGAAGCGGCTCGATCTCGCTCTCGAGGACCTCAAGGCCAAGCAGCAGGAGCTGATCAAGGGGTTCGAGCACCGCGTGCGCGAGGCGGGGTTCACGCTCGTGCAGGTGCAGGTCGGCTCGGTGACGCGGCCCGAGATCCTTCCGGTCGTCGAGGACAGGCCCGTCACCCTCGACAAGCTGCAGAGCCTCGCGGAGGAGGGGAAGTTCGACCGCGACCGAGCGACCACGATCGAACAGGCCCATAGCAAGCTCTCCGAGGAGCTGCAGCGCACCTTCCACGAGGTGATGGTGATGCGCGAGGAGATGCTCGCGCGCGCCGAGCAGCTCCGGGGGACCACGGTCGAGCCGGTCCTGAAGCAGGCGCTCGGCGCGATCGCCAAGAGCGTCAAGGACCCCCGCGTCGCGCCGTTCCTGGAGGACCTTTTCGCGGACATGCAGGCGCACCTGGACCTCTTCGGCGCCAAGGCCGGCGACGACGGCGACCCGCTCCTGCGATACCGCGTCAACGTCGTGGTGGACAGCAGCGGCGCCAAAGGCCGGCCGATCGTCATCGAGACCGAACCGTCGTACAGCAACCTCTTCGGCACGGTCGAGGCGAAGGTCGGCCAGAACCTGCAGTCCACCTCCGACCACATGCGGATCCGCGCCGGCTCGCTCCTGCGCGCCAACGGCGGTTTTCTGGCGGTGAACGCCTTCGACGCGGTGTCGGAGCCCGGTGTGTGGCCCGCGCTGAAGCGCGCTTTGCGCTACCGGCGGGTCGTGATCCGCGCGCGCGACATCCTGTTCGCCATTTCAGGGCAGGCCCTCCAGCCCGAGCCGGTGGACATCGACGTCAAGGTCATCATGATCGGCGATCGCGGCCTCTACGACCTGCTGCACGAGCTCGACGAGGAGTTCCGCAAGATCTTCAAGGTCCTCGCCGACTTCGACAGCGAGATGCCGAACGGGCGCGCTCAAGTGGCCGACTTCCTCGCGCTCATGGCCAAGATCGTCCGCGACGAGAAGCTGTTGCCGCTCGACCGCGGGGGCATGACGGCGCTCGTCGAGGAAGCGGTGCGCCTCGCCCGCAACCGCAAGCGGATCTCGGCCCGCTTCTCGGACGTGGCGGACATTCTGCGCGAGGCGGCGTACCTGGCGCGGGGGCAGAACAGGCGGGCCGTCCACGGCGAGGACATCCGCGCGGCCGTGCTTGAGCGCCGCGACCGCCACTCGCTCCCCGAGACGAAGCTCACGGAGATGATGCTCGACGACGTGCTGGTGATATCCACCGCGGGGGCGGTGGTTGGCCAGGTCAACGGCCTCGCGGTGTACGACCTCGGGTACCACGCGTTCGGCCTGCCGGGGCGGGTCACGGCGCGCGTGGCGCTCGGGCGCGAGGGCGTCATCAACATCGAGCGCGAGGCGCGCCTTTCGGGCAGCACCCACGACAAGGGCGTGCTGATCCTGTCGGGGTTCCTGCGCGGGATGTTCGCGGGGGAGATGCCGCTCTCAATGAGCGCCTCGATCGCGTTCGAGCAGTCCTACGGCGGCGTGGACGGCGACAGCGCCTCCTCAACCGAGGTGTACGCGATTCTCTCGGCGCTCTCGGGCGTGCCGATCCGGCAGGACCTCGCCGTCACGGGATCGGTTGACCAGAACGGTCGCGTGCAGGCGATCGGCGGGGTCAACGAGAAGATCGAAGGTTTCTTCGCGCTGTGCGCCCAGCGCGGACTCTCGGGCACGCAGGGCGTGCTCATCCCGGACCCGAACGTCGCCGACCTGCAGCTCGACCCCGAGGTCGTGGCGGCGGTCGAGAAGGGGAGATTTCACATCTACTCCGTCGGCCGCATCGAGGAGGGGATCGAGCTGCTCATGGGCGCGCCCGCCAGCGCGCGCGGGGCGGACGGGGCGTACCCGCCGGACAGCGTGCTCGGCCGCTGCGCGGCGAGGCTGGCCGCGATGGCCGAGCAGCTCCGCCGCTACCGCGACGTGTGACGGAACAGGGTGCGCCCGAACTGCGCCAAGGGAGGGTTTGCATGGCCAAAACGCTGTACCTGGCGCTGTCGGGTGCCGTCTTCTTTCTTGTGGCCGTGGGCCACCTGTTGAGGCTCGCGTACGGATGGTCGGTCGTGGTCGGCGGGACGGCGATCCCACTCGCCCTGTCGTACGTCGGCCTGGCGGCGTCGACGGGGTACTGCGCCTGGGCGATCTGGCTGCTGCGGGTCGGGGAGAAGCCGAGATGACCATCTGCCCGGCGGCGAGTGGACGGGGGGTGTATGGCTGAGAGCGCGCCGGCGAAGAAGATGAAGCTGAAGGCGGGGGCGCGGGCGGCGGTGGTCAACGCGCCGGCCGGGTACCTGAAGGAGCTTGCACCGCTGCCGAGCGGCGTGGAGATTACCGAGAAGCTCCAGGGCCCGCTCGCGTGGATCCAGGTGTTCGTGGCGACGAGCGCGGAGCTGAAGGCGCTGGTGCCGAAGGTGATCAAGGCGCTGGCGCCGGAGAGCCTGCTCTGGATCTCGTTCCCGAAAGGCACTTCGGGTGTCCAGACCGACCTGACGCGCGACAAGGGCTGGGACGCGCTCGCCGACGCGGACCTCAAGTGGGTGACGCTGATCTCGGTGAACGCCACCTGGTCTGCATTCGCGCTGCGCCCGTACCGGCCCGGCGAGGCCAAAAAGCACGCACGACGCTGACACTCACAGGGCGAAGCTTCGTCATGGCGGCGTCCGGCTGCTCGGGCCGGATGGTGTCCACGGGCAGCAGTGAGGGTCGCGGGTGATGCTCCGCTGCCGGCAAAGTGGTAGATTTGACCCATGAACGCGGAGCTTCTGTCTATTGATCGCGCAAGGCTTGCGGAGTTGTGCCGCCGCCACCGAATCCGTCGGCTGGCGCTCTTCGGCTCTGCACTCCGCGACGATTTTGGGCCTGAGAGCGACGTTGACGTGCTCGTCGAGTTCGAGCCCGGCACGCGGGTAGGGCTTCGTTTCGTGACGATCCAGGACGAGCTTTCCGAGTTGCTGGGCCGGACGGTGGACCTCAACACGTTGGGCTTTCTCAGCCCGCACTTCCGTGAACGGGTTCTGAGCACGGCGGTGCCACTCTATGAAGCCGCCTGAAGACCAAATCCTGATGTTGGACATGGTCGACACGCGCGGCGAGCGATTTCGGCGGCTGAGGGGCGCACAAGGTCGGAGCTGGAGTCGGACCCGGTGCTGGCCGCCGCGCTTGAGCGGTTCATCGAGATCATCGGTGAAGCGGCGAGCAAGGTCTCCGAAGCCCAACGCGGGAGGCTCCCGCAGGTCCCTTGACGGGGGGTCATCGGCATGCGCAACCGCCTTGTCCATGGCTACGCGGCCGTCGACCACGACGTGATCTGGGACGTCGTAACAGGCGATCTTCCGAACCTCGTCATTGAGCTGGAAGGCACCTTGGAAGTGTAGTTCGCGAAGAAGTTGGCGGCTCCGCGGATGGGCCTCGCCGACGTGACGAACGAGACTCGAGGTGACCGGACGGTCGGACAGCAGGATCCGCCACCGGGTTCGCCGCTGCGGCGTTGATCAACCGTGTAGGAACGCGTCCTTCGGAGCGCCGCAGACTGGGCAGACCCAGTCGTCGGGGATGTCCTCGAAGTGGGTGCCCGGCGCGATG
>Ga0116107_1001798_pt1 | contig 12078 bp, 11 predicted proteins | sample June2015DPH_6_10_FD_88969 | JGI IMG/M metagenome (GOLD analysis project Ga0116107, IMG submission 88969) | Peatland microbial communities from SPRUCE experiment site at the Marcell Experimental Forest, Minnesota, USA - June2015DPH_6_100 | ecosystem: Environmental > Terrestrial > Soil > Wetlands... | reverse complement strand
TCGGGTCCGGGGTGACGCTCGACTGCCAGTTGTGGATGTCGAAGATGTCCAGGGGGACGCCGTTCTGATTCACGACCGTATTCTGGAGTCCAGGATTGGGCAGAAGCTCGTACACCCCCGGAAAAGTTCGGGCCAGTTTGCGCAATTCCTTTTGGCCGCCGAAGAGCACGGTTTCACCGCGAATCATCGACTCGACCGCGTCCACTGATCCGAGGTGAGGCGTGGCGATGAAGACCACGCGGTTGACGGGAAGGGGAGTGCCGGGCATGGCGCTTTCCCAGGCGGCCACGAACTGCCGAAAGACCAGGCCGCCCATGCTGTGGCAGGCGAAGTCAAACGCCTTGTCCCAATTGGCGGGGGCGAGCGACTTGAGATTCTTCTTCTGCACCGCCAGGACGTAATTCACCAGCTTCTTCGCGCTGCACCAAATTGACTACCGACCGACGCCAGGCATATCGCTTCCCCGACCCTCCTTCAGTTCGGCGCAAATTTTGGCCAATTCCGCCGAGTGGGTCGCGACATACTCTTTGGCAGTTTCCCGCAGATTTGCGAGATTTTCCGGGGTCACATCATCCATATCGTTTTCAGCCGCTTGCAAATGGGGAACCTGAAGGCGATGGTACGCGCACCCCGGCATGAAGTTCAGTTGATAGTCAACGGACTCGGAAACGCTGTCCATAAAAACCGGCACAATCTGCTTGGCCCAGCCCACGAGTCCCCATTCCTTAGCTTGGGCATACGCGATGCTATCTTGCCGGTCGCCCGTGCCCACCGAAACGACGGCAAACTCGGTGAATTCCGGGTAAAGCGCTCTCGCTTCCGCATAGGCTGCCATGGAGGGGTTGTTCACGAACACCCCACCGTCTACCAGGGCGTAGTCTTCGGCGCCCTTAGTGAGGTGAAGCGGGGGAAAGTAGGTTGGCGCCGCAGAGGTGGCTCTGGCGATAGACGTCACGTTCCAATTGTAATTAGGATCGGAGGCGATACGGTGGCTCTTAAAGAAGAATGGAAGCTGTCCTTGCAGATCGTAGCTGGAGACGAGTAGCGGAGTGAGCGCCGTCTCAAACTCCGTGGCTTGGAAGAATTCCGCGAGGACCTTTTCAAGAGCGTCGGGTGAATACTTCGGAAATAAGAGCTCTTTCTCAGGCGTGAGGAAGTCCTTCTTGAAGATCGCCGGGCCATTCTGTACGTAGAGGTTCAGGAGTTCGTCCGGCGTATAGGGCTGACCCTTGTTGCCGCGCGTGCCGATTCCCAGCGCGATGATGCCGCCAGTCGATGTTCCCGCGATGAGGTCAAAGACCTTATACAAATTCTTGCCCAGCCGCCTTTGCAGTTCGGCAAGGATGATAGCCGGAATAATCCCTCGAATCCCGCCACCATCAATGGAGAGAACCTTAATGCTCCTCACTTGAGTATCTCCCTCGGTGTCATTTTTTTCCGCAGAATGTTAGCAGATTAATACCTGCGCCCCCCGGGCGCAAGGGGAGTAACGGAGGATTGCGTCGATTGTTCCGATGCGGGCCGATCAATTCGATGCTTCTCTCGGCCGGCTGTTCGTGCAAGGGGGCGCTATCGACGCCTGAGTCGGCAATCAGCCGGCGGGGCTTCTGGCGGGGACGACCGGCGCGATGCCGACGCCCGATGCTGACCGTCGCCAGCGTCGCCTCCACCAGCTTGACCTCCGACGAGGATGCAGAGTGAATCAAATCAGGACTGTTTGAACCTGGACCTTGCCGTTGCTATCACGTCGTGGAATGAGCTGGCGGTTAGATCGGCAAAGGCCGCAGTCGTTTCAATTACAAATGACGGGCTGCCCGCATCTGCGACAGTTGTGAAAGGGTCGTTCTGTTCGGTGCGCAAGAAAAACCAATCGGCTACTTCCTTGGTTCCCTTGATGCGGACGAGTCTGGCAGCATTGGCGAACACCGAATAAGAGTAAATGTTCTTGGACGTGCCGCCATGCTGCTCGCGGGGCATCATGTAACCGTTCGGCGTCGCTTCGACCTTCAATCGGGGACTTAGAGCTCGCAACAGGTAGAGCGCAACGAAGACTGGCTTCGCCAACTCCGGCACGGTCGAAAGCTCCGCCCATTCCGTATCGCCCTCGAAGCGCTCGTAGACGAAGCGTCGCTTCCGCGGATCCAGTCTAATCTTCACAGGACGCAGAATCTCCAACCGCGTCCCGGGAAAATCCTGGACCATCAGCACGGCCAGGAGCCATTCCTTCTGCGAACCCGAAAGCCATAGGCCGCGCGTCAACCTGCGCCTTTCGGGCGATGTGCGTGCGCGTTCCCAGATAATCTCTTCCAGTTGGCTAAACTGGAAGAGGGTGAGGAGGAGGCTGACATTGCCGTCCTCCTTCCTGGCATCCGAGTAGGTCGCGACCGAGCCGCAAAGATCACTGAATAATAATTCGTGGTTCCAGAGACTGCTCTGGGGCGGGGGAAAGAGGCTAAGCACTGGGGCTTCCAGAACAATCGGAGTTGTCGTGCTCATTGCCCTGCTCATTACCGAGTACTTCTCAACTTCAGGCACGTATTCATCCTTCGAGGAATCAGCTTTCACTTGAGGAAATTGCAGAAAATAGTCATGCAGCAACGGCGGATTGAGGAGCCACTCGGTGGCAGTCAGGGCGGCATTATAAGCTTCAGTCTCACCGCGGTACAAGGTGACGGGCAGAGGACGCCTGAACACGAGTTTGTGGGTGTCCGCATCTACGTCCAGCATCATGGGAGCCATCAGGAATCTTTCGTACCATGGATCGACAGCGGGCGCCGGAAACATCTCTTCCACGGTCCGTTTCACGACTTCCGACCCAGTCATGGGCCATGCGATCTGCAGCGGTGTGCCCTCCACTCGCAGGCTGCGAAGGTCGTAGTGCTCAGACTCTCCCGTGCGGATCAGGCAGCCCTGTTGAGCGAGCATGCGCGGCGTCTTGAAGGGTTCTGGAGCATTGCTCAGGTCGACTAGCGCAAGATCCGGCGGAACGAGGCTATATCGATCCCACTTTTCAAGATCCGGCGGGACGAAGCTGGGTGGATCCCACTTTTCAACATCAAACGCATAGATGTAGCCAGGTTCGACAGCGGGTGAATATTCAATCCACTTGATCCCGTGCTTCAACTCAAGCGCCCATGCCGGCCTCGTCGGATCGGGTATGCTGCTCTCAGGCACACACTTCCAAACATGTAGTGCAAACCAGGCAGCGCATTCTATGGAGTGCGTGACGTCGAGATACAATGACCCAGATGAGTAGTGTTGTGCCACAGCTTCTTGCCAAAGGGCCTCAACCTGCAACTCTTCGCTGGCAAGATGGGGAAGAGCGTGATCTTCCCGGAGGTCCTTCAGCAACAAGCGAGTGTAGCAAAGCACGACCGGTCGGGAAGCGAGAGTGGTTCGGTACAAGGCCGGCGTGATCGTGGGATAGTCCGTCGTTTGCCCGCGGAACACACGCACTTTGCCCGGAGCGACGGGGGGAAGGGCGCTCACGGCGTCCTGAAGCGCGGAGAGAGAAGTAATCGGGTTCATGGTAACCTCCTTTCCTTCCAACGCGAAAGACGTATCGCTCAGACCTGGGAGTTGGCCGCGATGATGACGTTGGTAATCCAGCTAGTTCTCTATTCAGTTTTACCGGAGGCGACCTTACCATGCGCCCCCTTGATTGAACGGCTTGTTCGATTCATAGGCCGATAGTCCTTGCGATTCGGAACGTTGCAGAATTGTGCCACTCCTCTATGTCTTGGTCTGTGCAGCGGGTGCCGAACCTGCCTGCGTCGCGGCGGTTGAGCTGCCCGAGGAAGAAGCGCTAGTCGTTCCGCCCGAGGGTGTAGCAGGAGTCGTGCCATCCAATGGATTTTTCAATTCCTTTCCGCTGCTCGGCTTGAATAGAACATCGAAGATGTCAGCCAGCTTTTGCGTGGCCTGATTCGAAAACATGCCCACAAGCGCAGCGATTGCGGTTACTCCGTACGGGCTGAGATCCGATGCCCTTACATTTGCGCCTCCCGTGATCGCCAAGAATCCCCCTCGTACTGCCGCGTAGAAAACCAGCGCCATGATGGCTCCCATAAAAGGGTGAAGAAGGTACCACCAAGCCCAACTGCCTACGATGCGCTTATTGCCAACGAAATCTGCGAACGACCGGGCGGAATGCAGAAAGCTGCCCAAGGCGCCGCCAAGTAGCACCAGTAGTATGAGATCTATGTCACGCGAAATGGGCCCCCACGGCGGTACCACAGTCGGGCTTGTGACTTTCTCTTCGATGTCCTGCTTATCCTTAAGAGCGCCGTCAGCATCATTACTCTCTTTCTGGGCTTTATCAAGGGTTGCCTGGGCTTCGGTCTTGGCGGCAGCTGTTGTCGCTGTGTCCAGAGCCTCTTTTGCTTTTGTTAGGGCGTTCGCCTTTTCCCCAGCAGTTTTGGCCGCGTCGAGACGATCGGCTTTAGCGGTCGCAGAATCGGGCAGGGACGGCGGCCAAAAATCAATCAGCAGGAACACCAGCAAGAATATCGCCAGCAGATAAATCCCTAGTGCATTCCGGCCTGGGCCCGTCCACGGAGGAGGGGTCAGCGTCACAGTGGCCGTGGCGCTCTTCTTACACAGGTCGGTGGTCGCGATAATGGCGACCGTGACCGAATCATTAAGCCTATCTGGGGCTGTGTACAGGCCATCCTGGATTTTTCCGATATTCGGACTGATATTCCAGGTCACTTTGTTGGCCGGGTCACCGGCCACGGCCACGTTGAACTGCTGCTGCTGAGTCTGCTTCAGCTCTACCGTGGCGGGAGTGATCGCGATAGGATTCGGAGTAAGGCAAATGCTGGCCGTGGCTGTATCGCCCACCGCAGATATGGCGATGACGGTTACCGCTAGCGGGCTGAGAACTTGCGACGGGGCGATGTAGGTCGCCGACGCTGCGGCTGCCGGAGGGGTAGGTGTCGGAGGGGCGGCTGCCGGAGGGGTAGGTGTCGGAGGGGCGGCTGCCGGAGGGGTAGGTGTCGGAGGGGCGGCTGCCGGAGGGGTGGGTGTCGGAGGGGCGGCTGCCGGAGGGCTGGGCGCCAGAGGGGTGGGCACCGCCGAAGGGTTCGTTGCCAGGGGGGGCGTGGCTGGAACCGCGAAGCTTCCGATTGGCGCATTCAAGGTCCAGTTCACGGCCAGTGCTCTACCGGCACCATCGGTGGCCGAGAAAGTGACGGCCTGCCCCGATGTGAGCAGGACTGTCTGAGGTGTAATATTCAAGTTGGCCATTTTTCCTCCTTATCCTGAGAGACGCGCAACGACGAAATAGGTTCTACTTCAGACTCTCTGCACGCTTTATCCCGCCAAGGGACTTGCGCTGGGCACGCCCCACAGCTTATTCAGCGCGTCCAAATCACCGTTAAACTGGTCCCGATCGCAAGCGCCGATTCCGGGGACATCGTGCGGGTCCGGTCCCGCCCCGCCGTCGGTGTATTGCCACATGGTCCAGGTAGCCCAGTTAACCGGCACGACGGGTGTCGGACCATATTGTGATAGCCAGAACCAGCAATTGGCCAAAACCGGATCGGTGTTTGTGCCCAGAAGCTCTTTGATGTAATGACCGGAGTAGAGTCCAGGAAACCTGCCGAGGGTTTCGTTAATGTGAGTCACAAAGGCGCGGGCTTCTTCCAAGGTCATGCTGGGTCCCTGAGCGTTCGCCTCGAAATCGAGCACCAGCAAATCCTGCGGCCCAGGCTGCACCACTTGCAGAAAGTGGTCCGCCTGCTCCACTCCGTCCGCGCCCACGCCAAAGTGATAGGCGCCCCACAGGAGTCCGGCGTCTTGGGCTTTGGCTCGGTTGCCTTGGTACATTGGGTCAACGAAAGCTGTTCCCTGCGTCGCCTTGTGAATTACTCCAACGATTCCCGCAGCCTGCGCTCGGGCCAAGTCCACGTTTCCGTTGTGATGAGATAGGTCGACAACTACATTAATGGCCACGCTGGTAGACTCCTTTCCTTCGTCTGCCCGCCTTCAAACAGCGGTTACGCTCAGTCTATTCCTGACCGCGGATTCTTGACCCTAGAACCCGACAGTCCATCGCTAGAACTTTGACCGTGGCTAGCCGCTCAATCGGGGATACCATAGACTTGTCACGACAGGTCACCTTATCGCCCCAATCCGAGCCTCAGCTACCTAGCCGAGTTACTTCCCGATCACTGGATGTCGGCTCGCCGTCTGACGGCAACCTCCAGACAATCCACCCTCGCGCTTCGCTACCACTGCCCAAGTATGCACGACCCCGCAATAGCTTCACCGGACACTTACGGCTAATGGACCGTCACCGTGGCGGCGGCGCTATCCACCGTGCCCGCGCTGTTGCCGACCCGCACCCAGTAGCTAGTAGTTGCGGCAAGCGCAGGGGTGGTCAAGCTACTGGTAGTTGCTCCCGGCATAGGATGGCTTGTGTCACTACTGCTGCCTTGATACCACTGATAAACCAGTGGACCAGTGCCGGCGGCCGTGACCGACAGCGTGGCTGTCTGGCCGCTAGTTACAGTCTGGGCGGCCGGCTGGTTACTGATCGTCGGCGGTCCCGGCTGTTTGACAGTGATCGTAGCCGTGGCGCTGTTGACGCTGCCAGCCGCATTGCTGACCTGCACCCAGTAGCTGGTGGTTGCGGCAAGTGGGGGCGAGGTAAACGTGCTGTTGGTGGCTGCCGGAACAGGATGGCTTGTATCACCGCTTACGCCTTCGTACCAGTGGTAGCTTAGTGGAGGCGTCCCTGCGGCCATCACCGACAGCGTGGCTGTCTGGCCGCTAGTTACGGTCTCGGCGGCCGGCTGGCTACTGATGGTTGGTGCTCCCGCTGAGGAAGCGTTGCTTTGGATCTGCACCCTCTGGAGGTACTTGATTTGCTCGCCGACCAAAACAAGGTTGCCCAACGCCAAGCGCACCAAGACGGTGCTCTCGTGACCCTTCCACAAGTATGGCTGTTGAGAATTTTTCCTTGTCTTCTCCAGCGCCTTTTTTGCCTCCTCCTTTCCCAGTGACTGTTGCAGGGCGCGCAGTTGCTTTTGTCGAAGGGTATTCTGCTCCGTAAGATTGTTTACAGACCCTGCTTGAGTCGGCAGTTCCGGCAATTGAGGAGTATTAAGCTTATCCTGGAGCTCAGCTAACGCCACTGTGAGCGATTCCTTGTCCACGAATACCGTTGTCCGAACGTGCGCATTGTTCTGGATCACTGTTCCGTCGCGGAGACTCTGGTCGTCGAGGTTTGTCAATTGTGTCTTTGTGGGATCAGGAAAGACTAAATCAAATGCCTGAACGAGGGCACCATTGACAAGAGAACTCGCCGAAGCCCAGTTCTTGGCCGGATTCGCGCGATGGAAGAATGGGGTAAAGCCTGCCATGAGCAGGCCTGTCCCTTGAAGTGAGTGGTAAATCACATTCCGTGGACTCAAGTTTGATTGGTTCGCTAGCACCGCGCGGGCAGATGCGTAGCTTGCGTTGGCCTCTTTGAGTGGCATTCCAAGTTCGGTTCTGGAGAATCCGATCCCCGCCACTTGCAGCGGATAGCCGCTATCGTTTCCGATTTTGACCTCAATGCAGTAAAAGTACCTACCGACCCGACTTCCGAAAACGTCGCCGCATACATTTTGGCTTAATACTTCCCACATGATGTCGACCTGTGGGGCAAGCCCGGGGGGTATCGGTCCTGCCGCGACATCGAGAATGGAAAGCGTAGCGCGACCGACGGGATGTCCGCTAGGGTCGAGTAGCACGACATCATAATCACCCGCGGGTGCATTGGGGTCAACGGTGACGGTCGCCATAACCATGCATTGTCCGCCTTGCATTCCCATAGGGGTCAGGAATCCGCCGGTCAGTGAGATCCGATATTGCGTCAGGTTAGGGGTATTGTTGTCGCAGGGGTCAGCATATGCCGCAAGCGTGACGGAGCCGGGTAACTTACCGTTGACAGTCTTTAGTACCGGAGGGCTGACCTTGATGGGTATGTCTGCCGCCATGGTCGTTCCGGCCAGGCATGCGGTAAGCAAAAATGGTACAAGGTAGGTTGCCCGCTTCATGAAGTTTCTCCCAATTCGGACTGTTAGCTTCGCTCCACAAGTCCAACCGAGATTCTCGCGCTTTGGCCGCCACTCACGCCTTCTTCGAAGGATTTTGCCGCTCTTCACCACCCCGGCCGAAGACCCTCAGTTCTGAGACGTGAGATTAATCCTCCAATTAAACCAAGTCGTAGCCCAGATCCATCAGTCCGTAAGTCACGAACAAGATTTCGTGTACGTCAAAAGGATGTGTGCCGCCAGAGAACACATGAACAAAAAGATCTTGGGCGTGCGCGAAAAACTCAAGGTCTTCGTCAATGTCGGCGTCCACCAAAAATACCGGAGTCGCGGTCCCCGGACCCTCGGACTTTGCCATCGTGAGCTGCAAGTTCCCGTGGGGGTCATTCGACTTGACGCTCAGCATCTGGGTAACCTCCGCGTCGTACGGAGCGGGAATATTGCCCGTGTGCAGAACGGTATCGGCCCGCACAAAGCCCGGATAGCTGTCAATGTTGTTGTAGATATCGCCCACGAGCCGCCACATTTCTTCCGCGACAATGCCGATGAACCTCTCTCGGCCGATCACCAAGACCTTCTGCACAAACTGAAACCAATTGTCGGCGGGTTGGTTGACCACTGGTACTTTGTTCATTTTGGCGAAGAGGTTCAGGAGGGCAGTTTTCGCCAGAATGGCCCGCATCTCATCAACATCGTCGTAATTGTCGCCGGCGAAGTTCCCCAACGGCTGCCCGTCTTCCTTAACCGTCACCGCATTAGAAGCCGCGAGGACATCCTTCAGCGGCTTAAAAGCGGGTGACAGATCGTTCCAATGGGTGAAGCGGGCGTTCCATTTACCCGGACTGCGAAGAACCAACGGTGATTGAGGCAGAGTCTGGCCGTCAGTGAGCGTGAAGATGCCCGAGTGGCAGGTTCGGTATCTTGCAGGTGTTATCCAGCAGACCAAAGCCCGTTCCTGCGGAAAGGCCGGCACAGGGAAGTTATAGGTTTTGGGGAAGACCAAGCCGGTCTTCTCAAGTATTGTAGTACCATCCATTGCGCGCACGAATCGAACATCTGTGTCCGGGTCTTGCGCGGGCTGGCTGCTTACGTTTAGGAGGCTCAACTGGAAAAAACCGCTGTTGCCCATGTTTACTTATCCTCTCTGGCGCTCTTCACGCGCCCTAGTAACAAAGGACTACCCTCAGTGGGGTACCACTCCATGCATTTCCCCTTGTTGGAGTTCCCGAGAACCTCCACTTTGGCAGAGAACATACTCCGGGCAAAGGGTGACACGCACTTCCAAGTGCCAGGTTCTGAGCGAATGGAACGTCGATCGACGGTCTGCCTCACGTACAACAACGAGAACCCGGCGCAATTCCCTTCATGCATTTATTTCGCTCTGCGGTAAATGACTGTCCTAAGCCACCTGCACTTGCACGTCATTCGGGATAAGGCCCTGGCCGCGGTTAAATGCATCCTCAAAGTCCGGCAAGCCGTTGGTGCCGCCGTTAACGAGCTTCCGGGCGGTGGCCAGATCATTGTTCTGCAGAGCCTGCCGAATCTGGTTCTCCTTGGCGCCGAGGAAAGCGGCCAGGAGTTTTGCGGCGATGTCGGGATCGTTGGCCAGATCGCGGTTTTGAACAAGCTGGTCGCCCAGACCGATGACTGGAGAGAACTGGGTATAGTTGGCGCGGCCCGTAAGTTGAACGAACCCGCGTCCCTTGAAGTTCGCGCCGTCGCGTGGCCCCTGGTTGCCGAGGTCCGCGCGGTTATCGTACTTGTCGAACGGATGCGGGCCGCCCGGAGTCGTGTTGCATCTGGAAATGCCTTCATCAATCGGCTGAAAGCTCGCCGTCTCGGCCCGAATCGTCCCCAGCGCCATAAGCACCATGCTCTTGTCGGCCAGCGCGGCATCGAGCAACGCTTTTAACACAAACGGGAGGTGAAACTGGATGTTCACTTGCGGCGTCGCCGGAAACATTTGCGCCACCATGTCGAGCGTGACATTTGAGGTCACGGAGGGCATGGCCAAGGCGGCGATTGTATTGGGACCTGCCTGCCCGTCCACGCTCAACCCGACGCTATTTTGGAATGCCCGCACGGCCGCTTCCGTGCCGGGGCCAAACTGCCCGTCGATTGCACCCGGATCGAAGCCCCGCTGCTGCAGCCGTTGCTGTAGCTCAGTAACTCTCGCACCGGATGATCCTAGTAGGAGCGACGACATTTTTAGTCTCCATTCCAGCAGACAGCGGACGGCTCGAACTGGTCCTGTCTAGTCGATTTCCGCTGGACGTACGTGTCACGCTTTATGTTCCCCGGCAGGCTAGGCGGCCTTGGCCGAAACAGTACTCCCCTGCGTAATTGAGCGGCGTCTTGCCCTCGTGAAACAGGCGCAAGGTTTCTCTATTCGTTACTAAAACCACTTGCAATGGCGAACAAGTTGTACCTGAACGTGACTATTAGATATACAGTCATTGTGCTTGTCAACACCTTTTTCAGTTAAAATCTTACTTTTTGACTAATGTGACAAGCAGGTAAATATGTTGACGAGACGCAGGAAATGGCCTGACCGCGGGCATACGAAGTCCCTTGCTGGTGACAGGAAATCACCGCCATAGGCTCTTCGCTGGCAGGCAGAATGGCAAACGATCGGCGTAGGCGAGGTCGCCCGCTCACTTTACAAATTCACACCGACGAAAGGAGGAGAACCAAGATGTTCGGCCAAATGCGAGTCACTCGGATGTTTAAATTGAGCAAACTGGAAACAGTGGACGAAGCCGTTGCCGAGCTGTTGGAGTTTGGCGGGTACTCCAAGATCTTTCGCTGGTTCCAGTTTCCCACGGCCCTAGTGGTTTTTCTCGCCCACGCTGACTCACCCGATTCGGGAGCGGTGTACGTGTACGAGCGGAAACAGTGTGGCTGGCTTTGGGTGAATTTGAACGACCAGAACTTGGTATTGGTGTCATTTGCGAGACCTAGTCATTCGCGTCCCGCCCTGGCGGGAGGAATCACCTCCGCAAACCTTCGGAAATATGCTGTCGTCGGCCTGGATTCCCGCTTTCGCGGGAATGACCGGGGCTTTCGCGGGAATGACCGGCGGCTCGAGTGGATCCCCATTCCAAATGACACCAGCACCCAGAACTTCGGTGGGTACAGCCCGTCAGAGTTCGATGTTATGATTAAGCAATGCCACTTCTTCAGGCTCGTGGCATCCCTTTGCGTTCTCGGGTCGCGCGCCCAATGGATGGTCACACCCGGCCAGGGGCCAACAGTTCTCGGAAGGCTTCCAGCCTGAGGACAGTTCCCGCCGCCAGGGTAGGGGATGCAGACGGAGGGGTTTCTCCCTATGAAGAGGCCGAGTCACAGCGGTAGCCTTGGCAGGGGCATTGTGGCGTACAGAAAGGGTGAATTGCCATGATCATCGGCGCGCACTCGATCATCTACAGCAAGAGTCCGGAGCTCGACCGCGCTTTCCTGCGTGACGTGCTCAAGCTGCCGCATGTCGATCTCGGCGGCGGGTGGCTGATCTTCGCATTGCCGCCGGCGGAAGTTGCGCTACATCCGTCCAGCAAGAATGACGTGCACGAGTTCTACCTGATGTGTGACGACGTGGAAGCACTCATCGGGGAGATGAAGAAACGTAGCATTCCTTGCGGCCCGGTACAGAACCAGACCTGGGGGTTGCTCACGCACGTTACGCTGCCGGGGGGCGGGAAGCTTGGCATCTATCAGCCGCGACACGCACGACCGAAGGCGATGGGCGCGAAGCGCAGGCCGAAGAAGCTTGTAAAACGGGCGACCAAGAAGCGTCGAGCCACACCCAAATGAAAAAGGCCACCTAACAACCGGTGGCAGCGAACCAGTGTCGCGTCCCACCCAATTCTTTACGATCGACCCTGAATGGGCACTGGCCAACGACCCCCTCACCCCCCATAGGCGCTAGAATAAGGAATTGACATTTGTTGCGACTTATGTATGCTTCTGGCATGGACAAAAACTTAATCGGGAACGATTGGAAGTATCTATGCCAGTTTCTACCGGCTGATTTGAGCGA
>Ga0116107_1001793_pt1 | contig 12103 bp, 9 predicted proteins | sample June2015DPH_6_10_FD_88969 | JGI IMG/M metagenome (GOLD analysis project Ga0116107, IMG submission 88969) | Peatland microbial communities from SPRUCE experiment site at the Marcell Experimental Forest, Minnesota, USA - June2015DPH_6_100 | ecosystem: Environmental > Terrestrial > Soil > Wetlands >... | reverse complement strand
CTTGAAACCAGGGGCTTTGAGGTTTTGCTGACAGCTAGGCGCTGTTCACAGGTCTGCGGCCTTGCCGACAAATTCAAAATGGAATACTTATTGGTCGGCCAGCATCATGGAAAACATAAATTCGTAAAACTGGCTGGCCTCTTTATAAGGGCTATGGAACTTATGCCTCTTGTTCTGAGGGAGAAACCGGCCCTGGCGCTATCGCATGGGTCCAGAGCCCAATTGATTGCTGCAAACCTCCTTCGAATTCCATCAATCGAAATTACGGACTATGAGTATTCTCAGTTCGTGCCAGTTGTTGGCACCCCTGGGTATTTAATCGTTCCCGAAGTCTTGAAGAATCATTATTCGAACAAAAACTCGGTCTGCTTGTTCACCTACCCCGGAATAAAAGAAGATGTTTATGTTCCGTTCTTTAGGCCGGACACATCTATCTTGGATACTCTTCGGCTTAGTAGTGAAGATATCGTCGTCACCATCAGGCCTCCTGCTGTCGAAGCCCATTACCACCGCCCGGAAAGCGAAGAGTTGTTCGAGGCCGCAGTAGATTACCTGGGCAGGCAGGAGAAAGTGAAAATGGTGATGCTGCCCAGAAACGATAAACAGGGAGTATTCATTCAAAATAATTGGCCTGACTTATTTTCCGGCAAAAAAATGATGATTCCATCGAAAGTGTTAGACGGTCTTAATTTGATCTGGTTTTCCGATTTTGTAGTTAGCGGTGGTGGAACTATGAATCGAGAAGCAGCCGCACTGGGTGTGCCTGTCTACAGCATTTTCCGAGGAAAGATCGGTGCGGTTGACCGATATCTTTCCGAAAATTCCAAATTAATTCTCATCGCGAATGACAGCGATCTTAGGACAAAGATGCGCATAACCCACCGCGATCGCCCTCAAAGTCCGGACAATATCAGCAAAGGGGCGCTGGATACACTTGTGGATCATGTGATCTCAATATTCGAGAATCCCCAAAGGGCTCGAGGGTAGAGTTATGAAAATATTGAGTGTAGTGGGAGCTCGCCCGAATTTCATGAAGATCGCGCCGATCATTTCGACAATCAAATCTTATAATGCCGGCAGTTCCCTTTTTTCATCAACGCCTGACAAGGGAACAATCGACCATTTTCTGGTCCACACCGGTCAGCATTATGACCAGATCATGTCTGAGTCTTTTTTCCAAGATTTAGGTATCTCCAAGCCTGACGCTTCCCTTGGAGTTGGTTCCGGTACACATGCGGCCCAGACCTCTGAAATCCTGCGGAGGTTTGAACCTATTCTGCTCAATGAGCGACCGGATGTGGTGATCGTAGTGGGCGATGTCAATTCGACCCTGGGTTGCGCCTTAGTTGCTGCCAAGATATCTTACGATTCAAGTGGAAAAAGGCCCTTAATTGCTCACGTGGAAGCTGGCTTGAGGTCCTTCGATCGTACGATGCCGGAAGAAGTAAATCGGGTTGTTACCGACCATATCTCCGATTTGCTTTTTGTGACTGAACAGAGCGGTATCGACAATTTGAAAAAAGAGGGAATACCGGAGGATAAGATCTTTTTTGTTGGAAATACAATGATAGATACGCTCCTTGCTACCCGCGAGCGCGCAATGCAAACCAGCGTATTTCGAAGGTTCGGTTTGGTGCAACCAGATGGTGAATGCGGGGCCATTTTGCCCTATGGCCTCGTTACGCTTCATCGCCCGGCAAATGTAGACAACAAGGAAACATTCCAGGAGATATTGAAGGCCCTTGAGATAATCTCCAAAAGGATTCGGATAATATTCCCCGTACACCCGCGTACAGGGAAGCAAATTGCTGCATTTCAGCTGAGCAACTCCTTGCCCTTGGACTGCAATGGCCAGGAAAACGGCAATCAACGCGAGAATGGAAGCCGGATCTGCATCACTGATCCGTTGGGATACCTTGATTTCATTTGTCTCATGAGCAATGCCAAAATCGTCTTGACCGATTCTGGGGGCATACAGGAAGAGACTACGTGCCTGAATGTTCCATGCGTAACTATCAGGCAGAACACGGAAAGGCCGGTAACGATCACCAAGGGGACTAATATACTCAGCGGCCTAGAAACCAGCGCGATCGTCGAGGCTGCGGAGTACCAGCTTGGCAGGAAAATGGAAAACCAGATGCCTGAATTTTGGGATGGCAACGCAGCTGTTCGAATACTTGATGCCATACTGAAGCAATTTGTGTAATTGGCTCAGCGTTCTCGAACTGTTTGACTGAATAGGGACAAATCAGTGGATCGGCTAAACGATATTCAAAGATACACAATGCAGTTGTTCGATTATTGCAGAAGAAATGATTGGGCTGGATATGACCCATACGATGCTCTGAACAGCCGAGTGTTTGCCTCAACACCTTTTTCCAAAAGCAAAGTTTGCAGGATAGCATTTACGCAGATACTGAAGCGCGTCCCGATAAACCTCAGACCAATACTCGCAATTACAAAAGAACAGAATCCGAAGGCGATTGCACTTTTCCTGATGGCTTCACTCAAGCTCTCAAGATTAGGGCTCCTTGAAAATCAGGAAATCATCACTAGCTTAGCTGAAAGCCTGACAGAGCTTCGTTCTCCGGACTCCACCTACTGGTGCTGGGGTTACAGCTTCCCATGGCAGACGCGGACAGTGTTGGTCCCTCGCGGTGCCCCGAACCTTGTCTGTACGGTTTTTGTCGCCAATGCACTGTTGAATTTATACGAATGGGGACGCGAATCACGTTTCCTCGGCATGGCAATCAGCGCCGCGGAGTACATTCTGAATGAACTCTATTGGTCGGAAGGCAATACAGCCTGTTTCAGCTATCCACTCGCTTCGTCCAGGGCGCGGGTCCACAATGCGAATTTCCTTGGGGCTGCACTGCTTTGCAGGGTACACAAACTCAGTAGCGAGAAGAAGTTCCTCGACCCGGCGATGAAGGTGGCTCGATACTCAACCTCTAGGCAGCATGAAGACGGTGGATGGAATTACGGTGAGTTGCCCACGCAGCGTTGGATAGACAATTTTCATACGGGATATAATCTGTGCGCTTTGCGTTCGATTTGCCGGGATGCTGGGACAACGGAGTTCGAATCCCATATCCGTAGCGGATTCGAGTTTTTCAAAAAGAACTTTTTCAGACAGGACGGTGCACCCGGATATTTCCACAACCGCCTCTATCCCATTGATATTCACAGTGTGGCCCAGAGCATCATTACCCTACTGGAACTTGCTGATCTAAACCGGGGTAATATCGACTTGGCAAAATCCGTTTTTAGCTGGGCAATGCAAAACATGTGGGATGAGCATGGATATTTTCATTATCAAAAATTTCCCTATTTCACCTCAAAAGTGTCTTACATGAGATGGTCACAGGCGTGGATGTTTCTGGCGCTATCTTCTTTGCTGGTGGGATTTTCTCAGCATATTCCCAGCTGAGCGATAACACTAAAATATTATATCTCAAAATGAGGTAATGGGTTGAGAGACGATTCAATTGCATTAAAAGAGCTGAGTCCCTTGCCAAAATACGTTCTGATAACTCCAGCGCGGAATGAAGCTTCATTTATAGAGCTGACTATCAGATCGGTTATCCGGCAAACAGTCCTACCGCTAAAGTGGGTTATAGTCAGTGACGGCTCAACCGACGGCACTGACGATATCGTTGCCAAATATGCTACGGAGCATGATTGGATCGATTTCGTAAGCATGCCAGAAAGGAAGGATCGCCATTTTGCTGGAAAGGTTCTTGCTTTCAATGCAGGTTACCAAAAAATCAAATCGCTGGAATATGAGATTATCGGAAACCTGGACGCTGATATCTCCTTTGAAGAAGACTACCTCTCCTTTCTACTAAGGAAATTTGCAGAGAACCCAGAGTTGGGTGTCGTTGGTACCCCCTTCAAGGACGGGGATAGTGTATATGATTATCGATTTACCAGCGTTGAACACGTGTCCGGTGCCTGCCAGCTATTTAGAAGAGAATGCTTCGAGTCAATTGGTGGATATACCCCATTAAAAGCGGGTGGGGTTGATTTAGCAGCTGTTCTCACTGCCAGAATGATGGGTTGGAAAACCAGAACGTTTACGGAGAAGATCTGCATACACCACCGAAAGATGGGGTCAGCCAGTTGCCGTGTTCTAATGGGCACATTCAGGGGTGGGTATCATGATTACCTGATGGGAAGCTGCCCAACTTGGCAGGTCGTACGCTCCGTGTACCAGATGAGCAAGAAGCCTTTAATTATCGGCGGTTCCTTTCTCTTGGCTGGCTATGTTTGGGGTATGGTTACGCGTGCTGAGCGACTCGTCTCTAGGGAACTGGCGGAATTTAGAAAAAGGGAGCAAATGCGCAGGCTCAGCCATTTTATTAGAAAGTCATTTGCAATTGGATGTTTTAAAGATAAACCTACTATTACAGTATAGCAGCCATGATTGAGTGTGTCTTCACAGTTGATTATGAGATATACGGTAACGGGGAAGGCTCCTTAAGAGAACTGGTCTATGAACCTGCGGAGAAGCTTGCTGCTATTTTCCGCGGATGGAACGCGCCACTTGTGGCGTTTATTGAAGTTGCGGAACTGGAAATGATAGAGGCCGCAAAAACGGATCCGGCCATTGATCTGGTGAAAAACCAGATACAGAATTTCTACAGATCGGGGTTTGAACTGGGGCTTCACCTGCACCCGCAATGGTACAACGGACGGAGTCACAACGGAAGCTGGCTACTCGATCACAGTGAATACAATCTGTGTTCCCTGCCGCGAGAGCGCATCGCCCAAATCTTGAATCGTTCGATTGCTTACTTCCGAAAGGTCCTGGGGGTTGAAGATTTTACCCCTGTTTCTTTCCGTGCCGGCAACTGGCTGTTTCAGCCCACTCGAACCGCTGCAAGCGTGTTGGCAGAGCTGGGTTTGAAGATCGATTCCTCTGTATTTAAAGGCGGGGTGCAGCATCTGCATAACTTAGATTATCGTCGCGCTCTCAGGAATGGGTACTACTGGGCTTTCACCGATCATGTGGAAGTCGCCGATCCTACAGGCCATTTTCTTGAGGTACCGATCTTCACACAAATGGTCCCGATCTGGGAGATGCTTACTGCAAAGCGCATTGCCGGGGGCGTCGGGCTGAATCAAAAAGGTTCCTCGGCGATACAGACCGGCATAAAGCGTTTTTATCGTCTGCTGGATTTCCTGCGTTTATGGCAACCCTTGAAGCTTGATTTCTGCCGCATGACTAGAGACCAGATGACGCGGATGATGGATACAGTGATTCATGAAGACCAGCGGGACCCAGCTTCGTTCAGGCCTGTTGTAGCCATAGGTCACACGAAGGATCTGGTGGATTTCGATCTTGTCGAGCAGTTCCTGTCTTACCTTAGAGGGAAGGGAATCGCTGTATCGACACTTGAAGGAGTACATTGCAGGTGTAAACCCGAGCGGAAAGCGGAAACAAGTGATGAAAGCAGTACAGATCGATATTGACTGGCACCCTGGACTTTCCATATATGCATCTGAATCATTTCTGAAGTCGGTTGGCGACGAGTACGGATGGATAGGGGGCATCGACGACTCCGGTAAGCTTCGGTGCATATTGCCATATACAATTATTCGAAAGGCGATTTTTCGAATGGTTCGCTTCCGGATTGAGACAATCCCATTGGGAGAGTATCTTGAACTAGGGGAGGAACAGGCATTCTTAAATAGTGCGATAGAGTATCTCCGCTCGATCGGGGCGGATATGATCATTCCTGCGACAACCAATACCATTTTCCGCACGTATCCGAACGGCGCTGCTGCCGCACCTTATGGTAGCTGTATTATCGACCTTGGCCAAGCGGAAGATACTCTTTGGAGCAATATTAGTAAAACCTACCGTAAGAATATTCGAAGTGCGATTAATACTGGTGTCCATATCCAAAGCGGGATTGAGTACACTGATATAGCGTATCGGCTAGTGCGGAATACCTTTAGTAGATCGGGAATAAGATTTATGAGGTATGATGCTTTTCAAAGGCTTGTAGCCGGTCTCGGCCAATATGTAAAGATCCTTGTCGCGGACTATAAAGGTGTCGTGCAAAGCTGCACTGTCTTCCCCTTCAGTCCATATAGCGCTTACGCGCTATATGGCGGTAGCATAATAAAACCGGTGAAGGGGGCAATGAAACTGCTGCAATGGGAAGCGATTCGAATGTTTAATGGGCTAGGGATACAGCAGTTGGACTTTGTGGGGGCTAGAATCAACGCAGAAAAGGGATCAAAGCAGGAGGGAATCTTTTTATTTAAACAACATTTCGGAGCACGGCTTGTTCAAGGATATATGTGGAAATATCCTTTCCATTCCTTGAAATACTTCCTGTATTGCCTGGCAGTTCGCCTACTAAGGCGGGGGGATATTGTGGATCAAGAACGCCATAAGATTAGGTTCGCCCATTTGCCTTAGGAGATGTGTTACGCTCAGACCTGGGTGAATTGCGTATGTTAGGCAGTCAGACTGGAATTTAAGGAATCTCGGACAAAATATCTCGAAAAACCAGTGAAAACAGAATATTAGAGCATAGTGGTGTGTAAGACCCTACTGGGGCTTTCCAAGAACACCAATAAAGTCAGCCTGTTATGAGCATGCGTGCTGGTAAGCCTATGTGATCGTTACGTAAGATGTCAATAAAAATGTTATCCAGTAGGGTCTAACATTTTCGCTAAGCTATCTATGCGAATGTATTTAATATTATGGTTGTGACGGGCGCTATTCCTTAAATTCCAGTCAGAGTGTCAAGTGGACAGGCGACATCAATGTCGCTGGTTGTGAACAGGAGTGAAGATGAGTAGAGAAGGGAACTTTCCTGGACCAGGTCTTGCAGCGACTTGGGATTTATGCTCGATCAACAAATGGACGCAATGAGGCAAAATTGGATTGTCGGAAAATCTGATCTCCTACTCATCACCGGGGCCAACGGGTTTATCGGCTCGAAAGTAGTCGAGATTCTATTGGAATACGGGTTCACGAGGCTTCGTTGTCTTGTCAGATCCAGCCGGAATCTCTCGGAATTGCAGCAAATCGCCGATTCCTCCAAAGCAGAGGTTGAATTCATTCAAGGGAACCTGCTCTCCCGCGCCGATTGCAGGCGGGCAGCCAGGGACGCCTCGTTGATCTTCCATCTGGCCGCTGGGACGGGTAAATCCTTTGCCGGCTGCTTCATGGATTCGGCTCTTGCCACGCGCAACCTTCTCGATGCGGTACTCGAAGGAACCCATCTGAAGCGATTCCTGAGTGTCAGCTCACTTGCGGTTTATTCCGGCTTACAGATCCGTCCAGGCGATATTCTGGATGAGAAATGCCCTATCGAAACAGACCATATGTCGAGATACGACGCATATTGCTACGGAAAGATCAAGCAGGATGAAATAGTACTGACGTACGGCAAAGAGCATGGATTGCCATACGTGATCGTTCGTCCCGGAGTGGTCTACGGCCCTGGTAAAAAATCGATTCCCGGTCGTGTGGGGGTAGACACCTTTGGTATTTTCCTCCATCTTGGCGGGAACAATAAAATTCCAGTGATTTTTGTGGACAATTGCGCCGAGGCGATTGTCCGTTCAGGCATTGTCGATGGAATCGATGGAGAAGTGGTGAACGCCGTTGACGATGATTTGCCGACGAGCCGCGAGTTCCTGCGATTATACAAAGAAAATGTGCATCCCTTCTTTTCAATCGACATACCGTATCCGGTTTTCTATCACCTGAATTGGCTCTGGGAGAAGTACTCTAAGTGGTCGGAGGGGCAACTGCCGCCGGTGTTCAATCGGAGGAACTGCGCAGCATACTACCAGATGCAGCGCTACTCTAACCGGAAATTAAAAGAGCTGACCGGATGGACACCGAGAGTGCCTTTCGGCGAGGCGTCTCGGCGGTATTTCGAATTCATGAAGAATGGGGGACGATGATTCGCGTAGGAATTATTGGGTGCGGAAAGGTAGCCGACAAACACATCGGCCAGATCCTGCGGATTCAGGGCTGTAAGATCGTTGGCGTGTGCGACCAGGAAGAGCTCATGGCGGCCCAGGTAGCCGAGCGTTTTGGAATCAAAAGCTGTTTCAACGATGCTCGCGATCTGCTCTCAGCCTGCAGGCCCGACGTCATACACATTACGACCCCGCCTCAGAGCCACTATGACCTTGCCAGGCAGTGCCTCGATGCCGGTTGCCATGTTTACGTTGAAAAGCCGTTCACTCTATACAGTAATGAGGCAGAGGAACTGGTCGCGATTGCCGAGAAAACAAATAAGAAGGTTACCGTAGGCCATGAGACTCAGTTCATGCCCGTGGCTAGAGATATGCGCCGCCTTATTAATGACGGGTATCTGGGAGGCCCCCCGGTGCATATGGAGAGCATTTACTGTTATGATTTTGCAGATGAGCGCTATGCGAAGGCCCTTCTCGGAGACAGGCAGCATTGGGTGCGCTCGTTGCCGGGTGGGTTGCTGCACAATATAATTGACCATGGGATCGGCAAGATTGTTGAGTATTTGCAGGGTGATGAGGTGACAGTCGTTGCCCATGGGTTCACAAGCCGTTTCCTTGAAACAATTGGAGAACACGGTATCATCGATGAACTCCGCGTGATAATTTCAGACAGCAAACGGATTACCGCCTATTTTACGTTCTCGTCGCAGATAAGCCCTGCCCTCCATCAATTCCGGGTTTATGGTGCGAAAAATTCCCTGGTTGCGGATCACGAACACCAGACATTGCTGAAAGTGCCGGGAAAAACCTATAAAAGCTATCTCAATCAGTTTATTCCACCCTTTTCGAATGCAAAAAACTATTTTGACAATGGTTGTCGAAATATCAGGAGGTTTTTGCGCAAAGAGTTGCATGCCGAGTCCGGAATGTATTTTCTGATGAGCTTGTTCTACCGGTCTGTTGCAGAGAATACCGGGGTTCCCATACCCTACCGGGATATCGTACTGACTGCCCGGATCATGGAGAATATTTTCGGTCAGATCGGCTGCCAGTCTCCAATTTGTGCAGTTTAACGGCCATCCGTTCGATTAATGGAAGGGTCCCTTTGGATGAGTTGCTGATCATGGTGAGACCAAATTGTATTAACATTTCCCGTGTAGGAATGCTTTAGACTCTATGCCCCCACAACTTGCTTTATTGCTTTGCACCGCCTTCGTCCTCTTCCTGCTGTGGCTGGATAGAAAACAGGCGCCCCATGTATCTCATGCTCTATGGGTTCCGACTGCCTGGATGCTCCTCATCGCCAGCAAGCCTTTGGGTATCTGGTTCGGGACGGGGGTCGACGCTACGGGAAGCATGCTGGACCGTGTGTTCCTGAGTGCGCTGCTCTGCGTGGGTCTGTTTATCCTTCTTATGAGAAATTTTGACTGGTTCAGCGCGATAAAAGAGAACGGATGGGTGATCGTGCTGGTTCTTTATATGCTCGTAAGCGTTTCGTGGTCGGACATGCCGTTTATATCACTCAAGCGTTGGGTTCGAGAGGTGGTTGCGATCGTAATGGCCTTTCTGGTTCTGAGTGAACGGGAACCACGGGAGGCGCTATTGAGCGTCTTCAGAAGGACGATTTATGTCCTGATCCCCTTTTCTGTCGTTCTGATCAAGTACTATCCGGCATATGGCGTTTCGTTTTCCCATTGGTCCGGTAACATTATGTGGATTGGGGTTTGCCTGCAGAAGAACAGTCTCGGCAGGCTGTGCATGTTCGCTGTCTTTTTCCTCGTTTGGACGCTTGTCATGAGATGGCGGAAGCGCGACTTGCCTGTTGTGAAGCACCAGACCAAGATTGAATTGCTGCTATTGTTTATTGCCCTCTGGCTTCTGAGGGGACCTGGAGATGCATATTCTGCAACTTCGATCGCCGCGCTGGCTGCGGGATTCACTACTCTTATCGGGCTTTTGTGGTTGAAAAGACGGCATTCTATTTTAGGGAGGAATGCAATTGCAATAATGGCGGCTGTTGTCATTTGCTATGGAACCCTGGTGCCGATGCTTGGGGGGCTGTCATTCGGGTTTTTCTCTTCCGCCCTTGGGCGGGACGAAACCCTTACGGGCCGAACTGATATCTGGTCAGAACTCGTTCCGACTGTGCGGCAGCATCCCATCCTGGGCGCTGGCTATGGTGCCTTTTGGACTCCCGAAGCCATTGAGACACACGGGGAAAATGAGGCCCATAATGGGTATTTGGATACAGTTTTGGACCTGGGATTTGTTGGCCTGACGTTTATATGTATATTTCTTCTATGGTGCTGCCGTAACGCTCAAAGGGCATTCGCCCGTGACTTCGATCTGGCATCATTTTGGGTCTGTTTTCTCATTATGACTGTGATTCATAATCTGTCCGAGTCTTCGATCAATACGTTCACCAGCCATTTGACGGCTATTTTGCTCTTTCTTGCGGCATCTGTTCAAATGAGCGCACGAAGGCAAGGCCGAGTATTATAAAGATGCATGAAGACGGTATGAACAAGCGGTTGCAGTTGGTAATTTTAATATGTGCAGTCACGTTGATTTCCGCAATTGCCAGCCATAGTATCGTTGCCTGGCTAAAAATTGCGAGGACCGTAGAAAAGCACCGGTTGGTGGGGCCGGATGTGGCGCCCTCAGTTTTTGTGGCAGGGTCCTCCCTGGCGTGGGACGGGCTCTCATGGGAGCGCATCGGTCACACGATTAACCAGAGAGTGGAAAGTTGGGGAGTTCCAGGATCCTCACCCTCTGAGTGGGAGCCCTTTCAAAAGTTGGCAAGCCAGGCAAAACTTACATTTATTGTGGTATCGCCCTATGACCTAAATGAATATTTTCTGTGCGATCTTCACGCCAGAGTAGTGACTCTTTTACAAACTATCAATGACCTCAAGGAGAGCCGGGCAGACTGGCTTTTCTGTAAACGCCAGCTTGGTAGCTATCCATTGAACTATCTCAGGGCGCTATTCCCCACAGCGGGACGATCTGACGGAATCATGACGGGTGTTCGGGAGAAATTCAGGGATAGCATCAAAACGGTTGTCAACCTGGAAGCCGAAGCGGCACCAAAGCTGACGATGGGCCAAACTAATCTAAACCAGGAAAAAATCAGCAACTGGCCTGCTGATAGAATGCTGCGTCGTCTTGCGTCCATGCGTAACGGCTGCTTGGGAAATCACGCCTTCGATGGTCCAAAACACCTCGCATTCACTCGGATGCTGATTAAAGCGCACGAGAAAGGCCGTACAGTCGTCGTAGTGTTACCGGTCTCCCCAGCCTATGCGAAAGAATTCTTGTCTGCCGAAGTGATGCAGCAGTTCGAGCGATCTTTGATCAAAGCACAGCACGGTGCCCCCCAAACACAATGGATACGGTTGGACCATTTGAACGAACTTAATTCAAACGAGTATTTTTGGGATTTGGTGCACATGAACCGCTACGGCCAGGAGGTTGCGACAAATGCTTTCCTGGACCAATTTATGGAAACCAAGACACTGCCATGATTTTTACTTCCTTTGAGTTTGTCCTGTTTTTCTTGATGGTACTCGTAATCCGGAGTTGTATCCGTAGCTTCACGGCAGAGAAGTGGTTTCTGTTGATAGCCAGCTATCTTTTCTACATGAGCTGGAATGTCTCGTGTGCGCTTTTGATCCTGTTTACTTCGCTTGTGGACTATTTCGTAGGGGTAGGTCTGGGGCGAATCGTGGACCATGGCAGGAGGAAACTGCTGCTGGTCATCAGCATCGTGGCGAATCTTGGTGTGCTGGCCTTCTTTAAATATACGAATTTTATGCTTGAAAACCTGAACTGGGGAGTAACGGCTCTGGGATTGCATGTGCAGCACTGGCATTATGACATTCTCCTGCCGGTGGGCATATCATTCTTCACCTTCCAAAGTATGACGTACACAATAGAAACGTACCGCGGTAATATCCGAGCCTGTCACAGCCTTCGTGATTTTCTGCTGTTTGTGTCCTTCTTTCCGCAATTGCTCGCCGGCCCGATCAACCGTGCGGCGGATTTACTGCCTCAATTCAGAAGCCGTTTGCGCGCCGGCGCTTTCGATTTTGAAGCAGGGCTTGCCCAATTCGTGCTGGGCGCGGTGAAAAAACTTGTCATCTCCGACCGG
>Ga0116107_1001788_pt1 | contig 12106 bp, 10 predicted proteins | sample June2015DPH_6_10_FD_88969 | JGI IMG/M metagenome (GOLD analysis project Ga0116107, IMG submission 88969) | Peatland microbial communities from SPRUCE experiment site at the Marcell Experimental Forest, Minnesota, USA - June2015DPH_6_100 | ecosystem: Environmental > Terrestrial > Soil > Wetlands... | reverse complement strand
TAAAGGTTGGGGATCATCAGCATCAGGCCCTGGGATGCGGTATAGGTGGTGCCCAGGACACCGGAGGCCAATGCTCCGTGCAGGGCGCCGGCAGCGCCGCCCTCGGATTGCATCTCCGCAACTCTTACCGTCTGCCCGAACAGGTTTTTCCTTCCCTGGGCAGCCCACTCGTCGACGTACTCGGCCATGGGCGATGACGGGGTGATCGGATAAATGCAGGCACATTCGGTGAACGCATAGGAAACATGAGCCGCCGCCTTGTTCCCGTCCATGGTCTTCATGCTTTTAGACATAAAAACACCTCCCCCATTTACATACCGTAAGTTTAAAGCAACTCGCTTTGCTCGGGGATTCAGTGGGGGTCTGCACCCCCACTGAATTCGGAGACTAAAAGCTTTTGCCAAATTCATCTCCCGCTTGTAGAAGCGGGAGACTCCTTTGGCGGTTAGTTAAAAATATCCCTCTTTAATATTTTCTATATTTTTTTCTTGATCGGGAGATAACAGATCGGCAAGAAATCTCTTCATAACACATAGAGATAGACAACGAACAGTAATAGATATAAAATCCCATGAGTTAAACAACGGTGGGTTGACAACGCGCCATAAAACCCCCGGTGAGAGGCGAGACCGGGCCATATGCCTCATATTTCCTAATTAGTGTATGCCAAGAGTGCCTTTCTGTCAAGTAAAATGTCACAATTCTGTTAATTGACACATGCTAATGGGTAAGACGTCCGCTTATGAGGATCCTGACAGCACCCTAGTGAGATGGGAACAACAGCTTGAAGGCGCCCAGCAGCAGCAGGCCGGGCACCCCCAACACCCCCACCAGGGCTGCGCTCGCCGGATTCAATCCCAGGCTCCAGCCCGAGGAGTAAGCGGCCAGGTTGATCAGGAACAGGGCCAGCCCGCCCAGGGCAACCCGGATCAGCAACCGCAACAAGAGGCGCAACGGCCCCCACAAGGCCTGTCCCACCAAAAAGATTAAAAAAATGGCGAACAACACCCCTAAGATGGTACCGGCCAACCTACTCCCCCCCTTTACGTTCCCTGGCCCTCTTCCAGAGATAGACAAAATGTTTCTCCGCCGCCTGGAGGGAATAGATGGAGTAATCCACCAATTCCGGATCGGTGGCATAATCGAACAGCCGGCTGGCCGCCAGCCACTCCCGGCGCGCATGCTCCAGGGCCTTGGACTCATCACACTGGTTATTCCGATCCCTGGCGGCAAACTGCCGGGTACAAACCTTGAACCACTTGGACAACTGCCCGGACATCACGGTCACCTCCCTCTTGGGATGTGAGAGGTGAGAGGTTGGAGGTGAGATTTTCGTTGGCATGGGCAGGCTATGAGGCTTCGCCTCATGCTCCGCCCCACCCGGCGGGTACCCGGTGCGCCGCGCCCGCAAGCGGGCACCCGGCTCGCTGCGCTCGCAATCAAGGTGGCCGTGCGCCGCATTCCCGGTGTGCCGGCGGGCTTTCAGCCGACCTGTGCTCCGCATTCTTCAGGCCGGGCGTAAGCCCGGATGCGGTGGAAAGCCGCCTGCACTTCAGCTCCGCCAATGCCTTCGATTCCCACTTCACACTTCCCGCTTCTCACTTCTCATATACTAGGATGCGCCCATCCCTCGCTGTTTTATCCTAGTATATGAAGAAGGCGACAGAAACTTGCCAGCCGCATCCGGGTTGCAGCCGGCTTTTAAGGGTATATAATTGAGCTATTTCTCATTTTTTTAGGGGTTTTAACGGTAATGGTATGTTTTTCTAGATATTTGAGCGTGTGGGACCGGTGGGACAGGGGACGGTTCTCTGTCCCGAATTGGCGGGCGCCGTCCCTAGAGCTCCTGGCGGCCCAGGAAGGAGCGGCTGAGGGTGGCAGTATCGGCGAACTCCAGGTCGCCGCCGACCGGGAGTCCGTGAGCGATCCGGGTCACCTTCATGCCCAGGGGCTTGAGCAGTTGGGAGAGGTAGATAGAGGTGGCTCCCCCCTCCACGTTCGGGTTCAGGGCCAGGATAACCTCCTTGACAGCCCCTGACTGCACCCGCTGCATCAGTTCGGCAATCTTCAGATCTGCAGGCCCGATCCCGTCGATGGGGGAGAGCACCCCGTGCAGCACGTGGTAGAGGCCCCTGAAGTCCTGGGTGCGCTCGAAAGCGATGATGTCCCGGGGCGATTCCACCACACAGACCAGGGACTGGTCCCGGCCCTGGTCCTGGCAGATGGCGCATGGTTCCACGTCGGTGAAGTTGCCGCAGACAGGGCAGAGAAAGATCTTCTCCCTGGCTTCCAGGATGGCGTGAGCGATGGCCTCGGCCTCGGCTGCCGGAGCATGGAGAAGGTACAGGGCAAGGCGCTGGGCGGTCTTGGGCCCGATCCCCGGCAGCTTGCGCATGGATTCCACCAGGGCCGCCAAGGGCTCCGGATAAAGGAACAAGCTGTTCACCCGCTTTAAGTGAAGTGGTGTATTCGCACTGGTTTGGAACTGTTGCTTGGTGTCGCCCATGGACGCAGCTTCAGCCGGGCGCCTGGCAGAGACTTCAAACAGCAGTCTAGAACAACCCCGGGAGTTTCATGCCGCCGGTGATCTTCTCCATCTCCTGGGCCGCAGTCTCCTTGGATCTGTCCAAGGCATCGTTGACCGCGGTCGACACCAGATCCTCCAACAGCTCCGAGTCCTCAGGGTCGATGACCGACTTGTCGATCTTCACCTGCCTGATCTCCTGGTGACAGGTGGCCACCACCTGGACGGCGCCGCCCCCGGCGCTCCCCTCGACGGTGACGTTGCCCAACTCCTCCTGCAGGCGCGCCATATCCGCCTGCATCTTTTGAACCTGCTTCATCATCTTCTGCATGTTGCCGCCACCAAAACTCATCTAACCAGCCTCCGTTTCGTCGATGATCTTGCCGTTAAACAGTGTCAGGGCCACACCCACCAACGGGTCGACCTGGCCGTTCCGGGATGTGGGATGTGAGAGGTGAGAGGTGAGATCCTTGTTGTTATTGGCTTCGCCAATACCTTCTTGTTCCGCGTCCGCTAGGGTGGGCGCTTCCCGCTTCTCAATATGGGGCTCCTCCACAACATCCGGTGCCTGCCCGGAAACAGAAGCCGGATGCCTGAGGTCGGAAGTCGGATTCTTCTCCTGGATTTCATCTTTCAAACTCCCAGATGGCCTTCCCAGATAGTCTTCCTTATCTTTTTCCGACCTCTGGCTTCTGACATCCGATACGATCTCCAGCTCCAGGGCAGGATGGCGCTCCTTGATGGCATCCTGCAGACTGCGGCGGTTCTCGTCTTTCAACAGCATCTCCTGATGAAAAGCAGATGATGCCTTGAGTACTATTCTATCGCCATCCTGACTCAAATTACACGAGGCCAGGGCCTGTGCCGCCAACGGCCGTTTCTGGAAAGCCCGCCCCAGGATCTTTCTGAGTTCGCCGAGTGGTACTGCCGCCGGTGCTTGCTCCTGCGGGGATGGCTGCCCGGCGGCTGCGCCGGCAGTTTTGCCTGCAGCGCCCTCTCCGGTTGCGGCAGTTGCGCTCTTAGAAACCGCGGCCTGGGGCGCTTCAACCGGTTCCGACATGCCCGGTTGGCGCACGCTTGCGGGCGCGATCGCTTTTGCGGGCGCAGCCGCGGCGGGCGCGGAGCCGGTGTCGCCCGGGGCAGGTATGGCAAAAGCATCGGAGAGGCGCACCAGGGCCAGTTCCAGCATCAGGTCCGGGCGGCTGTTCCCCTTCATGTCCGCCTCCGCCGCGGCCATGCCGCGCAGCAGGTTGGCATAGCCGGTGCGCTCCGGCCCCGGCGTGGCGGCGGCAAACAGCCGGTCGCGCACCAGGTCGATCAACTGGAACAGCACCTGGCGGGGCTCGCAGCCCCCGGCGGACAGTTCGTCCAATTGCTGCAGCAGGGAGGACACATCCCCAGCCATGGCTGCAGCCAGCAGTGACCTGAGCCCCTCCGGGCTGATGGCGCCGGTCAGGGTCTCCAGGTCGGCCCGGCTGATGGCGCCTCCGGTAAAGCTGGCGGCCTGCTCCAGCAGTCCCAGGGCATCCCGCAGGGCGCCACAGGCGTGCCGGCTGAGCAGTTCCAGGGCGTCGTCGTCGATCTGCCAACCCTTCTCCCCGGCCACCCTGCGTAGGTGATCATTGATCACGTCCCGGCCCAGGCGTCTGAAATCGAAGCGCTGGCAGCGGGACATGATGGTCAGGGGCACCTTGTGAGCCTCGGTGGTGGCTAGCACGAAGATCGTATGCCGGGGGGGCTCCTCCAGGGTTTTCAGGAGGGCGTTGAACGCTTCCCCGGTCAACATGTGCACCTCATCTATGATGAAAAGCCGGGACTTCCCGGCGGTGGGAACAAAACAGACCTTCTGGTTGAGGTCCCGGATCTCATCGATCCCCCGGTGGGAGGCGGCATCCATCTCGATCACGTCCATGGAGATGCCGGCAGTGGTGCTCCGGCAGGAGGTACAGATGTTGCAGGGTTCGCCGTCCTCGCTGTTCGGGCAGTTGACCGCCTTGGCCAGGATGCGGGCGGTGCTGGTCTTGCCGGTCCCGCGCGGCCCGCAGAACAGGTAGGCATGTGCCACCCGCCCCTGTCGCACCGCGTTCTGCAGCGTCCGGCAGACGTGCTCCTGCCCGATCACCTCCCGGAACAACTGCGGCCGCTGTTCCCGGTACAGGGCCAGATGCTCCACGCTCAACTCTCCCTTCAGTTTTCTATAATTCTACCCCTTTGACGGCAGGAGTTGTATCGCCAACTGTGAGCCCAACCAACTCGTTTAACTTGTTATTCGACCTGACTCATGGTTTCCCTGCACTCCTATTTCCTAGATAACATCAATTCTTGCAACATTCATAATCGAGGATCAAAAATGAGCGGGAAAAATCCAGTAAATAAAGGAACGGTATCACTTTTTCCCGAATATATGAAACCATAAGCATAAGCCGACGGAGTGACGCTCATGAAAAAGACCCACACCTCGGACTTCGGGGTTTCCAAGAGAGAGGGACACGACTCCAGCGCCTTCTACGCCCGCAACCTATACGGCCAGGACGGAAGCGGCATTCCCCGCCTGCTCATCGATCAGACCGTGCCGCCCGGATCACCACTGGAACACCGCACAGTCCCGTCATACCCGCGCCCGCAAGCGGCGGCGCCGTGTCCGGTGGACACGGCGCGGGAGTGGGCCGACCGGATCTACTGCCAGACTTCGGAAGAGATGCTGCAGGTGCCTGACAACAGCGTTGCCCTGGCTTTCACCTCACCTCCCTACAACACCGGCAAGAAATATGAGCCTGACCTGGACCTGGGCGAATACCTGGGGCTGATTGGTCGGGTGGCCGCAGAAGTTTACCGCGTCCTGATACCGGGAGGCCGCTACGTGATCAACGTGGCCAACCTCGGGCGCAAGCCCTACATCCCTATGCACGCCTACTTCTACGCCGTTCATACCGGGGTTGGCTTTCTGCCGGCCGGGGAGATCATCTGGCGCAAGGGACGCGGGTCGAGCGGCAACTGAGCCTGGGGTAGTTGGAAGTCCGCCAAATCTCCCGGGCTGCGCGACCTGCACGAGTACCTGCTGGTGCTAACTAAAGAAGTGTTCGGGCGCCCGGACAAGGGGGAATCCGACATCTCCGGGGAGGAGTTCATGGAGGCGACCCTGTCGGTGTGGGAGATCCCGCCGGAGCGGGCGAAACGCGTCGGGCATCCCGCCCCGTTCCCGGTGGATCTGGCTGGCCGGGTCATCAAACTCTACTCCTACGTGGGCGACGTGGTGCTCGATCCCTTCTGCGGCTCCGGCACCACCTGTGTAGCCGCCAAGACCGGCGGCCGCCACTGGGTGGGCTACGACATCGCCGCCGAATACTGCGACCTGGCAATAGCAAGGCTTGCTTCAACTGAGCAAAAATAATACTTGTTTTGAAGAAACATTTTAAGGAACGCCGCGCCCAGAGGGCACCCGGCGGTGGGTACCCCGCGGCGGGTGCCCCCCGCTAGCCAAGTCTTCTATATCGATATGGCAATATGGCGCTAATATTGCGCTCAAAAATCAGGAGGCTGATCATCAATGGATTCATGCTGTGGCTGGTCAGCCTGGTGGTGAGAGGCTTTGAGGCTTGCTGGCCGCACCCACATGACTTCAGCCATGAGGGTGCGGCCAGCAAGCCTCAAAAGTAACGGTCGTGCACCTGCCTCCGAATGAAACCTTCCGGGCGTTACCATGACAGCCTGCTCGATTCAGGCACTCCCGCGGCACCCGAAAAGCACCACTTACCGCTGCTTCCTCCCGGACCTGACGGGGTTCATGGGTTCTCGCTGCGCAGGACCCAAACGTCTTCACCGCTTACCACGGGCAGCCCCACAAGATCAACCCTCGGGCAGGAATTCGACCCCGCTATAGCGGATTGCGGGCTACAGGGCGCCGCTACCCCCCCGTCTAGCACGACCAAACTTCTCTTAGAAAGAGACGGACACCAAAACCCCGGCATCCTGTTTGCCCTGTCATTATAGCATACTTTGTCCGACCTGCATAATTGCCATTTTTCGCCCTATACAGCTAATGTGAAGGAAGCGGGGGCATTAGAGCGGGTAGCCATCTGTGGTAAATAATGCTGGTTGAACATGGGTTTGAACTCAACCAAAAGCGGCAAGGCGCTCCGAGACCTGGAACCCTTGCCGCCATGCGTTTCAGGTGGTGCGCCCAGAGGGAATCGAACCCCCAACCTACAGATCCGAAGTCTGTCGCTCTATCCAGTTGAGCTATGGGCGCCTGTATTCAGAAAGCCCAGCGCCGCAGTTTTCCCTTATTATTGACTTTTTCAACTGCACTCGATTCTTGTATTTCTTTACAGGCCTCAATGACCGAGCCGAGTTAGGTTGAATGATACGGAAATTATACTCTCTCTTGAAACCGAAGTCCAGGCGAATAACAGGAATGCTCCGGGCCGCATAAGCACCTCCACCGCGCCTACTGCGCCCACAAGTCACTAATCTCAGACCTTTAAAAGGTGGAGGCATGGTTGAGACAATACCTCTACCAGCTAAAATGGCTCTACCTAAAATTCATCGCTCCCTTCATTCAAGTGGAGATAGTGGAGGCATTTTAACTTTATTGTGTCACGTTTTAATCTGCACTGAAATAGACCACCGGCCTGCTTTCTCGCTTCCGACGGTTCTATTTTCTATCTTTAAAGGTCCTGAGATAGCGAAAGAGGAAAAAGCCGATAATCAAGGGTATCCAGAAGGTGAGGCTGCGAAAGGTGAGGGATGCCCAGAGGGCGGTTCTATAACGCACCTTTAAGGATCTGAAGACCAGGGGCATTATCCCTTCCACGAATCCGATCCCCTGCGGCGTGGGTGAGATGATAGTGAAAAGGATCGCCATGGAATACCCGGCAACCAGCACCGGAAAACTGATCGGGTTGCGGAAAGCCAGGAAGACGACGTAGAGGCTTAACATGCTCGTCAAGTGAGCGATGAAGGCTATCAGCAGGCTGAGCCCCAGAATCCATGGCTTCATGCCGATATCCCTTGCCGCAGACGCGAACTCTGCGATGTTCTTTACCGCCCAGTTGCCACCCAGGGGAGACTGGCGCTTTATGCGGGAGGAGAACCAGCCGACGACTTTCTGCACCGATAGGAGCAGCATCTCCAGAAGCCGCGGCTTCCGGCGTGCCAGCAGCAGCAGAAAAGCCAGGCAGACGGTGCTGAGCAGCAGGATAATCGCCGCCGCCACCTGCCATTGCTGCAGATGCTTGAGCAGGAAGAGATAGGCCAGGCCTGCGATCAGTATAATCGAGAAGGCGACGAAAACCACCAGGTTGACTAGCAGCATCCCCGCTGTAGCCCGGGCAGGTGAGCGGCCGCTCAGAGACGCGTCATCTGCAAAGAGGGCGATCCCCGCCATGCCGCCGAGAGGGGCGACCACATTTATAAAAAGTGAGGAGAGGATGATCGGAAGCAGTTCCCATACGTCTTTGTTGAGTTCGACAATCGCAAAGGTTGTCTGGTAGAGCAACGAGTAGAGCAAGTAGTAGGCCGCCTGCAGCAACGCGGCGAAAAGAATCAGTTGCCAGGACCCGCGCGCGATGCTCCGGGCCAGTCTTTCTATCTCCTGGATACGGCTCGCCACCAACCACGCAAAAGCTGCCAACAACAGCCACGGCAGCACGTGCCTTATGTTCAGGCTCCATTTCCGAGGTCCGATCATGACTCCTACCCTGTCAGGAGAAAATACCTGCCTGCCCTTTTCCTTTGATCAACTTGTATCGCCGCTATTCCAGTGATAAAAATGTCTCCACTGCTTCTACCGCCTCCACTTTTCACATCTTATCATTGTTTTCAGGGTAGAGACATGGTGGAGGCATTATCTCCCATACTAAATACCTCTCCCTAAAGACTGACCGCCTTGTCCTCATCCCATCCAGTATCACCTGGTATCCAATTTTTTCGCCATTTAAGACGTACAGCCTGAATACTTCGCAAGGGCTGACTAAAGTATGTGGTATTTATTTCTTGCTATTGTAATTTTTATATGTTATACTCGACAAGACATGTTAAAGAATCAGGAAAACTTAAAAGTTCTTGCGCCCTCCTATTTAGCAGTATGGACAAAGGCACTTGAAGGAATTCCGCTTTTGCATGAACTAGCATTGGAAGGAGGCGCAATCTTAATGGAAGGTAAAGTAAAGTGGTTCAACGCTGATAAGGGCTTTGGCTTCATCGAGAAGGAAGAGGGCGGTGACGTTTTCGTCCATTTCTCCGCTATTCAGGGTGAAGGCTACAAATCCCTTGATGAGAACGAAAAGGTCAGATTTGATGTCACTCAAGGCAATCGTGGACCTCAGGCGAGCAACGTCGAGCGCCTGTAAGGTTTAACCAGCAAAAGACTCTCTCCAAACTAAAATTGGAGGGAGTTTTTTTATTGAACATGACTGAAGTCGCGAGATTCCTGTGACTCCAGCCAATAGTTCCTGATTCATCGTCCCTTGCCTTCCGAAGAGAGGTCTTACCGGAACTCCACAGGCTATCCCCGCAGTTCCTGCGGTTCATTTGAAACTTTCAGGCTGCGAGAATCCGCAGTCCTTCATTCAAGATGTTTTTCGCGGCATTCCGGTCCCGGTTGTGGATCGCTTTACAGACCGGGCACTGCCAACTTCGTATGTCCAGGGTGATCATGGGTTTTACTGCTCCGCAGTGGCTGCATTTTTCAGGCTTCAAAAAGGCATGATCATGGAATATCGTAAAGGCCTGAAACCCATGTCCCCCCAATAAAATGGCGGAGAGAGAGGGATTCGAACCCTCGAGACGAGTTTTAGTCCCGCCTACTCGATTTCCAGTCGAGCGCCTTCGACCAACTCAGCCATCTCTCCGCTTCAATTGTTCGGTTGTATTATATCAGATTTTTCACTGTCGGCAAAGCATCCGTGTCAACACGAATTCCCCGTTAAATATCTGTCTTCCAGGAGAAGTATGCCGCCGCCCTGATCGCCTCCGTTCATTGCTTGGACCACATCATATATGCTTTGTTATATACTGTACTTGTTATATATCACATGTTAAGTAGTTTTAAAACTTTTCCCAAATAAAAAAACTAGCCTCATCGCTCGCTAAAAAATGAACACTCACCAGTGACCCATGATGCAGGCACGGAAAGGGCTGTGTCAGGGACAACCCGTATGAAAGACTTCACCGGACTGCGCCGCAAAGCTCTGGCTTGGCTATGGGGACATAAGGCGCGCAGGGCATGGCATCATGGTCTATCCCGGTGTGCCAGCCTTTAACTGCCCGATCAGTTCTTTCAGGATCTGCACCACGTCACCTACCAGGCCGAAGGTTGCCACCTTGAAGATCGGGGCAGCGGGGTTTTTATTGATGGCCACGATGATCTCCGAGCCCTGCATACCTGCCAGGTGCTGGACAGCGCCAGAGATGCCGCAGGCAATGTATAGCCTGGGAGCTACCGTCTTGCCGGTCTGCCCGATCTGGTGGGCATAGGAGATCCAGCCCTCGTCGACCACAGCCCGGGACGCTCCCACAGCGCCTCCCAGCAGGCCGGCCAGTTCCTTGACCAGGGCAAAGTTCCCGGCGCTGCCCAGGCCGCGGCCTCCGGCCACGATAATAGTGGCCTCTTCCAGGTTGACCGTCTCTGTTTCTTCGGCAGTAAATCCGGATACCTCAGTGCGGGCAGTCAGCAGATCGTCGCTAATGGTCAGCCTGACAACCTCGCCCCGGCGGTGGTCGTCACGCTGCAGCGGTTTGAATACTCCCGGTCTCACCGTGGCCATCTGGGGCCGGCGCCCGGGGGTAATAATTGTAGCCATGATATTGCCGCCAAAAGCGGGGCGGGTCTGCAGCAGGTCGCCGCTGTCCCGGTCTATGTTCAATCCAGTGCAGTCTGCCGTCAAACCGGTGCGCAGGCGGGCAGCCAGGCGCGGCGCCAGGGAGCGCCCGGCAGCGGTAGCCCCGAACAGCAGGATGGACGGCCGGTATCGGTTGACCGCTGCGGCTAAAACAGCCGCATACGGTTCATCCCGGAAAACGGCCAGGCCGGGGTGCCCAGCCAGGAAAACCTGGTCCGCTCCATATGCTATCAGCTCATCCGGCAGAGTGCCCAGACGATCTCCTGCCAGCACGGCGCAAAGCTTCTGGCCGGTCTGATCCGCCAGGCCACGCCCGGCTCCGAGCAACTCCAGCACCACCCGGACCGGCTTGTCATCCCTGATCTCGCCAAACACCCAGACATCCCGGTAAGCCTCTCTGTCTACAGCCGGCATGGCCCTGGCGGCAGGCTTTTCGATAGCTCCTGATGGGCAGGCCTCGGCGCAGGCCCCGCACAGGTTACAGGCATCGCCGAAGACAGGCAGGCCGTTATCCATAGTGACGGCATTATATGGACACGAAGAAACACATTCTTCGCATCCGGCACACTTATCCGGAAACAGCTTCATGCTGGGCATGGGCATCCTCCACTAGATGACATTGGCTGACCGCAGGGCGGCAATCAGGGAGTTGGCCTGTTCCTCCGGGCTTCCGGCAAAGAACTGCCCCTGCCGGTCGTATTCCGGCACAAAGATCCCGGCCACCCTGGTGGGCGAGCCAGCGATCCCGATGCGCTCCGGGTCGACACTCAGGTCAGCAGCCCCCCAGACGGTGATCGCCTGGGTTTTGGCCCTCAGGCTGGCCCGATATGACGGCAGGCGGGGTTCGTTGACCTCCCGCACCACGGTCAACAGGGCAGGCAGAGAAATGGAAGCCCGTTCGTAACCGCCTTCGACCAGGCGTGACACCGTAATGTTAGCGTTAGCCGGCTCTGCCGGGGACGCCTCGTCGATGCTGCGCACGTAAGTCAAATGGGGAATGTCGAGCCATTCGGCGATCTCCGGCCCCACCTGGGCGGTATCCCCGTCGATGGCCTGTTTGCCGCAGAAGATCAGATCGAAGGAGCCGATTTTTTTAATCCCGGCAGCCAGTGTATAGGAGGTGGCCAGGGTGTCGGCCCCGGCGAAAGCCCGGTCGCAGAGCAGCACGGCCTGATCTACGCCCAGCGACAGGGCCTCCCTGAGGGCTGCATCCACTTGGGGCGGACCCATGCTGATCACCGTCACCGTTCCGCCAAACCGCTCCCGCAGCAGCAGGCCCTCCTCGACGGCGTTCAGGTCGAAGGGATTGATGATGCTGGGCACGCCTTCTCTGATCAGGGTGTTGGTCTTTTGGTCGATCTTCACTTCCGCGGTGTCGGGCACCTGCTTGATGCAGGCGATGATGTTCAATTCACGCACCACCTAACGTGCTTGAATACTATGGCCTTGTCCGCCCCCCGTTACAGGTGATGACTACAACCGATGCGCCACCTGACGCCCTCTTCGAATGGGCGGTCAACGAGTTCTTAGCTTCAGTGGGGGCATTAGAGCGGGTAGTCATCTGGTAAATCGACCGCGCCCGCAAGCGGGCACCCGTATCTGTCGCCTTTACTTATTCCAGGAAAAACAGCGTTGCCTACCATTCGTCCTGCTGTTTGATCAACTCGGAGGCGATGACGTTGCGCTGGATCTGGTTGGTGCCCTCGTAGATCTGGGTGATCTTGGCGTCGCGCATCATCTT
>Ga0116107_1001785_pt1 | contig 12115 bp, 9 predicted proteins | sample June2015DPH_6_10_FD_88969 | JGI IMG/M metagenome (GOLD analysis project Ga0116107, IMG submission 88969) | Peatland microbial communities from SPRUCE experiment site at the Marcell Experimental Forest, Minnesota, USA - June2015DPH_6_100 | ecosystem: Environmental > Terrestrial > Soil > Wetlands >... | reverse complement strand
CGTTTATAAGGATTGCCAAAATTTACAATGATGTGCTTTTTAGAAATAAGATTGGAGAAATAAATGCAATTTATTCACTCGCTCCGGCGAATAATTAAAAATCACTTCCCCCTTTTCATCATCCTGGCTGCACTATTATTGATAGTTAGCCAAAATCTTTCTCATACCTTTTTAATCGGTTGGGACAATCTGCAAACGGAACTCGGAAACAGCCTAAACTTACAACGTGGCTTGTTTTCTGTTTGGGAAGAATATCAAGGATTAGGTCTTCTGGCAGGTAATGCCCATGCTGCGGACTTAATCAGACAAATATTTATAACGCTTATCTCTTTTATTGCTCCACTTAATTTGGTCCGACAAGTTTATGTCTTTCTGATGCTGGCAACCGGTGCTTTTGGAGCCTATTTTTTGCTGAAAAACGTATTTTTTGATAACAGAAACGATTTTGTCAGTAGAATGTTATCTTTAACTGCCGGGTTTTTTTACTTATTTAATCTTTCCACCATTCAAACTTTCTACGCTCCGTTCGAGCCCTTTATTGCTCACTTTGGCTTTCTGCCGTGGCTAATTCTGTCTTCAATATTGTATCTAAGAAAAAATTCCGGCAAAAACTTTGCTTTTTTTGTAATTATTAATATTTTGGCAATGTCACAATCACAAGTTCCGACTATTTTCCTCGTTTACTTTTTAATCCTATTAACTATTCTATTGATACATCTTCTATCTCAAAAAACAAGACAAACTCTTAATTCCGGCATTAAAATTATCTTAACTACTCTTGTTATCAATGCTTTCTGGTTGTTACCTTTCATTTTTTTTGTAGTCACTAATTCTCAAGTCGCACTTTTGGCAAAAATCAATCAGATGTCAACCGAAACCGTTTATCTACAAAATAAGGCTTTCGGAGGAATAACCGACGTAATGCTTCTAAAAGGCTTCTGGTTTAATAATGTCGATCCTAATCTTCAAGGAATTTCTACGTATATGCTAGAACCGTGGAGAAACTATTTCTCGAACCTGGTCATCAACTTAATTGGTTATCTATTGTTTGCTGTAGCCTTAGTCGGCGCTTTATTTTCCATAAAACAAAAAAAGGCAGTTAACACTATCTTTTTACTGTTATTCATTGGTGCTTTTACGCTTTTAGCATCCGCTACTTTCCCTTTTTCAATCATTGACTTGCTTTTATCCAAGCTTCCCTTGCTCCATGCAGTTTTCCGTTTTCCGTTTACCAAATTCTCAATCATTTTATCCCTTTGCTATTCTGTCTTCTTTGTTTTAGGAATATATACGTTAGTAAATTACATTGGTATATTAAGAAAAAATCTTAACTTGAGTATATTTTTTGCTTGTTTATTCTCCGTTCTGCTTTTACTCGTTTTTGCCTTTCCCATCTTTCAAGGTAAGCTTTTTTACGCCAAAGAAAAAATTAATCTGCCGAAAGAATACTTTCAAGTTTTTGATTACTTTAAACAGCAAGATCAAAACACCAGAATTGCTAATCTCCCCCAACCGACTTTTTGGGGTTGGGAATTTTACAACTGGGGCTACGGCGGCTCCGGTTTTTTATGGTACGGGATAAAGCAACCGCTTCTTGATCGGGCTTTTGACGTTTGGTCAGGCACCAACGAGAACTATTATTGGGAACTTGCCAATACGATTTATACTAAAAATCCGCTTGCTTTTAGAAACGTCCTCAATAAATACCAGGTAAACTGGCTTTTGCTGGATAAAAATTTAATTTACCCTTCTTCTCCATTGTCTCTTTCTACTCAAGAAATATACTCTCTGATAAACGAGAACTCTTCAATTCAAAAAGCAGCCAGCTTTGGCAACATTGATATTTATAAAGTAGGGCTTAAAGACGACCCAAAAAGCTTTGTTTTTTCTTCGCCGCTAAATAGTGCCAACGGCTACAGCTGGGGAAATTTTGACCAAGCATACACCGATTTAGGAAACTATCAAAATAGTAACGAACCAGCAAATTTTTATCCGCTACGCTCTCTCTTTTCCAATAAAAGCCAGTCGGACCTTGCATATAAGATGGTGGATGAAGAGAATGATATTCTTCTTAGCGTTCCTCTTTCACCAACTGGTTCCGGAGCCGAATTAAATCTGAAGGCTTTCACCGAAAGCGAAGAAATAATTCCCGCCAGTTTTACGTTCGAAAAAACACAAAACAACTTTGTTTTAAGCGTGGTCTTACAAACTCCGGAAATCTCAATTGTAAATGGAGGTAAAAAAACCATAGTTTACGCAAATAGTCAGAAAATTCCCCTCGTCTCTATTCCCATTAATGTTAAAGGTGATATTGAATTAAACATCAATGGGATCAAAGATTATAAGTTTAACTCAAACTCAACCTCTAATTTAGGCGTTACCTTCCTTTCAACCGTCCAGGACAATATTATTGTGATTAAAAACCAAGATGTTTCACAAATTATTACCATTAAAGCCAGCCAGATATTTCCGCTTTTTAAACAGGCAAATATTCCTTTACCCACTCTTACGCAAGGTGCGAAAATGGAAGTGGAAATACCAAAAGTAACAGATAATTACTTAAGCTTTAAGGCAAACCCTGATAATACCTTGGTAAACTCTGTTAAAAATTGCGACAATTTCAATAATCAACAGTATTTGGCCACCCTTGCAAAAGTTGATGGTCAAACCACTCTTAAGCTACAATCTGAGCTTGCTACGGCCTGCGTCAACCTAGATATGCCTAACCTAATTCACAACCAAGGCTATGCTTTGTTAATCAAAAACGCCAACCAAACAGGCAGAAACCTACATTTTTGGTTGTCGAACGATAACACCTACTACTCTCCCATGGACACCTATCTTAGCGCCGCTAACAGCCTTACAACCGATACCTATATTCTTTCTCCACAGGAGGAATTCGGCCGTGGCTACTCTTTGCATTTTGAAAATATGTCAATTAATCATGACTCCACGATCAATTATCTTGGTAGCATCGAACTGTACCCTATTCCATACAATTTCTTAACCACAGTAACAATAAGTAACAAACAAGTAATCTCCAGTTTGCAAGCAAATTATCAAGCTGTTATGCATCCGAATGAAAGTCTCTACCTAATTAAAAACATTACGCCGGCAAACAATTCCCCAATTATTCTTTCCCAGTCCTTTAACCCAGGATGGAAAGCTTATGCAATAAATAGTTTGAATTTTTGGAGCGAAAATTTTCCTTTCCTGTTTGGTAACGAAGTTAAAAACCACGTCTTGGTTAATAATTGGGAAAACGGCTGGATTTTAAGCAATAAAGAGCAAAGTAACCTCGTGATTGTCTATCTGCCACAGTATTTGGAGTATTTGGGATTTATAATCCTTCTTCTGCCTATAATCGTAGTCTTTTTACGAATTTTAGCCTCAAAAAGACCTCGAAAAAGAGCGGTTAAACTTGACTCGGAAGCCGGATTATGATATGCTTTACAGACACAAAATGACAACTGCCCTACACTAATCCATACTTGCCTCTGTCTAGATTTATGAAAAATACAAAGCCATTAATTTCAGTTTTATTGCCTGTCCACAACGCCGGTGCGACGCTTGCGGCGTGTATCACCAGTCTTCTGAACCAATCCTACAGGCAGATTGAAATCATTGCGGTTGACGATTTTTCTTCGGACAATTCGCGCTCGATTTTGCATGCCTTGAAAAAGAAAGACAAACGGCTCAGGATTTATAAAAACGTCAAGCGATATGGTATTGCGGTTACCCTGAACAGATTGACTAAGAAAGCCAAAGGTAGCTTTATTGCTTTTATGGATACCGACGACATTTCTAGCCCTAACCGGCTCAAAAAACAATTGCATTTCCTTTTAAAAAACAGCGATGTGGTGGCCGTTGGCTCACAATGCACTTTTATCGACGAGCGAGGCAAAAAAATCGGCCGTAGCGATTTTCCGACCGAAAACAGCCTTATTTACCAAAACCCGCTACATGGCATTTCCATGCAATTTGAAACGGTTTTAATCAATAAAACTCTCCTTCCCAAAGACATCTTGAAATTTACCGACTCAAATCCTTTTATCTACAGCGACATTTTTATGAAGCTGATGCCCTACGGAAAGTTTGCTAATCTCGAAGATTTTCTGCACTTTCATCGTAAAGACCCCAAAATTTATCTTTCGGACGTTAAGCGAAACATTATGTCTTTGATTAAGCTTTGGATTAAGTCTAAAGCCTTTTATGACTACCAACCACCACTGCGTTCCTTTTTCTCCCCGCTCATCAAAACCACCTAAAACTACCTAAAAATAACTTTTGTCAAGAGGAAAAATAAAATTTCCCCCTGTTATCCACATTTACTCAATAAAAACAGAGAAGGCCGTCAAACCAAGCTAAACGATACATAATTTACTATGAGTTTATACTGATTTTATTTTCTTTGGTGCTATAGGTTTGATTCTCTTGACAACCTGTGGTACAATTCTGGTAGATTATGAAATTCGGAATTTTAAGCATCAGGGGAAAGAAAGCGGTTAAGACAATCGCAGACTATAAGCAGCAAATATTAGTTAGGCAAGGACGTGAGCAGTTTAAAAAACTGCTGGAAAAAGGGATTAGTGTACCGGTAGTTTTACTTTAATCCGCCAGCTGGCGGAGACAAGGACTAGAAGAGCATCGCTTTCGTTACTTGGATAATAAGCTCTTTGTACGATAAGCAATGCTCTTGGAAAAAGGGTAATTAGTCCTTTAGGCAGGAAATAAAACTAATTACCTATTTAGAGTTAATAGCAAATAAATAAAACGTTGTCAAGGAAAATTGATGAGGCCAAAAGTTATCGATTTACTTGATACGGATTGATATTTTTATATCAATATTTGGAAGCTAGAATGGTGATACGACGATTGGGCAGGTTGTCGTATCACCTTTTTAGAAGTTAGAAGTTTTAGGAAGGTTTCTCCTTAGTCAAAATTAATCGTCCTTTATGATTTCTTGCAGTTGACATTGAATAACCATTCCCTATGAGCGCTCTTATTGAACGTATATTCTCCGGCGCAACGCTACCAAATAAACTGGTATATCCTAGACTTTGGAAAGCGTAATTAGTTAATAATCCTATTGCTCGGTTCACGTATCCATGCCCCTGGAATTCTGCTCCAAGATAATAGCCGATTTCGCCTTTTTGCGGGACATCTTTATCAGGAGTTAGATTAATTGTACCGACTAAAGTCCCTGCTTTATTTCTGATAGCAAATCTTAAACGCGCCGGATTTTGAGGATGACGAATACTTTCTTGAAAAGACTCCAAGTCCGGATATTTTTTGGCAGTATCCTCGCCATACTGAGACAAATAATCCCGGTTTCTATCAATAAGCGCAAATGCCTCCTCTGCGTCTACAAGTGAATATGTTCTTAGAGAAATTTCCCCGTCAGGAGAAATAATTTCGATTGGCGGCATAGGAATTCTTTTTCCTTCTGAAGCTTCATTTCCCAAACTCATGAGGGAATTATAGCAGTTTTTTGGAGAAGAGAATGCGCCCTGCGCTGGTTTGAATAACTCTTGAAACTACCACATCCAGTTCTTTCCCTAAATATTGAGCGGCATTTTCCACCACAATCATCGTTCCATCATCTAAATACCCTACTCCCTGTGTTGCATCTTTGCCCGAGTGCTGAATTTGAATATGCAAAGTTTCGCCCGGCACCGCAATAATTTTTAAGACATTGGCTAAAGTATTCATGTTGACCGCCGAAACGCCACCGATACTCCCCTTTTTCTCTAAATTATAATCGCAAGTGATAAGCCTTCCTTTATTGAGTTTAGCCGCCTGAATTAATTTTTCATCAACTTCCTTTAATTTATCCAGTCCCAACAGCTTTTCTTTTTCCTGGGAAATGGCGATTAGTTTAATACCTTTGACTTTTTTCACTTTTTCCAAAAGCTCCAAGCCTTTTCTACCCCGCTCCCTTTTAACCAAGTCTTTGGAATCGGCAATATGTTTTAGCTCCAAAAGAATGCTTTCCAAAATCACAAAATTGCCGCGGAAGAGTCCTAAGTTAATCACGTCAAAAATGCGACCGTCGATAATCGCCGACGTGTCCAAGAAAATGGCGCCGTCCAAGTGGCCGTTTGGTTTTTTCTTTTTTTTGCCATTTGAACGCCTTAAAGGCAATCTTCGGGCGACAGTTTTAGCCACTTCGTCGGCCAAAATCGCCACAAATCTCGGCGAAAAATGAATTCCCTTTTCAGTCGTTTGCACCGCCGGCACTGCTTCCTCTTTTTGTTTTTTAATTTCCTTCTTTGCCATTTAGTTACCTTTCACTTTCTGACATATCCTCTTTTTTGCTTTACCCACCCTTCTTCCTGAGTATCATCCTTCGTTAATATTCTAACAACTTCTTCAATTGAATGGTAGCTTTTGGGCGAAATGATCTTTGTAAAACCCAATTTTTTGGCTTCTCTAATCCGCTTTTCCAAAAACGGCGGAGTCCGCAATTCGCCCAATAATCCGACTTCGGCAATTCCTACCACTCTAGATAAATTTATATTTTTAATACTTGAGAGAATGCTTAAACAAATTCCCAAGTCGCAAGCCGGGTCATTCAGCTTTAACCCACCGGCGACATTGACAAATACATCCATTTGTTCGACCGGCAATCTAGCATGCTTCTGTAAGACCGCTAATAATAGCTCTAAGCGTTTATAATCGATACCACTGGCAACACGTCGTGGCATCGGTAATTTTGAATAAACCAACAGCGCTTGAACCTCAACCAAAAGTGCTCTGGTTCCTTCCAAATTGGCCACCAACACCGAACCGGGCGCATTGTTTCCTTTGCTTAAAAAGAGTTGCTCCGGATTTTTTATTTCCTCCATACCATTCTCCTGCATCGCAAAAATACCGACTTCATCAATCGGTCCGAAGCGGTTTTTGAGACACCTTAGAATTCTAGTACCAGTGTTTTTTTCGCCTTCCAAGAATAAAACCGTATCCACCATATGCGACAAAATCATCGGTCCAGCCACCATTCCCTCTTTAGTAACGTGTCCGACTAAAACCGTGGGAATATTTAAAGTTTTGGCTGTTTTAATAAATTCCGCTGCTGCGTATCTGACTTGCCCGACACTTCCGGATAAACCCGTGAGACTTTCCGATTCCATGGTTTGAATTGAGTCGATGACAACAAATTCTGGCTTTGTTTCGACAATTAAATTAATAATGACATTGGTATCGGTTAACGACGCCAAAAAAAGCGACTCGTTTTTAAGATTTTTTGTCAAACGGACTGCCCGCAGTTTTATTTGCTGTTCGGATTCCTCTCCGGAAATATACAGGACTGTTTTTTTACTCAAACTGATGTTTAAGGCTGCCTGCAAAAGCAATGTTGACTTACCGATTCCGGGATCTCCTGCTAATAAAACGACACTTCCGGGGACGATTCCTCCACCCAAAACACTATCCATCTCCGAAAATCCGGTGGTAAACCGGTCTTTTTCTTGATGAACAATTTCTGACAATTTGTGAGGTTTTATGTCCGTCTGGTTTTTGTGATTTGTGATTTGTGATTCGGGGCTTGAAGAAGTTCTGAATTCTTTAAGAGTGTTCCACATTCCGCATTCCGGGCATTTCCCTAAAAACGCCGGACTATCGTAGCCGCATTCCTGACAGACAAATGAAGTTTCAATTCTTGCCATAATATAATTGTTTTTGCGGAGAGCTCAGCAAAATCTCCTTATCTATATCCAATTGGTTTTTCGGTCAGAACCGGAACCAAAATAACTCTGTGTCTTTTGTCATCGACTTCAACTACTGTAGCAGTCACTTGAGAACCTTCAGAATAAGAAACAGTCGGCGGAATTTTCTCTTTTTTGATAAACCCTTCGACGCCTTTCTCCAAATTTACCAACACACCGCTTGACAGTACTTTGGAAACGCTGGCCGAAACTTTTTGGTCGGAGTGATAGCTTTTCAGTCTTTCCGCAAACGGATCTTGGGTTAAGTTTTTAATGGAGAGGTTGACTCTTTTTGATTCGCGGTCAAAACCGCTGATTTGCGCTTTGAGCTTATCCCCCGCTTTATAACTTTCCGGAATTGTTGCTAACTTTTCCCAAGAAATTTCCGAAATATGCACAAAGCCTTCAACCAAACTTTTATCATTAAGCTCAATTAGTAAGAAAATTCCAAATGGTGCTACATTAGAAATTGTCGCCTCTACTTCCTGTCCAACTTTTAAGCTCTTGGTCGCTTTAGCAAAATCTTCTGCTGCGACAGTGGCTTTTTGCGAAAAAATCACTTTGCGTAAAGGCCGATTTAACTCAATCACCGAAACTTTAATTTCCTTGTCGACCAGTTCTTGAGCATTTTGCAAAAATGCCGTTTGCGAATTGGGCAAAAAGCCCGAAATGCCGTCTTTGGTAGAAACCAAAAATCCGCCCCTGGTTAATTCCCCTACCGTAACATCGACCTGCTCTTTATTTTTTTTGAGTTCTTCCAATTTTAGCCAAACCCGGTCGTCGTTAAACCTTCTAAGCGATACCACCGGGTTGCCGTAGTCCGACTCCGGATTTAAGACCGTTACTGTCACTTTATCGCCGATTTTGAGACTCGTTAGAAGACTTTTTAATATCCGTTTATCTTTTTCCAAAACCACCGCTTCGGTTTTGGCGCCGATGTCCACCAAAATTTCCGCGGAAGTTAGTTTAGTAACAGTACCAGAAAGAACCTGTCCTTTGGAAACATTGACCAAACTGGTCTGATGCTTTGCCAAAAGCTCCGCCATCGTCAGCGGTTTACTTGAGGATTGCGATTTGGAACTTGTATTTTGTTTTGCCACTCATTTATCACCTTTCGTTTTAAGATTGTCTAAGTATACCACGTAACCATCCATCGAACAACCGCTTGTTCCACAAAAAATCCCCTCGCGGGGATTTTCGAATTAAAAACAGAAAATTTCTGGCAATGACCCATTGTCCCAAGCCTATGCTTAGTATCGTAGGCGCTGAAACGTTTCACTTCTCTGTTCGGAATGGAAAGAGGTGGTGCCGCTTCGCACAAATTACCAGAAAATTTCTATCTTCAATTTTTAAAGTTCTATTGACTCTTTAAAAGGTGAAGAGAAGGATACTTAATCTACTCTAAAAACCATTAGTACGGGTAAGCTCAACACCTTACAGTGCTTCCACCGCCCGCCTATCAACCTCGTAGTCTACAAGGGGTTTTATCCAGCTTGCGCTGAAACGATATCTTATCTTGGAGGCCGCTTCCCACTTAGATGCTTTCAGCGGTTATCGGGTGGGAATATAGCTACCCAGCGATGCTCTTATTCAGAAACAACTGGCACACCAGGGATTCCCTCATCCCAGTCCTCTCGTACTAGGGACGAATCTCCTCAAATATCAACGACTGTACAGGATAGAGACCGACAATTATGTTGCGCTCCAATTTTATTTGGAGGATGCAATATTTCTATTACACTCTACATATCGCTATGCAGTTCGGACTATATCTTCCTCGCCTTATCGGCGGGTCTAGCGTGTAGTCTCTGAGGCTCTAGAAAAAATTTCCTTTGAATATCTTTTATTGGTCACCCTTTTCGTAGAATAAACCAATTCAACTATTTTCTTGAAACCTTCCTTTTTCAAATGCTCTCCATTTTCTATAATAGAAAGCGTTTTATCAAAAATGTCAAAATCTTCTTTTTTTGATGTAAAAAGATTATGCTTTTTAAAAAAGGGTATCAGTTTTTCTTTCAGGTCTTTTCTGTTCTTGACTATAAAAACCCAAGATCTATCTTTTGGATTTTTCGCATGATTTGGTTTTAGATAACCACAACCCAAGCGTTTTTTAAATTCTTCAAGCACATTTTTACCTCCCGGATTTTGGCTTACATGAAATTCGGTAATGACTTGCCATTTTAAGGGCAAATCTGCTCTTTTACCAAACCCTACGTAAAAACAACCTTCTCCATCGGTAAAACCTGCTAGATATTCGTTGGACATTTTTTTACCAGCTGCCTGCTGATCGTCCGCGCTCAAAACATTTTTACTTAACATATAGAGATATAATCTCTCTATTTAGTCTTGTTTGTCAAGTAGTTTGAGATGCTCGGAGTTTCCAGCATATAGCTAGATTTATCTCTCGCAATTGCGAGATCCTTCAATCTCCTCTTTTTGGGGTTTTAGAACGCTTGAAGGAAGACAGCAACGGTCAATTTTACTGTCTTACGACGTTCTGAACCCAGCTCGCGTACCACTTTAACGGGCGAACAGCCCGACCCTTGGGACCTTCTCCAGCCCCAGGATGTGATGAGCCGACATCGAGGTGCCAAACCGCATCGTCGCTGTGGACGCTTGGATGCGATCAGCCTGTTATCCCCGGGGTAGCTTTTATCCGTTAAGCTGTGCGCCTACCACTAGGCATCACAGGATCACTAACATCTGGTTTCCCACCTGCTCGACTTGTAGGTCTCGCAGTCAAGCTGGCTTATGCGTTTGCACTATCATCTTGATTTCCATCCAAGATTAGCCAACCTTTATACGACTCCGTTGCGTTGTAGGAGTCAATCGCCCCAGTTAAACTGCCCGCCAGACAATGTCCCTCTGCCGAATTTTTGTGCGGCAAGGGGTAATGATTGCATATTCCAAAGAGAGGTATTTCATATTTCGCCAAAGCTCCCTCCTATTCTAAACAGTTAGAATATACTTTCAAATGCCAAGCTACAGTAAAGCTCCCGGGGTCTTTTTGTCCATGTACAATTAGGCCGCGTCTTCACGGCCATCTCAATTTCGCCGAGTAAATGTTCAAGACAGTTATTCACTCATTCTACCTTTCGTGCGGGTCGGAACTCGCCCGACAAGGAACTTCGCTCTAATATCCACGCAAAATGCGGGACTTGGACTATATCTTCACTCAAAATTTGAGCACCTGACGTATAGTCTCTGAGGATTCTAAACCCCTAACTTTTTGCAGAAATTTTCAAATTGCTTCTGCTTTATAGTTTTAAATTTGTGTTTTTTGAAAAACGGAACAATTTTTTCTTTTAAATCGCTTTGTCTTCTAACACAGAATCTTAGTAAATTGTAGTTATGATTATCATAGCGGCGGTTAATATAAATATTTCCACAACCAAAATAATCTTTTATTGCTTCAAGCGCTTCTTTACTTCTCTCGCCCTGGGTTACAACGAACTCAAAAAGAGTTTGGTAACCGCTTTTGCACGTTTTATTTCTAAAAGTGCTAACGGAGAAGCATCCTTCGCCATCAACAAAACCCACAATCCACCACGGGTTTAGTCTTTCCTGCTGATTGTCCTTACTGGAATCATTTTTACTATGTGTTGATTTAACCATAGTAGATCCAGAATACAGGAGTTTCCAGCATATAGTCAAGTTTTCGTACGTTATTTTACTCGGTGTACGGAGGTTTTCCACCTCACTATGGCAACGGGTCCAATTGGACTTACCATAGAACAGTTATAGTTACTGCTGCCGTTTACTGGAGCTTATATCACAAACTGGCATCTTGCGACGCTTTATTCACGATATTTGACTTACCAGCACTGGGCAGGTGTCAGCCCCTATACTTTGCCTTTCGGCTTTGCAGGGACCTGTGTTTTAGATAAACAGTTGGTAAATAAACTTTTGCTGCGGCCGCGTTCTTACGCGCGGCAAGGCATATCCCAAAGGTTACGCCTAGCTTTTTTGCCGAGTTCCTTGAACATTTTTCTCTCGATCGCCTTAGTCTTCTCGACCAATCCACCTGTGTCGGTTTGCGGTACGGAAAAATATGAATTTTGACTTCTTACGAAGTCCTAATGAAAATTTTCTGGGAAACTGAAAGCTACTAAATCGGAATTATTACTAACCCCTTTCATTTGCAGCTTAATTAAACACGGTAATGGATTTGCCAATTACCACTATTTCACTGCTTAGACCAAACGTATTCGGCTTAGCTCTTCCACTTTCGTCCTTCCCTTAGACTATTCATACCTTGTAGTCGAATTTCAACGACTTGCCCATCGGGCTACGCCCCTTTAACGAGACACACCCTTAGGACCGACTAACCCTCCGCTGACTTACATTGCGGAGGAAACCTTGGATATTCGGCGTTTAGGATTCTCACCTAAATTTCGCTACTCATACCG
>Ga0116107_1001784_pt1 | contig 12118 bp, 7 predicted proteins | sample June2015DPH_6_10_FD_88969 | JGI IMG/M metagenome (GOLD analysis project Ga0116107, IMG submission 88969) | Peatland microbial communities from SPRUCE experiment site at the Marcell Experimental Forest, Minnesota, USA - June2015DPH_6_100 | ecosystem: Environmental > Terrestrial > Soil > Wetlands >... | reverse complement strand
TTTATTACCTGTTTCTCTGCCCATGCCCGGTTCCATTGTTTTTACATTCCAATCGTAAACAAACACCGGAACTTCTGTTATATTGTATTTTTCAAATAGCTTAGGATCTATCGAAAATCTGGCTTTATATAGTTTGCATTTTCTTTCACATTCAGGATCTTTCTTAAGGATATTTTGTATATATTTTGCGGTCTCTTTGAGTTTGGCCGGTTGTCCAATCATTCCTCTGAGTACAATAATAATATTTTGTTCCTTAAGTAATGCTACATCCTGCGCATATGCCCTTATTGTATTCTTGGGCATTGACGATGAAATAAAAATGTATAAATAACTTTCTTTACTGAGGGAGTGTTCAGGGGTTTTGATTGCGTCGGGATATATTATTGCACTATTTTCTTTTTCCCCGACATTAAATAAATCCGCCTTAATTCTTTCCATTTCTTTATTTAATTTGGTTTGATATTGCTCCGAATGGAATTTTTGTGCTGCTTCATTGGCTCGTTTTATCGCCTCATCATTATTCTTCTTCTCGATACCTCCCGCCTCTAATTTCTTTTTTTGTTCTTCGACTGCATCCGCTATTTTTTCCAAATCAATTTCTTTTTTATTTAACGCTTGTGTGCTCCATAATTTCCCTTTGACATATACCTCTGCCTGACTCACACTGTCGTCTATCTTAATTAATGTTTTATTAATTACCTGAATACAGGCTTTTTCATCTTCTTTTAAATATACTTGATTATTTTTAATTGTTTCAACCGAATAACAAGGCGAGGGCATTTCAATAAATGCTTCTTTTGACTCTGCCTGAATTACAAAAGCAATTAATATTATGCCTGTTAATAATGTTATTCGGTAACCATGCAGCATGTTCTTTTCCTGTAAAGTAAAAATATTAAATTATCCATTCTGCTTACATCGGGCGGATTCTTACCCGGCCCCCACATTATATCGGTAGCCCCTAAAGCAGTGCAGAATCCGGCATTTACCGGCCAGGCGATCTGATCACGATAATGATGTTTAATCCATATAGGGGTGTAAATACACTGGCAATACCAACAGGCAGCGTCACATATAACTGCCTGGCGATGCATTCTAAATATCGCCCGGCCAACAATTAATTCATACGCCTGTAATAAATCATCATTATTGGCGTGTCCGGTAAGTGGATACAGGCTCCCCGACGATCCTACACACCAAAAAAGCGGAGATATTGAATATCCAATATTGGCTGATATAGCGTCCGCTATACATGTTAATTGCGCCCCGTAATTTGCAAACAAATACGCTTCGAGTTGAATAATTACGGCCAATTCATCATCTTGCCACAAAGGATCTATTTCAGATAATCCTACGAGGTCTGTTGATGTCGTTTCCATGCACATCGTATCGAGCGCTTCATCCAACAATCCCAGAATGTAAAAATACCAGAAATGAGCTTGCACAAAGGTCGAAGTTTCGTTGCCTTCATGCCCCATTTCCGCCCCACCACCTTTTTTCAAACTATCTAACATTGAACCACTGCTGTTAATGTCCAAACCAAAACTCGGAAAGCAATATGGGTCCTTCACTACTTCAACATAATAGGATACCGGCCAATATGAGATTGTGATACCTACCCTTTCATAAGGAGGTTCTTCTGTCGGGCATACACATGCCGTTATGGCTTCGCTTTCGGTTATATCATTTACGTGCGATCCGGCGTCTATAGCTACTCCGGCTATGTACATAGGAAAGACACACTCCCAGCAGATAGCACTAATTAAATCCATTAATGCGGAATCGTCAGGACATTTGGCGGTTGCCTTAAAGGGATGTATGAACAGGATTATTAATACTACTATGATTGCTGTTTTTTTCATTGCTTCTCTTTTTTGAGGGCGTATTCCTGCACTTCCAGTTCTGTTCCTTTTTGCACAGCCACGGAAGGCACAGCTTTTATACCCATCCTGTCGATTATTTCCCTGTTTGCGTAATATACCGTCAATGTATTGAGTTTTTTTCTTACATCCAGGTACGACCCATCCGTGATCAAGAGCATTGTTCTCATGTCCGCCGGATAAGGCGATTTTTTATACCACTCGATTTGTTTTTCATCTTTACCGTTTATAAAAACAATTATTCTTCTCATAAACACATATTCCATAGGGTTATATCTATAACCCTTCGGGTATATAACTTCCCCGTCTCTTCCGATTATGTCCTCTTTTATGGCGCCGGTCATATCAACCTTAAATACTTTGTCTGCCTTTGCGACCGGCAAATCCACCAGGTCTTTCGGTTTATAGTTTTTAATTTTTTCTTTTTGCTTACTTTTAAATTTTTCCCAGTCATACTTGGCAATCGCTTTTTTCAGCTGAGATATCGCATCTTCTTCGATTATGGGATAAGTTGCGCCATACTTTCCTAAATCCTTTGCCAAAGTTTCTCCGTGCATACCAATTGCTAATATTATCGTTATGAATGTTATTATTTTTCTCATTGAATCTTTTCTTCAATTTTACTTTTATTTTGTTGCGTTAATTTATTTTGGATAGTCTGCATTTTGTTGTCCATTTTTGTTTTCGTGGCATTTATATATTCTGAAAAATCTATTTTTGAGAAATCTATATGAGAAAATTCTTCCTCCGTAAAACCACGACAATCCGGCGCTCCTACCGATCCCCATCCGTTAAATGATTGAAGTTGCGGCCGTCCTTGTTCGTGGATAATTCTGGCCAGCATAGAATTAAAACAACAAAACACATTGGCCCTCTGGACACATCCAATCAGCCACCATTCCTGCTTGCAGTAATCTCCTATAAAATGACAACTGCCCGTGCTCGCTTTGGCAACACATTCCGTATCCGGCTCTCCACACACCTTTTTAATTATTAGAAAACTACCATCTGATTGATCACAACAATTAAAGAAATTTGTATTCACTCCCGAAGGACGGCATTCCAATGGTTTCCCATTAAATATCATTATTGTTCCTAAACACTTTCCATTCGCGTCTTTTTGCCCGTCATTTTGATAAGAAGAATTGTCGCTGGTAGTTGTACTGGGATTTTGTGTTGATCCGTCAATGCAGGATATATTGTTGCACTGCATGACGTTGTTTTTATCTGTATTCGGAAAGCAATTAAATTGTGATCCCAGAGGGCAGGTAAAGCCTGTTACGCATTGCATTGTCGCATTATCCAACGTCCCAACTGTACAAGACGGAGCTGCCGTGCATGTATTGCCTGCTCCCTGATTGTAGCCGGTTGGACAGGTATAGGTGGGGCCGGTGCAAGCCGTGCTTACTGTTTTTACACACATGTTCCCTTGCAACGTATAGTCAGTCGGACATGTATAAGCAGGCCCGGTGCAATTCGCGCTCGCTGACCTCACGCAGGTATTATTTTGATAGGTATAACCGTTCGGACAGGAATAAGTTTTCTGGTTACAGCTTCCCAAAGTGGTCTTTTTACAGGCCGCGGTACAGGCGCTCAGGGTTGGATATGTTCGTGTTGAATAACCTCTTATGTAACATCTATAACCGTTTATTCCGGCAGTGCATCTTTTCGGAGTCACAATACTGCAATCCGCATCCGTCTGACATAGGGTACTGGTTCCTGAACAGGTGTAATTAACGATGGGTGGAGTGGTTTCTCTGTTGGGGCACCCTGCTGTACAACTGCTTTGGTCATGATAGACGGTACCGCTAGTTGAGCAGGTGTAATTTTGTGTGGCGTTTATCGTTCCTGTCTGGGTGCAATTGGAATTACATTCGCTTTGGTCTTGATAGACAGTGCCTGTGCCAGGACACTTATAGTTATTATTAATATTTATTTCACATTTTTTTGTCGATAGATTTACATTCCCTCCGGCAGGACATACCGGCGCTGTTGTTTGATTTGTACAATCCTGAGCTTGTAATGGGCAATAATATTGATTATTGTATTTTTGGCATATCCCCATCTCCGTGCTAAAATCAATGTTGCCATCTTGATTTATATCTTTGACGCAGATTTGTTGTCCTGCACTTACTTTCCCGCCGTATGTATCGTCATTACAGGTCAGCGGTGAGCATTTTTTTATTTCATTTACATCCACACATGAATATTGCGATCCGGCAGGGCATACCGCATTAAAACCTGTAATTGACAACGTGCCTGCGCTTATTTGGTAACATCCAGAATTGCCGCATGTCATTCCCGATATAGACAGCGTTGATCCATTGGCGGCTATTGATATAAGCCCTGCGTCAGCCGCGGTCGATCCGGTTATTAATGCGCCATTTATATTGATCTTCCCGATCATTGTCTCTGCGCATGATGTTCCACCATCACACCCAAATATTTCAATATCGGAACCGTTACCAACCATTCTTGATATTTTATCCGCCGAGACAGACCCGGATACAGTCGCGTTTTGAATTTTTATGGAGCCTATGTTTCCTGATGAACACGCTATATCGCTGCATATCCATCCATCGATAATCAAAGACGATCCGTTATCGTCGGCGCTTACTTTTGTTATACCTATTTTATCTTTAACATTCGTTTGGGTTGAAGTTGTTGACCCTGATAGTGATATGACCGCTGTTGTGCAATTCACCATATCCTGCGGGCATGTGGGCGGCTCCGTTGCCAGGCAATCCCATTTTTCTGTTTTTGCATCGATCACTCCGTCGCCGTTAATATCTTTGACACAAGTGCTCGCATATCCTTCTACAATCGATATAAGTAATATGACGCCGACCATAAAATATTTTTTCATTTCTTCGCCCCTGATGAACATATTGCATCTTCACCTGCCTCTTTGAGAGATTCCAGCAGTGTGAAAGTTTCCGCGAACTCATCAATACATTGACAATCTTTTAATATTTCTTCACCAGCGCCCGCGGGACAGACATTCGCCTGCGGGTAACATTGCCTATAATAAAATTCATAGGTAGTTATATCCTTTCTGTATTGTGAGGCTGTCCCTGATTGTGTCGCTTGGGTATCCTGTTTTAGTTTTCTTGTTTTACAAACTTTGCTGCACGTATCGTAAGGTTGAGCTCGGGCTACTCCCAGATCGAAAGTATTGCCCTCCGTCTGCCATGTTTTTGTTTTGTCGTCCTGCCTGTAATCAGTATATGTCGCTATTCCATTTGTATCCTTTGTGGTTTTATAAACTTCATTTACCCGCTTCATACTATCGGTAAAATCAAACTTACTGTCACCTTGACACAGGTATGTCCGGTCCTTTTCCCACCAATCCCGGCAAATATTGTGATAATAAAAACCGTTATAATCCTTACACGTCGCTATGGGGATCAATCCTGTCGGTTGATAATTTTTATACGTATATACATTATCAACCTGTTCATCCTGAATTTGACACTTCGGGTTTTCTTCAAGGGCAGTGCACTGATCATTTATTGATTCATTGATAGTATCTATCCTTGATGCCGGATAGGTACAATATTGCTTCCACAAATAGATATCATTCCCCCAATACCTCCCCCACCAATACGAATCCCAGTACATACCTGAATAGTAATAATCCCAATACGGGTTATACCCATTATGCAAAATGGATAGTTTATTGCCATTTACTGAAATCCCGTATACGCCCTCTACATAATACAGACCCTGTCCGCCTTTAATTAACGGATCTTCATCCATTGTCATGGTCGCTCCGGGAATGTTTATCTCCCCAGCCACCGTGCAGACAATGTCTTCTTTATTTGATGCGTATATTACACCCCATCCATATTCTCTGACGTGATCAGCCATATTGATATTGGTGCAGCGTATAATTTGCAGATTTTCGCCGCTGCCTCTTATGTCCATAATAAAATCCGGGTATATCGAGCTCGTTCCGCCACTCATATTAACTCCTGGAATGGTTATGATAGTTCCATCTACGCCGAATCCCTCGCCTATAATATTTTGACCGCTTCCCCATAACCCGAATAACCATCCTCCAAACCAATTACCCTGGATATTGATCGGATTCTTTATTATCTGGCAGCCGCTTACTGTGCTGCAATAACTGGAGCAGCTATTTCCATTTTCGGTACATACCGTACTGTCTGAATTCAGGGCAGCATTCCCATAGGGGCATGTCACTTGTTGCGTAATGGTTATGTTGCGTATAATTTTGCATTGGACCATTTGTCCCAGCGTGTTGTGATATTGCATGGAATTACTCATAACGCTGTACATGCTGTCGGGATCTGTTTGCTCGGCTGCCACTTCCTGCTCGGCTGCACCGGTCATCGGCGCATCTGTCATGCCTCCGCCATAATAATTTGCGGGGTTTGTGCCCGATGCTGAACCAGGAGTACCGCATTCAGTGAGGGATTGGCTGTAATAGGTTATTTCCGCGTCACTTACCTTAACATCCGTTATGCTGTATTTAGGGTTTGTGGACATTATTGCTCCTGTTGCTCCAGCCCCTAAATCTTTCAGTATCAATGGCAAGTTCGACCACGCTACGTTATTTCCACAGGAACTGTTTATGCAATAACATCCGCCCATTTTTGTCAGATCTGTTTGTTGAATACTTACTTTCCCCTGATTATCTGCTACCCACTTCCAATATTTACAATTATGCCATGTCCCCACATCACATTGGATCACGCCATTGCCGCAGATTCCAGATACAGGAAAAGGCATCTTGTATTGATAATCCATTTCCCCATCGAGGTTTGTGTCCTGCATAACCATCACCATTTCTAAATCCCCTGTACTCCCCGGCTGCACGAGAATATCCACGAATTTTGATGATGACGGGCAGGATAATTGTGCAGAGAAACATTGAGATTGATCTATGGTCTTCATCGGAGTTTTTGAAGATGTGAGCGGCTGAGCGGCATTTTGATTGATCGCCTCCCCTGTCCCTAAATATTCATAAACACTGCCCGCAGCATTTTGTGCTTCAGATCGTGATTTTTCTACATCGTTTTGTGCCAAGACAATAGATGGGTATGCTACAAGTAAAAGGATACATATTTTAGCTGCGATACTTTCCAACCATTTCTTCGATGGCCTCTGCATAATCCTTCCCCTTTTCTTTCACTATGTGATCTATTTCGGCTTTTTCTTTCGCATCGGATGTAAATAAATAATAACTAAAAGGATCTACTGCTAATCTCGCAACTCCCTGTCCATAGGGAGTATCCATGAATATTTCAGAATATTTTGGTCTGTTTGATTTTACCGATTTCAGCAGCTGCATTCCAAATTCGCCCATGTCAATTATTTTCTCTTCTTTTGCTTTTTCAAAATCTCCCGATTCCAGATAAAACTTAAACGCTGAGTTTGCTAAAATGACATCGCCGACACTGCCGAATTGCTTAATATCAAGGCAACTCTGAGATATTACGGAAAAGGACCCGTTATATTTTCTCGAACGACGGTATCCTTCTTCAATAATTTCCTGTAATGCGCCGCGGCCTTCTTTAAGAAACTGCCAGGCCTCATCAAAAATGATCAACCGTCTCCGGCTTCTGTCTGACAGGTATAAATCCTGTGTTACGGCGTTGATAACTTGCAGGGTGATTACTTTGAATAATTCCTTGATCGGTTTCAAATGTTCTAATTCGAGCACAACGAATTCATCAGCGGATATATCGAAGTTAGACCGGCCACAAAACCATTTTCCGTATGTTCCTTCCGATGTAAAATCTCTTAAATTGTAGGCCAATATTCTTGCAGATTGCGTAAAGACTGTTTTATCGCCGCTGCCTTCTTTTAACTCTTTATCTGCATACAGTGGATACTTTGCTAAATATTCATATATAAAATTTACATCTGCATCATTGCCTGCTTCCTTCCATGCCCATCTTGCGGCTGCTTTTAAAATAGTCATCTCTGTTTCGGCATTGGCGAATGGCACTGTAGAAGTAGCGGAATAGATCATCGTGTGTAGCAATGATACTATCGGTGGGATATCACTCTCTGGCTCCTGAATGTATGTAAATGGGTTCATGCATAAATTGGAATCGGGACTGAAATCTAAAAATCTTCCTTTAAAAACTTCTGTCTGTTTTTGGTATGAACCGCCGATATCGATGATTCTTATCATTGCGTTGGCGGCATAATAATTAAGGGTGATGTAGTTTACTAAAAAACTTTTCCCGGCTCCGGATGAAGCGGCAATAAATAAATTATGATTATTAGCGGCCTTGCCGAACAAATCGAGGCGGCAGGGTTGCCCTTTGCGTCCCATAAACAATAAGTAAGGATAACCGCCACCGGCAAAATCCGCCTGCACCGGCAACAATGATGCCACTGCTGACGCTGGCGCTATAAAATCTCTATCAAGATTTTCTATATTATCTTTGACGTTGTACAGTCCGAACGGCAGGGATGCCACAAGTAGCGGAGGCAATATACCTTTGTCCTCCTGCATGACATAGCCATTTTGTTCCCATAACCTTTTCGCTCTCACTATGGATTCTGCGGCTTCTTTTTGATCTTCACTCCATACCCACATTGTCGGTATTATTTTTACAAAGGGTAGTCCTTTTTCGATATCATCCACAGCCCTCATATATTCATCTTTTTTCCGCATTAAAGATGGCGTAAAGCTTCCGGCGCCCTGTTGCTGCAAGACCAGATTGCATTTCATATGCAGTTTCATTTTTAAATCTTCATAGACAACATTCATTGAATATAAAAACGGCGTCAATATCTGGTTGGAATCGGATATAATGCCCCATACACCGCCGAAGCATTCATTGGTCTGGAAGGTATCTACTTCTGTGGGGAATGTTTTGACTGTCGCACATCGGAAATATCTTTCACCGATCTTAATTTCCGATAAGCTCTTTTTAATAACCGTGTCCGACAGGATGACCTGCTTATTCAGATACTCTTCTTCGTTGTAAGTTTTATTGTTGACGGATGGTTTGTCATTAAGTAATTTTCTCATCCAGTCTACTAATTCTTCCGGCTTTAAATCTTGAGGGTGTACACCTGCTCCTGATAATATTTCCTTTACCGTGCTGTACACATCAGTAATATTAATTTTTTCAGCTTCTTTTTCAGGGATTTTTAAGGCCACAAACAAACGATAATTTCTCAGGGGCATCCTTTGAAATATATCCATCCCTTTTGTGCCTTTTTTGAAAAATTCGGCATACCATTTCGCTGATTCTTGTAATACTTTATTGTCCCGCGTCTTTCCTTCTTTGTATAATTCTATTTCTTCCTCAATGTATGGATCTGCATATAATATGAATTGGATTATACTGCCGAACGGGATACCAATTCTGAATAAACCTTCTAAAATAAATGTTGTTTTATCACCGGCGAAGGCCAATGGTGTGCATTCCCATATAAAGCCTATCGTTTCATCCACATTGTAATAAAATACTTTTTCTTTATCGTATGCTCTCCACGGCAAATATGACGAAAACTTATTACGCTGTGTAAGTTGTTCTAAATCCTCTTCTGTCGCGTCTCTGTCATGACCTAACAACAGGTTATGAATTTTATTACGGAATATATATGCGATTATCATTACGATGCCGGTTGCGACTATTGCCAGCATTACATAGAATACATCCATTGTTTTACCTTTTATTCTTCTGCATCAATTAAGTAATTGCCCACTACCCACTTCGGATCATCTATTAATAAATAGATATATCTCATCATGTATAATTCGTTCATATCTCCCTTATACGGCAATACCAATACCCGCATAACCTGCGGTGGTGCTATTAAGGGTGTATTCGGCGCTTTCAGCATTGTTGCTAATTTTTTATTAACAGCCCTTTGATACATCGTTTCGGATGATTCAGTTGTTCTACGGTTATTTCCTGATTTGTTTGTCTCTGAGGTTGAACAGGCAGTGCAATATGTATCTTCAGATACATTATTATTTATTGCTTCCTTCCTGCATTTTTCACATGCCGCTTTATTTTCTTTTTCATTTAATGTGTTGGTCTTCTTTTTTTGAAGAGATTCTTTGTATGCGCCTTCGACTTTAATACATTTTCCTTTATCCTGATCCGGGCAGGAGAAATTGTCTTTATATGGATTTAATATTGCGCCGCAGCCCCATAGATACAGTACTGTAATGATGATGAGACATTTTTTCATTGAAGCTCTTCCCCTTTATTTATTTCTTTAATTTCCAATTCCACGCCTTCCGATATAACCAGCGTTACATCCCTAACTGCTCCTACTTCAATAACGGGCATTGTCTGTCTGGCCAGTTCCAAATAAAATTTGGATATTTGTTGAGCCGCGCTGGAGATACCTGCACCGGCTCCAGCTTGGAGCATTTGGCTGGGATCTATTGTCTGTGTTTGACCTAACGGACTGACACTTACTGTGGTTGTTTGCGCTTTAATCGCATCGCCTATGCCGGAAAAAAATCCCGCAATTACTGATCTTGCTACTATAGCGCCCATTTTACTTACAACTGTTCCCCGCAGTCCTATTTTACCGTCTGAATCTACAACGAATCCTTTTACGCGTTGATCGATCACCGCTGTTCCTTTTTTTGACAGACAGGATATGCTGGTAATCCTCAAGTGAGCCCTTTCATCCGCCAAAGATCCATGCCCTTCGCTTATTACGAAACATCCTTTTAGATTTGCCCGTATCTGGTTGGGTAAAAAAGCAAGGTCTCTAATACGCAATAAAACCGGGACAGGCTCTCCCTTGCCCCCCTCTGTTGTTGGTGCATCCAAGCCACTCAACATTGTCGCCTCCATAAAAGAAGGGGGTAAATACACTGTCTTTTTTTTGCTTTTTTTTTCCGCAGCTTTTTCTTTACCGTCCCCGCCTGCGTTACGATTGCTTGCTATTTCAATTGCTCCGATTTCACGTTCTTGAGGATCTTCCTGTTGTCTTGATACGCCGGGCACAGGAGGTACGTTTCTTTGTGCCTGATTATTATACTGTCTGGATTGACTCTGAGGGATCGGCGGCGGCGGTATTGGTTCGTTTTTAATTATCTGGGATGCTGATTGCCCCGACTGGGCTTGCTGCCTGATAGACTGCATCTGTGGCTGTGTTTGTCCTGCCTGTTTGTTATTTGGCTTCAATTCGGCGGAGCCTGACTTATCACCTTGCTGATTCTGATTCTCTTTAAGTTCTTTTTTCAGATCTTCTACTTCTTTCAGCATTGTGTTTATTTTTTCCTGGCCTTGCAAATACGCAGACTTTTCCAACAGATGAGGTTCCAGCTTTATTTCTTGTTTGGGATTTTGACTTACTCGTGGCGATTCTATGGTTTTTGTTCCATATTTTATATAATATACCGCAATACCAAAGACCATCAGGCCCACGATGATAATGGTTCGCACTACTTTTTTCTTGCCGTCTGCATCCAGGTTTTTCCAATACTCTTTAAATTTACTCTTCAGTTCTATCGCCATTTACCAAGATTCCTTTATTTAATTTTGAATTGTTTTGAGCCGTTCTTGTCGTCTTCATTTTTTACTTCTTTTGGTTCTGTTTTTATATTTTCATTCACATAACCATTGCTTATTTTTATCGTTGGATTTTTATCCGAATCATAATCGCCTTTATTTTGTTCGCAGATAAACATACGGACGGTATCGCCTTTCCTGATCCTTATTTTATCAATGGCTAATGCTATTGGGTTTGATGCAATATCGATAAAATCACGTTCGTCTAATTCTATTTCTTGCTTCTTAGAGTTCTCTTTTACTCTGATTATATACTCTGATATTTTAATACCCTCTCCGGACGCGGTTATTGTTCTTGTCGGCGTTATGAATAATTCTTCGTAGGGGCTGATGTCATTGAATGCTTGTTTTTCTACCGTAAAACTTTCCTGTATGTCATCGGCATATACAGCCTTGATCATCGTCATTATTTTTTTCTCTGATGACATTCCGCTGAAATAATTTTTATTTTTTCTTATTTTTTCGTTGTCGCCGGTTGATAGTTGGATTGTTTTTGATGGGATTAATTCCGGCACTGCTATGAGATTGTAAGTGGAATCACCGCAGACGATATACATCTCCGTAACGCTCGGATATATTGTTTTATTGCCTTTCTTGATGTATTTATATTTAACGTATGCATCTTTCCCGGAAAAGGATACGGACATTCCCTTTTCTTTAGAATACACAATGTCTTTAATCTCTCCCGCTTGGCATGTTACTCTATTT
>Ga0116107_1001783_pt1 | contig 12120 bp, 9 predicted proteins | sample June2015DPH_6_10_FD_88969 | JGI IMG/M metagenome (GOLD analysis project Ga0116107, IMG submission 88969) | Peatland microbial communities from SPRUCE experiment site at the Marcell Experimental Forest, Minnesota, USA - June2015DPH_6_100 | ecosystem: Environmental > Terrestrial > Soil > Wetlands >... | reverse complement strand
GTGGAACGTGGGCCGGATGGTTGGCGCCAAGCGCGCGCTGAAGCCGCAACAGGTCTGGGCCATGCGGTTTTGGCTTGACCGCGAACGTCGGTTGCGCGACCGCGCAATGTTTGATCTCGCCATCGATAGCAAGTTGCGCGGGTGTGACGTCGTGAAAGTCAAGATCGGCGACCTTGTCAGCGGCGGTCGGGTTCGCTCACGCGCGATCGTCATCCAGCAGAAGACCGGCCGGCCGGTTCAATTCGAACTCCATGAGCCCACCCGCGGCAGCATTCTGGTCTGGCTTGAACGCCGAGGCGGCGCGCTCGACGAATTTGTCTTTCCGAGCCGGATCGATCACGCCGATCATATCAGCACTCGGCAATATGCTCGACTTGTCGATGAGTGGGTGACCGGGACCTCGAAATGCGCCCGGAGGATTACGGGTCCCATTCGCTACGCCGAACTGAGCCCCGCTACGGTGAACAGAAAGTCTCGGCCGGCCTCGCTCACTTGAGCTTGCCCCCGACGCTGGACCACTTCAAGGGGCGCAGACCACGTTTTGTCGCCGCCGGCTGCGAAGCCGGCGGCGACCGATGGATTGGGTCAATCAGAAGACGCTATCCGGATTGTAGAACTTGACGGCGTTATCCTTGGTGATGATCGGCGACGGCAGAACCGTCTGCTTGGGCGCCGACGCGCCGGCGAGGATCGCCATCAAACGGTTGAAGCCGGCGCGGCCGATCTGGTCGGAGTTGTTTTGTCCGGTCGCGCCGAAGTTGGTGCCCTCGGACATGATCTCTTTGAGGGTGCCCTTTTCGCCGTCAACCGAAGTCAGGAATATCTGGCCGGTGCGGCCGGCATCCTTAATCGCCTTCTGCGCGCCCTGGCACATCGAGTCGTTCTCGCAGAAGACGGCGTTGATGTCGGGGACCTTGGCCAGCATCTCGTCCATCACCTTGAACCCGCCATCGACGCTCCAGCCGCCGAAGTCGGGTGCCTTCTCGACCTTGATGGCGGTCTTCTCGAGCACCGAAAGCATGCCGTTGGTGCGCCCGAGGCCGATCGAGTTATCGGCCGGTCCGCCGCGAATATCGATGACCGTTCCCTTGCCGCCGAGGCGCTTGCTGATGTATTCGCCGATGCCGACGCCGATCGCGTAGTTGTCGGGGCCGATCCAGCTCGTGTAGTCGCCGCCCTTGAAGTCGCGGTCGACCAGCACCACCGGAACGCCGGCTTTCTTCGCGGCATCGAGGGCCTCGGGCGCCGCCTCGAGCGGGCCGCCGCTGATAATGAGGCCGTCGACCTTTTGGGACAGCAGGTCTTCGACGTTCGAGGTCAGCTTCGCCGCGTCGCCCTTGGAGTCGGTCGAGATCACCTTGATGTTCGGATAGAGCGACGCCGAATCGGCGATCGCCTTGTCCATGCCGACGAAGTAGGAACAGCAAAGGGTGAAGTTGACGACGCCGATCTTGATGTCCTTGGCGACCGCCGGCGTCGCCGCGGCGACCGCGAGGACGCAACCGGCGGCTGTTACGAGTGTAGTCAGGCTTTTCATGACTTTTCTCCCCACTTTTGGACGCCGGACGACCCGCCGGCGCGGTTAAGCTTCTCAGGCCTTCTTTCGCCGCGCCAAGACCGCGACAAGGATGATCAGGCCCTTCAGAAATTGCTGGTAGTAAGACTCGACGTTGAAGAGGTTCAGGACGTTGTCGATCATCGCGAGCGCGAGCACGCCGCCGACCACCCCGACCACCGTGCCGGTGCCGCCGGCGAGGGTGCCACCGCCGATCACGACCGCCGCGATGGCGTCGAGCTCATAGCCGACGCCGTAGGAAGGCTGGGCGATGCCGAGCCGCGAGGCGAGCAGCACGCCGGCGACCGCCGCCAGAAATCCGCTCGCCCCGTAAGCGGCGAGGAGATGTCGCTGGACGTCGATGCCCGCGAGCCGCACGGCCTCCCGATTGACGCCGATCGCGTAGATCGCGCGGCCTGAGGTCGTGTGGTTGAGATAGAACCAGACGATCGGAACCGTGACCAGCAGCAGCAGCACTGGCACGGGCATCGGCCCGATGAAGCCGCCGCCGAGGAGAGAGCGGAACAGAGGAGCGATCGGGTATTTGGGCGTCGCCGAATAGACGTAGAGCAGGCCGCGCAAACTGCCCATCGTCGCCAATGTCACGATGAACGGTTGCAGCCGGAACCGCGCGACGAGGAAGCCGTTCAGCAGTCCGACGACCACCCCCATGATAAGGGCGACGAGGATCGCCAATGGAAACGGCATCTGCTCCTGCAGACCGGTCGCCAACAGCCCGGCGAAGGCGAGGATCGAACCGACCGAAAGGTCGATGCCGGCGGTCAGCACGACCATGAGCATGCCGAGGCTCAGAAAGCCGTTGGTGACAAGCTGCCGCGAGATGCTGACGATGTTGCGCGACGTGAGGAACGAGTCGGTCGCGACGCTGGCGAAAACGACGACCGCGAGGATGGCGACGGCGAAGCCGACGTTGGCCAAGTCGACGTGCGACCGGCGGCTGGTCTTGGTTTCGGGGGCAGTTGAACTGCGAGCGGCGGAGGTCATGGGGTCTAAGCCGTCTTCCGATCGAGTTCGACGCCGATCGCCACGGCGAAGACTCGCTCCATGCTGAGCTCAGAGCGGTCGAGCGCGGCGACGATCCTCCCCGCGCGCATGATCAGCAGGCGGTCGCTCATGCCCAGCGCTTCCGGCATTTCCGACGAGATCAGTAAAATCGCCATCCCAGTAGCGGCGAGGTCCGCCATGATACGGTAGATCTCGAACTTCGTAGCGACGTCGACCCCGCGCGTCGGTTCGTCGAAGATGAAAACGCGCGTGCGATCGAGCAGGAGCCACTTGGCGAGCACAACCTTCTGCTGGTTGCCGCCGCTGAGCTGGCGCGCCATGCGGTAGACGCCGCGCGGACGCACCGCAAGCTCGTCGAGCTTCGCCTCGACGACCGTCTCCTGCCGCGCGCGGTTGAGCACGCCGCGCCAGGAAACGAGGTCCATCGAGGCCAGTCCGCCGTTGTCGAGGACGCTGAGGTCGAGCCCCAGGCCGTCGCGCTTGCGATCTTCGGTGACGAAGGCGACGCCGTTGGCGATCGCGTCCGCAGGGCGCCTCATTTTGACCGGCGCGCCGTCGACGAGGATTTCGCCCGAAGTCGCGGGCGTCGCGCCGAACAAAGCGCGGGCGACGTCCGTTCGGCCGCTGCCGACGAGGCCGAACATGCCGACGATCTCGCCCGCGTGAACCGTGAGGCTCACGTCCTCGAACACGCCGGCCCGGCTGAGGTCGCGGCACTCGAGCAGGGCGGGACCGGGGCGCGCGGCGCGATTCGGGTAGATCGCCGCCAGCGAGCGGCCGACCATGGCGCTGATCAGGCCGTTGCGGTCGATCTCGCGCGTCTTAGCGGTCAGAACCTTGACACTGTCCTTCAGCACCAAGACCTCGTCGGAAATCTCGAAGACCTCCTCGAGACGGTGCGAGACATAGAGGACGATGACGCCGGAGGCGGTGAGCTCGCGGATCTTGGCGAACAGCGTTTCAGTCTCACGCGCCGACAGCACCGAGGTCGGCTCGTCGAGGATCAGGATCTTCGGCCGGCCGACGAGCGCCTTGGCGATCTCGACCACTTGCTGCTCGGACACGCTGAGCTCGGAGACAAGCGCGCGCGCGTCGATGCGGTCGAAGCCGAAATTCGCCAGTTCCCGCGTCGCCAGTTCGTTGGCCTGCGGCCAATCGACCCACCAATTCGCGCTGCGGTGGGGCATCTTGCCGAGCAGGATGTTCTCCGCGACGCTGAGGTGGGGTAGGAGGCTCAGCTCCTGATAGACGGTGCGGATGCCGAGCTCGATCGCGTGGCGCGGGTCGCGAAGCGCGACCACCTTGCTGTCGAGCGCTATTGAGCCGGTGTCCGGCGGCGTCGCGCCGGCGAGGATTTTGATGAGCGTCGACTTTCCCGCGCCGTTCTCGCCGCACACGGCGAGCACGCGTCCCGCCTCGACGGCGAACGATACGCCAGTGAGCGCCGGGTTGCCGTCATAGGACTTGCTGACGTTGTCGGCGCTCAGCGCGACCATTGGATCAGGACTCGCCAAAGACGTTGTTCAGAAGCAGCGTCTTCTGCTCGGTCATATCGAGCAGGGTTTCGTGAATGCCTTCCCGCGTGTTGCCGCTCATCTTCGCGCCGCCGAAGGGGAGGTTCTCGACCCGAATCGCGGTCGAGTGGTTGACGACCACGGTCCCGACCTCGAGCGTGCGGAAGGCCTCCATGATGCGGCCCACGTCACGCGTGTAGATCGCCGCCTGCAAGCCGTAAGGGCTGTCGTTGGCGAGCGCGAGCGCTTCGTCGAAGCGCGTAAAGGGGATGATCGGCAGCACCGGGCCGAAGATCTCTTCGGCGAAGGCGTCCATGCCGGGGCGCACGCCCGACAATAGGGTCGGCTCGTAAAAGGCACCGTTGCGCTTGCCGCCGACGAGGATTTCAGCGCCGTCTTGCGCCGCTTTCTTCACCTGCTCCTCGACGCGGCGGGCGGCGCGCTCGGTGATCAGCGGACCGACGTCGGTGTCGTCGTTCAGCGGATCGCCGAGCCGCAGCGTCTTTGTCTTCGCGACGAGCTCGGCGACGAGGCCGTCGTAAACGGCTCGATCGGCGAGTACCCGCTTGACGGCGCAACAGATCTGGCCGTTGCCGCTGGTGAACCGGCCTGAGATGAGGTCGGCGGCGACGGCGCTGACGTCGGCGTCGGCGCAGACGATGGTGGCGTCGTTGCCGCCGAGTTCGAGATGCACCTTCTTCAGCGTATCGGCGGCGTCCTTCAGAATCTGTCGTCCGGCGGCCGTGCTGCCGGTCATCGTCACCATCTGCACGCCGTTCGCGCGAACCAGCGCCGCGCCGACGACTTCGCCGGACCCCGTGACGAGTTGGTGCGCCGCCCTCGGCAGACCCGCGGCTTCCATCATCTCGGCGATGCGCATGATCGTCAGCGGGCATGCTGACGGCGGCTTGGTGATGACCGCGTTGCCGGCGGCGAGCGCGCCCGCCGCCTTGTGCGACCAAAGTTCGGCTGGATAGTTGAAGGGCGCGATCGCGGCGACGACGCCGAGCGGCTGACGCATGGTGATCGCAATCGACCGCTCAAGGCCGGGCACAGAGTCGAGCGGCGTGACTTTGCCGAAAACGCGTTTGGCCTCTTCGGCGTAGCCGCGCCAGATGCGGATGGCCGCTCCGATTTCGCCGAGCGTCTCGCGCCGCGTCTTGCCGTTTTCCTGAGCGAGCAGGCGAGCGAGCGAGTCCCGCTCGCGCTCGATCGCGTCGGCGACCCGCAGCAAGATCGCGCAACGCTCGTGCGCGGGCACGGCGGCGATCCGCTTTTTGCCTTGTTGAGCGGCTGCGACCGCGCGCTCGACGTCATCAGGGCCACCGCGCGGCACGCTATCCAGTCGCGCTCCGTTGGCTGGATTGACGATCTCGTCGACTGCGCCACTCGCCGCGCCGACCCAAGCGCCGTCGATCAGCATTTTCACGGCTTCCCTCTCCCCTCCTGGCGGACATTGCCGGCCATTCCGGGTCGGTCACTAATGCAAATATCGCACTAAGTCAACGAATATTGCGCTTGTTTTTCTAAGCGCTTATATTATACGAATAATGCACATCGAATCGTGAGGGGACGATGCTGGATTCGAACAAGAGCTCGACCGCCATGCGCGCTCTCAAGGTCATGGAGATTGTCGCCGAAGCAGGGTGCCCGGTGTCGGTGGCCGAGGTCGCAGAAGGCATCCGCGCCGATCGCAGCACTGCCTACCGAATGCTGATGACGCTGCACGCCGCCGGCTACGTGACGCGCGATGCGTCGCAGAAGAACTACCAGCTCGGCTACAAGCTGTTGTCGTTGTCGCGACGTCTGCTTAACGGCAACGACCGCGCCGATCTGATCAATGAGATCTTGCGCCAAATGGCCGACCGGAGCGGAGAGACCGTCCATTATTGCGTCCTCGATCGCGACGCGACGGTGTTGGTCTACCGGGCGAAAGGAACCCAATTGGTCGCGGTCGATTTCCAGATCGGGGATCGCTCGCCCCTTCACTGCACCTCGATTGGCAAGGCGCTGCTCGCCTATCAGGACGCGCGTGCGATCGACGAAGTGATCAGCCGGGGTCTGCCGCGAACCGCGGTTAACACGATCGTCGACCCGGACAAATTGCGCGCGGAGCTTCGCAATGTGCGCGCCCAGGGTTTCGCGCGCGACGACCGGGAGTTCCACGACGATATGCGTTGCGTCGCCGCGCCGGTGTTCGAAAAAGACGGATCCTGCCGATCCGGCATCAGCTTCTCGGGGCCGAGCTCGCGCTACACCGAGGCGAAGCTCGAGGAATTGCGCGACGTCGCGCTCGAAGGCGCGCGCGAACTCTCTCTCAGGTTCAAAGGCGCCTAGCCAGCAGCATGGGAGCTGACCCCATGGGCTCATAACAGCGGGACAAAACGCGGCGCGGGCGCGCTGACGACAGAAAGACCTCGGGGACCCGCAGGGAGGAGTTCCTCGAACTCAATGTCCGTCGCCCAAGCCCCTTGACACAAAGGTTTCGGGGCCCGAGTCGAACGGCCTGCTCTGCTTCAGCCTTTGCGCGCAGGTGACCCACCCCCTTCGACATTTGCCGCCAATCCTGATGGTATTTGAAGCGGACCGCTCGCGGATGCCAGATTGAGAGTTTCGAAGAAGCAGCGGTGGACCAACTTAGCGGACGGCAGCTTTCCTGGATTCGCTGTTCCAGACCCGCCAGTCCGCTTCCGGCCGTGCCCGGCTGCTTCGCGCCAACAGTGGTCACGCGAGGATCGCTTGCTCGCCTCTTCGGTCGAGCGAAAGCGGCCATTCGTCGCCGGAAGCCATTCCGCCGCCCGCCGAACCCTGCCGCCTTCGGTCTCAACGGGCAATAATGACCTCGATGCCTCGGCTTTCGAAAACGCGGGCGTCCTCGTCGCGAATGCCGTCGTCGGTGATGAAGGAATTGATGACGTCGAGGGTGCCGAGACGAGTGAACGAGGATCGATTGATCTTGGTCGAGTCCGCGACGAGATACACGTGCGAGGCGGCGCGGATCATCGCCTGTTTGAGCTGCAAATCGGCAAAACTCGGATACGTCAGTCCTGAATCCGGTGCCACTCCGGCGGTAGCCAGAAACAGCTTGCCGGCGAAAACGTCCTGAAAATAGTCCGCCGCCTTGTCGCCGCTCAACGACAGGGTCGGGGCCTTGAACTGACCGCCGGGCATATGCACGGCGTAGCCGGGCGTCGCGCCCAGCATCAGCGCGATATTGAGGGCATTGGTGATCACGGTCAGCGACGAACGCCCGAGCAAGTTGTGAGCGATCTCCGTCGTCGTCGTGCCGGCGTCCAGAATGATCGTCTCGCCGTCGCCGATCAGGCTCGCGGCTTTCACGCCGATCTTTCGCTTTTTGTCGATGTTCTCCATATGTTGCAGGGAGAGCGTCTCGACCTGCCTGGGCACGGTCCGCAGAAAGGCACCGCCATGCTGGCGGGTGATGTGGCCATCCGATTCCAGTCTTTCGAGATCCTGGCGGATCGTCGCCTCGGAGACGGCGAACGCGGAACTGAGATCGCGCACGCGCGCGCTGCCCTCCTCCTGAAGCCAATCGAGAATCTTCATTCGACGCGGCTCGGCGAGCAGGCCGTTGAGATCGGGGTTGGGTTGACCGGCAAACGCCGTGCGCGCACGCCGCGGGGAAGTCGTCGCTCTCGTTTCTGTCATGACCCATCCACTCTGTCGCGCGGCCGACTCGGCGTCCCTTTCGTCTCGCGCCGCTTCAGCCACGCAATCGGCCCTCGATGCGAGGACCGCCGATCGAATCGCTGGCGCACGCCTCGAATTTCATTCATTTAGCCCAAAATGAGGGCGGGTCGAAAAAAAGCTGCGCCGCCTCCCCCTCATTTCGACAAGATAGCGAAATTCTCCGCAACTATCATGCCAGTTGCGCCATCTGTTGCAGCGCGACGCGCTGCTGAAGTTTTCGCTGCGCCTGGTCGACGACAACCGCCGCGATGATGACGACGCACTTGATCACCATCTGCCAGAACGAACTGACGCCCATCATCACCAAGCCATCGGAAAGGATGCCGATGACGAACGCGCCGATGATGGTGCCGCCGATCGTGCCACGGCCGCCCGACATCGAGGTGCCGCCGAGCACCGCCGCGGCGATGGCGTTGAGCTCGAAAGTGGTGCCGGTCGCCGGATGGGCCGCCAGCAGCTCCGAGGAGATGATGAGACCAACGATCGCCGCGCAGAAGCCGGAGAACATGTAGACGAACAGCTTGACGCGGTTGACGCGGATGCCCGACAGCGCCGCCGCCCGCTCGTTGCCGCCGACCGCGAAGATGTGCCGCCCGAGCGGCGTCCAGCGCGCCAGATAGGCCGCCGCCAAGGCGACGATGATCAGCAGCCAGATTGAGACCGGCAGATAGAAAATCGTGCCGGCGCCGAGGAAAGCGTAGCCGGTGGTGCCGAAGGCGGGGTTGCCCTCGAGGTTGGGGAAGGTCGCGCCGTCCGAGACCAGCAGGGCCGCGCCGCGCGCGATATAGAGCGAGCCGAGCGTGGCGATGAACGGCGCGACGTTCAGCCAGGTGATCAGCAGCCCGTTGATCACGCCGACGAGAACGCCGAGCACCAGGATGATGACGATGATTTCCGGAATGCTGAAGAACAGCGTGTAGCCGTTGTGCAGGTCGACGCCGTGCAGGATCAGTCCGCCGGCGACCATAGCGCACAGGCCGACGATCGAGCCGACCGACAGGTCGATGCCGCCGGTGACGATGACGAACGTCATGCCGATCGCCAGGAAGGCGTTGAGGGCGACATGCTTCGACATCAGCACGAGGTTGGCGACGGAGAGAAAATTCGGCGCCGCGAAGGCGAAAAAGACGATCACCGCGAACAGCGCGATGAAGGTGCGCAGACGCATCAGATAGAGCGTCAGCGAGCCGCGGACCGAGGAGGAGGCGGAGGTTTCCACGGCGGCGCTCATGCGGTGAGTTCCTTGCGCTGGGACGCCGCGGCCGGGCCATGGCCGATCGATGACGCGGCGACGATCGTGGCTTCGCTCGCCTCGGCGCGGTCGAACAGCGCGGTCAGGCGGCCTTGGCTCATGACCGCGACCCGGTCGGAGAGCGCCAGGACCTCGTCGAGGTCGGAGGTGACGAACAAGATGCCGATGCCTTGCGCGGCGAGGCTGCGCATAATGCGGAAGACATCGCCCTTGGCCCCGATGTCGATGCCGCGGCTCGGTTCGTCCATCAGCAGCACCTTGGGCGCGGTCATCAGCGCCTTGCCGATCACCACCTTCTGCTGGTTACCGCCTGAGAGCGACGAGACGGGCAGAGCGGGGTCGGCGACCTTGATCGACAGGTCGCGAACCGCGCGCTTCACCTCGTCGACCTCGCGGCGCGCCGGAATGTGGAAGCCCTTCGCGAGCTTCTTGAGGCTCGCCATGGTCAGGTTCTCGGCGACGGAGAGAATCGGGACCAGGCCGTCGCGCTGGCGATCCTCGGGAATGAGCGCGAGGCCGCGCGCGATGCGACCGCCGACGTCGCGCTCGCGCACCGGCTTGCCTTCGATGAAAATGCTGCCCCTCGCAGTCGGATGGCGACCCATGACGCATTCGAGGAACTCGCTGCGCCCGGCGCCCATTAGGCCGTAGAGGGCGACGATCTCGCCGGCGCGCACCGACAGCGAGACATGATCGACCGCGTAGCCGCCGGTGATGCGGGTCAGCGAGACGTTCTCGGCGCGCAGCGCCTCGCCGCCGAAACCGTGTTCGCCCGGCGTCGAAAAATCCTTGGCGTCCGAGCCGATCATCTGGCGGACGATCCAGTGCAGGTCGACTTCGGCCATCCGCCGCGCGCCGGTGACGCGTCCGTCGCGCAGCACGGTGATGTAGTCGCCGATCCGCATCATCTCTTCGAGCCGGTGCGAGATGTAGACGATCGCCACCCCCTTCACCTTGAGGTCGGCGATGACGCGGAAGAGAATATCGACCTCGGGCGCGCTGAGCGCCGAAGTCGGTTCGTCCATGATCAGGATGCGCGCGTTGCGCGCCACCGCCTTGGCGATCTCGACCAATTGCTGCTGGCCGATCATCAGGTCGTCGACCATGGCGCGCGGATCGACGCCAGTCTGCAAGCGCTCCATCAGCGCCTCGGTCTGCCGCTCCTGCTCCGCGTGATCGATGCCGCCATGGCGCATGATCTCGCGATTGGCGAAGATGTTCTCGGCGACCGTGAGGTTGCCGAACAGGTTCAGCTCCTGAAATACCATGCCGATGCCGTGCGCCATCGCGTCGCGGGTGTCGGCGAAGGCGACCGGTTCGCCGTCGAGCAGGATGCGCCCGGCGGTCGGCCGCTCGACGCCGGCGATCATCTTGACCAGCGTCGACTTGCCGGCGCCGTTCTCGCCGACCAGAACGTTGACCGCGCCGCGCCGCACCGCGAAATCGGCCTGCTTGACCGCGACGGTGCCGGAATAGACCTTGGTCACCCCTTCGAGGCGCAGGATGACGTCGGGGTCGGCGAGGGCGGCGGCGTCGGTCACGGCTTGGGTCCGATCGTGATCTCGACCGGCGTCACCAGCGGCGGTTCGCCGGCCGCGGCGAGCGCATAGGCGCCGATCAGCGTGACTTTGCGGCCGACGAGGTCGTCGCGCGGCAGCTTCTCGAGCGTGTTGTGGTTGACATACGTGTTGAACGACTTGCCGAAGCGCGCGAAATCGATCTGGTTGGTGAATTCGCCGAACGAAACGAAATCGAGCGCGTCGCGGATCGCGGTGCCGCGCATGGCGGGGCCGATCTGCACGGTCGCATCGGTCTTGCCCTCACCGCTTGCGTCAACGCCGATCGTCGCGGCGCGCGATTCGATGTCCGCGGCGACGATCGTTCCCTCGATACGCACCATCAGGGTCCAAGGAGTGGCTTCCGCTTTGGCGCGGTAGCCCCATTTGGCCCCGGCTTGGTCGGGCGCCGTCGCGGCAAGGTCGCGCACGGCGACAAACGGTCCCGCCTTCTTCTCGAAATAGGGCACGACCTTGGCCGCCCACATCGAGGCGACCATCTGGTCGGGATCACGGGCGGCGGCGCCGTTCGTCCCGCCGGCCGCGCCGATCGCGCTCACCTGATCCGTGGGAATGAAACGGCAAGCCGCGAGCAGGATCCCCAAGCTCAGCGCCATCGCGCATCCGACCCACCGCATTCCCTTCGACTCCGAACATGAGAAACGGCGCGCGGGACGAACCATCCCGCGCGCCCTTGGCGGTCTAAAACCTCAAGGCTTGAGCTCGAACGTCTCAAGCTTGGCGGCGTTGGCGCTGTTGATCAGCACGCAGTCCATCAACTGCTTCTCGGTCTTCGGCGCCGTCTTGGTCTTGATGTAGGCGTCGGCCTCCTCGACCGAAAGCTGGGCTTCACGATAGGCCGGTTGCATCACGGTGGCCTTGATCTCGCCCTTCAGGATCGAATCGCGCACGTCGTTCGAGCCGTCGAACCCGACGACGATCACGTCCTTGCGGCCCGCCGCAACCAGCGCCGCCTCGGCGCCCATCGCCATCGTGTCGTTGCCCGAGATCACGCCCTTGATGCCCGGATTGGCCTGCAGGATCGTCTCCATCTTCGAATAGGCTTCGGTCTGATCCCAGTTGGCCGACTGACGCGCGACCATCTTAAGGTTGGGGAATTCGTCGATCACGTCGTGATAGCCCTTCGAGCGGATGCCGGCGTTGGTGTCGGATTCCTTGCCGACCAGCTCGACGAAGGTGCCCTTTTCGCCCATCAGCTTGACGAATTCCTGGGCGCCGAGCTGCGCGCCCTGGTAGTTGTTCGACACGATCTGCGCCGACGCGATCCCCGAGGCGTTGATCTCGCGGTCGATCAGGAACGAGGGGATGCCCGCGTCCTTGGCCTTCTTGACCGCGGCGACGGTAGCGTCCGCGCCGGCGTTGTCGAGCACAATGGCTTTGGCGCTACGCGCAATCGCGGTGTCGAACAGTTGCGATTGCTTGTTGGCGTCGTCGTCGTGCACGAGCGAAATGACGTCGTAGCCGAGTTGCTTGGCCTTGGCCTCG
>Ga0116107_1001776_pt1 | contig 12162 bp, 8 predicted proteins | sample June2015DPH_6_10_FD_88969 | JGI IMG/M metagenome (GOLD analysis project Ga0116107, IMG submission 88969) | Peatland microbial communities from SPRUCE experiment site at the Marcell Experimental Forest, Minnesota, USA - June2015DPH_6_100 | ecosystem: Environmental > Terrestrial > Soil > Wetlands >... | reverse complement strand
TGGCGTTCGCCAAGAAGGCCGAAGCGGACGGTCTCAAGCAGATCGCGAAGCTGTTCCGCGCGGCGGCGGAGGCCGAGACCGTCCACGCCCACGCCCACTTCAGGGTGATGGGGGGCATCGGGAGAACCGAGGAGAACCTCGAGGCCGCCATCGCCGGCGAGGGGTACGAGGTGAAGGAGATGTACCCGGCGTTCGTCGCCGAGGCCGAGAAGGAAGGCAACAAGGCCGCGCTCGTGTCGTTCAGGAACGCGCTCGCGGTCGAAAAGGTCCACTACGCCCTCTACACGGGGGCGCTCGAGGCGTTCAGGCAGGGCAAGGACCTCAAGGGCGACCGCATCTGGGTCTGCCCGGTCTGTGGGAACACGGTGATCGGCGAGGAGCCGCCCGAGAAGTGCGACGTCTGCGGCGTCGCCGGCGACAAGTTCCTCGAAGTGAAGTAGCGCCGCGCGCCGTCGCGGGCCGCACACCGCCCGCGGGTGCTACGATTCAGCCCCGGAAGGGAGCCGGGTGATCCCCCCTCCGGAGCCTCCGACTCCGGCGCCGCGTCGTTGACGCCGCCACCCAGAAACGCGAGGCATCAGAATGAGCACCGTTTCAGAAGGTGTGAGGATCGACGAAGGTCTGATCGCCGGAACGATCGAGGCAGGCAGGCGCCACGACGCCTCCCGCGTCCGCGAGGTCCTCGCCAGGGCGCTCGAGCTCAAGGGCCTGCCGGACGCCGACCTGGCCGTCCTCACGGGGGTCTCGGACCCGGAGCTGCTCGGCGAGGTTTTCCACACCGCCCGGCGCGTCAAGGAGGACATCTACGGCAACCGCCTCGTCCTGTTCGCGCCTCTCTACATCTCGAACCTGTGCGGCAACGAGTGCGTCTACTGCGCGTTCCGCGCGCGCAACCGCGACCTCAAGCGGCGCGCGCTCAGCCAGGACGAGATCGCCCGCGAGGTCACGCACCTCGTCGAGGAGGGGCACAAGCGCATCCTCGTCGTGGCGGGCGAGTCGTACCCCCACGAGGGCTTCGACTACATCCTGAACGCCATCGACACCGTCTACCGCACCGCCTCCGGCCCGGGCGAGATCCGGCGTGTGAACGTGAACATCGCGCCGCTGACGCTCGACGAGTTCAGGCGTTTGAAGGCGAAGCAGATCGGGACGTACCAGGTCTTTCAGGAGACGTACCACCGCGAGACGTACGCGAAGGTCCACCTGGGAGGGAAGAAGCGCGATTTCGACTGGCGCGTCAACGCGCCCGACCGCGCGATGGAGGCCGGCATCGACGACGTCGGGATCGGGGTCCTGTTCGGCCTGTTCGACTGGCGGTTCGAAATCCTCGCCCTGACGCAGCACATCAGGCACCTGGAGAGCAGGTTCGGGGTCGGCCCGCACACGATCTCGGTGCCCCGCATGGAGCCCGCGACCGGCTCCGACGTGGCGAGCCACCCCCCACACCCGGTGTCCGACGTCGACTTCCGCAAGATCGTGGCGATCCTCCGCCTCGCGGTTCCCTACACCGGCATCATCATGTCCACCCGGGAGACCGCCGACATCCGACGCGAGACGTTCGCACTGGGGGTCTCGCAGATCTCGGCCGGCAGCCGCACCAACCCCGGCGGCTACTCGGAGGAGGACAAGCTCGATTCGGGACAGTTCTGCCTCGGCGATCACCGCTCGCTGGACGAGGTGATCCGAGATGTCGCCGCGCTCGGCTACGTTCCGTCGTTCTGCACCGCCTGCTACCGCCTCGGGCGCACCGGCCGCGACTTCATGGACGTCGCGAAGCCGGGCGAGATCAAGGAGCACTGCAGCCCCAACGCGCTCGCGACGTTCCAGGAGTACCTCCAGGACTACGCGTCGCCCGAGACCAGGGCGGTGGGAGAGAGCACGATCTCAGGCGCCCTCGCGTCGATGGGGCCCGACCTGCGGGCGAAGAGCGAGAAGATGGTCCGTCTGGTGAAGGACGGCAAGCGGGACGTATATTGTTGAAGATGGTGGATCGTGGCCTGGAGGGAGTCGCCGGTCCAAGTGGTATCGAACAAGAGGCAGGAGGCGACATGGACAGACACGTGATCCTCGGGGTGCACCTCACCGACCGGCTCACCCACGCGAACCGGGTCCAGGAGGTCTTCACGGAGTTCGGCGCGCACATCAGGACCCGCCTCGGCCTCCACGACGTCGGTGCGCACGGGTCGTCGCCGAGCGGGGTGATCCTCCTCGACGTCTCGGGCGACGACCAGTCGCTCGACCGCATGTCGCAGCGCCTTGCCGCCATCGAAGGCGTCGAGGTGCAGCGCATGGTGTTCACCCACTGAGCTCGCCGTGGACACCGGCCCTTCGAACCGCGACGGACTCCGGGCCCCGGCCGGCACCGCCACGGGGAGCGGCGGCGAGGTCCGCATAGAGCACGACGCGCTCGGCGAGGTCGCCGTCCCGGCCGGCGCGCTGTGGGGGATCCACACGGCGCGTTCGACCCTGAACTTCCCGCTCGCCGGGCGCCCGGTTCACACCGAGCTCGTGCGGGCGTACGGCTCCGTCAAGCTCGCCTGTGCCCGCACCAACCGCGACCTTGGCGCCTGGCCCGATGAGACCAAGGCCGCTGCCATCGAGGCGGCCTGCCGTGAGATGGCGGACGGCGCCCTGACCGAGCACGTGGTGGTGGACTCTCTCCAGGGCGGCGCGGGAACTTCCCTCAACATGAACGTCAACGAGGTGCTGGCGAATCGCGCGCTCGTTCTCCTCGGCCGCGCGCCAGGCCGATACGACCTCGTGTCGCCCTTCGACGACGTCAACCTCCACCAGTCCACCAACGACACCTTCCCCACCGCACTTCGCCTCGCGGTGATCCGCCTGATCCAGGCGCTCGAGGGCGAAGCGCTGGCGCTCCAGGAAGCGTTCCAGGTGAAGGAGAAGGCGTTCGCTCACGTGGTCAAGGTCGGCCGCACCGAGATGCAGGACGCCGTGCTCACGACTCTGGGGCGCGAGATGGGCGCGTACGCGGAGGCGTTCAACCGCGACCGCTGGCGCGTCTACAAGTGCGAGGAACGCCTGCGCGTCGTCAACCTCGGCGGCACGGCGATAGGCACCGGCCTCGCGGCCCCGCGCGAGTTCATCTTCCGGGTCGTCGACACGTTGCGCGAGATCACCGGGATCGGCTTCGCGCGCGCCGAGAACCTCGTCGAGGCAACCCAGAACGCCGATGTCTTCGTCGAGGTCTCGGGGATCCTGAAGGCGTGCGCCACCTCGCTCGTGAAGGTGTGCGGGGACCTCCGGCTCCTCTCCTCCGGCCCGGAGGGCGGGCTCGGCGAGATCCGGCTGCCGGCCCGCCAGGCCGGCTCCTCGATCATGCCCGGCAAGCTCAACCCGGTGATCCCCGAGGCCGTCACGCAGGCGGCGACGCTCGTGATGGGTCACGACCAGGTGATCGCGGCGGCGGTGGCGGCCGGGTCCCTCGAGCTCAACCCGTTCCTCCCACTGGTGGCGCACTGCCTCCTCGAGAGCTGCGACCTGCTGGCGCGCTCGTGCCGGACGCTGCGCGAGCGCTGCGTCGAAGGGATCGAGGCCGACGAGGCGCGCTGCCGGCGCCAGGTCGAGAGTTCGACCGCCACGGTCACCGCCCTCGCCCCGCTCCTGGGCTACGAGGGCGCCGGCCACCTCTTCGCATACGCGCGCGAGCGCGGGTTGAGCATCAAGGAGGCGGCCATCGACGGGGGTTTCGTGACGCCCGAGCAGTTCGCCGAGCTGACGAGTCCCGAGGCCGTCTGCCGCCTCGGTTCGGCCTTGTCCGGCGGGCGGCCGTGACCCAGAGCGCTCCACGCAATCTGCGCCTGCACATCGGGCTATTCGGCCGGCGCAACGTCGGCAAGTCGAGCCTTCTCAACGCGATCACGCGGCAGGACGTGGCGATCGTGTCGGCCACGCCGGGGACGACCACGGACCCGGTCGAGAAGCCGATGGAGCTGCTCCCGCTCGGCCCGGTGCTGTTCATCGACACCGCCGGTGTGGACGACGTGGGGGCGCTCGGCGAGCAGCGCATCGCCAGGACCCGCAAGGTGCTCGACCGCACCGACCTCGGCGTGCTGGTCGCGGAGGCGGGCTCGTGGGGCGCCTTCGAGGAGGCGCTCCTCGCCGAGCTCGAGGCCCGCCGCGTCCCGGTCATCGTCGCATTCAACAAATCCGACCTCGCGACGCCGGCGCCCGATCTCCTCGCCCGCCTCGCGGAAGAGAAGCTGCCGACGGTGCGCACGGCCGCCCCGAGCGGGACAGGCATCGGCGAGCTCCGCGGCGCGCTGCTGGCCGCGGCGCCGGCCGACTACTTCGACGCCCGCCGGATCGTGGGCGACCTCGTCGGGCCCGGGGAGCTGGTCTGCATCGTGGTCCCGATCGACAAGGAAGCGCCGAAGGGCCGCCTGATCCTCCCCCAGGTGCAGACGATCCGAGACCTGCTCGACTCCGACTCGTTCTGCCTGGTCGTGAAGGAGCGCGAGCTTAAGGCCGCGCTCGGGCGCCTGAACCGCCCTCCCAAGCTGGTCGTGACCGACTCCCAGGCGTTCCTGAAGGTCGTCGCGGACACGCCGCGCGACGTGCTCCTGACGTCGTTCTCGATCCTGTTCGCACGGTTCCAGGGCGACCTCACCGAGATGGTGCGCGGCACCCTCGCCATCGAGCGGCTCGCGAAGGGCGACACCGTTCTGATCGCCGAGTCGTGCACCCACCACCCGATCGGCGAGGACATCGGCCGCGTCAAGATCCCGCGCTGGCTCGCCCAGTACACCGGGTGCACGCTCGAGTTCGCCACCGTGCAGGGTCACGACTTCCCCGAAGACCTCTCGCCGTACGCGCTCGTCGTGCACTGCGGCAACTGCATGGGCAACCGGCGCGAGATGCTGTCGCGGATCCTGCGGTGCCGCCAGGCCGGCGTGCCGATCACCAACTACGGCCTCACGATCGCCTACTCCCTCGGCATCTTCGAGCGAGCCCTCGAGCCGTTCCCGGCAGCGTTGGACCTCTACCGCCGGGAGGGAGCCCCCGGGCGGTCCTGAGGCCTCCACATTTCGGGGGGGTTGCAACGGGCATGTGAATGTGTTAAATTTCACATGCGGGCAATTCCCGCGACTTCAGGGGGAATCCGAACAGAGCCACAAATAACCAAAACTCCACGCCGGATCCCAGCGGTTCGGGGTCCCCGTACACACTGCAAGGTCAAACCTCACGCGCCGGTCGGCCACCGGCACGTCCCCCCGGGCCACACAACGCAAAGGAGGCTCACCGCAATGGAGCGAGCTCGGAGCATCGAACAGGTCATCGGACGCTTTCCGCAGGCGGGCAGAGACAGCCTGATCCCGATCCTGCAGGCGGTCCAGGAAGAGCAGGGCTACCTCTCGGAGGCGGCCGTGGTAGGCATCGGCCGCCACCTCGGGATCCCGGCGAGCAAGGTGTACGGCGTCGCCACGTTCTACAACCAGTTCCGCTTCCAGCCCAAGGGCAAATACCACATCCTGGTTTGCCGGGGCACGGCCTGTCACGTCAAGGGCTCGGCGAAGGTGCTCGACGCGGTCGTCCAGCGCCTCAAGATCGAGCCCGGCAAGACCACCCGCGACAAGATGTTCAGCCTCGAAACGGTCGCCTGCATGGGCGCGTGCGCGCTCTCGCCGGTCATCTGCATCAACGACGACTTCTACGCCAAGGTCTCCCCCGCCAAGGTCATCAAGCTGATCGAGGCGTGCAGGGAGAAGGAGCTGACTCAGACCGCCACGGCCTGAACCCGCGGGTCAGGTCGGCCAAGGAGTGTGCCGATGGACAGGTTCCTGCACGTCATAGACCTCGAGAAGCACCGCGAAGCGCTCATCGCCGCGTTCGACCCGAACCGCACCCGCATCACGCTCTGCGGCGGAACCGGCTGCAACGCCCAGGGGTCGATCAAGCTGGTCGACGCGCTCAAAGCGGCTGTGGCCAAATACGGGCTCTCAGAAACCGTCGACGTCAAGGTCACCGGCTGCCACGGGTTCTGCGAGAAAGGCCCGGTGGTGGTGATCCGGCCCGCCAATACCTTCTATATCCAGGTCAAGGGCGAGGACGCCGACGAGCTGGTCCGGGTAACGCTCAAGGAGAACGGCGTCGTGGACCGGCTCCTGTACACCGACCCGGCCAGCGGCAGGACGGTCCTGCGCGAGCAGGAGGTCCCGTTCTACGCCAAGCAAACCCGTGTCATCCTCGCCGAGAACGGCCACCTCGACCCGACCTCGATCGACGACTACATCGTGCGCGGCGGCTACTCCGCCCTCGGCAAAGCCCTCAGCTCGATGACGCCCGACGGCGTCATCGCCGAGGTCAAGAAGGCCTGCCTGCGCGGGCGCGGCGGCGCCGGCTTCTCGACCGGCACCAAGTGGGAGCTCTGCCGGAAGCAACCGGGAGAGCGGAAATTCGTCATCTGCAACGCCGACGAGGGCGACCCGGGCGCGTACATGAACCGCTCCGAGATCGAGGGGAATCCGCACCTGATCCTCGAGGGGATGATCATCGGCGCGTACGCGATCGGCGCCAGCAAGGCCGTCATCTACTGCAGGGCCGAGTACCCGCTCGCGATCGCGCAACTCACGCGCGGGATCGCCCAGGCCAGGGAGCGCGGCATGCTCGGCGACGACATCCTGGGCAGCGGCTTCTCCCTCGACATCGTCATCAAGCAGGGGGCCGGCGCGTTCGTGTGCGGCGAGGAGACCGCGCTGATGCACAGCATCGAGGGGAAGCGCGGCATGCCGACGCCGCGGCCGCCGTTCCCGGCGCAGTCCGGCGTCTTCGGCATGCCCTCGAACATCAACAACGTCGAGACCTGGGCCAACGTGCCGCTGATCATCAACCGCGGCGCCGACTGGTTCGCCGGTATCGGCAGCGAGAAGTCGAAGGGCACGAAGGTGTTCTCGCTTGTCGGCTGCGTCAACAACACCGGCCTGGTCGAGGTGCCGTTCGGGACGTCGCTGCGCACGATCATCGAGGACATCGGCGGCGGGACGCCGCGCGGCCGCAAGTTCAAGGCGGCGCAGATGGGCGGCCCGTCCGGCGGCTGCATCCCGGCCGCGTACATCGACACGCCCGTCGACTACGAGTCGGTGCAGTCGCTCGGCGCGATCGTCGGCTCCGGCGGCCTGGTGGTGATGGACGACTCCACCTGCATGGTCGACCTGGCGAAGTACTTCATGGAGTTCATCCAGAGCGAGTCGTGCGGCAAGTGCATCCCGTGCCGCGAGGGGACGCGCAGGATGAAGGAGATCCTGGATGCCCTGACCCGCCCGCGCCGCAAGGAGCACGACATCGACGCCCTGCTGCGCATGCAGGGCCTGATGCACCTCCAGGACCTCGCCGAGACGATCAGGTCGACCGCGCTGTGCGGTCTCGGCCAGACCGCGCCGAACCCAGTGCTCTCGACGCTGCGTTTCTTCCGCGACGAGTACGAGGCCCACCTGTACGAGCGCCGCTGCCCGGCCGGGAGCTGCAAGGAGCTGGTCGGCACGCCGTGTCAGAACGGCTGCCCGGTGGGGACCGAGGTGTGGCGCTACGTCGCTCACGTCGGCCGCGGCGAGTACGCCGACGCCTACAGGGTCATCCGCGAGGCCAACCCGTTTCCGTCCGCCTGCGCCCGCGTCTGCCACCACCCCTGCGAGAGGTCCTGCAGGGCGGGGGCGTCCGGCAGCGGCGAGCCGATCGCCATCCGAACGCTCAAGCGCTTCGTGGTGGACCAGGTCGCTCCGACCGCGTATCACCCGAAGATCCGTCCGAGCGGCCCGCGCTCGGCGAGGATCGCGGTCGTCGGCGGAGGCCCGGCCGGCCTCACTGTCGCCCACTGCCTGTCGCTGCTCGGTCACAAGATCACCGTCTTCGAGCGCGAGGCGAAGCCCGGGGGCATGCTGATGGGCGCCATCCCCGCCTACCGTCTGCCCCGCGAGAGGCTCGAGGCCGAGATCGCCGGCCTGATGAACGAGAACGTGGAGCTCAAGCTCAACGCGGCGCTGGGCCGCGACTTCACGGTCGACGGCTTGCTGGCCGAAGGGTACAAGGCCGTCTACCTGGCGATCGGCTCGCACCAGAGCAAGACGCTCGACCTGCCCGGCGGGGACGCCGAGGGGATCCTCCCCGGCATCCGGTTCCTCAAGGCCTACAACCTGAACGGGGAGCACCTCGCCAAGGGCCGCGTCGGCATTATCGGCGGCGGCAACTCGGCGATGGACGCCGCCCGCGTCGCCTTCCGCCAGGACGGCGTCGAGAACGTGACGATGTACTACCGCCGCACCCGCGACGAGATGCCCGCCTACGCCGAGGAGATCGACGCGGGCCTCGCCGAGGGCATCTTGATCCAGGAGCTCGTCGCTCCGGTGGCAGTCCACTCCAAGGACGGCAGGCTGACCGGCATGCGGTTCGTGCGCAACCGGCTCTCCGAGCCCGACGCTTCCGGGCGGCGCAAGCCGGAGCCGATCCCTGAATCCGAGTTCGACGTCGAGCTCGACACCCTGATCGTGGCGATCAGCGAAGGTCCCGAGATGGCGCAGCTGGAAGGCCTCTCGCTGACCAGGTGGGGCACCTTGGCGGCCAACCCCGAGTCGTTCCTCACGAGCCGCAAGGGCGTGTTCGCCGGCGGCGACGTGACGACCGGTCCGAGCACCGTGATCGGCGCGATCGCGGCCGGCAAGCAAGCCGCGGTCATGATCGACCGGTTCGTCACCGGAAAACTGCTCAAGGTCGTCCCCAAGGTCAAGCTGCCGAACGTCTTCATCGAGCCGGCCGGCGATCTCGAGGACGAGTCCACCGCGCAGCCCGCCGCACGCGTCAAGGTCCCGCACCTGCCCGTCGAGAGGCGAACGGGGAACTTCGACGAGGTCGAGCTGTGCGTCTCCGAGGCGGCGGCCTGCGGCGAGGCCCGCCGGTGCATGCGCTGTGACCTGGAATTCACGCAACCGATCTGAATGCGAGGACGGATCATGAACACACTGAAATTCGAAGCCAACGGCCGGCAGCTCGAGGCGATACGGGGCGATACCGTCCTGGAGGCCCTCAAGCGCGCCGGGATCAGCGTCCCGACCCTGTGCCACGTCGAGGGGCTCACTCCCACCGGCGCGTGCCGCATGTGCGTCGTCGAGGTCGACGGCGCGCGCAACCTGGTGCCGTCGTGCTCCTTCCCGGTCGCCCAGGGGATGAAGATCAAGAGCAGCTCGCCGCGTGTCCTGCAGGCGCGCCGCACCATCGTCGAGCTGCTCCTCGCGAACCACCCGGACGACTGCCTGTACTGCGGCAGGAGCGGCAAGTGCGATTTGCAGTCGCTCGCCCAGGACCTCGGGGTCCGCCAGCGCCGCTTCCGCGGCAGGAAGACCGAGCGCGACCAGGACGTCTCGAGCCCGTCCATCGTCCGCGACCCCGACAAGTGCGTCCTCTGCGGCAAGTGCGTCCGCGTCTGCGAGGAGATCCAGGGCGTCTCCGCCATCGATTTCATCGGACGCGGCTCGCGGGCTTTCGTCGGCACCGCCTTCGACAAGGGTCTCAACGTGTCGAGCTGCATCAACTGCGGCCAGTGCGTCGTCGCGTGCCCGACCGGTGCGCTGCAGGAGCGCTCCAACGTCGAGGACGTGCTGAGGGCGCTTGCCGACCCCGAGGGCTTCGTGGTCGCGCAGCACGCGCCGGCCGTCTCGGTCTCGATCGCCGAGGAGTTCGGCATGGCGCCCGGCGCGGACGTCGACGGCCTAATGGTCGCCGCCCTCCGCAAGATCGGATTCAAGCGCGTGTTCGACACGTCGTTCACCGCCGACCTGACCATCATGGAGGAGGGCTCCGAGCTCGCCCACCGCGTCGCCAACGGCGGCGTGCTGCCGATGATGACGTCGTGCTCCCCCGGCTGGATCAAGTTCGTCGAGACGTTCTACCCGGAGTTCCGGCCGAACCTCTCCACCTGCAAGAGCCCGCAGCAGATGATGGGCGCCATCGTGAAGACCTACTTCGCCGAGCGCGAGGGCCTAGACCCGAAGAAGATCGTCTCGGTCTCGATCATGCCGTGCACCGCGAAGAAGTTCGAGGCCGCGCGGCCCGAGATGGGACGCGACAACGCGCAGGACGTCGATGTCGTCCTCACGACCCGCGAGCTCGCCCAGCTGTTCCGGATCACCGGCGTCGATCCTTCGACCCTCCAGGCCGAGGCCGCCGACACCCCGTTCGGCGAGCGTTCGAGCGCCGGCAAGCTCTTCGGCGCCACCGGAGGCGTCATGGAGGCCGCGGTCCGCTCGGTGCACTTCCTGCTCACCGGACGCGAGCTCGAGGACCCCAAGATCGACGCCGCCCGCGGCCTAGACGGCAGCAAGGAGCTACACGTGCGGGTCGGCGACCTCGAGGTCGGTGCGGTCGTCGTCTCGAGCCTCGGTCAGGCCCGGAAGCTCCTCGAGGAGATCAAGGCCGGCGGCAGGAAGGACATCCACTTCATCGAGGTGATGACGTGCCCCGGCGGCTGCATCAACGGCGGCGGCCAGCCTATCGGCGCGAGCAAGGACGCCGTCGTGGCGCGCATGAAGGCGCTCTACACGATCGACGGCACCGCCGGGCTCCGGGTGTCGCACCGCAACGCGTCGGTCCAGCGCTTGTACGACGAGTTCCTCGGCAAGCCGCTCGGCGAGAAGAGTCACCATCTCCTTCACACCCACTACGTCGAGCGGGACGTGCTGGCCTGATGGGACGGAGGGCAGTCCGATGAGTGCAACCAAGAAGATTCTCCTTGTCGACGACGACGTCGACTTCCTCGACCAGATCGGCATGATGCTGGCGACCGAGGGCTACCAGGTCGTCACGGCTTCGAGCCAGGACGAGGCGGAAGAGGCGCTCCTGGCGAACACGCCCGATCTCTGCGTCCTGGACCTGATGATGGAGCACCAGGACTCGGGGTTCGTCCTCTGCCACAACATCAAGAAGCTCTACCCTGGCACCCCCGTCATCCTCCTCACCGGGGTGCGGTCGAGCACCGGCCTGGACTTCACCGCGCGCTCCCAGGAGGCCGGCTCCTGGATCAAGGCCGACGCCTTCCTCGACAAGCCTGTCAGGCCCGAGCAGCTCAGGGAAGAGGTCAAGAGGCTTCTCGCGGTGCGGGAGTAGAGATGCCGGTTCCTCTCTCCTCCGGCGGGCGTCTGCGGCGCCGTCGCAAGGGCCGCGCGCGATAGGCATACCGTATGCGTGTGCAGAGCGAGCCGCTGGTCACCACCATCAAGGAACGCTGCCGCGTTTGCTACACCTGCGTTCGCGAGTGCCCGGCGAAGGCGATCCGCATCACCGCATGGCAGGCCGAGGTGATCCCGGAGCGCTGCATCGGGTGCGGCAACTGCGTTCGCGTGTGCAGCCAGCACGCCAAGCAGGTCGTGAGCTCGACCGCTGGCGTGGACACCCTGCTCGCGTCGGGCGCGCGGGTGGCCGCGTGCCTCGCTCCGAGCTTCCCCGCCTCGTTCCCCGACCTCGACTATCGGGCTCTCGTGGGTATGCTGCGCGTCCTGGGTTTCGAGCTCGTCGCGGAGGTCGCGTTCGGGGCGGACCTGGTGGCGCTCGAGTACAAGCGCCTGCTCGCGGACACCCCCGACCGCTGCTACATCTCCACGGCCTGCCCCGCGATCGTGGGTTTCGTGGAGCGCTACCACCCTCACCTCGTCGAGTTTCTGGCGCCGATCGCCTCGCCCATGGTGGCGACAGCCCGGGCGCTCCGCCGGCTGCACGGCGACGACCTCAAGGTCGTCTTCATCGGGCCGTGCGTTGCCAAGAAGGGCGAGGGGCTCGCAGACGAGGCGCCGGAGGTGGACGAGGTCCTGACGTTTGCGGAGCTGCGCACCATGTTCGACTGCGCGGGCCTTGAGTCCGGCGGGGCCGGGCTCAGCGAGTTCGACCCCCCGCACCCCCACCTCGGCTCGCTCTTTCCGGTTTCGCGAGGCATGCTCCAGACCGCCGGCATACCCGAGGACCTGATGGCGGGCGAGATCGTGACGGCGGACGGCCGGACGGCGTTTCCTGAGGTGATCAAGGAGTTCGAGTCCGGCGACCTCGACCTCAACGCCAGGCTGCTCGAGCTGCTGTGCTGCAACGGCTGCATCATGGGATCCGGGATGACCACGGACGCGCCGCTGTTCCGCCGACGCGCCATCATCTCCCGCTACGCCCGCTCCC
>Ga0116107_1001774_pt1 | contig 12194 bp, 10 predicted proteins | sample June2015DPH_6_10_FD_88969 | JGI IMG/M metagenome (GOLD analysis project Ga0116107, IMG submission 88969) | Peatland microbial communities from SPRUCE experiment site at the Marcell Experimental Forest, Minnesota, USA - June2015DPH_6_100 | ecosystem: Environmental > Terrestrial > Soil > Wetlands... | reverse complement strand
GAGGGTCTTGAGCCGCTTCTTGATCGTGTGCGCGGTGGGGTTCAGCTCGAGCTGGTAGTTGGAGGTGCCGCCGGCGTCCCGGAAGGTGAACGAGAAATATGACTTCAGCTTCTCGAGCGGCTCCGCGGCCGAGACGAACCTGAAGACGCGGCGCTGGGCGCGCCCTACCTCGACCCTCTCGGCGCGCTTCTCCAGCGGCCGGTAAGTGATCGCGACACCGCCGGTGAGCAGCACGGTCATCCGCCGCGGCGATTCGTACTCCCAGCGGATGCTGTCCGGAGCCTTGAAGTAGAACGTGCCGCGCGAGACGCTGGGCTCGGCCAGCAGCCTGCTCGTGCGCCGTTGCTCGAAGCCCGCCGTCAGCGTCGTGAGGCTCGCCTGCACCTGGCTCACACGCTGGACCAGCGCGGCGAGCTTCTCAGCGCCGTGCAACCCGGGCGGCAGCGGTTCCTGGGCGAGGACCGAGGAGGATGCGAGGAGAGCGGCGGCCGCGAAGCGGAGGCGGGACATGGATCGCCACCCTAGCAAACGCCGTCGCGCGGGGTCAACGCTGGTCCTCGGGATCGCGGGAGGTGATCTCGTACCCGATCTGCTCGCGCGACAACGTCACCTTGGAGCCGGGCGGCACGGAGGTCGTGAGCCAGACGTTGCCCCCGATCACCGAGCCACGCCCGACCACGGTTCCGCCGCCGAGGATCGTGGCGCCGGCGTAGACCACCACCTCGTCCTCCAGCGTCGGATGGCGCTTGGTGCCGCGCACGAGGTCTCCCCGGACATCTCGCGGGAAGGAGAGCGCACCCAGCGTGACACCCTGGTACAGCTTCACGCGGTCGCCGATCACCGTGGTCTCGCCGATCACCACGCCGGTCCCGTGGTCGATGAAGAACTCCCGGCCGATCGTTGCGCTGGGGTGAATGTCCACGCCCGTCTCGTTGTGGGCGAACTCCGTCATGATCCTGGGGACCAGCGGCACGCCGAGCCCGTGAAGCAGGTGCGCGATGCGGTAGGTGAACACCGCCTTGACGCCGGGATACGCGAGGATCACCTCCTCGAGGCATGTCGCGGCCGGATCGCCCTCGTACGCCGCCTCGACGTCGGCGGCGATCAGGTCCATCACATCCGGCAGCCGCTCGAGGAAGGCGGTGACCACCTCGCCGGCCTTGAGCCCCGGGCCGGCGGAGCCGCCGCGCCGGCCGCAGTTGGCCGCGAGCGCCCGGCAGACTTCGGCCTCCAGCTTCCTCGAGAGGGCGAAGAGCTGGTCGCCGAGGTGGCCGTGGAGGTACTCGCGGTAGAGCGACTGATCACCAAAGTAGCCCGGGTAGATCACTTCCTGCAACCCGCGGAGGATCGAGATCACCTCGCGCTTCTGGGGCAGGGGCTCCTCGCCGCCGTGGAACAGGGGCTCCCCCCGCTCTTCGACACGCCGCGTGATCGTCTCGATGGCGCGTACGATCCTCGCCGTGAAAGCGTTATTCGCCACCTCAGCTCCTCGCCGCCGACCACAAGGGAGGCACAGCGGACTATGCGTTGATTCTACATTCTGCTCCCGCCGGCGAATGACCTACAATCTCGAACCGGAGGTGGCCGTGGGTCACGAGACCGTGGTGGTGAGCTTCGCAGGCGAGCGCCGTCAGGTCGCGAGCGGCACCACGGTGGAACAGTTCCTCACCCAGACTCTCGGCGCCGTCCCGCGCGACGCTCTGGCCGCGTTGGTCAACCGACGCCTCGTGATGCTCGACTTCCCTATCCTCGGATTCCAGGTGGACCTGGAGGTTGTCCGCACGTCCTCCCGCGAAGGGGAGGCCGTGGCTCGCCAGAGCGCCAGCATCATCCTGCTGGAGGCGGTCCGGGAGCTCTACCCCGAGGCGCGGCTCGTCGTGGGCCAGTCGCTCGGCGGCGGGTACTTCTACTCGTGGCAGTCGCGGACGCAGCTGACACCTCAGACCGTCGCGTCCATCGAACGGCGGATGCACGAGATCTGCTCGGAGAACCGCCGCTTCGAGAAGCGCCGCGCTACCACCGAGGAGGCGGAGGCGATCTTCCGCGCCAGCGGCGACGACTCCAAGCTCGCCTTGCTCGCGACGCACCGATCGTCCACCGTGGCGCTCGTGAGCTGCGGCTCGTTCGTGGACATCTCGCACAACATCACCGCCCCTTCGACCGGCCGGGTGCGCGGGTTTGCGGTGGTTCCCTACGAGAACGGCCTCCTGTTACGCTTCCCGCGCAACGGCGACGCCGCGCACCTCCCACCGCTCGCTCCGCAACCCAAGCTTTTCGCCGCCTACCGCGAGATGCGGCGCTGGAACGAGGTGCTCGGCGTCGCCAACGTCGGCTCCTTGAACCGGATGTGCCTCTCGGGAGAGATCTCGGAACAGATCCGCATCGCCGAGGGTTTCCACGAGAAGAAGATCGCTGGCATCGCCGACGTCACCGCGGCGCAGTCAGGGAGAGTGCGGCTCGTCCTGGTTGCGGGGCCTTCTTCATCGGGGAAATCCACGTTCATCCGCCGCCTCGCGGTGCAGCTTCGCGTCAACGGCATCCAGCCCGTCGGCCTCTCCCTCGACAACTACTTCCTCGACCGGGACCGCACGCCGGTGGGCGCCGACGGCAAGCCCGACTACGAGGCCCTGGAGGCTCTCGACCTCGAGCTGTTCAACGCCCACCTCGCCGCGTTGCTGCGCGGGGACGAGGTGGAGATGCCGCGGTACGACTTCGTCCGCGGCAGGCGCGCCGATCGGGACCGCTATGTCCGGCAGCGCCTGCTGCCCAACCAGGTGCTGCTCGTCGAGGGGATCCACGCGCTCAACCACCGCCTCACCGAGGCCGTGCCCGAGCCGGCCAAGTACCGTGTGTTCATTTCGGCCCTGACCCAGCTCACGCTCGACGACCACAACCGGATCTTCACGTCGGACACCCGGCTCCTCCGCAGGATCGTCCGCGACCGGCTCTTCCGGGGCCATCCGGCGACTCGCACGCTGGAGATGTGGGGGGCCGTCCGGCGCGGCGAGGCGCGCGGGATCTTCCCGTTCCAGGAGGAGGCGGACGTCATCTTCAACTCGGCGCTTGTCTACGAGCCCGCGGTGCTGCGCGTCTACGCCGAGCGCTTCCTGCTCGAGGTGCCGCGCGAGCACCCCGCGTATACGGAGGCGTACAGGCTCCTCAAGTTTCTCGGCTGGTTCGTGCCGGTGTTCCCCGACGAGGTGCCCCACACCTCGATCCTCCGCGAGTTCATCGGAGGCTCGGCGTTCGAAGACTAGTTTTCCCCCACCCACCCGCCCAGTCGACAGTTGACAGTTGACAGTTCCCCCACCCACCCAAGGTACCGACAGGGAGGAGACTCAGCTGTGAGCTGTGAGTTCTTGACTGTCAACTGTTAACTGTGAACTGTCGACTTTAGTCGACCCCGACAGCGGGGCGGGCTCGCAGTTACCGCCTCGTGTTGACGACGCCCTTGAGCTCCTTGCCGGGACGGAAGCGGACCGTTCGAGATGCGCTCACGCGCACGAGAGCGCCCGTACGGGGGTTGCGAACCTCCCGCGCGGGGCGCTCGGAGGTGTAGAAGCTGCCCAGCCCGGGGATCGCCACGCGCTCCCCTGTGCCGAGCCACTCCGCCATCGTATCGATCATGACCTCGATCGCACGCGCTGCGTGCGCCTTCGGAAGCCCGGTCTCGAACGCGATGCGCTCGACCAATTCCGTCTTGCCCGCCATGCCTCTCCTCCATGGGACGATGCAGGCACCGCCGGCACCTTCCCACGCGTAGTCGTTGTTGCGGCGCGTCAACCAGCCGACGCGACCCAGCTGTCCTTCCAAGTGTAACCCGGCGCGCCGGTCACGCCCGCTTTCGCAGCAGGTGCACGGTAAAACCATCGCCGTCGGCACCGGGAGGGATCACGGCTCCGCCGCTTGGCAGCTCGATCCGGACCAACCTGTCCGGTAGCCGAGCCGTCAGCGGAACGACCTCCAGGGGGAGCCCCGCCAGGACCTCGGAGTTCTCCTCCGGCTCGAGAGAACAGGTCGCATAAAGCAGCACCCCTCCGGGCGCGACCAACTCGCTCGCCGCGGCCGCCAACCGCCGCTGCGTGGCGGAGAGCGCCGTCAGGTCGCCCGGACGCAGCCGCCAGCGGATCTCGGGGTGACGGCGCAGCGTGCCGGTGCCGGAGCACGGCGCGTCGAGCACCACGGCCAGGCAGCTCGCCGGACGGAACGGGGGCGCGCCGGCATCCGCGACCGTCAGGGCGAGCGGCCGGCCGGCGAGGCCAAGGTTGCGCCGCATGAGTACGACCCGCCCGAAGTGACGGTCGGAAGCCAGAACGTGCCCGCCCGGACGCTCGCTTGCGAGCACGAGGCTCTTGCCGCCGGGCGCTGCCGCCAGATCCACGAACGTCCCCTTCACATCGGGCAGCACTCGCGCCACGGCCACCGCCGTCGGGTCCATGGCATAGGCCCGGCCCGCCTGCAAAGCCGCCACCGCCGCCTCCACGCCCGCCTCCACTGCGACGACGCCAGCCACCGTCCGGTGCGCGCGCAGCACGCAGCCTGCGGCGGTGAGGTCGCCGAGCGCGCTGACGGCCGACAGAAGGTAGAGCGGCGCGCCTTCCTGGTCCGCTGCGAGCGCTCCCTCCGTGGCCTCCTCGCCGAGAAAGCCGCACCATCGTTCCACGAGCCACTCCGGGTGGGAGTACCTGACCGAGAGAGGTACCGTCGCGTCGCTCGCGTCCGGCCAGGGCTCGCCCACCGCCCGCCTCAGCACGGCGTTGACGAGCCCCGCGGCCCGGGGGGCGACTGCCTTGGCCAGCCGGACCGCCTCGGCAACGGCGACGGGCGCCGGTGTGCGCATGCGGCGCGCCTCGTAGAGGCCCACCCGCAACACGGCCCGCACGCGTACGTCGAGCGTACCGATCGGTGTACGCAGGTGACGCTCGAGCAGACGGTCCAGTGTGAGTTGCCAGCGCAGCGCGCCCATGACCAGCTCGCGCTCTGCAGGTGTGGCGCCGCCGAGCAGACGCGCGGCGTGCGCCGAATGCGCCTCGACCCGCGAGAGAACCGTCACCGCCTGCAAGCGGGTGTCAACGGACGTGTTCTCCGGGTGCAACCCTTTCTCCGATGATGAAGGCGTCCGCAGGCATCCGCCGCTTGCCCTCGCGCTGGACCTCCGTGACGACCGCCACCGTCCCCTTGCCCGCGCGCACCGCTATCCCCGCAGGCGAAACGTCGAGCACCGTACCGGGGGCCTCGTCGCCCGGCGGCGCCTCGCCCACCTCGAGGCCGTGGATCTTCACTCGGGACCCGCGGAAGTTCGTGAAGAGACCGGGCCAGGGGTCGAAGGCGCGACAGCGGTTGGACAACTCCCGGGCGGTGAGCTGCCAGTCGACCCGACCCATCCGGCGTTCGAGCTTGACGGTGACGGTGGCCGCGCTGTCGTCCTGCGGCTTCGCCACGACGGTTTCGGCGGCCAGGCCCGCGAGCGTCTCCGCCATCAAGTCGGCGCCGAGGCGGGCCAGACGCGCCTCGAGCTCCGGCGAGCGCTCGCGCTGACCGATCGGAGTCTCCCGCTGCAGCAGGATCGGGCCGGTGTCCATCCCCTCGTCGAGCAGCATCGTGGTCACTCCTGTCGCGGCGTCGCCAGCCAGGATCGCCGACTCGATCGGGGAAGGGCCCCGATAGCGCGGGAGCAACGACGGGTGCAGGTTCACGAACCCGTGCCGGGGGACTCGCAGCACCCGCGGAGAGATCATCCGGCCGAAGGCCACGACGACCGCGGCGTCGGGAGCGAGGGCGCGAAGGCGGGAGACGAATTCGTCCACACCGAGCTTCTCGGGCTGCGCCAGGGGCAGGCCAAGGCGCCTCGCGACGTCGACGACAGGAGGCGCGGTCACGTGCATGTGCCTGCCGGCCGGTTGGTCGGGCCGCGTGACGACGAGCAGGATCTCGTGCCCGGCCGCCACGACCGCCTCCAGCGTCGGGATCGCGAACTCCGGCGTTCCGAAGAAAACGAGTCTCACGCGGCGGATTCTAGCCTACCGCGTGCGGAGGAGCGGAGGGGCAGCGATGGGTCGAGGGTTGGACCGGTAAGGGGAAAGGGCAAACGTAAAAGGTCAAAGGGAAGACACGACACGCCAAGGATTAATCCCGGGCCTTGCCTCTCGTTTGACCTTTGACCTTTTCCCTTTCACTTCTCAAGAAATGCTCGAACCTGTGAACCTTCGAACGGTCCTCTTCGCCTCTGCCCCTCTTCGCCTCTGCCCCTCTGCACCTCCGCTCCTCTGCTGCTGTTGAACCTTCGAACCTGTGAAACTACAGCCGGAATTGCCTCTCCGGTACACTCGTTGCTGACGCTGGAGGTGGCATGCCGTCCCCCCGACGAACCCTGACAACGCTCTTTCTCATCGTCTTCACCGACCTGGTGGGGTTCGGGATCGTCATCCCCCTTCTGCCTCTGTACGCCGAGCAATTTCACCCCGCGCCGTGGGTCTTCGGCTTCCTGATGGCTTCGTACTCGGCGATGCAGTTCGTGTTCTCCCCGATCCTGGGCCGGCTCTCGGATCGTGTCGGCCGACGCCCGGTGCTCCTGATCTCCCTCGCCGGCTCGGTGACCGGGTTCGTGCTGTTCGCCCTGGCCCACTCGCTGGCATGGCTCTTCGCATCCCGCCTGCTGGCCGGCATCTGCGGCGGGAACATCGCCACCGCCCAGGCAGTGATCGCGGACACCACCCCGCCCGAGAAGCGGGCACACGGGATGGGACTGATCGGGGCGGCGTTCGGCCTCGGCTTCATCGCCGGCCCGGCACTCGCCGGGGTGCTCGCGCCGGTAAGCTTGGCCGCCCCGGGGTGGGGTGCCGCGGTCTTCTCGGTGGCGGCCTGGACGATGACGCTGCTGTTCCTGCCCGAGACGCGACCCACCGGCGCGGCCGGCGGCACCGCGGCCCCCGCTTCGGGGTTCGCCCGGCTTGCGTTCGCGTTCTCCCACGCCGAGCTCGCCCCGCTGCTGGCGATCGGCTTCCTCGTCGTCACCGGCTTCGCCGCCTTCGAGGTGACGTTTGCTCAGTTCCTGCACGAGCGCCTGCAGCTGCCCCACTCGGGCGTGGGATTCCTGTTCGTGTACGTCGGCGTCCTCGCAGCCGGGGTGCAGGGCGGGCTTGTCGGGCGCGCGACGCGGCGGTTCGGCGAGCGCAGACTGCTCTTCGCAGGGCTCGTGGCGACGGCGGCCGGCCTGGTGATGCTGGCGCTGTCCCACACCCTCGCGGGCGTCATGGCGGTTCTGCCCTTGGCATCGCTCGGCTCCGGCCTGACCATGCCCTCCCTGTCGTCACTTGTCTCGCGCAGCGCGCGCGCCGACGAGCAGGGCGCAGCGCTCGGCGCGTTCCAGGGGATCGGCTCGCTCGCCAGGGTCATCGGCCCCATCAGCGCGGAGCTGGCTCTCGGCGCATGGGGCGTGGCGGCGCCGCCCCTGGGCGCCGCCGTCCTCAGCGCTGCTGCCGCGATCGGGTTCGGGTTCGTCCTCCGGCAGCGGTCTGCGACCGCCCAGGGGGCGGAACCGCCGCGTTACTGAAGCAGGGAGGTACTCATGGGCGAGCAGAGTTGTGAACTCCCGCTTTCCAACGCGAGCGATCGCGAGATCGACGGCATCCTGGCGACCTCAAGGACCGTCGCGGTGGTCGGACTCTCCGACAAGCCCGATCGCGACTCGTATCGCGTCGCCGACTATCTGCGCCGGAACGGTTACCGGATCATCCCGGTGAACCCGGCGGTCGGAAAGATCCTCGGAGAGACCAGCTACCCGGATCTGGCCTCGATCCCTGCCGACCTCACAATCGACGTTGTGGACGTCTTCCGCAAGCCCGACTTCGTGCCGGCGGTCGTCGAGGTTTCGATCGCGCGTCGTGCGCGAGCGGTGTGGATGCAACTCGGCATCGTCCACAACGCCGCAGCCGAGAGGGCCCGTGCCGCCGGCATCGCCGTCGTGATGGACCGCTGCATCAAGGTCGAGCACGCGCGCTGGCTCGCGGCAGGCGGTTCCAGGCGGGCCTGACAGTTCGAAGGTTCGGCGGGGAGAGGTAAGACGTCAAACGTAAGAGGTCAAAGGGAAAGCACGACGCGCCAAGCCCAAGGGAGTTGCACGGTCTCGTCTTCCGTTTGACCCTTGACCTTTCCCCTTTTACTTCTCCAAGGAACCTCCGAACGGCCCCCGCTCCCCGCTTGGTCCGCTGCCGGCGTTCCCGAGCCCTGTGGCCGGTTGCTTTGCGGGCCTTTGATATACTCACGCGGTCCAGCTCCATCGCTAGGACGGGGGCGGGTCACCGATCCGCCCGAGGAGGAGGCTCTCATCGCCGACGAACGTGATCGCACACGCATCAATGAGATGATCCGGCTCTCGCCGGTACGTCTCGTGGACGCCGACGGCTCCCAGGTCGGCATCGTTCCAGTGGAAGAAGCCCTGGCGCTCGCCCGCACGCGCGGCCTCGATCTCGTCGAGGTCGCCCCCACCGCCCGCCCCATCGTCTGCAAGATCATGGACTGGGGGAAGTACCGCTACGAACAGGAGAAGAAGGCCCGACTGGCGCGCCGCAAGGAGCACCAGATCGAGGTCAAGGAGATCAAGTTCCGGCCGGGCGTCGCGGACCACGACTTCCACACCAAGCTTGGCCTCGTGCGCAGGTTTCTCGAGCAGGGAAAGCACGTCAAAGTGACGATCATGTTCCGCCGCCGCGAGATGCGACGCCCGGAAAACGGCTATGAGGTGCTGGAGCGGATCAAGGAAGAGCTGTCCGACCTGATCCGCCTCGAGCGCGACGCCGGGCCGCTCGAGGGGCGCGACCTCACGATGGTCCTCGCCCCGGGCCGCAAGACCGCGTAGCGTCTCCCGCTTCGCTCAGACCTTTCCCGGACCCCTGAGGGTTTGATCCGGCTCTTCCTCCAAGCCTTGCAGACCGGCCGTCATCGCGAGTCCCCGAGCGGTGCGAGGAGGCCGAGGAGAACCGCTGCGATCGCGCGGAAGGTGCCGCGTGGTCGGGGTATCGAGGCGGACAGCCGCAAGGGCCATCCCAACACGGGGAGTGAACCGGCATCGCCGTGTAGGGACGGGGCTTGCCCCCGCCCGCTCTTGCAGCCGACCTGTCGTCGCGAACCCGACACCGTCGTCCGGGAGACCTCCAGCGCTGTGACAGTCGGATGGAACCGGGCTCGCGGAACTTGACGAAACCGCCTCGTCGCTCCGCTCCAGCGACACGTAGGTGGAACGGATCGACCGCTTCGGCTCCTTCGGAGCCTCTACACCTTCACGGTCGTCTCGGTGAAGTTGATGCCGAGCCGTTGGAGCTCGACCAGCGCCGGCTCGTAGATCTCCGGGAGAACCGGAACCAGCACGCCGCGCGACTTGATCTTGCCCTCCAGGATGAGCCGGGCTCCGACCGCGGCAGGCAAGCCGACGGTGCGGTTCATGCTCGAGTCGCCGTTCGGGATCCCGAAGTCGATCATCGTCGAGGTGATCTTCTCCTTGTGGTCCGGAAACTCGGCCACGAACTGGTGCTGGAGGATCAGCAGGTCGCGCTCCCCCGGCGCGAAGGACATCTTCGCCAGCATGGTGGCGGTCAGCACGTCGAGCGGTGACTTGCACCCGGCCGGCAGCGGGGCGCTGGTGAAGAGCCCAAGCCAGTCCAGGTTGGCGACGATGAAGTTGATCGGGGAAAGGCCGATCTTGCGGGCCACCGCCTGCTTGATCCCGCGGGGGCTCTTCTTGCCGATCAGCTTGGCCACGAACTGGGCGTACGTCAGGCCCGTCAGGTCGCCTTCCGTCTCGGCCAGCAGGCCCAGGTCGGCGACCTTCTTGAGCGTCGCGCACCATCCCTGGTTGCGCAGCGTGCCGCGGAACATCGTCCGCGCCTTTGTGATCCCGTACGTCTCGGCGTACGGCAGGCTGTCGCGGTTCGGGTACCCCTCGAACGGGATGAGCTTGCCGTCGACCTCGACCGGCACGCACCAGTAGTTGAGGAACAGATCCGGGCCTGGGATCTCGATCACGTCGCCGTCCCTGCGGAAGCGAGCGGCGTTGCGGCCGGCCATCAGGACCCCGCGCGGGCTCCACGAGAACTTGTACCCGAACGGGTTGTCGTTGGCCTCGGGCGCCGGGAGGCCGCCGCAGAACGACATGAAGCTGGTGATCGTGCCGCCTTCGGCCTTGACGCGGTGGATTACCTTCATCGCCGTCATGTGGTCGATGCCCGGGTCGACGCCGCTCTCGTTGAGCAGCACCAGGTCGAGACTCTTCGCCTCGGCGTCGAGCGCCTGCATGTCCGGCTTGACGTACGAAGTGGTCGCCATATGCTTCCGGTTCCGCAGGCACGATTTCGCCACCCGGGTGTGGAAGACATAGGGCAGCAGGCTCACCGCCAGGTCGTGCTCGCGCACGATCTCGTCGAGCCGCTGGTCCCCCTCCTTCTCGATGTCGAAGGCGATCGGCCGCCCGTTGGGGTGGTTGCCCACGAGCTCTTTGGCCTTTGCGACCGTGCGGCTCGCCACGGTCACCTGGTACGAGTGCTCGAGCAGGTACCTGACGTGGGCACCCGCGACCAACCCGGCTCCGAATACGACGATCTTCTTCACGGCGTCCTCCCTTGTCTCGTGCGACTTCATTCACACGTCGGCGTTCACGTCTTTTCAGATCCGGTCCGACCTAGGTCTTAAGGTGTTCCGCGATGTACCTGTAGTCGGGGGTCAGTTTTCCGTGGTACAGGATCATCGCCCGCGCGATCTCGGAAGGCAGCGCCAGCTCTTCGAACGGCACGGAGTAGTCCGCGTTCGCGATCGCCGGGATGAACGGCTCGAGGATCTCGCTGAAGTACTCCGAGGCTTCCCTCGGAATCTCGCTCGGCAGGATGTCCACGGCGAGGACGACCGGGCCGTACCCCTCCACGCCCATCCGCACCTGCTCCGTGTGCGAGTCGTAGACGTACACCGGGTCGTCGGGCTCGGTGGCCTTGAGCGTGCACTCGATCGAGCCGCCGATGTCGCAGCTCGCATCGCCCACCACCCGCAGGCGCGGCTGGCGGCCGCCGGCGAACAGGCTGCGGAGGAACGAGTTCGTCAGGAGGCGCGGGTACCGGGCGTCCCAGTAGTTCGAGTTCATCAGCACCGTCAGGTACGGGACGTACTGGTCGAAGATCGAGTGGTACTTCTGCGGGTGCAGGTAGTAGTCCTGGAGATCGAAATGCGCCCCGGGATCGTTGGGGGCGACGGCGTGCTCCTCCTTGAAGAGGACCCGGTAGACGGCGCGGTTGGAGGCCCGGGGGTCGTTCCCGATCCTGGCGACCTCGGCCGGCTCGATCTCGATCGTGGGGAGGTCCGACAGGATCTCCTGGATGCCGCGGCCGACGTTGCCGTACCCGGCCACGCCGACGATCAGCGGGGTGATCGCCTGCGGCAACCCCTCCGTCCTGATCCGCTCGCCGGCTCGCCGAACCTCCTCGCGGACCTCCGCGAGGCTGCCGTAGGTGAGCGTGCTCCGGACGGAAGAGAAGGGGTTGGCGATCCCCTCGTGGTCGAGCCGCCTGCCGAGCGCCCACAGGCTCTCGACCATGCTCACGACCCCCGCGTGCCACCCGAAGAAGATCAACCGGTGGCCGGTTTCGTCGGTCACCTTTTCGTAGTCGATGAGGTTGCAGCCCAACTCCATCATCCGCTTCAGCATCGGCATGTTGTAAGGCTGGCCCTTGATCACGTGCGCGAAGAAGACGTAGGTCTTGCCGGGCTGGAAGTACTGTATGGGGATTTCCTTGACCCCGAAGACGACGCCGGCCCCGGAGAGGTCCTCCTGGACCTTCGCCCCGGCAAGCTCAAACTCCTCCTCCCGGAAGATCCGCACGGGCGAAGGCTGGGCGATGAACTCGATGCCGTGCTCGTCGTGCAGCTTGCGCGCCATCTGCGGTGTGATGGGAACCCGCCGCTCCCACCGGCTCTTGTCCTCGCGACGAATTCCAACCGTGGCAGCCACTGCCGACCTCCCGCACGCAGGCGTGTTCCCTACGACGCTCAAACGGGGAAGACCCGCTGGTTCCCTGCCCGGACCGCGGTCCGCGGCGGAGGCCCGGATCATACACTGCGGCCGAGCGGGCGCGCAAACGACCCGAGTTGAGACGACCGTTCGCACGTTCGCAAGTTGGCAGGTTCAAAGGTTCATAGACAGCAGAGGGGCAGAG